>SESE01000344.1_pt1 | contig 19764 bp, 19 predicted proteins | sample 3171371 | NCBI WGS metagenome assembly SESE01 (sample SAMN06051881, study PRJNA518727) | freshwater metagenome | biome: subpolar coniferous forest; feature: holomictic lake; material: water; isolation source: holomictic Lake 442, 13 m depth | place: Canada: near Kenora, Ontario | collected... | reverse complement strand
CGTCACGGCCTGGATTCATCGTGTCAGCGAACTCAGCGGCTCTCTCCTCGGCTATACCCAACGCGTCCCTCCGGGCGAGAGTCCGTGTTATCTCTTCACTGACCTCGGCAAAGGGCCTGATGACCTCGAGATCATTGGTGTCCGTCGTGGTATAGAGGTTCACGTTCTTGTCGTAGTAGTTTGTCGCCGCCTCGGTGATCATGTTGGACATGATCGCGTCTTTGACCTCGTCAAACGTGCGCGCGGTTGTGACACCGTTCGTGGTCGTCTCGAACTCAGCCTTGTTGTTCTCGTAGTAGTCTAGCGCCCTGACAGAGGGGAGCGCCGCGGCGCTTGCCATGAAATTTGACACCGGGAATACGACGTACTTGACCCGCATTCGCTCGGGCTGGACGAAGTACTTGGGATTATTGTCGAAGAATTCACGTGCTTCCACGGCAGAGACTGCCACCGGCTTGTCAAGGGCTGATGCAGGTACGTTGACGCACTCGATGAGGAATGAATCAGTATACCTGGAAACCTCCCGGCTCATGTCGTAAGCCGGAAGCCACGCGGCAGCCGAGATGGCGCTTTCCAGCCTTGCGAGCACTAGTGAGCTTTCCATGTACGCGCGGAAGTCGGCGGCGGAAATATTCAGCTTGGGCAGCCTGCGATCGTAGAAATTCTCATATGCGTCCTGCTGGAATACACCGTCCCTGGTGAATTGCGTCAACTCCAGCTGGTAGGCCTCTTCCTTTGTGCCGGTTATGCCCAGCTTCTCGGCGTACCGGTGCGATGCAAGGCGGCGCCAGGCGGTCTTGCGGACATTGCGGTCGAAGTCAGGCGAATCATCGGTCTCGTTCATGGCGAGTATAAGGTGAACCCGGGCCATTGCCCTAGCTTTCTGCAGCTGGTAGTCGGTCAAAGGCAGTCCGCCGAGCGTGCCTATCTTTGAGCCGAAGGACTCGTCACCTGGCAACCCCATGAAGAGTTGGTGAAAACCTATCACGAAAGTGAACGTGACCAGTACCGCGACGAAAGCCATGATCGTCTTCTGCTTTCGCCTGCTCAGGCCGAAAGCAAACCTGTATCGCTTCGGGGCGGGGGGACGCGATGATTTCTTCTGTCGGTTGTCGTCGGTCTTTTCGAACATGATTGCCTTCTCTCCAGGTTTGTCGTCTCCCGGGATGGGTACAGCCCCGGCTCGCTTCTATCCATGCCATCCCGACAAAAAACTATGCATCCCGGGGCCTAGCACCCCAGAGATGCATGTGCTTCACCGGGACCGTTCTGCTGCTTACTGCCTGCCCACCGGTGTGACCGTTGGGACAGGTGGTGCCACCGTCAAGTGAGACCATTTCCTCTCCTTCGGGAGAGGGGGTGTGGGGCCGCCCACATCTTCCGCCTTGTCTGGCTGCTCAGCGTCAGGCTTCTGGAACGTCGCCTGCCACGGTGCCAGCTCTGCCTTCTGCGGATCGGCAAAAACGATCTTGTAGACAACATCCAGGATGGCGGGGTTGGTCTGCGAATCGCTGGCCATGATGGTCAACTCGTCGCCGGCGGACAGGATTATCTTCCTTTCCGACCCGTCCGTGTCCCGCACGGTGAGAGTGATCTCGCCGATTACGACCTTGATGCGGATGAAATCGTTCTTCGGGGTTTCGGCAACGGTCACGTGCTCATTTGCCCCAAGCCCTGTGATCGAGAAGTAGTCGCCCGCAATCTCCACGTCACCTTCCGTGCAGCGGAAGTTGGATGTCTTGAGGTCGCCGATGATCTTGTGCTCTATGGCGCACGTGCAGGCTATTGCATCCAGGATGGCGCTTGGCGTTTCGACGCTCAGGCGGTTCCGTTTGCGGAATCCCGGCTCCAGGTTGAACTCAATCTCACCCACGGATAACCGCAGGATCTTGTGTTTCTTGTTCTTCATCGACTCGTCGATCTTGACCGTGGTGTTCTGGCAGATGAGGCAGCCGTTGTCCTGCGAGAAAGAAAGTATGCACGATGAAGCCGCGGCCGACCTGATAACCGTTTCATATGGGCATACCATTCCTTCGGTAGCCACAGAAAACTCGTTGGTTCCGGGAAGCTGGACCTCGCAGGTTCCAGCGATCTTCACTATCGTGAACTGAGGCTCGAACGGGGTCGCGCCCGCAGTGCAGGCAACCGCAAGGAACGCAGCCGCCACAGTGAGCAATCTTGCCGGCTTCATATGATTCACTTCAACTCCCCTCTCGCGATTGCAGATACACCATCCGAGAATACCCAGATGGTCGTTATCTAGCAGTTTCTGCCGTCCAAAGTCAAGGCCTTTGCCCGATCTTAATCCCCGGGTACAACTTCTGCAGGGACAGTCCCGGGCTAGCGTGGGGGACGGTCATGCTTCAACGGCCGGCCCGGCCTGGGCGTGGGCGGCGCGCCCCGCGTTTAACTGCCACTCCACCGCCTTCACCACCTGTTCCACGGTGATCGCCGGCATGCAGTGGCTGGCCATGAAGCATTTTCGGTCGCCATAATGAGGACAAGTGTGGCTTGTTCTGTCGTACTTGCAGTCGGCGGGATACTCCGCCGGCTGCAGGATGGTATTGAATTTGCCGGTTGGGTCGTATGGACGGCAAAATACAGGGTTCGTGGGGCCGAAGAGCGATACTGTGCGGTTGGCCTTGAACCAACGCCCGTCCGGTGCCCTGGCCGCCATCGGAGTTTCCGCAGCTACCTCGCTTGCGGAACCGGCCATGTGCCCCGCAAAACTGTCATTGCCCACAGCGACGTCGAAAACGCCGGACTGGAGAAGGCAGGAGTCGGTAAGAATGTCCGTCCTGCCGATCAGGTTGACGAACTTCCTGTCGCCCATGTACGGCTGCGCGACTATCATGTCGTAGTTTCCGTTTGGCGGGAAATTCCGGGCCCCCATGACCACCACCTTGCAGCCCAGATCGCCTTGCAGTGTGTCGGCCAGGGCCCTGTAGTTCTTTGCCGGCCATATCTTTGAGAACTGCGCTGAACCCGGACTGAGGACGACAGTGCGGCCTGTCCTGAGGCCATGGGTTTCCTCGACGCTCCTTGCTTTTGCGACGACGTGTTCAGGAAACGACAGCCTGAAATCCACCGTGATCTTCTGAGCGCCAAAGAACCTGGCAATTCCCAGATACCCGTCGACCATGTGACTGGCAGGATCCCTTGGCGGCAGGCATGTCGCGAACGGGTGAAGCAGCCTGGCCAGAGTGTATTCACGCGCATCGTGCCGATCGGGCATGTAGATCTGGATGTCACGGTGCCAGGGGATAAAGAGGCCGGCCTTGCCCCGTCCTTTTATGTCGATGAATGTGCCAATGCCTGATTCAATGGCTTCATTCCTGACACTGCGAGCCACCGCCGCCCTGTTCCGGCGGGTGCCAACGTAAACCTTGTCAACCAGTGTGCCTTCCAGACCGAGCGCGAGCGGGCCCTGAATGTCGGATACCACGAGCGAGACACTCTTAAAACGGGAGCGCAGTGCCTTGATGGTTGGGATGATCCAAACGAAGTCTCCGAGCCAGCCTGAGTAGACCAGCAGCGCCTTTTCGCGATCCATTCGATCCCCCCCCCGCGTGTTTGGCCAGGTCTTGAATGACCGGCGCACATTTCAACGAGATTAATAGACCACGACGTCCGGCTATTCAAGATTGAAGTAGGAACAGGCTCCGGCACCGCCCGGTGTGCTTCCATGTCCGCCCTCCGGCGGTCCCGCCAGCCAGTCGATGGTGGGCACGTTACGGTCCCAGGGGCTCTTGACCTGTTTCAGGTCACTTCCCGTTGACGGCGATTCCCAATTCCATGAGCCCGCGAACTGTCTCATCCGGAGAAAGGCTTTGGAAGGAGTGCATACCGGCCGCCCTTGCCCCAGCAACGTTCTCTTCCCTGTCGTCGACGAAAAGTGTTTCCTCAGGTGCGGCCGCAATCTGTGCGAGCGCTTTCTGGTAGATCAGCGGATCCGGTTTGACGCATCCCATCAGGTGCGATGCCATAAGCGCCGAGAAGGACTTGGCAAGGTCGGTTGCAATGAAGTAATCCCAGTGCCCGAAGAAGGTGTTGGACAGCACCCCGAGTGAATAGCGGCCGGCCAGTGACTCGACGATGGCTGGAATCGCGGGGTATACGGCGGCTATCTCCGGCCCGAACAACGCTGTGATCGCTTGAGGTGTGACGGAGCCGCCAAACCGCCTGTTCAGCATTGCGGTGAACTGGTCAGCCTGAAACTCGCCGGTGCAGAGCCGTCGGGAGGCGTCAACCTCCAGGAGGAAGGAATGCAGTTCCTCGGTCTCTATTCCGAGGGATTTCGACAGCCTCTCTGTGCCGCCAGATGCGAGATCCACCAGCACGTTCCCCAGATCGAAAACAATCCACCTGATCTCAGGCACGGCCATGGCAGTCTCCCTGTTCAAGAATATTACCGACACATGCTACATGGATCAGGGCTCGTGCGTCCAGACCTTTGCCGCACCGATTCGACGTAACGGGGTCAGGGCAGGGAGGACAGAATATCGTGCAGCACTGGACCTGCCTGAACTTGCGCCGGCAGCTTGTGGGCGTTATCGTGGTGGGGTGAGGAAGCAGCTTTGGCCCGGCGCTCAATCCGGGCTTGCCGAGCCGGCCCGGCCGGAGTAGGTTTCACGACGCAGCGATTCAGTTGGAAGGGCACAGGAGCCGCGCGGGTCGCGGACGGCGCCCCTTGCCTTAGTCAATATGAGTGCGTCTGCGGTCCGATCTAAACCATTCCGGCCACGGCCGGTTTGTTGAGGTGTCGTTTCGGGGATGCCATGAGGACGCGCGCGCACATATTCGTCAGCGGGCGGGTGCAGGGTGTCGGATTCAGGATGTATGAAGTGGATAAGGCTGAGGATCTCAGCCTGGCCGGGTGGGTCAGAAATCTGGACGACGGCCGTGTAGAGATCGTGGCGGAAGGCGAAGAGGCCGATGTCGAGGCCTTCGCCGACTGGTGCAAGAGCGGCCCGGAATCGGCCGGGGTTTCGCACTCAAGGGTGTCATATTCCGAAGCCAATGATGAGTACGACGGATTCAACATCAGGTACACCAATGCCTGATATCATGGAGAAATGAAATGATTGATCTTCACACGCACTCCACGTTTTCTGACGGCAGCCTCAGTCCGGCCGAGCTTGCCGACCTGGCCATGAAGGAGGGGCTCGTGGCCGTCGCGCTCACTGATCACGACACCACCGACGGAGTCCCGGCGTTCCTGGTCGCCTGCGCCGAAAGGAAGATCACCGGCATCTCCGGTGTGGAGATCAGCGTTGATTTCAATCCGGGCACCATGCACATGCTTGGCTATCTCGTGGACCCGAAGAGCGGTCCGCTCGGCGATGCTCTGGGCAGGATGCGCGGCGGTCGCGACGACCGGAACAGCCAGATTCTGGGAAAGCTGAACAGGCTCGGCCTGGAGATCACCATGGAGGATGTCCGGAAGTTCGCCAGCGAAGATGTTGTGGGCCGTCCCCATTTTGCACAGGCACTCATGGAAAAGGGCTATGTGGGAACGTCGAAAGATGCATTCGATATGTATCTTGGAAAAGGGAAGCCCGCGTATGTCGACCGGTTCCGGCTGACTCCTGAGGTTGGTATTGAATCGATCAAGCAGGCAGGCGGGGTGCCGGTTTTAGGCCACCCGGCAACGCTTGGCCTGAAGGATAAGGAGCTTCGCGAATTCGTCGGCACGATGGCCGCCGCCGGATTGCAGGGCATTGAGGTGTTCTACGCGGAGCACAGCCCGGCGCAGATCGCCTTCTATTCCTCCATGGCGAAAGAATTCAAGCTGATCCTGACCGGCGGCTCGGACTTCCACGGAAAACTCAGCCCGGACATCAAGCTCGGTTGCGGGTTCGGGTCCTTGAGAGTGCAGGATGACCTCCTTGGACCGCTTTTTGCGGCCGCGGGGCGAAGCCTTCCCGGCCGGCCATGAAGCCATTTGGCCTCTATGTGCACGTCCCGTTTTGCGACGGTAAATGCAGCTATTGCGCCTTCTACTCCACACATTACGAGCCTGATCTCGCCGATCGTTATGTCGCGGCCGCAAGGCAGGAGCTGACGCAGTTCCAGGGCGTACCGGGAGCGGAAGACCGTGAATACGACACCGTGTATTTTGGCGGCGGCACCCCGACAATCCTGGCGGATCCACAGCTCGAGAGGCTTTGCGGTCTTGTCACCGCCGGCCGTGCGCGGCCGGTTGAGTGGACTGTGGAGGCCAATCCCGGGAGCTTGTCGCGGTCCGGTCTCGGCATTCTCAAACGGTCGGGAGTGAACCGCATCAGCCTCGGGGCGCAGTCGTTCGACGATTGCATCCTGCGAAAGCTTGGAAGGCGCCACACGGCTGGAGATATCGTCGCGGCCGTCGCCATGCTGCGTGAAGCCGGCTTCGACAATATCGGCATTGACCTGATCGCCTGCGTTCCAGGTGTTGACGTGGCGGGGTGGCGTGCCACACTTGACTCAACCCTGGCCCTTGAACCGCAGCACATCTCAGTCTACGCCCTCACGGTTGAAGAAGGCACTGCCCTTGAAAGGAAGGCAATTGGCGGAGAGTGCAGGGTGCTGGATGACGAAGAGCAACTGGCGTTCATCCACATGACCGGGGAAATCCTGGCCAACGAGGGGTACGGCCGCTACGAGATATCCAACTATGCCCGGGCTGGTTTTGAATGCCGGCACAACGTTGCCTGCTGGCGCGGGGCTGAGTATGTCGGCCTCGGCCCGGCGGCAAGTTCGCACATGGGGAGTCGACGGTGGACCAATATCCGCGACCTTGATGTGTACCTTCGAAACATTGAGGCCGGAACACCCCCGGGGCGGGATTCGGAGGAGCTATCCAGAGTGGTCAAGGCTACTGAGATGGTGATATTCGGGCTTCGGCTGGCGGAAGGCGTTGACATTGGCGTGGTGGGCGCACGAGCCGGACTTGATTCGGCGCAGGAGAAGAAATTGATTGAAGTTTTGCGGTGTTTATCGGACACTGGTCTACTTGAGTCCCGGGCTGGCAGTTGGATTCTGACTGACCGGGGCCGCGATGTTGCAGACCATGTCGCGGTTGAGATCATTGGTTGGGAAGACGGGAACCCGGTGACTTGATGAGAGGTTTGCCAGATCTTGAGAAGAGTCTCTTCGACTTGATTCGCAGAACAAGCACCGACTTGCCCGCGGATGTGGAAGGCGCGATCAGGCGATCGCTCGCCAGGGAACGCAAGGGCAGCAGGGCAGCGTGGGCGCTTGGCTCAATCCTTGAGAACATTGCCTTGGCCCGCGCAAAAGACCAGCCGATCTGCCAGGATACAGGCGAACTGGTCTTCTGCTTCAATGTACCCATAGGCTTTGACGTAAATGCCCTCATCGCCGAGACACGATCAGCCGTTTCGCTCGCCACGCGGCGGGGCTATCTGCGGCAGAACACCCTCGATTCGGTCACGGGCGTACCCTACGAGACGAATATCGCCCACGGTCATCCAGTGTTCCAGTTCCATCACGGCGCAAGGCGGGTGATTGATGTAAGCCTGCTCATGAAGGGCGGCGGGAGCGAGAATGTCGGATGTCAGTACAGCCTGCCAGACGTGAACGTTGGTGCCGGCAGGGACCTTGACGGCGTGCGCCGGTGCGTGCTTGACGCCATCCAGAAGGCACAGGGCGATGGGTGCGCACCCGGTGTTGTCGGAGTTTGCGTTGGTGGTGACCGAGGCGGTGGCTATGAGCACTCCAGGGAGCAGTTCTTCAGGAAGCTCGACGACAAGTCGCCCGTCAGGGCGCTGGCCAAGCTTGAGAGCAAGATACTGAGGGAGGCAAACAGGCTCGGCATCGGCCCCATGGGCATGGGTGGCGCCGTCACCATCCTGGGCGCCAAGGTGGGGGCGCTGGGCAGGCTTCCGGCCTCGTTCTTCGTAAGCGTTTCCTTCATGTGCTGGGCGTTCCGGCGCAGGGGCGTTGTGTTGGGGCCAGGCGGCAGGATCGGAAGGTGGCTCTACCGATGATGACGAAGATCACCGGCCCGTTTACCGTTGATAAGCTGCGCGACCTGAAGATCGGGGAGAAGGTCAGCATCACTGGCAGGATTCTCAGCGGCAGGGACAAGCTGCACAAGCACCTGTTCGAGGGTGGTGCGAGCCCGGTTTCGCTGAAAGACGGCGGGATCTACCACTGCGGCCCGGTTGTTGTGCGCGATGACGGCAAGTGGCTTGTGAAGGCTTCCGGCCCGACCACTTCCATACGCGAAGAGGCCTACATGTCGGCCATTATCCAGAAGCACGGGGTGCGGGTAATCATAGGTAAGGGCGGCATGGGGCCGGCGACCGCGAAGGCGTGTGCCAGGTTCGGCTGTGTCTACCTGGAAGCCGTCGGCGGGACCGCGCAGGTGCTCAACCAACGTATTCAGAAGATCGGGAACGTCTACTTCCTCAGGGAATTCGGGACAACCGAGGCCATGTGGGAGTTGGATGTCGTGGATTTTCCGGCGATCGTGGCCATCGATGCCAGGGGCCGCAGTCTCCACAAGCGGATACAGTCGTCGTCGAAGCGCATTCTCAAAAAAATCCTGAAGCACTCGCCGCGGTTTGAGGCGTAAGGCGGCATCACCACGGTATGCAAATCGTTTTCATGGGATCCGGCAGCATCGCATGCCCTTCACTCAAGGCCTTGATGGCTTCCCGGGATGATGCCGTTGTCGGTGTCGTGGTCCGGCCCGAACGGCCGAAAGGCCGCGGGCTCAAGGTGGGTGTCTGCCCTGTGGCTGAGACCGCTGGCGCCAGGACCAGGATTCTGGCCCTGGAGAATGTCAACACACCAGGGAGCATCGAGCAACTTCGCGCGTTGAATCCTGACCTGCTGGTCATCGTGGCATTCGGGCAGATTCTCAAAACGCCGGTGCTCAGCCTCGCGCCGCACGGCTGCGTGAACCTGCACCCGTCGCTGCTGCCGAAGTATCGCGGCGCCGCGCCGGCCCAGTGGGCCGTGGCTAACGGTGATCGCGTGTCGGGGGTGACCACCATGTTCCTCAACGAGCGGATGGATGCAGGCGACATCATTCTGCAGAAAGAATCGCCAGTGCTCGATTCGGATACCGGTGGATCCCTCCTCGACCGGCTGGCTGCGGAGGGCGCTGCGCTGCTCACTGAAACACTAGCCCTCATTCGCGCAGGCAGTGTGAGACGGATCCCGCAGGATGACTCAATCGCTTCTCTTGCGCCGATGCTGAAGAAGTCGGATGGCCTGATAGACTGGACGATGCCTGCGGCGCGCATTCATAACAGGGTGCGTGCGTTCAATCCGTGGCCCGGCAGCTTCTGCAGCGCCCCTGGCGGCGGCGGGGCAATCCTCAAGGTTCTTGGAACGGCCGTGGAGGAGGGCAAGGGCCTGCCGCCTGGCGCTGTGATTGAGTGGCGTGGCCTCGGCCCCCTCGTCCAGGCCGGTGACAAGGCTGTGCGCCTCGTCACGGTCCAGCCCGAGAACAGGAAGGCGATGAGCGGAGGGGCTTATGTCTGCGGCCACCCGGCTGCGGAGAGACTGTAAAAGTCACAGGAAATGGGTCTGTGTTATCGGAATAGGCTCGATACAAGGAGTGGTTTGTCATGTCCAAGGCAGTGCATGTGAAACTTGGCAGCCGGTCGTATGACATCAATATAGGGCGCAACCTGGCAGTCGGCGCCTCGATCGCCCGCCGGCCCGGGCTCAAGGCGATGATCGTTTCGGATACCAATGTTGATCCCCTGTACGGCGCGCGCTGCGGGAAGGCGCTGCAAGCCCGCGGGGTCGAGATCACACGTGTCGTCGTCCGGGCCGGCGAGGCGGCCAAGTGCGCGCGGATGGCAGAGAAACTCTACGACAAGGCCGCGGAACTCAGGCTGGACCGGTCATCGTACGTCATTGCACTCGGAGGCGGGGTCGTGGGTGATCTTGCCGGATTCGTGGCCGCGACTTACCTGCGCGGCATCCGCTTTGTCCAAGTCCCAACGACCATGCTTGCGATGGTCGACAGCTCCGTTGGCGGCAAGACCGGCATCAACCTCAGGCAGGGAAAGAATCTTGTGGGCGCATTCCATCAGCCGGTTGAGGTGGATGCGGACCTCGCTACCCTGGAGACACTTCCGGAAAGGGAATATGTGTCAGGTCTTGCCGAAGTAGTGAAGTACGGAGTCATATGTGACGCCGCGTTCTTCAGGATGCTGGAGAAGAATGTCGACGGACTCATGGACCGGGATCCGCGCCTGCTGGAGGATGTCGTGGCACGCTGTTGCGCGATAAAGGCTTCTGTTGTCAGATCCGACGAGAGAGAGGAGAAGGGGGCAAGAGCGGTCCTCAACTTCGGCCATACGTTCGGGCATGCGCTGGAAAGAACGGCGGGCTACGGCGCCATGCTGCACGGAGAGGCCGTGTCTGTTGGAATGGCGTTTGCAGCGATACTGTCAATGAAGGACAAGGGACTTCCCCACGAGGAATCCTACAGAATCATGATCTTGCTCAAGCGACTGGGCCTGCCTGTGTCGGCCCCCGGCATGCGCCGGAAATGGCGGGCGCTGCGATCGTGCATGGCTGCCGACAAGAAGACCGTGGCAGGCGGTTTGCGTTTCGTTCTTGTTGAACGGATCGGTTCTGCCATAATCGGGTGCAGTGTTCCTGAGAGTCGGTTGGAAGAGGCATTCGCGGAGGTATCATGGCCGGAGTAAGCGAGGCTATTGTCAGGGAATACTTTGAGTCCCTTGGGTTCATGGTCAACCAGCCCTGCAAGTACGTCGTATCGGGCCGCCGGAAGATGGCCGAAGACGAGATGGACCTGGTGGTGTTCAATCCGCTGGTCAACGAGCAGCGGATTCCCGACCACCTGTTGTGGAGCACTGATGACCTTGCCGGCATTTCGAGGGCCGTGGTGGCGGTGCGCGGATGGCACAGTGAACGATTCTCCAAGAAGCTGTTCGAAAATACCCCTGAAATTCTCCGGTTTGCCGAGGAAGCCACCGTTCGCGTCGCCGGCCGCAAGCTGGGCTCGCCAAACGTCGCGAAGGTGCTTTGCCTGGCGGAACTGCCTGCGTCGGAAGACCTCAAGCAGAACACCCTCGATATGCTGAAGGGCAGGGGAATTGACGGCGTCCTGCTTTTCCGGACGATCCTCCATCACCTCGTTGTTCACGTGGACCGGAACAAGAACTACGAGAAGTCCGACCTGCAGCAGATGATCCGCATCCTCAAGAGCTACAACATGCTCAAGGGTGACCAGATGGATCTCTTTGACAAGAAGCCCCGCAAGCGCGGGGTGAAGGTCAAGGAATAGCGCGCCGACTGGCACCTGTGTGGCGGGTCTTTGCGCCCGGGGTGGCACGATCTCTACGCAGATCGATGGGGGGGGAAGTATGTTCGGGCACAAGCTGAGACTCAGCGACAGCCTGTACGAGCGCCTGAAGAAGGCGGCCGCGGCGAAGGGGTACTCGTCCGCGGAGGAATTCGCCCTGCACATTCTCGAGAAATCCTCAGCCGAAGTGGATGATTCCTCATCCGAGGAGGAGGTCCGGAACCGGCTCAAGGGACTTGGGTATCTGGACGGCTAGCACAGTCAGCGTGTCCAGTCGGTAATTCCATCCGCAGGCTGTTTCCTCGCGCCAGGCATTCAGCCTACTTCTTCTGCCTGTGGAGTTTTGGATCAACCACTGCCATCATGGCCTGGGTGTTGAGGTTGATATCGAGGAAGTCACGGATCTTGATCGCCTGGTGTTCCGGCATCCTGATGAGCTCGTTGTAGTCGCAGTAGAAGACGGTCACGTTCTCCTGCTCAGCCAGACGTCGCTCAAGCTTCAGGAGGTGGGCCTCGAAACAGCGGCGCATATCCTCATCCTTGCTCGTGTCGTGCACGTTCCTGACCCGCAGCATGGCTGCCTGTGAGGCGAGTATCTCTTCCATGTTTCTGGTCATGAAGATGATGTTGTAGCGCCGATCCCGCGGCAGATCATACAGCAGGATCGACACGACCTTGACGCATTTGCCGTTGGTTTCGTTCAGCCACGAGGCGTCCTCCCTGGTGTGCTTGACAGCCTCGAGCTCGAAGTACCCCTTCGGGTTGTTTTCGTCGGGCTGCCTTGTACCGTCGGTCAAGGCAGGCAGGCCTCCCGCCACCAGCATTTGCATCATAAGTGATGTGCCGGACCGGGGGAGCCCCGAAACGATCGTTATGGTGTCCTGTTTCATATCTCAACCCTGAACGGGCCCTTCAGTGCCCAGGCTAGGAGCATGGTCAGGACCACGTACACAAGCAGCCAGTGGAAGTTGAAGCCGGCGACTGCAAAGCTGGCTTGCTGGTAGACCACCTCGATCCTGGCCAGGGGACTGGCAGCAGGCAGTGGCGTCTCGGCCGGGGCGGCAAGTTGGCGCCAGAAACCGGCCTGCACCCGGACGGGTGACACGGGGCGGGGGGCTGTTCCCACGGCAACCGTCTTGCGCTCCCTGGCGCCATTGACCAGAACGTCAACGGATTCAAAGCCATTGTTTACGGCCCGTACCCGCCAGGCGGCCTCGCCACGCGAAGGAATCCGGACTACCGGCGTTTCCACCGTCACGCCTGCCGAGGCCTCGATCGCCAGGTCTGCATCAGCGGAGCGGGCATGTTCGGAGAACACGGCCTTCACCACTGCCGGTTCACCCGGTTGCAGCGGTTTGCAGGCAAACCAGACCGATACCTGTGCGAGAAGAAGGGCGAACGGCACAATGCCGAAGAGCATGGGGCGGACCATTGAGCCCATGTAGGCGGCATTGGCCAGCATCGTGCGGCCGAGGGCGCCGAGGTTGACGACGATGTCGTCCTTGAAGAGCATCAGTTCAAGCAGGCGTGCGATGGCCCGGTTCTTGTTCCTCCGTATGGCCCGCCGGTTGGACGTCGCCTTGAAAACAGACAGGAGGATGAGGGCGCTGATTATCGACACAGCAACCATGCCATACCAGTGATTCAGGCCCCGGAACGGGGCGAGGATCACCGAAAACAGTGCGTTCATCAGGATGTTCAAGTGTTCCATAGTCAACAACTGCGCAGAAACCTGGCCATTCATAGCGTTCAGTTGCTCCCAGGGCAAGACGGGAGTGGATCTATTTGGGGTAGTGGGCAGCGCATCTGGCCCGGCGCGAAACGCCAATTGTGCGTGCCGGTGGTGCGAAACATCTCTTGCCACCACAAAGCCTGTTGCGATATCGTTGTGTCGGGCATGGAGTCAGTCTATGCCTCAGCCGGGGGGACCAGATGAAACACGTGGACTATTCTGAGGCGCTTGAAGCGATCCTGCGGGAGGACGCCCGGTACGACCGCGATGCCTACGCGTTCGTCAAGGACTCGTGGGATTACACAGTCAAGATGCTCAAGCGCCAGCCGGGTGCGCCCCAGCATGTCACGGGCAATGAACTGCTCGAGGGCTTTCGTGCGTATGCGGTGGAAGAGTTTGGACCCATGGCCAGGCGGGTGCTCACCACGTGGGGCATCAACCGCACCGAGGATGTTGGCGAAATCGTCTTCAATCTTGTAAACAAGGGCTTTTTCGGGAAGCAGGAGTCGGACACCAAGGCCGATTTTACGGGCGGATATGATTTTGACGAGGCATTCGTGCGCCCGTATGTGCCGGAATCGCGGCCGGCGAAGCGGATCGGTTCCGGGCGCCGCCCCAAGAGACAGCGCAACCCAATCTGATCTAGTCCGGCTGATCCCACCAACACGGCTGTGTGAAATACAGCTTTGTGCCCGGCCAGTGGACTGCTATTATTCCGGCGATCGGAGAACGAAATGGCCTTCTACCTGAAAACCGAACTGGCCGCATATGATGTTCCGGCCGCAGGTGTGTCTGCCCCCTCAAAAACGCTTACCCGCCGAATTTCACGACCCCTCAAAAATGCATATTGGGCTCCGCGGTTGCAACAACGTGGGCTACGATCTTGCTCGCCGGGGACTGGTGGCAGGGAGCTCGTGTCCTGGGCGGGCCGTGAGTATGGATGATACACACTGCGGGAGCTTGGCGAGTGGGGCGGCGGAGTCGACTGCTCGGCCGTATCCGGGGCCATCACCAGACTCACCGCTGTGGCGAAACGTCGGAGATATCTGCGCACCGTGATGAATCACAATGGCCGGAAATGCGAGTCATGAGTAGTCATATCCAAAGTGGAGATGAGTCCTCTTCTGGTGTCCAAGGAGCGGCAGTGCGCCTGATCCGTTTCGAGCCCCTGGAGTTCACGGCGACCGCCGTCGTGGCGCGCTGGAGCGAGGAACCCGTCAGCGGATTCTATCAGAGGCCGTTCTTTACCCTCGATTTTGGAACCGCGCTGGACCCGCGCACCCTGCCGCTGAAGCTCTGGTGGACGATCGTGCTTCTGTGTCTCCACAGCCACTGGAACTTCCTGCGGCCTTGCCGGGTGGTGTTTCCCATCCATCTACCGGAAGGCGAGCTCGAGTTCTGGCAAAGGATTCTTCAAGCCGAACGGTTCTCGCTCGAAGCCTATCGCGGAACCCGGGATCATGCCCGGAACATCGAGCTGGAGGCCCGGGGGCCGGATCCAGGGCCCGTCGAACTGCCGCCGGACACCGGCCGGTCGGCAACGGCATTCAGCGGAGGCAAAGAGAGCCTGCTTCAGGCCGGGATCCTCTGCGAGTTCACCACCCGCCCGCTTCTGGTGAACACGCAAGCCGAAATGCCGCCCATGGTGGATCACTCGAGCCGGATACGCGCGCAAGTCATGCGGGAGATTGTCCGTCGGAGAAACTGCGAGGTTGTGGAGGTGAAGAGCGATCTCCGTGCGAATTGGAACAATCTCTTCTCGCGGGAGATGGGCTACCGGCAATCCGTCAACGAGATGTCGGACGCGTACCTGTACGTCGCCTCCCTGCTGGCCGTGTCGGCCTCGCGCGGCGCGCGGCGGTTGGGCCTCGGTTGTGAGTTCGAGGCCCAGCGCTGCGGCCTCACGCTGCCCGACGGATATGCCCCCTTCTTTGCCGCGATGAGTGTTCCGGTCATCCATTCCCTGTCGCGGCTTCTTCGCCCGTGGGGGATGGAGTTGGGGTCCCTGCTGTGGCCCTTGAGCCAGTATCAGATCATGTCTTTGCTCTGGCGGCGCTACCCGGATATTGCCGATTTACAGTGCTCCTGCTGGAGCATTCAGGATCCGAACGTCGGATACTGCAGTCTTTGCCTGAAGTGCTTGAAGATCGCCACGGTCCTGATATCCCTGGAAGTCGATCCGGCGCGACTCGAGATAGACGTGACCGAGCTGTTCCTGAAAGGGGCCCGGTGGGGACAGGCGGAACTGCCCACCGGCGGCGCCTTGACCCATGCCGCCCAGCGGATCTCGCCGCGTTCGGCGAGGCGTTTCTTTCCGGCGCAGAACTGGCGACAACGCCTCGGGTTTCAGAAGCCGCCAGCCTATCTGGCCCTCCTGGATCTCATCGACAAGTCGCGAGGCAAGAATGAAGAGTGGGTCGGACAGTACCGGCCGGCCTACGCGAAGCATATACCGCCCTCACTGCGCCGGGATGCGGACCGGCTCTACCGGGAATGCTTCCCGGTGCTTGATCCCGCGGACTATTCGGAGGATATTGCGCGCGCGGATGCGCAGGTCGGTTACATCACGGAGACGTTATGATGGCGGGGAACACCGCACGAGCGTGCGGGGGGCCCCGCACGGGAAGTCGTCGGGGTTGGTCTCAGTACAAGCACTTACAGGGAGAATAACATGTTCAGCAGACAATTGCCTCGTTGGTTGCGGATGGCTGACGTCTTGGAGCGCGCAACGCCGCCGTCGCCGGCCGTGGTCACCGGCCTTCTGGAGAAGGCGGCGCGCGGCCTCATTCTCGACCCGGAGGAGTTGAGCGCCTTGCTGGCGGGGACGCGCGAAAACCGGAGCCGGCGGACGATCCTCGAGTTTGCCCGTCACTACCGCCGGCCGCACGATCGCGAAATCCTCCTGCTGCCGCCGCTCTACTTTTCCAGCATTTGTGAGAATCGGTGCAAATACTGCAACTTCTCGGCTGACGGATCCCGTCTCTCCCTGGAGGAGTTCGGGCGGGAGGTGGACGCGTTGATCGGCATGGGATACCGCAGCATTGAACTCGTCAGCAGTCAGGATCCGGCGATCTACCTGAAGCACACCGGGTTCCATCCGCAACGGCAGAGATTTCGCATCCATGAAGTCGCCAAGTATTTCGATCTGCTTCACGGGCGAATCGGGGAGCAGGGCGGTGGGATGATCACCAGCAACATTCCCCCCCTGGATGTAACCAGTTTGAGGCGGCTGCGGAAGGCGGGACTCGATTGTTTCCTGATCTGGCTGGAAACGCTGCATCCGGCTCAGTACCAGCGCCTGCACCATTCGGACGGGCCCAAAGCCGACCATGCGTTTAGGCTCAACTCGTTTGAGCGCGCGTTCCAGGCGGGAATGCCGCATGTGGCGGGCGCCTTCCTGAAGGGCCTTTACGACTGGCGGCATGACGCGTTCCTGTTCTACCGCCTGGACGCTTACCTGAAGGAGAAGTATGGCCACGGGTTTTCCATTGTCGGAACGCCGCGGCTGAAGGGGGCGTTCATGAAATCGCGTCTGGTGAGGGATTACCAGGTCTCGGACCGGGATTACGAGCTGAACCTGGCGTTGGACCGGGTTCTGTACGACGGCATTCTCTGGCAGCAGACGCGCGAGTCGGCAAACAGGAACCGACGCTTCATGCAGCGCTATGGTGCCGGAGTGATCTTGACGCTGACGTCCTGCACGGCGCCGGGTGGCTACAGCGCTCCGCCGCGCGCGCGGGCGCAGTTTCCGGTGCACAAGCAGAACCTCGCGCAGGAGGTCCGGCGACTCGAGGATCTGGGCTTCAAGCTGCACTTCAACTGGAACAGTGACACGCTGACCCGATTCCAGCGTTCGACGACCTCATCGTAACCCGGGGCGAAACCGAACGGTGGCTGCCGGAAGCGTTAACGGAGTACTCCGACATGGGCCAGGATTTTCTTCATGGAGAGGTTAGCCAGACCTTCTGCCGCCGGCTCTTTCTGCGGTGCATGGGGCTGACGGAGCCTGTGCTGGAGCCTGACCGTCTGCCCCACTGGAAGGCTCATATGGATTTTCTCAGCGAACACGGCGTTCCCGGCGGTTCGCCCCTGGGCCAGTCGCTGACACGGATCTTTGGGGGTTTTTTCTTCAGTCCGACGACGCCGGCGCCCGCGCGGAGCGTGGTCGATGCCGAACAGCAAGCGGCGGCGCAAGACGGCATCGCGCAATGCCTGGTGCCGGCGGTGGGGGCTGCGGAGGATACCGCCGCCCTGGTCGAAGCCGGTTTCCAGCCCCTTCCGTTCACGGTGGCCTCGGTCTTTGAAATTGAGGCCGGCGTAGAGCCGGACCTGCGCCGGAGATTGGGCCCGCACCGGTTCCGGGAGGTGTTGCGAGCCGTCCGGCGCGCGTCGGATCAGTATGATGGGTTCTATGCCGACGCAGCAGAGTTGGAGGCGAACGGTCCTCTGTTGGCCACCGCCATTCAACTCCATGCGCGAAATGTAGAGCAGTATAAGTTGCCCTCCAACCTGTTTCATGCTGGCGTGTGGGCGGACCTTCTGACCGGTCCATGGCGCCCTCACCTGCGGGTGGCGTTCCATGTGGACCGCCATTCGGGCGCCACGGTTCAGGCCATGATCCTGCTGCTCAGCGAGGCGACGGGCGACCTTTACCTGCTGGCACAGGGGATTGACCACGGCCTGGTCCCCCGCTCGCAGAATCTCTATACCGCGGCCGTCTACAAGCATCTGTGCTATGCGGAAGCGCGAGGCGTGCGACGGATTCATCTTGGCCGCGGCATGCATGACGTCAAGAGTCGGCTTGGCGCGAATCGATTCACTCTCTTGAACCACTGGATCCTTTCATCCTTGCCGGGTTGGCGCTCGGAAGTGGAGCGGCTCGGCCAATCGACCCTAAACGCCATGGGCCTTAATGCATTCCCCTGGGCGGTGGCCGGAGCGGGGAATGCGGGGGATCCTTCATGAGTGCTGTGGAACTGCTCGAACGCGGGTTTTGGGAAGGACGCCACTGCGTCGATGCCCGGCGGCCGATCTATCCCGATCCCGACCGCATATTCCTGGACTACGCCCTCCATCAGGTCTTTTGCCGCCATTTGCCCGGCGCACACGGGTTGCGGATGATGGAATTCGGTTGTGGATCGTCCATCTGGCTACCCTATTTCGCTCGCGAGTGGGGACTACGCCTCGCCGGGGTCGACTATTCGGAGCCGGGCCTTGAACGGAGCCGGGAGATCCTGCGACGGCACGGCGTGGAAGCCGAACTGCTGGCCTGTGATCTGTTCGGGCCGCCGCCCGAGGGCCTGGTGCCTTGTGACCTGGCTTTCTCCCTCGGGCTGGTTGAACACTTCGACCCGCCGCGCCTGATGCTGGAGCGCATGGCTGGCATGCTGGCGCCGGGAGGGCGTATGTTCACGTGGACGCCCAACACCTGCGGCCGGATCGCTCGTTCCACGGAGCGTTTGTGCCGCAACCTGCCCCGGTTCTATGTGCCGATGGATGTGAATGGCCTCGCGGATCAGCACCGGTTAGCGGGGTTGGAAGTGATCGAGAGCCGGTACCTGCAATTCCTCGACTTGACATTGTTCTTTGCCACGTCGCTTTCGCCCCGGTTGCGCCGGGCGCTGGGAGCCCTGTGTCGGCTGGTCAGCAGGGCCGCGCTGGCCGCTGAACGACGTCGTGCACAGCCTCGCCAGAGCGCCTCATGGTGCGCGGGCATGATCGTCGTGGCGAGGAAACCCGGCGGTCCCTCAAAGGTTTGAATACGGACAGAATGGATGAGCCCCATGGCTAGGTAAGCGGTGATCAGTTGCTTTTCTGGCGGCGTGGATTCGTTTCATACGCTGTTCGCCCATTCAGGAGATGCGGCGGCGAACGCCGACTACCGACTGTCGCATCTTCTGTTTGAGACCAAACGGGGGACAGGCCTCGGTAGTGCCCTCGATTTGAAGGCGGTGATCAGCCCTGGACGACTTCCATGGCAATGCGCGCCCACGCGAAGAGCCGCTTCGGCTCGTATTTCACCGTGCTGATGTCCTTGAGGACCAGTTCCAGCGGGCAGCCGTGACGCGCACAAATGCCCACCGATGCCTGCAAGTGCTCGCGAACAGCCTGTTCGCTGAACTCAGGCCAGGCCAGCAGGGCCGGATTCGGTTTGCGTGAGAAAACGTAATCCCCCTTGATCTCCGCAGCGCCGATCTCCTCGTCCACCCAGGGGCTCATGGAGATCTTCCGCAGGTTGGGGATCTTGCGGACCTGCGCCATCTTCTTGTCGAGCGGCTCACAGCAACCATAGTAAACCCGCCCGAACCGCTCGAAGAGCGGCATGCACGGGTCAATTTCGAACTCCTCGTGCATCGCCGGCGAGACGGTGGAGAACATCTGGGCCATACTCAGCATCCAGAGGTCCTTGGCGCGCGGGCGCTTCGGATCGAAGCCGGCGGCCGGCAGGTCATCCGTCCAGGCGCCTGTGCAATGAACTTGCGGCTGGGGATGGCACAGCAGGCCCTGCTCCTCGAGTTGATCGAGCATGCAGAGGTAACCCTTGACGACGCGGCGCACTAGCTGGAGCATGAACTCCGGCCGGTCAACCAGGCCGTACAACGCGCCCTCGACACCCATCCAGAAACTGATGGGATCCCACACCGTCATGTACGAGGGATCGTATCCGTGCTCGACGATGCCAAGGATGCCGTCGAACAGCTTGTGGGCCAAATCCATCCGCCGGGCTGTCTCA
>SESE01000343.1_pt1 | contig 19771 bp, 13 predicted proteins | sample 3171371 | NCBI WGS metagenome assembly SESE01 (sample SAMN06051881, study PRJNA518727) | freshwater metagenome | biome: subpolar coniferous forest; feature: holomictic lake; material: water; isolation source: holomictic Lake 442, 13 m depth | place: Canada: near Kenora, Ontario | collected... | reverse complement strand
AGATACTGAAACTATGTCATCTCACCGAACACAACCTAAATGTCCATGTTGTTTTTTGCGGCTCCTAAGTAGCAAACGAAACGTCTTGAATTAAAACGTAATACACGGAAAATCGATTTGAATATCGTCCAAGAGCAACTATTAACCAAGCTCGGTTTTCGGTTTGGCACCAATGGCCCACATGCCGCCAGAACTATGATGCTTGAGGACTTGCGGATACTGTTCCAAAACGTACCAGCCACCGCCGAACGAGAAGACTACAAACGGGCAGTCTTGACTGACAATATGTTGGGCAAGCCCACTAGAAAGTCCCGTGAACTTGCTCTGCGCCATCTCACCACACTGTATGGATTAGATAATCGACGCCCTTTGTTTCGGACTTTGCGGCGTTTATGGCCGGTCGACGAAGCGGCTCAGCCTGTCTTGGCACTGACTGTAGCCTTGGCCCGTGACCCTCTGTTGCGCACAACACAAACTTTTATTTTGACAAAACAACCCGGTGTTCCTGTTTCACGCGAAGACCTAGAGCAATATTTGGCTTGCGATCATCCAGACCGCTTTAGCCCAGCATCTATCAAATCTATTGCCCAAAACGTCAACGGCAGTTGGACTTCTGCTGGTTTCTTGCATGGCCGCTCCAGAAAAACTCGCTCCATTCCAGTCATCACTCCGGTGAATGTTGCGTTTTGCCTGTTTCTTGGCCACTTGGAAGGCCTGTCGGGTCAACGGCTTTTCACCTCTGCCTGGATGAATTTGCTGCCATGTTCACCCTTTGAACTGGAGTCACTGGCAAACTTGGCCTTTCACCATGGACTGCTTGTATTCCTGAATGCGGGCGGCATCAAGGAGGTTCGTTTCCCAGACTACCTTACCACTGAAGAAGAAAAACTTTGTCAGGAGGCTTCCCATGTCATCTAAAGTCAGCAAACTCGTCTTGACCTACCGACAGCACATCACCGTGCCATGGCAAACAGGGTTGGCTGGTGTGCAAAGGGTCATTTTTGCTGTTTATGACAAGACGGATGAGCTTCGTTTGCGTGCCAACGTGGAAGAATTTGCATCGGTGACCCAGCAGGCTGGTAAACAGTGGCTCCTCATTGACATCACCAACACTTTTCCGCAGTGGATGTCTGAGCAGGAATATCGGAATGCGTATTTTGAGTCGCCAGAAGACTTGGCCGGCTTCCAGACAGGTGAGTTGACCGAATTTGTAGCTGACCTGATTGCGCAAATCAAGGCACAGTTGACAAAAGCCACACCTGATACCGTTGTTGCATTGCTCGGCGCAGGCAGCTTATTCGGTCTGGCCCGTGTTTCCACAGTCGTCGAAGGAATCAAAGACGCCGTATCAGGCCGTTTGCTCGTATTTTTCCCTGGCGAACATCACCCTGAAAACCATACCTACCGTTTGCTGGATGCTCGCGATGGATGGAACTATCTGGCGGTGCCGTTATTGGCAACCGAATAATTGACAAATCAAATACAGGCGGGTATCAACATGCAAAACAAAGACATCTTTAACAAGTTACCCTCCGATAACCACCTCGTCAACAACGGCGTAGCGGAAGTCTCTGAAGACCACTCTGCTGCCGCGCAAAGTGTGTTGCGCTACGAGCTTGAAACGTTTGTGTGCGACGGTCAGTACCAAAAAGGTCTGGAAACCGTGTTCGAGAAGTTTTTGCACAACCTCGGGCAGCGTAACGAGCAACCCGGCATCTGGATTTCAGGCTTTTACGGCAGTGGCAAGTCACATTTAGCCAAGATGCTGCGCACCTTGTGGACGGACTACAGATTTTCGGACGGCGCCACAGCACGCAGCCTGGCCAAGCTACCCATCGCCATTCTTGAACACATCAAAGAGCTTTCCATTCAGGCCAAGCGCCACGGTGGAGTCCATGCCGCAGCAGGCAAGCTGGGTGCAGGGGCAGGTGACAAGGTTCGCCTGGCACTGTTGGGCATCATCTTCAAATCCAAAGGCCTGCCTGAGCAATACAACCAGGCACAACTGGTGTTGTGGCTCCAACGTGAAGGTTTGGCAGAACCCATTGAAGAACAACTCAAGGCAGCAGGGCGTTCACTGGCGCAAGAGCTGCCGCACATGGTCGTCTCTGACCACTTGGCCAGGGCATTGTTGCAAGTGCGCCCCAACTTTGCCAACAGCGATCCAGAAGCGCGTCAATTGCTCAAAGCCCAATTCCCCCAGGTGCAAGATGTCAGCAACGAGCAAATGAAGCTCGCCATCACCGAGGCCTTGTCAGATGGTGGTCATTTTCCGTTGACGTTGGTGGTGCTGGACGAGGTTCAGCAGTACATCGGCAACGATAACCAGAAAGCCTATGCCGTGCAGGAGGTCACCGAAACCTTGTGCAAACACTTCGCGGGCAAATTGTTGTTCGTTGGCACTGGCCAATCAGCCCTGTCCGGCATGCCCAATCTGATGCGATTGATGGGGCGCTTTCCGGTGCCCATCATGCTCAGTGACGTGGATGTTGAAAACGTCACCCGTCAAATCATCCTGGCCAAGAAACCATCAGCGCGTCCCTTGGTTGAACAATCCTGGAGAAGCAACCTGGGTGAAATCTCACGCCACCTTCGTGGCACCAAGCTCGAACACGCCACCGATGACGAGCAGTTGATGACCGATGACTATCCCATCCTGCCTGTGCGCCGCAGATTTTGGGAGCGCGTGCTGCGCACCATCGACACCACAGGCACTGTGTCGCAATTGCGCAGTCAGTTGCGCGTGGTGCATGAGGCCGTGCTGGCGACAGCAGACCAGCCCTTAGGTCATGTGGTGGCGGGTGACTTTTTGTATGACCAAATTGCCGCCAATTTGATTTCGACCGCCCAATTGCCAAAGGAAGTCTATGAAAACGTGCAACGATTTTGCGCAGGTGAGGCACAAGCCCAACTCAAAGGCAAGCTGCTCAAACTCATTTACCTCATCAACAAACTGCCCGCTGATACCGCCCTGGACATCGGCCTGAAAGCCACCGACGACGTCCTGGCCGATCTTCTGGTCACCGACCTGGCGAACGGCTCCAGCGAGTTGCGTAAACAATTACCTGAACTGCTGAACCAACTGCAAAACAAGGACCGCCTGGTCATGTCGCTGGCTGGACAAAATGGCTTGGAGTACCGTTTGCAAACCATCGAGTCCAGTGCCTGGTATGAAGAATTTCGCGCTCAGGAAGCTGAACTGAAAGCCGCGCCTCAACGCATCGAGCAGCAGCGTGCCGACCTGTTCAAGGCACGATTTGCTGAAGTGCTCAAAAAAGTCCGTGTTGTTCAGGGCAAAGAGCCTGTGGAACGCCGACTGACACCGGTATATGACGAGACCCTGCCACGTGATAACGACAAGGCACTGTACCTGTGGATACAGGACGGCTGGCAGACCGAAGAAAAATCAGTCATTGCCGAGGCCAGGTCAAAAAGCGCAGACAACCCCACCCTGTTTGCCTTTTTGCCCGCCCAACACAAAACCGAACTCACCAACACCATCGTGTCACTCGAATCCGCCCGATCGACCCTTCGCAAAAAAGGCACACCTGCCACAGAGCAAGGTCGTGATGCGCAGCGCTCCATGGAAAGCCGCGAACGCCATGCTGCACAAGAACTGAAAAATTTACTCGATGCCCTTTTTGCCGGTGCCCGTGTCTTTCAGGCTGGCGGCCAGGAAGTCACCGAAGGCCATGAACTTGCAGACCGCATCAACCGTGCTGCCAAGGCCTCGGCCATCCGTCTGTACAAAGACTTTGACTTGGCCGACAGCGACCAGTGGAGCCGAGTGCTGGACGAAGCACGCAAAGGCAATTTGGAAGCACTCAAAGCTGTTGGCCACCATCAGGAGGCAGACAAACAGCCCGTGTGCCAAAAACTGCTGGCCTTTATTGGCCCCGGCAAAAAAGGCGGCGAGATACGCGATCATTTTGATAGCCCTCCATTCGGCTGGTCACGTGATGCCATTGACGGTGCCCTGTTTACGCTGCTGTGCGTCGGACACATCCGCGCTCTGGACGCCAGCAGCAAGCCAGTCGATGCCCAAAGCCTTGACCGAAACAAGCTCACACAAGCCAGCTTTCGCCAGGAATCTATCACTATCACGCCACCACAACTCATCAAAATTCGTAGTGTGTTAAGCGCACTGGGCGTGCCTTGCCAGCCAAAAGAAGAGTTGGTAAAACTGCCGCTGTTGATAGCAAAACTGCGTGACCTGGCCGAACGAGCCGGTGGACCCGCCCCTGCACCGCTACCGCCAAAGCTCACTGCCATTGAAGCGCTGGAGTCCAAGTCTGGCAACGCCCAATTGTTTGAACTCTTCACCCGCCATGATGAACTGGTCACAACGGCAAAACAATGGAGTCAAACGGCTGAATTGATTCAAAAGCGCTTGCCTCTCTGGCACCAACTGGGCAGCTTGCTGGAACACGCCAAAGACCTGTCACCCTATAACGACATCAAGGCTGAACGAGATGCCATTCTGGCGCAGCGCAGTTTGCTGGCCGAGCCAGATGCCGTTCGCCCACTGCTTGACCGCACGGCTGACCTACTGCGCCAAGCCATCAATGCCAGGCGACAAGGCTTTACCGCCACCTTCGATGCGCAACAAGCGCATTTGGCCGCAGACGCAGACTGGATGAAGTTACCCGATGACCAGCGCAACCAGTTAACCCAAGACCATCACCTGATACCGCTCAAGCCGGCGGACTTGGCAACACCTGAGCAATTGCAGGATGCTCTGAGTGACTGCACCATTGACCACTGGATTTCCAAAACCCAGGCACTGAGCAGCCGTTTTGATGCAGCGCGTCATGCCGCAGTCCAACTGCTAAAACCCAACGTCACGCACGTCAATATCCCTAAGCGCACTCTTAATAACGAAGTAGAAATGAAAGTCTGGCTGAGCGAAGTGGAACAACTGCTCGCGGACAAATTAAAGACGGGCCCGATAGCGCTGTAACATTTTGTATATCCTGTATATACTTCAATTTTTAAGGAGAAACCTCATGTTGACTCGAGTTTTCAAAAGCGGCAATTCTCTGGCCGTGCGCATCCCCAAAGATCTGGCCTTTGTAGACAGTGCGCAGGACGTTGAAGTCGAGCGTGTTGGCAACACGCTGGTGCTGCGCCCGGTGGTACAGGAAACCATTGGCGACCTGACCCCCATACTGTCTATGTTTAGCCCCAACTTCATGGCCGAGGGGCGGGAATTTCATGAACAACGAGAGCGCGACTGGAGCGTTGATACAACCCCTGAAGTGACTGTAGATAAAACGCAGGGATGAGCCATGCGTTACCTGCTCGACACCAACATTTGCATCTACATCATCAAGCGTCAGCCGCCACAAGTGCTGCAACGACTTGAATCTTTGGCGCAAGGCAGCGCGGTGATGTCCGTTGTGAGCTATGCCGAACTTCGTGCAGGGCTTGAAATTCAGACCGCCCATCGTGCGCAAGACGAACGTGTACTGGCCTTGTTGATACAGCGCATTCCAGTGTTGCCATTCAACGAATCTGACGCAGAAAGTTTTGGCGTTTTGCGTGCTGCCGTGCGAGACCGTCGCCGTGACACCATGGACCAGCTTATCGCTGCGCACGCGCTCAGTGTTGGGCTAACACTGGTCACCAACAACGAGGACGATTTCAAAGACTATCCTGGCCTGAAAGTCGAAAACTGGGCAAGCGCCACCTGAGCATCACCTGACAAAGCCCATTCATTTTTGTAAGCCAAATTGGCCTCTAGCCCACGTCCATCATGCACAAGCAGCTATTACTTTTGATTAGATTCAAAACCAAACTGCCATTCTTTCGTGGCACGCATCGGTGCAAATCATGCCAATAATTGGCTCAATCATGCTAATATTTGGCATGACCATTGCAGCAGCCCTCTTTACCGACAGCCAATCGCGCCTCTATGTCTGGCTCTTTGGCCAGCCTGAGCGCGCCTACCACCAGAACGAGCTACGCCGCCTGACCGGGCTGGGCAGCGCCTCTTTGCAGCGGGAACTCAACCGCTTGACCACAGCGGGATTGGTCAATGCGCAAGCGGTGGGTAACCAGCGACACTTTCAGGCCAACCCCCAATCGCCTGTTTATGCCGAATTGGTTGCCTTGACGCGCAAGACGCTTGGCGTGGTGCCGGTGTTGCGCAATGCCTTACAGCCCTTGTTGCTAAATCTGAAGTCCGCCTGGGTCTATGGCTCGGTGGCCAAACAAACTGACACCGCCCACAGCGACATTGATGTGATGCTGGTGGGTAACGACTTGCTGCTTGGTCAAGTTTTGGCCATCTTGGAACCCGCCGAGGCCCAATTGGGCAGAAAAATCAACCCGAGCTGCTATTCACCCCAAGAGTTTGATCGCCGCCGCGCTGAACCAGACTCGTTTGTCAATCGGGTGTTGTCGCAGCCCCTACTGCCATTGATAGAAGACACCCATGAGTCAGCCTGAATTGGACAACCTGGTGCGCATTGGCCAACTCAAAGCCGAGCCGCGCAATGAACGGGAAGTCGCCCGCATGCTCGCCATGGCGCAGACCCGCTTGAGCGATGCCAAGTTGAACAAGATGTCGCTGGAAGGCCGCTTTACCAGTGCCTACAACGCAGCCCACGCCGCCGCCTTGGCTGCATTGCGCTGGCACGGCTACCGCAGTGAAAACCGCTACACCGTCTTTCAGTGCCTGACGCACACCCTGGGCTGGCCCGCCAACCGCTGGCGTGTGTTGGACACCGCGCATCAAAAACGAAACCTGGCTGAGTACGAAGGCTACCTCGACGTTGAAGAATCTACTGTGGCCGAGATATGCGCGTTAGTCCAAAGCCTGATGACTGACGTGCAAACCTTGATAGCCAAATAGCCCTCTAGCCCACGTCCAGTAAGCGTTAGCAGCTATCAAAAACATACTAAGATTTATATGCCCCCTGTCACACCCACCCTCAACGCCCCCTTACCCAAACCTCTGCGCACCCAGTTGGAAAACACCGTCAAGGCTGCACGCGACGTGGCCGAAAAAGCGGGCCGGGCGGCTTTGGTGCAATTGGCGGTCGGTGAGGCCAAGGTGCCTGATTACTTGAGCGAAGCCCAGCGGGTTTTAAGGAAGAAATTGCGCGCTCATGCCCGTGCCATCTGCGTTGGTAGCTCTCAAAATAATAGTATTGAGATGCAGCCATTGGTTTGGGAAGTGGCTTATGAACACTGGCATCGCATGTTGTTTGCGAGATTTTTGGCTGAGAACCATCTGCTGATGTGGGAGCCTGGCGCTGCCGTGTCATTGGACGATTGCCGCGATATGGTTGATAACCACCCTGATATGGCGATGGGGGCCAAAAGCCATTGGGAACTGGCGGGCAAACTGGCGGCGCGCATGTTGCCGCAGGTCTTCAAACCCAAAAGCCCTGTGTTTGAACTCACTTTTGCCCCCGAACACCAGCGCGAACTGGAGCTGCTGTTGTCGCAACTGTCGTCCGAAGTCTTTCATGCCAGCGACAGCCTGGGCTGGGTTTATCAATTCTGGCAGGCCAAGCGCAAGGACGAGGTCAATGCGTCTGAAGTCAAGATAGGTGCTGATGAACTGCCTGCCGTGACCCAGCTTTTCACCGAACCTTACATGGTGGACTTTCTGCTGCACAACTCGCTGGGTGCCTGGTGGATGACACGCCACCCTGGCCAGCCTTGCCCAGTGGCTATGCCGTATTTGCGCACGGTGACCACAGAGCCAGCAGACGAAGTCGAAGGCGGGAATCCAGTGGCCATCATCCCCGCCGCCGGAAAGTTTGAAGGCTGGCCTGACATATTGACCCATTTCAAGCTTCTTGACCCCAGTTGCGGCTCCGGTCACTTTTTGGTGGCTGCGTTCTTGCTTCTGGTGCCGCTGCGTAGGGCGGACGAGGGTTTGAGCGTTAGGGATGCTGTGGATGCCGTACTGGCCAACAACCTGCATGGCCTGGAAATTGACCCACGTTGCGTTGAAATTGCCGTGTTTGCCTTGGCCCTGGCCGCCTGGCGATACCCTGATGAAAACGGCAACCCATTGGGTGTTCGCGCCGAAATGCCTGCGCCCAACATTGCCTGCTGCGGTCTCAAGGTGGCGGCGCGTCCGCAAGACTGGGAATCGCTGATACCCGACAGTCAGCCTAACGCTGTCCTTTTACGCCAGGAATTGCGCTTGTTGCACAGCGTTTTTACCGATGCCCCCTTGTTGGGCAGCTTGCTCAACCCCTCGCTCAGCATCAAAAATGACCTGGCAACCTCCAGCTTTGAAACCCTTAAAACCCTGATGGAACAAGCCCTGAGCAGCGAACAGCCCAATACTTTATGGGGCAGTGCGCAGGATTTAAATGAAGATGCCTGGGATTTGGCCATCAGCGCCCGTGGGCTGCTGGAATCTGCCCGATTGCTGGATCAGCGCTACCACTTGGTGATTACCAACGTGCCTTATCTGGCTCGGGGCAAACAGACACAGATGCTGAAGGATTATTGTGAACAACATTATCCGAATGCCAAAAATGACCTGGCCAATGTGTTTTTAGAGCGCTGCCTTGAATTGGTTTTATCCCCCTCGCCCTTTGGGAGAGGGGCTAGGGGTGAGGGCTGTGGCGTAGTGCAAATTGTCATGCCACAAAACTGGCTGTTTTTAACCAGCTACAAAAAGCAGCGTGAAGACCTTTTGAGGCGGGTACGTTGGGACTTATTGGCGAGGCTTGGGGAAGGTGGTTTTGACAGCCCACAGGCAGCAGGAGCGTTCATCATTTTGCTAACCCAAACCCACGCAAAACCCGAAACACAAACCATACTTCACGGTGTGGATGCCAGTGCACCAAAATCGGCGCTGGAAAAAGCTGAGCTGCTGCGCATTGGGAATATGGTGGCGGTGAGCCAGTTGGGGCAGTTGGGGAATCCGGATGCGCGGGTTATGTTGAGTGAGCAAGTTAGTCAAGACACGCTTCTAAATAAATTTGCTGTAGCGATTCAGGGTATTTCACCAGGCGACACAGCCTTAATGAGATTTTGCTTCTGGGAAAATTTTGTAACATCATATTTGACTGGTCACTGGGAGCTTATTCAATCGACTCCTGACGATGGAATGAATTTCTCGGGATTAAGTTACTCTTTGAGAACAGAGAAATCTTGGCCAACGTATCCGCTTGATGGTTTCAGAATGTGTGGTGAAAAAGCTTGGGGCGGTATTGGGTTGGCAATCGGGAAGATGCGTAGCATTCCGGTCAGTCTATATCTAGGTAAGACATTTGATGCCAATTGCCCTGTATTATTTGTCGAGAAGAAGGAATATCTTGCGCCTGTTGCTGCTTTTTGCTTTGATGACGCATATCGTCAAGCACTTAGGCAACTAGACCAAAAGCTTGATGTTGCCGTTGCAGCCATGGATAAACCTGCTTTCGACCTAGCCCATTGGCAGCAAATAGCCGCCGAGCGTTACCCCAACGGCCTCCCAAAACCATATTCCGACGACCCAACCCAGTGGCTATTTCACGGTCACCCGCAACCCGCCACCGACCCATTGCAAGTCGCAGTTGCCCGCCTGTTGTGCTACGTATGGCCAGCAGAGCAGTCCTCACCCCCAGCCCCTCTCCCGGAGGGCGAGGGGAGCAATACCATGGAACTCTCAGACGAGGCACACACCTGGATTGCCCGTTGCAAGCCCTTGGCCAAACACGTTGACGACGACGGCATCGTCTGCCTACCAGCGGTGCGTGGCGAACAACCCGCCCATGAGCGCCTGCTGGCCTTGCTGATCGACGCATGGGAAACCGTCACCCCCGGCAGTTGGACACCCAGCGTACTGGACAAACTGCTGACTCAAGCCGACTGTGCAGGCAAAGGTCTGGCCGTGTGGCTTCGGGATTACTTTTTTGAACAACACGCCAAACGCTTCCACCACCGCCCCTTTATCTGGCACGTCTGGGACGGTCAAAAAGATGGTTTTAGTGCCTTGGTCAATTACCACTTGCTCAATGGCAAAAACATGGAGCGCCTCATCCACACCTACTTGGGCGACTGGATTCGCACCCAGGAGGCCGGTTTAGCCAATGGCATCGATGGTGCTGTGCTGCGCCTGTCCGCAGCCAAAAACCTCAAAGCCCGCCTGCAAGCCATTCTGGAAGGCGAAAAGCCCTACGACATTTTTGTGCGCTGGAAGCCTTTGGCCGAACAACCCATCGGCTGGAACCCCGACCCCAACGATGGCATCCGCCTGAACATCCGCCCCTTCATGACCGCCGAAGTTCTGCGCCACAACAAAAAGCCAAAACTCAACATCACCTGGGACAAAGACCGTGGCAAAGATGTCGAATCCGCCCCGTGGTTTCACAAGTTCAACGGCGATCGCATCAATGACCATCATTTGATGCTGGCAGAGAAAACAGCGGCTCGCCACGCAATCAAAGGGGTTCAAAGATGACCGATACCCAAGAGAGCCAAAGCGTCAACGCTGCATGGGCGGCAAGTATGAAGCGTGTCAGCTTGCGCAACCTGTATCTTGACCCCAATAATTTCCGCATCATCCACGAGCAAGAGCAGCAACAAGTGCCTGATGATGCAGTCAAAGAGAAAGTGGTGATGCAGCGCACCCAGCGTTTGCTGACGGGTGAGCGCAATCAAGGTATTCAAGACCTGATTGACAGCTTTAAGGCCAACGGGTATTTGCCGGTTGATCAGATTCAGGTACGCGAGTTGGTGGGTGGAGGTTATTTGGTGGTGGAGGGCAACCGGCGCGTTGCCGCGCTGAAGTTCCTGCAACAGGAGTACGAATCCAAGGGCATTGATTTGTGGCAGTTGAACCCGGGAACCTTCAGTCAGGTGCCGGTGGTGCTCTACACCGATGCCGATGCGGTACACCACCTGACACTGATGGCACTCAAGCACATCAGCGGCAACAAAAAATGGGGTGAATGGAACCAGGCCAAGTTGCTTGAGGCTCTTCACCAAGACCACGGCTTGACTGAGGATGACATTTGCAAGCGTATTGGCATTACCAAGGTCGAGTTGCGGCGCAGCCTGCGGGCGCTTTCGCTGGTGGCACAGTACAGTGCTTCAGATTATGGTGACCAGTTCAGCGAGTCGCAATTTCCCATCTTTCGCCAGGCCATACGCAATGCTGCGCTCAAAGCCTGGCTGGGCTGGGATGAGGCACAGTCGAAAATTCAGGATGCAGCAAACCGTGATTTGTTTTTCTCGTGGCTGTCACGCGAGCCAGTAGAGGAAGAGGACATCGACGGTAATGTGGGTTACGGCGGTCAATACCTCGAACCTGCAATCATTAAGCGCGACGACATTGATACTCTGGCCAAAATTGTGTCTGACCCCCGCGCCCTGGAGCAGATGAAGCTAACCCGTGATTTGAATGTGGCATACCGCGCCAGTGATCTGGTGTTCAGGGAGCGGCAAGATTCTGCCATCAAGGCAGTAACGGAAGAGATTCAAACCTTGGCGGTGTTGGCCGTGTTGCCACACAACTTGCCCGAACTGGAAAGTGCCCGGGGCAAGCTGCAAACCATCATTGACCGTACCCGCGCCAGCGGGCTGATCGGGGTGGAGCAAAAAGCCGTTTTCCATGATCGGGTGGACCGGCACTTCAGCCAGGTCAGAATTGAATCGTACAAGCGGCTTCATGGATTGGAGATTGGGCAACTTTCACGCATCAACTTGTTCGCCGGTGTCAATAACACCGGTAAAACCACGGTACTGGAGGCAATTTACCTGTTGGCGCGGCAAAACGATTTTGATGGTTTGCTGGAGGTCATGCGCCGACGTGGCAAGGTGGCCGCAGATCAGCTTGACCCGCAATGGCTGCTGGAGCAACTCGGTGATCAAACCATTGTGGTGTCCGGTGTGTTTGATGATCAGGCCACCGATGTCAAGATTCACGCCCACGAAGAGTCAGATGCAGTGCTGGATAAATCGCGTTACTTGGCATCGGTGGAAATTGAAGCCAACTTTGGGGTACAGCATCAGTATTCTTTGAGCCGCACTTACAAGGGCCGCGAGCGTGAGACCCAAGCCGACAGCATTGTGCTGTTGTGTGCGGTGATATTCAGCAGCCCATTTTTTCTCAATGAGCCACATCGTTACGCAAGCTACTATCACAAGAGCGTTCAATCCAAAGCCCTGCCAGAGATTTTCAAGTTTTTGAGGCAGGTGATCCTGCCCACCCTGGAAGATATTCGACTGACGGATGAACGCCAGCGTTTTGTGGTGACCGACAGTTGCTTTGCACAAGGGGTTGACCTGTCAGCATATGGCGAGGGTTTTCAGCGCATGTTTTTGCTGTCTCTCCTGTTTGCATCGGCCCAAAATGGGGTGCTGCTGATTGACGAATTCGAGAATGCCATGCACCACCAACTCATCGGGCCGTTCGCCCGGTTTGTTCACCACATGAGCACGACTTTCAATGTGCAGGTCTTTTTGACCAGCCACAGCAAAGAGTGCATTGATGCCTTTGTTGAGCAGATTGATGCCGTGGCCGATTTGTCTTGCCATGCCTTGGTCGGCCAGGGCGCTACCGTGCAGGTTAAAGATTTCAGTGGTGCTACCTTCAAACGTTTGCTGGATGCGGGTGATGTGGACTTGCGGGGAGCGCATTGATGGCAGCAGTGGTGGTGACGCAAGTTCGTCTGATTTTTTGCGAAGGACCGCATGATGTGGCTTTCATGCGTCTGGTGTTGTCCGAATTACACGAATTTGAGTCCAGAAAATTGAAATTTTCGGAGTTGCCGTACCCGTTCGCCGACCTCTTTAAAAAGAGTGTTGAAAGCAGCGCGGCTGAAGACTTGCGACTGGATATGGCACGGAAGTTTTTTTTGCCTGACCACCTTCTACAGCGTGATCACACGCTGGTGATGTTGTTTAACTACGGTGGCAGCAACCGGAAAACATCCGTTTTGCCCTTTCTCGATAAACTCGTTTTTTTGCTTCGCAATGGCAGTGCTTTTGGCGTAGCGCCAATGGTTCGTTATCTTTTCATGGCAGACGCGGATACGCTGGGTGTCACCGAGGTGTGCAGACAAATCGCGCTTGAGTTTGGACTGGTTGCTGATCAGGCGTGGTTGAGCGATGCGTGGCTGGCGTTGCCACACACCCGAGGCTTTCAGCATGGCAGCCCCAGTGCCGATGTGGCGACCTACGTTTGGCAAAAGTGGGGGCAGAACACGGGTACGCTGGAAGATATGGTTTATGAATGCTGGACAGCGCACGATGCACTGAAGGCGGCTTTGGTTTTTTTGGATCAGCAGTTTGCCTGGGATATTGGCCCGACAGCAGCACCAGAGCGTGTCTGTTCAGAACACGCAAAACGACTCAAAGCCGGATTTTGCGTTGCAGGCCAAAGAGCAAAACCAGGTGCCAGCTTGAACGTGATTTTGGACCAGGGTAAGCTGATTTCTAAAAATGCGCTGGCGGGCTCACGCAGTGTGGCCGACCTGAGTCAATTTTTAACGCAATGGCTGCCAGCGACGGTCATCTCGAACCAAGGTGCAGAACGTTTATGAAAATTCAAACCTTTGAGTTAGTGAACTTTCGCGGCATTGCCAATATGTCGCTTGGGTTCGCACAGCAAACGACGGCGTTGGTCGGTGTCAATGGTGTTGGCAAGTCCTCAGTGTTGGATGCGCTGGCCATTGCACTGTCCAACTTGACGGCACGCATTACCGGGCAGTCGGCGAAGGCTCGGAGTATGTCAATGGACGACATTCGCGTTGGTGCTGACTATGCAAAATTGACTGTGACGGCTGAGTTGGAGTTGCCTTCACCTACAGCCTGGACGATTGCGTTAAACCGCAAAGCTGGCAAACATTCAACGGGGCGCAGCAGTATTCTTGAAGCATTAAAAGGCCAGGCAGACTTATTGTCAGCAAGGTTGGGGTATCGCGAGTCGGTGGGGCAAGCTATTAATTTGCCCCTGGCCGTCTATTACGACGTACACCGCGCAGTGCTGGATGTGCCGCTTCGCGTGCGCGAAACGCAGTTAAACAGCCCACGTACAGCCTACGGCGATGCATTAGGTCATGGCGGTACGGACTTCAGGGCTTTTTTCATTTGGTTCAGAAACAGGGAGGATGCAGAAAACGAGGGTATTCGTGACAACCCAGGTCATCATGACCGTGATTTGACTGCGGTGCGGCGTGCCATTGAACAGTTCACGCAATTCACCGATTTGCGTATTCGGCGCAAACCCGCCTTGCGGATGACCGTCAGCAAATCAGGGACTGAGTTAAACGTGCTGCAACTTTCCGACGGCGAGAAGTGCATGCTGGCATTGGTTGGAGATTTGGCCAGAAGGCTTAGTTTGCTCAATACTGAAAGAGAAGACCCGCTGCTGGGTGAAGCTGTGGTGCTGATTGACGAAATTGACCTGCATTTGCACCCCAAGTGGCAAAGAAGTGTGGTGGCATCCTTGGAGCGAACGTTCCAAAATTGCCAGTTCATCATCACCACGCATTCACCGCAGGTGCTTGGTGAACTCCAGCCAGAGCAAATCATTCTGTTCCGCCCGGAAGGTATCTCGCACCCGCAAGTGAGCTACGGTCTGGATTCCAACCAGGTGCTGGAAGAAATCATGGATGCCAAACCGAGATCACCCAAAGTGGGACAGGCATTAACCCAGTTATTTGCCACGCTGGAGCGTCATGAGCTTGACTCAGCGCGTCAGCAATTGAGCGCTCTATCGGCAATGGCTCCAGGTATCGCTGAATTGGGGGGTGCTCAAGCGCTGCTTCAACGTAAAGTGGTGCTTGGTCGATGAAGCACGTCACCAAAGTCACATCTGCGCCGGAGTTCGAGGCCTGGAAAGTCAGCGATGACTGGGCACCTGGCCATGCAGACTTGCAGAACCCTCAAAAACGCAAGCTGCATGAGTCGTTGCTGAGCGAACAAGGCTGGGTTTGTTGTTACTGTGGTCGTCAAATTGACCTGTATGACAGCCACATTGAGCACTTTCGGCCACAAGAGCGCTATGCTGATTTGGCGTTGAACTTTGAAAACTTGCATGCCTCGTGTATCCGCGAGACCCAACCGGGTAAGCCACTGCATTGTGGTTATGCCAAAAGCGCTGATTTTGACGAAGCCTTCCAGATTTCGCCGCTTGATGCACATTGCGAGTCGCGTTTTATCTACACCTTGGATGGCGACATCCTTCCAAGCGACGTTACCGATGCACAAGCGGCCTATATGGTCAAGCTGCTCAAACTTGACCTTGCCTTTTTACGAAACCGACGTGAGGAGGCAGTGAATCGCGTTTTTGACCCTGAGTTTCTGGAAACAGTGACGGATGGCGAGCTTAAGACTTTGCGCGATTTTTTTCGTTCGATGGACAAAGAAGGCAAAGCGCAATCTTTTGGTCATGTGCTTGCCCGCTTTGCTGAACAACGGCTATTGGATGCATCGCCATGACGCTGACAGACCAACTGATTGAAAGCGTACGCTCAGCCGCTAAGGTCAACCCTTCGCTCATGGTTGCGCCTGCCGCCATTTTGTGGACTGATGCTGACCGTATTTGGGAAAGTGCCGTGCTGCTTTTGGCAAATCAGTTGCCAGAGCTGTTTGTGCTGGGTACATATCAACCAGACAAGCGCCAAGGCCCCAGCATTTGGTTGAAGTGCGCTGTCGCAGGCACATTGGATACCCAGTTGCCAGACGGGGTCGTTCCGATTCTGTACTTACCCGGCATCAGCCGTGCTGACCTTCGCGCCATTGAAACCTGCCCGCGTGAATTGCAGCCGCTCGCAGAGCTTCAGTACCGTGGGGTGTTTTGGAGCCAAGTCAACGGCAAAGACTGGACAGTGAATGCGTTTTTGTCGGCAAAAAAGGGCGGGCTTGGTCTTGACGTAGCTCAGGACAAGCCGACGCAAGAGGCGCTCAAACGTGTTCTGGAAGCTGGCTTATTGCTGGATCGTTCAGTTGCCGAATTGCAGGGTCGTCAAATCAATGCTGCCTGGTTGGATGCCCTGTTGGCACCAAACCCGACACGTGATGTGCTGGTTTGGTTGAACAACCCCATCCAAACGCAGGCGCAGTGGTTGGGTGGACATTGGTCTGTGTTCGTTGGCCATTGCCAGCAAAATTTGGGTTTTGACCCGCAAACAGATGGCACCATCACTGCCGCAGAAAAATTGGCAGAGCAGCAGGGTGGCTGGGCTGCGGTTTGGCAGCTTTATAGCGAGTCGTTCACCAGCTTCAATTCAATTGCCGTGTTGCTTGGCCAATTGCAGCCGCCGCCACCCAAAGGCTTGTTTGATGCCCCAGACAACTTGGCCGGTTACCCGCGTGCCAATGAAAATCGCGAGGCTGCGCTGCGATACGCCTTGAGCGCGTGTACTTCGACGTCGGCAGAACTTGCGCGGGTCAAAGTGCTTGATGCGGAAAAGGAACATGGCTGCCGTCGCGATTGGCTGTGGGCAAAGATGGGCTATGCACCGCTGGTGCGGGGCTTGCAACATCTGGCTGAGCTGGCAACGCTATCAAAGCAAACGCCTGTAGGCACCACTCTGGCGCAACTGGCAGCCGGCTATCAAGAGTCTGGTTGGAAAGTTGACCAGGCCGCCATGCTTGCCCTGGCTTCCGTCACCAGCAAGGCGGACACCGAGGCAATAGGTGCGGCCTTGCGTGCGATTTATGTTCCCTGGCTGGAGGATTTTGCACATCGGTTTCAAGAACTGGTGAAGACCGAAGGTGGATTGCCATTAGAAGCGGCTTCCAGCCGCTTGGGAATGCGCCAAGATGGCGCATCTACAGACGGGGTTTGCACTGTATTCGTCGATGGCCTGCGCTATGACGTTGCCATGCAGTTGAAGGCCAAGTTAGCGGGTTTGGGCAAGGTCACTTCCAGTGCCATGTGGACTTGCATGCCGTCCGTCACAGCGTCCGGCAAAGCCTGGGCATCACCTGTGGCGCAGTGGGTTTCTGGCAAAAAGGCAGATGTTGACTTTGAACCCAGTGTGGCTCCAGACGGGAAACCGCTTTCTACCCACAATTTCCGAAAGCTGTTGGCTGACCACGGTTTTCAAGTGTTGAACAAGCATGAGAACGGCGACCCCAGCGCGAACGGTTGTAAGGCTTGGGTGGAATGCGGAGACCTTGACCATTTTGGTCACGAGCACGGGCTGCGATTGGCACATGATATCGACCATCAATTGCTGCAAATTGTGGAGCGCGTTACGGAGTTGCAGCAAGCAGGATGGGCACATTTCCGTATCGTTACCGACCACGGTTGGCTGCTGGTGCCTGGAGGTCTGCCAAAGTCGGAACTCTCAAAGTTTGAAGCCGAAACACGGTGGGGCCGCTGTGCGGTACTGAAAGATTCGTCTCACGGAACCCCTCTGACTTTTGGGTGGGACTGGTGCAAGGATGTGCAGATTGCATTCGCCCCGGGCATCTCCAACTTCCACGCAGGTGAGGTTTACACCCATGGCGGTTTAACCCTTCAGGAATGCCTGGTGCCAGTGTTGGAACTGGTTGCTTTTGGCGGCACAGCCCACGCGCTGAAGGTGGACATCACACGAGTCACATGGACAGGTTTACGCTGCAAGGTTGAGGTGACCCCCGTAGCCGCCGGCTTAAGTGTTGATATTCGCACCAAGGCGGCATTGGCCGATTCGACGTTGGTTGCAAACGTCAGGACTATTGAAAATGGCAAGGCATCGCTGGCGGTGGAGGATGATGCCAATGAAGGCGTGGCCGCGTTTGTGGTGGTACTCGACACTGCTGGCTTAGTGCTACAAAAGAGGCCGACCGTGGTCGGGGAATAAGGAAAAGCCATGGAGCTAGACAACCTCGACCACAAAGCCAGCGCTGCATTTGAAGGCTATGTGGTGCGTAAAGACCTGGTGCGCACTTTCAGCCGTCAATTTCCTGTGCCGACCTACGTTGTGGAGTTTTTGCTGGGCCGGTACTGTGCCACCACCGATGAAACTGAAATTCAGGAAGGTCTTGACATTGTTCAGCGTCAATTGGGTTCACGCACGGTTAAAGCCGGTGAGGAAGAGCTGTTCAAGGCACGTGCCAGAGAACAGGGTTCAGTCAAAATCATTGACATCATCACGGCCAGGCTGGATGCAAAAAGTGACTCGTATGTGGCTTCGTTGCCAAGTCTTCGCCTGAATGATGTGCGCATCACACCTGAGCAGGTCAAGGAACATGAACGCATGTTGACCGGTGGCTTTTATGCCGAGGTCACTTTGGGTTATGACGCATCCATCGCACAGGAGAAAGGTGGGAGACCGTTTGGAGTGGACTCTTTGCGTGCCATCCAGCTTTCAAAACGCGAAGTTCTGGATGTGTTGGCAAAAGGGCGGACAAGTTTCAATACAAAAGAGTGGCGTGAAGTATTGCTTCGCAGCGTTGGCTTTGAGCCTTCGGTTTTAAGCGAACGTGCCAAAGATGCACTTCTGTTGCGCATGGTGCCTTTTGTGGAGCGCAACTACAACTTGGTGGAGTTGGGCCCGCGTGGTACCGGCAAGTCACATCTGTTTCAGCAAGTTTCGCCCTACGCACACCTGATTTCTGGTGGCAAAGCCAGTGTGGCGCGTATGTTTGTCAACAATGCCAATGGGCAGCGTGGCCTGGTTTGTCAATATGACGTGGTGTGCTTCGATGAAGTGTCTGGCGTGTCTTTTGACCAAAAGGACGGTGTGAACATCATGAAGGGCTACATGGAAAGTGGCGAGTTTTCGCGTGGCAAAGAAAGCATTCGTGCCGATGGCTCCATCGTACTGGTTGGCAATTTTGAGGTAGATGTTGAACACCAGCAGCGGGTAGGTCATTTGTTTGGCCCACTGCCTCCAGAAATGCGTGACGACACGGCATTCATGGATCGCATTCACTGTTTTCTTCCAGGATGGGATGTACCCAAGCTGAACCCGGGCATGTTGACCAACCATTTTGGCTTGGTCAGCGATTTCCTGTCGGAGTGTTTTACGCAGTTGCGTGGTCAGAGTCGTGTGGCCACTTTACAGGGGTGCGTGTTCTGGGGAGGTGCCTTGTCAGGCAGGGATTTGAATGGTGTCAACAAAACTGTGAGTGGTTTGCTCAAACTGATTTACCCAGACGAGCACGCCCAAGTGAACGACGAAGACCTTGAATGGGCAGTGCGACTGGCACTGGAAGTGCGCCGCAGAGTCAAGGAACAGCAAAAGCGTATTGGCGCAGCAGAGTTTCGCAATACCCACTTCAGCTACACGATGGGTGCTGAAGGCGTGGAAAAGTTTGTGTCCACTCCTGAGTTGCAAAGTCAAAGCAGCATTGGTGACGAACCTCTGGAATGTGGCCAGATTTGGACGCTCAGTCCCGGTGGCCAGGACGAACACCCAGGACTATTCCGATTGGAAGTCACTGTCGGGCCTGGCAGCGGTGTACGGGTGCTGAACAACCCCGTGCCAGCACAGTTCAAGGAATCCATTCGATGTGCAGAGCAAAACCTGTATGCCAGAGCCATCCAGCTTGTAGGCGACCGTGACCCCCGTGAACACGAGTTCTCTATCCAGATACGTGGCTTTGATGCCGCCAGGTCTGGTGCAAAAACAGGGGTGGCTTCGCTGATTGCACTGGCCAGTGCGTTATTACGCAAATCAGTGCGTGGCGGTCTGGTGGTGGTTGGCGAAGTCACGTTGGGTGGCACCATTGAACCAATCTTCAATGCCGTGACTCTGGCTGAGCTGGCAATTGAGAAAGGCGCCAAGGCTCTGTTGCTGCCCGTAGCCTGCCGTAAGCAACTCTTTGACCTGTCCGATGACATGGCTACCAAACTGGATATTGAGTTTTACCT
>SESE01000342.1_pt1 | contig 19773 bp, 19 predicted proteins | sample 3171371 | NCBI WGS metagenome assembly SESE01 (sample SAMN06051881, study PRJNA518727) | freshwater metagenome | biome: subpolar coniferous forest; feature: holomictic lake; material: water; isolation source: holomictic Lake 442, 13 m depth | place: Canada: near Kenora, Ontario | collected... | reverse complement strand
GTCTTCAAGGTCGGCTCCAGCCCCTGAAGAGGGTTCCAAGGATGAGGGTGACGAAGCCACCCAAAAGCCCGTAGCCAACCATCCGGCCCCAATGCCGTTCCTGGACTGGAAGGGCATCCTGGACCTCCGGCGCTGACCGGATGGTGGAGGCACCCAGGCCAAAATCGATGCGCTGCCACGACTCACCCACCTGCCCGGGAAGGAAGGCTGGCTCTTCACCACGGGTTTCGATGAGCTTTTCGGGATCCATGGAGCACCTTGGAGCGCTGTGACCAACGCATGAAGTTAACCAGATCCACCGCCAGTGCCTAGGTCCTTGCGCAAGGAGGGGCTGCCGGCACTGCTTCAAGGTCGTTGAGCAGCTGTGGTCCGGGCCCATCAGCCAGGAACAGCGGGAATGTGCATGCGCAGATCGGGCTCGTTGTGGACGAAGGTGATGTGGATGCTGCCGAGCATGTCGGCAGGCACCTCGGACTCTGGAATGGTTTCGAGGGAGTCCAGAGCCGTGATGCTGGCCCTGGAAAAGGACAGGGGCAGCGCCAGGAGTGCGGGACGCAGCTCCGCTACCCTCTGAGCTGAGACCTCGAATTGAACCGCTAGGGCGAGGTTGGAAAAGGGGTGCGAGTCCAGGACCGACCCAACGCTGTTGAGGGCATCGACCAGCAGCGCAACCAGCCCGTGCCGCGGGTGCTGGGTCACAGCAGCCAGCTGTAATTGGAAATTGGTCACGGGTTGAATCCCACAAACAACAAGAACACTTCCGGGGCAAGACACGCCAGCAAACGGGATGAGGTTGGTGCGGCCCTAGTGCGGCCCATGCTGCAGGGTCGCCGAGATGGCACTCGCAAGCTCAGCGGAGCGTTGGCTACCGATCAGCAGGGTCTGGCCCGACTTGAGGGTCAGCTTCACGCCCTGGTTCCCCTGAACGTTGAAGGCCTTGCCAGTGGCGCCATACCGAATGCCCCAGCCCCCGTATTCCCCGATGGGGCTGTATTCGCAGGCCTGGGCCTGCTGGATGCCATCCACCTTGAAGAACTGCAAGTGAAAGGGGAAGAACCGCACGTACAGGCCGTCCCGCCGGACTTCCGTGGCGAGGTTCATGCTCAAACAGAGGCCGGGGAGCGTCAGGCCCAGGAGCACAAAGAGCAGCACAGCGCCGGTATTGGAGAGGGGGTGGTTTCCAACCGGATGGCGGAACACCACCTGCTGAACAACGATCCCCCCCGACAGGGCAAACATCCCAAAAAGCAGCAACAGAATCCACCACTGCCGGAAGCGCTGGGTTTCGGAGAAGAGGACGCGGTCGTCAGGGGTCGACATCAATGGCTCCGATGGCGTGATGGGGGGTGGCCTGGCGAGACATGGACCGGTACGAATCCCTCAGGCCAGGCTCAGCCACAGTCCTTTCAGGTAGAAGCCCTCCGGGTGGTTCAGCGCGTAGGGATGATCGCTGGGCTGACCCAGGTGCGCCAGGACCTTGGCTTCGCGGCCGGCTTCCAGGAGGGCGGTCCAGACCGCCTCCTGGAAGCGGGTGCGCTCCAGGTGCTGGCTGCAGGAGAAGCACCAGAGCATGCCGCCGGGCGCCGTGGCACGGGCCCCCAGGCGGAAGACATCCTTGTAGGCCTTGAAGGCCTTGTCCACATCCTTGCGCTGCTTGGCGAAGGCCGGCGGATCGACAATGACGCGATCCCAGCCCAGGGGCTCTAGCTGCCGCATGAGTTCGAAGGCATCGCCCTCCATGCGCAGGTGCAGGGCCGGATCCAGGCCGTTGGCGACCCAGTCGCGCTCCGCCTGATCCAGGGCCGGTGCGCTGATGTCCAGGGTGGCCACTTCCGCCGCCCCGCCCAGCCCCGCATGAATGCTGAACCCGCCGGTGTAGCCGAAGGCGTTGAGCACACGCTTGTGCTGCGAGATCCGGCCCAACTGCAGCCGCTGCTCGCGCTGATCCAGGAAGAGCCCGGTCTTTTGTCCGCGCAGGAGGTCCACGGTGAGCCGAGCCTCGCCCTCGCGGAGGGTGATGGGTCCCCCCAGGCTGCCCTTGAGCAGGCGGTTCACGGGATCGAGGCCTTCGTCGCGGCGACCGGACTGGCTGCGCTCCACAAAGGCCGTGATCCCCTCCCGCTTGCCGAGCTCGACAAGGATCGGCCACCAGGTCTCCCGCAGAGCTTCCAGTCCCGCCGTCCCTACCTGCAACACCAGCGCACTGGCGTAGCGGTCCACCACCAGTCCGGGCAGTCCGTCCCCCTCGCCAAAGACCCAGCGGCAACCCCCCTCGGAAGTCCAGAGCCCCAGCTCCTTGCGCAGCACCAGGGCGGTCTCGAAGCGCTGCCGGAAGAAAGCCTCGTCCAGGGGGGCGTCCTCGAAGCGGAAGAGCCGCGCCGCCAGTGGATTGGCGGGGCTCGCGGTAGCAACGCCCAGCACCTGGCCCGAATCGTCGGCCAGCCGCACCAGGACCGCCTCCGCAGGCTTGGCCAGGGCCCCTGAGTAGACCCAGGGATGGCGCTTGGACAGCAGCGCCTCCTTGCCGGGCTTCAAGCGGAGCAGGGGATAGGGCCAGCGGGTCGCGTTCATGGGTCCAGGTTACTTGATACCCTCTGAGGATGCGCCTCCGGACCTTGCTCACCCTCGCCCTTACCGCTCTCCTCCAGGCGGCGCCGCCGGTGGTGTTCATCAGCGCCGATGGCCTGGGCGCCGACCAGTTCACCGCCAACAGCATGCCGAAGCTCTGGGCCCTGGCCCAGGCCGGCCGTCACGGCCAGGGCCTGCCCCCCTTCCCCGCCACCACCTACAACGGCCATGTCACCCTCGCCACTGGCTGCTGGCCCGGCCACCACGGCGTGGTCGCCAACAGCTACCGGGACCCCGCCACGGGAGCCATGGTGCCGGTGGCTCACCGCGCCGAGGACATCCAGCGGGAGCCCCTTTGGGTGGCCGCCACCCGCAGCGGTGTGCGCACGGCGGTCTATCACTGGGTGGGCGCCACCGGCCCCTGGGAGGGCGTGACCCCCTGGCGCCTGGAGCCCTTTCGGACGCTGCGCCCGGACGCCGAGGCCCTGGCCTTCACGGAGGCGGCCCTGCAGGACGGTGCCGGCCTGGTGATGACCTACCTGGAGGGCACGGACGAACCGGGCCACCTCCACGGCCCCCGCAGCGCCGAGGTCCGGGCCAAGCTCCAGCAGATGGATACCGAGCTGACTCCCTGGCTGCAGCGCTTGCAGGCCACCCATCCGGGGCTCCGAGTGATCCTCACCGCGGACCACGGCATGCAGGCCATGACCCGGCGCATCCACCTGCCCACCCTCCTGGACCGCATCCCCTGCGAGCTGGTCACCCACGGGGGCAGCGCCTATGTCTACCTGCAGGATCCGGCCGCTGCCGCCAAGGCCCTCCAGCGCTTGCGCAAAGCCGGCGTACGGGCCTGGAGGAGGGACGCCGCCCCCGCCAGCCTTCGCCTGGCCGGCAATCCCCGGGTGGGGGATCTGGTGCTGGTGGCCGCCCGACCGGAGCAGTGGTTCTCCAAGGCCCGCTCCAGCCAGGAGGAGGCCAACGAGTATGCTGGGCGCATCGGGGGCCATGCCGCACCCCCGGGTAACCCGGCCATGCGCACCTGGCTGGTGGTGCTGGGCGCTGGCACCGGGGAGCTTGGCTCCATTCCTCTCTGGGATCTCGCGCCGACAGTGGCCGCCTGGCTGGATATCAAGTGGGCGAAGCAGCCGGACGGCAGGCCTATTCAGTAATTCAGACTAATCCTTCTTCTTCTATTGTCCGACAGGCTTCTAAACCCCCATCGGGAGAAGCCATGAGCCTACTTGCTCGTCTACCATTCAAGGCCAAGCTTGCGCTCCTGCTGGTCCTGCCCCTGGCAGGGTTCGCTTTTTACAGTGTGAATGACACCCTCCGGCACGCCAGAGAGGCTCGGGCCATGGCCAGCCTGGACCGCCTGTCGGTGCTGGCGACGCGCATCAGTCCCCTGGTCCACGAACTCCAGAAGGAGCGGGGCGCCACGGCCCTCTACATGGGCAGCCAGGGAACGAAATTCGCTGAGGATGTAAAGGGCCGGCGCGGGGATACGGACCTGCGCCACAGGGAACTACTGGCCTTCCTTGGGGGATTCCAGACCGCTGGCTACGGAACCACCTTCCAGGAACTTCTCGGCCAGGGGCTGAAGGACCTCGAATCCCTCAACCAGCGCCGGGAGGCAGCGACCAGCCTGCGCTCCACGGTCCAGGAGCACCTGGGCTACTACACCGGTCTCATCGGAACCTGGCTGGCCGTTGCCGGCCAGATCCCCGTTCTCAGCCAGGATGTGCGCCTGGCCAATATGGGCCACGCCTATGTGAATCTCATGCAGGGCAAGGAGAAGGCTGGGGTGGAGCGCGCCACCCTTAGCAATGTGTTGGCTGCCGGCAGGTTCGAGGAGGGCATGTTCCGGCGCTTCGCTGCCCTCGGTGCTGCCCAGGAAGTCTATTTCGCCCAGTTCTCCTCCGCTGCCACTCCCGAACAGGCTGCCCTGCTGAAGGAGAAGCTGGCTGGCCCAGCCTCCGCCGAAGTCAGCCGCATCCGGGCCCTGGCCTTCGACCGGGTCGCCACGGGTAATTTTGGCGTGGAGCCCGCCCTCTGGTTCAAGGCCGCCACCGACCGCATCAACGCGCTCAAGGAAGTGGATGACCGCATGGCGCTGGATCTCTCCGTCCTCTCCAGGCGTCTGGAGGGCGGAGCGCGCTCTGGCCTGCAGTCCTCTCTGCTGGTGACGCTGGGGGTGTGGGCCCTGACCCTGGCGGCGGTGACCGCGGTCAGCCGCTCCACTTCCCGCTCCCTGGCCAGCCTTGCGGAAAGCATGGAGGATATCGCCCAGGGCGAAGCGGATCTTACCCGCCGCATCCACGTGGACAGCCGGGATGAAATCGGACGCGTGGCCAGGGCCTACAACACCTTCGCCGAAAGCCTGTCGACCTTCGTGGGCCAGATCCAGACCTCCGCAGGGACCATCGCGGAAACCGCCGCTGGCATTTCCACCGGCAACCGTGGGCTCGCGGATCGTACGGAGCAGCAGGCTGCCGGACTGGAGGAAACCGCCGCCAGCCTGGAAGAGCTCACGTCCACCGTCAAGCAGACTGCCACTGCAGCCGCAGGCTCCAGCGATCAGGCCCGCCACGCCTGCGACCTGACGCGGGCCGGCGCCGATATGGTGACCCAGGTGGTGGAGACCATGGACCAGATACGGAAGGACTCCTCGCGCATTGCCGAGATAACTTCACTGGTGGACGAGATCGCGTTCCAGACCAACTTGCTGGCGCTGAACGCCGCTGTGGAGGCGGCCCGGGCCGGAGAGCAGGGCCGCGGCTTCGCCGTGGTGGCAGGAGAAGTACGGAACCTGGCCAAGCGCAGCAGCGATGCCTCCAAGGAGATTCGCACCCTCGTTCAGGCCGGCGTGAGTCGGGCCCAGCAGGGCACAGAGTTGGCCGCCCAGGCCGGTGCCCGCATGGAAGAGGTCTTCGCGAGCGTGGGCCGGGTCTCCGCGCTGCTAGCGGAAATCGCTACCGCCACCCAGGAGCAGAGCATCGGCCTGGAGCAGGTGAATCTGGCGGTCTCGCAGATGGATACCGCCACCCAGCAGAACGCCTCCCTGGTCGCTGCGGCGGATGCCTCCTCCAGTTCCCTGGATGAAGAGGCCCGCGCCCTGCTCAGCGAAGTGTCCCGCTACCGCATCTGAAGGCGGTCCTAGACCAGCACTGCCAGCAGCACCTGGGCCAGGACAATCTTCAGGATTGTGGCCAGGGGATAGACTGTGGCGAAGCCGACATTGGGCAGTTCGTTGCCGGTCTGCTGGTTGGCGTAGCCCAGCACCACAGGTTGGGTATGGGTGCCCGCCAGGATGCCAAACATGATGTTGAGCGGGATGCCGAACACCTTGTGGCCCAGGATCATCGTCAGGGAATCCGCGACGAAGCAGACCAAGAAGGCAGCGCCCAGAAACAGCGGCAGCACCGACGCATCCCTGGCCAGGATGGCCCGGAAGCCTTCGCCCGAGAGGACGCCGATGCCCGCAGCGAACAACACCAGCCCGAACTGCCGGATGGTGTGGTTGGCGCTATAGGGGAAGTCCCAGACCAGCGGGCCGATGCGGTGGAAGCGACCAAGGATCAGCGCCACGGCCAGGGGACCGCCTGCGAAGCCCAGCTTGAAGACCATGCCGTTGCCCAGGGGAATGGGCAGCTGCCCAAGGGCGAGGCCAGCGGCCAGGCCCATCGCGAAGGTGAGGAAACTCACCTCGCTGAGGCCGCGGTAGCTATCGCCAAAATAGGTTTCGATGGTCTCGACATTGTCGCGACGGGTGGTGACCCGGACTCGGTCACCCAGTTCCAGCACGGTATCGCCATCCGGCACAAACCACAGGTCGCCCCGCCGCACGCGGGTGATGATGGCCTGGAACCGGTGCACCAGAGCGAGCTTCCCGAGGGGGACACCCACCACATCCCAGTTGGACACAAAGACCCGGGTGATATCCAGGGCACTCTGATCGCGATCCAGCTCCACATGGCTGCGCTCGCCAATCAATTGTTCCACTTGCTGGAGATCGTCCGGCGACCCAACTACCGTCACCAGATCGTCCAGCCGCAGGAGAAAATCCGGCCCTGGCAAGAGGAGCTCCGCCTTGCGCAGGACGCGGCCGAAGACCACCTTCAGCTGGCCCGCGGCGCAGAGTTCCCGCTTGCCAAGGGCTTCGGCCTCGGGCCGGGTCACCCGCAGGGTCCAGACCTCCAGCTTCTGGTGGCCGGTCTGGTAGTCCTTGAGCCCATCTGCCTCCTCCTTCAAGTTCACGCGGAAGACTTTTGAGCTGATGAGGATGATCAGCATGGGGACCAGCACCCCCACGGGATAGGCAATGGCCGAGGCCACCGTGGGCTGAGCCAGCTCCAGGGGTCCCACGCCACCCATGGTCTTCACCCGCTCGATCACGCCCGCCAAGGCGGGCATGTTGGTGAAGCTACCCGTCAGCAGGCCCGCAGCGTAGCGGGCGTTGAAGCCCAGGAGGCGGGCCAGCAGGACCACGAAGCCCGTAGATACCAGCATGGTCAGGAACACCACCGCGTTCTTCTTCATACCCTCCCGGCTGAAGGCGGCCCAGAAGCTGTGGGAAATCGAGAGCCCCATGGCGTAGACGAACACCGCCAGGCCCAACTCGTAGACCAGCTTCATCTGCTGCGAAATGTGCGTCTTCAGGCCAATGTCTAGGCCCGGGGCCATGACCAGGGCACCGAGGGCGATGCCGGCGAACAGGATGCTCGCGATCCCGAAGGACGCACCGGCGATGCGGAGCTTGCTGATGGGATAGCCCAGGGCCACCACGGCGAAGAGCATCAGCAGAGGATTCTGCGCAAAAAAGAAGAGGATGTTTGCAAGCATGCGAGAAGGATCCGGGCTTGGACTGGCTGGCGCTTATGTCAACCGCTTGATGGCCGCCGCCAGGGCCTCCACCTCGTCGGACTGCGCGTCAGGGAGCAGCGAAAACCGAAGCACCGAGCGAGCGTCCTCTATTGTATACCCAATGGTCGTGATTGCATGACTCGGTTTCACGGCCCCGCTGTGGCAGGCGCTGCCCGTACTCACGGCGAAGCCCGCGAGGTCCAAGGTCGCTTGCAGCGCCTCCCCATTCCGGCCACGGAAGAGAACACAGCTGGTATTCGGCAGCCGGGGCGAGGCCTGGCCAATGATTTCAACATCACGATTCCAGGCTTGCAATTCCGCTTCGAAGGCATCCCGCAGTGGCGCCAGGGCTGCGTTCAGAGCCATGCGCTCCGGCAGGTGCTGCACCGCCGCTGCCAGTCCCAGGATGGCCGGTAGATCCTCCGTACCCCCCCGACGGCGGCGCTCCTGGGGCCCTGCCAGCACTGGTTCCCAGGGCAGCGCTGGACGCATCCACAGCAGGGCCGCGCCCCGGGGACCACCCATCTTGTGGCCGCTGAACACAGCGGCATCGCAGTCCGCCAGAGCCAGCGGCACCTTGCCCCAGGCCTGGGCGCAATCCTGGATCCGTACGGCGTCCAGCGCCGCAGGCATCGCATAGAGGAGGCCCGTTTCATTGTTGGCAGCCATCTGCACCAGGGTCGCGCACTCCGCCGGGAGGTCCGGCAGCCAGGCCACCCGGGACCAGTCCCGCAGGGGATTCAGGCAGGCGCTGTGCTCGCCGGGAAACACCGCTGCGGGCCGGTCCCCTAGGGCCGGGTGGAGCCCATGGATGAGCAGGTGCAGCGCCTCGGTGGCAGTGGCGCAGAAGACCAGTTCCCCGGGTGCCACAGCGAGGGCTACCGCGAGTTCGCGCCGAGCCTCCTCCAGGCGATGGCGCGCCCGCTGCCCTTCCCGGTGGCTACTGGTGGGATTTGCCCAGTCCTCCAGCATGGCTCGCCGGACCACCTCCACCACCTCTGGATGGGGTGGGGTCGAGGCGTTGGCATCGAAGTAGAGGCGAGGCATCCCTCAGTTTACCGACTCCTCCGCTACCCTATGGCCATGGTCAACACCCTCGCAGGAAAACTCGTGGTCGCCATCTCCTCCCGCGCACTCTTCGACTTCGAGGAGGAGAACCGGGTCTTCGAGGCAGCGGATGCCCGCACCTACATGGAGTTGCAACTGTCCAGGCTGGATGTACCCGCCCAGCCCGGCGTGGCCTATGCACTGGTGAAGAAGTTGCTGGCCTTCAATACCGCTGGTGCGAACCGCGTGGCCGTGGTGATTCTGTCCCGCAATGATCCCGTGAGCGGTCTCCGCGTCTTCCGTAGCGCCCAGGAAGCCGACCTCCTGCTGGAGCGGGGCGTCTTCACCCGGGGCCGGAACCCCTATCCCTACCTCACCTCCCTGGGCGCGAATCTATTTCTGTCCGCCAAGGAAGAGGACGTGCGGGCGGCCTTGGTTGCGGGCTTCGCCGCCGCCCGGGTCTACCCGGACAGTGCACTGGCAGCGGACCGCCATCCCGATGAAATCAGGATCGCCTTCGATGGGGATGCCGTCCTCTTCAGCGATGAGGCCGAGCGGGTCTATGCCAAAGGCGGCTTGGCGGCCTTCCAGGCCCACGAAAGCGAGCATGTCGCGGTACCCCTGCCCCCTGGCCCCTTCAAACCCCTGCTGGAGGCCCTGCGACCCCTCCAGGAGATGGCCGCGGACGCCCCCATGCGCATCCGCACCGCCCTGGTCACTGCCCGCAGCGCCCCGGCCCACGAGCGGGCCATCCGCACCCTCATGGCCTGGAACATCCAGGTGGACGAGGCCATGTTCCTGGGCGGCCTCGAGAAGGCCGACTTCCTGCGGGAGTTCGAGCCTGATTTCTTCTTCGATGACCAGACCGGCACCTGCGACACCGCCGCCAAAGTAGGCCCCACCGGCCACGTCGTCAGCGGCGTCAAGAACGAACCTTCATAGCGACGGTCAGAAAAAGAAAAGAGAGAAAAGAGAACTGATTCACCACGAAGACCACCAAGACCACGAAAAAAAGCTGTGTGTGCCTCTTCGGGGTCTTTCTGTCTTCGTGGTGATCTCTTTAGCAGTTACCTTCGCCCTTCTTCGTGTCTGCGTGTCTTCGTGGTAGATCCTTTTGCTATTTCTTTCCTGCCCCAGGAAAGTGCCACACAGCCCCCACTGCTAGACTTGTCAGCCGTGGAGGCCCTATGTCCCGCAGGCTCGTGGAGTGTGTGCCGAACATCTCGGAGGGCCGGGACGCTGCGAAGATCAAGCAGGTGACCGATGCCATCGCTGCCGTGCCGGGAGTGTCGCTGCTGGATGTGGCTCCGGGGGCCGATACGAACCGCACGGTCATCACCTTCGTGGGGGAACCGGAGGCCGTGCTGGAAGGCGCCTTCCGGTGTGTGGCCGAGGCCGCCAAGGTCATCGACATGCGTGGGCAGCAGGGAGCCCACCCCCGCCTCGGTGCCACGGACGTAGTGCCCTTCGTGCCGGTGGAGGGGGTGGCCATGGCGGACTGTGCGGACTTGGCACGCCGACTGGGCGAGCGCGTGGGCCGTGAGCTGGGCATCCCGGTGTACCTCTACGAAGCGGCCGCGTCACGACCGGAGCGCCGGAACCTGGCCGAAGTGCGCCGGGGCGAATATGAAGGCCTCGCAACGAAGCTGAAGGACCCGGAGTGGCAACCGGACTTTGGCCCCTCAGGGTTTAATGCGGCCGCCGGCGCCACCATCATTGGAGCCCGGGAGTTCCTGGTGGCCTACAACATCACCCTGAACTCCAGCGACAAGGCCCACGCCACCGACATCGCCTTCGAACTGCGAGAGAAGGGCCGGGTGGCCCGCCGAGGTCGCATCCAGCCCTACTATCACACCGGGGAATTGATCACCTACGCCGAGGGCTCCTTTCCCTGCGGCAACTGCGCCTTCACAGGCAGCACCTTCCAGGCAACGGTCGAGCACTGCGCCGCCGCCCACGGCTACGACCTGCCAGCCCTGCTCTGCCGCAATGACGCCGATCCTGCCAATCCCGTGGGCCAGAAGGTCCGCCGCCAGGGGCGCTTCCGCCACTGCAAGGCCATTGGCTGGTTTGTGGACACCTACCGCCGCGCCCAGATCAGCGTGAACCTCACGGACTACAAGCAGACCGCCCCCCACACCGTTCTCGAAGCGGCCCGCTCCCTTGCCCAGGACCGGGGACTCGTGGTCACCGGCAGTGAGATCGTGGGCCTGGTGCCCTTCCAGTGCCTGCTGGAATCCGGCCGCCACTACCTGCGGGCCATGGGCAAGTCCACGGGGGTACCCACCACCGATATCCTGCAGACCGCCGTGTTCTCCATGGGCCTGGAGGATGTGGCGCCCTTTGAGATCGCCAAGAAGGTGCTGGGCTTGCCGACCCACGCACCCGAAGCTCTGGTGGCCATGCCCATTCACGCCTTCACCGATGAGGTCAGCCGGGACACTCCGGCGCCCGGAGGTGGCTCCATTGCTGCCTTGGCCGGCAGCCTGGGGGCGGCCCTGGCCAGCATGGTGGCCAACCTCGCCCAGGGTGGGCCTGACCCCGAAAAAGATGCCCGCCTCATCACCCTGGCCGAGGGGGCCCAGCTGTTGAAGGACCAGCTCCTGCAGGCCGTGGATGCTGATACCAACGCCTTCAACGCCTTCATGGCGGCCCGGCGCCTGCCCAACGGCACACCCGAGCAGACCGCAGCTCGCCAAGCCGCCATGCAGGCAGGGTTGAAGATTGCCATCGAGGTACCCATGGCCACGGCCCAGGCCTGCCTCGAGGCCCTGGACCTGGCGGGAGAGGCTGCCAGGTCCGGCAAAGTCGCCTCCATCACCGATGCTGCAGTAGGTGCCCAGATGGCCTATGCCGGACTGCGGGGCGGCCTCTGGAATGCCGTCATCAACCTCAAAGACATCACTGATACGGAGTACTCGGCTCAGATCCAGGGCCGCTGTGCGGCGCTGCTGGAGCAGGCCGAAGCCAAGTTGGCCCAGGTGAGCAATTTTGTGGATCAGAAGCTTGCGGACCGGTTAAAGCGAAAGTAGTCCCACTCCGATTTCACCTTGTCGAGTCCTCCTGCCGAAAGGTCTCCGAGGAGCGAAAGCTCCGCCTGTATGAGGAGCGGATTCGATGAACCGCAAGGGACTGGCGCTCAAGTTCTTTCTGCCCGTAGCAGCGGCACTGCTGGTGCTGTTGGGGGTGGTCATCTGGGGAGTGAGTGCCTACCAGACCCAGCAGGCCAACCAGGCCTTCGAGGAACAGCTGACCTCCCTGGCGGAGGCTTCGCGGTCCATGTTCCACGCCGACGCCGAAGACTATTGCAAGCAGCGCGGCATGACCTTCCATCGCGTGAAGGAAGGAGAGTATGCCAAGGACCCGGCGGCGAGCGCCTTTGAACGCACCACCCTGGGCATCTTCAGCAGCGATCCCTCCAGTGAGCACCGGGTCGGCCGCTTCAACGACCAGAACGGCGAGCCGCGCATCTACGTCCTCAGCCCCGGCCGCCTCAAGGACTCCTGCGTCCTGTGCCACACCGCCTTCGGCATTGATTCACTGAAGTCCCGCAAGACCGGTGACCTGGTGGCCACCTTCGGCGTCTCCATGTCCACCACTGAGATCTACCGCACTCAGCGCAACATCCGCATCCTGGCGGCCCTCGCGGGGCTGATCCTGCTGCTCGCCATCAGCGGGATCATGATCCGGCGCGTAAAGACCTCCATCCTTGCACCTCTGGAGCACCTCTCCGCGGCCATCACCAAGGTCGCCACTGGGGATATGACCGTGAAGGCCCCCGTGGAAAGCGCAGACGAGATTGGCCGGGTGGCCGAAACCTTCAACCGCATGGTGGCCGACCTCAACCAGGCCCTGGGAAACATGGGCCGGGCTTCTGATCAGGTGGCCTCCGGCAGCACCGAACTGGCCGCCAGTGCGGTGCAGATGAACCAGACCGTGCAGGAAACAGCTCGAGTGGGTGAAGAACTCCGTCAGGCCGGTCGGGAAGTCCTCGAGGCCGTCCGTCAGCTGGACACCAACGTTGAAGCCATGGCCTCCCATGCCCGCCAGACCAGCGCCCAGACCAACCAGGCCGTCCAGGATACGGATCGCGGCGCCGAAACCGGCCGCGGCACGGCCCAGGGCATGCAAGCCATCCAGGAGGCCACCGCCCGCATTGTCCAGGCTGTGAAGGTCATCCAGGGCATCGCGCGCCAGACCAACCTGCTGTCGCTCAATGCTGCCATCGAGGCCGCCAAGGCCGGTGCCCAGGGCAAGGGCTTCGCGGTGGTCGCCGAGGAAGTGCGCATTCTTGCCGAGCGCAGCGGTCAGAGTGCGAAGGAGATCGAGGAAACCATCCATGCCATGAATGACGCTGTGGCCGAAGGGGCCTCCAGCGTGGATGTCACCCTGCATCATCTCGAGGCGATCCGGGACCGGATCTCTCAGGTCTCCGGCAGCATCCACGAAATCGGGAACCTGAGCCAGAGCCAAGCCAGCACCAGCCAGAACGTAGGTCGGATGATGAACCAGACCGCCGTGCGCCTGGACCAGAACGCCACAGCCACTCACCAGCTCGCCGCCACCGTCACCGAAATCGCGCATACCTCGGAGGATCTCTCCCAGGTGGCTGAGAACCTCAAGGAGACGGTGCAGCGCTTCAAGCTACGATAACCCTGGACCGGCCAATCGTTCTCCCCGGCCAAGGACTGCAGCATGGGCTTACCGAATAAGGGCTTCCTCCATCGGGAGCGGATCGCTCCCTCGGAGGCAGGCCGCACCGTGCTGGCCCATCTCTCCCTCCGCCATGCCAGGGCTACCGGAGAGCAATGGCTGGAGCGGATCACGGCCGGTCAGGTGCGCCTTGAGGAGCACCCCGCCACCAGCAGCGAAATCCTCTCCGCTGGGCAGTGTCTGACCTGGGAGCGTCCCCCCTGGATCGAGCCTGAGGTGCCGCTAGCCACTGCCATCCTTTACGAGGACCAGGATCTGCTGGCCGTGGCCAAGCCCAGTGGCCTGCCCACCCTGCCGGGCGGTGGCGAGTTTCTGGAGCACACCCTCCTGGCCCTGGTGCGGCAGCGGCACCCCGAGGCCAGTCCCATGCATCGCCTGGGCCGAGGCACCTCCGGCCTGGTGCTCTTCGCCCGGACCCCCCTGGCCCGCAAACTCGTGCAGGTAGCCTTCCGGGAGCAGGCCCTGCGCAAGCACTATGTGACCCTCTGCAGCGGCCACCCAGCCCTGGAGGTTTTTTCTGTGAACACCCCCATCGGCGAAGTGCCCCATGCCCTCCTGAAAGGCCTGCATGCGGCCTCGGCGAACGGCCGACCGTCCTCCAGCGAGGTCCGGGTGCTGGAGCGCCGGGAGGACTCCAGCCTGGTGGCCGTGGAAATCCATACGGGTCGTCCCCACCAGATCCGCATCCACCTTGCTGCCGCGGGCCATCCCCTGGTGGGTGATCCCCTGTATGGCCCCGGCGGCCTGCCCCTGCCCGACACCCGCGCCCTGCCAGGGGACCTGGGCTACCTGCTGCACGCCGAACGCCTGGAGTTCCCCCACCCCCGCACCGGCGCCACCGTTTGCATCCACTGCCAGCCCCCGCCAGGGCTGCGAGCTCAGCGCTAAGCCACTGACAAAGGCTTTCTTGGCCAGTGCTGAACACAGATAAAGACAGGATGAAGAGCCTACCTTCAGGTTCCTTGCTTGATCAGCCTTTCATCACTGTTCATAACTGTTCCTCATTCCTTGCAAGCCCCACTGCGGTAGGTGCTGAGGCCAGCGGCGGCCTGGGTCCGAAAGGTCCACTCCTGCGGCTGTAGCCCGGTCAGCCCAGCCAGGCCTGGCTCAGGGCTTCGAGCTTGGCTTCCAGGCGGAGGAGCTTGGCGCGAAGCCCATGGTAGGGGCTGGGAGTGTGCTGCCATTCGGCGGCATGGATGGCCATGCGTAGAGGCTCGGCGCTTAGGGTCAGGATGCTGTGAGCAATGCGGTATTCCGCCTCCCCCCGAATCCGGTCTCCACTCTTGAAGAGGAGCGCCGAGAGCAGGTAGGTCGCATGGATGGTCTGCTTCTTGGCGCAGATCTCGTCCTTGACGTAGAGGATCGCCTGGGGGTTGTTGTAGTCGAAGAACGCTTGGATGCGGTCTAGCCAATACTGAGTCCGCGGGCTGATCGTGGGGGTGGCCGCGCCTTCGGTGGGTGGGTCCTGCTCCGGCCAAGCCATGGCCTCCTGCTCCTGGGGATCCAGGAGACCGCGAATCCGCGCCAGGGCCGCCTGAATGGCAACCTGATCCGGGCCCATGGCCAGCACTTTCCGCAGGCGCGCCTGAATGGCGTCCACCAGTTCGATGGGCTCGAAGGGCTTGGTCAGGTAGTCGTCTGCCCCCGCCGTCATGCCCCGCCGCTGGGCCTCGCGGTCCGTCAGGGAGGTCAGGAAGATGAACGGGATCCGGGCGAGGCGGGGTTCCTGCTGGGCCGCAGTCAGCACCTGGAAGCCGTCCAGGCCGGGCATCATGATGTCGCAGATGACGAGATCAGGCGGCAGCTCCCGCATCCTGGCCAGGCCCTCCATCCCGTCCCCTGCGGATTCCGCTTCAAAACCGAGGGCGGCCAATACCAGTTCGACGCTCATACGAATGGTGGGGTCGTCATCGATGATCAGGATGCGGGACATGGTGGTTCCTAGTTATGCACGCCCGGGGCTTCGCGACCAGTGCGCTCGACGTACTCAGAGTACGAGCCTTGGAAGACGGCGGGGCCATCATGTTCTTCACCGCCCAATTCCAGGACCCGGTTGGCCAGACCGCGCAGGAAGGTGCGGTCGTGGGAGACGAAGAGCATGGTGCCTTCGAAGTCCCGGAGGGCCTCGATGAGCATCTCCTTGGTGGCCAGGTCCAGGTGGTTCGTGGGCTCGTCCAGCACTAGGAAATTCGGCGGATCGAAGAGCATCCGGGCCATGACCAGCCGGGATTTCTCACCCCCAGACAGGGCGCGAATGCGCTTGTCCACGTCATCCCCGGAGAACTGGAAAGCCCCCAGCAAGTTGCGAATGACCCCAAGGCCTTCCATGGGGAAATCGGCCTGCAGCTGTTCGAGCACCGTCAGGCTGGGATCCAGGAGTTCCAGGGCTTGCTGGGAGAAGTAGCCGACCTTGAGGCTGGCTCCCAGGCGCACGGTGCCCGCATCCGGTTCAATGGCCCCCACCATCAGCTTCAGCAGGGTGGACTTCCCGGCTCCATTCTTGCCCATGACGCACCACCGCTCACCCCGGCGGATATGGAAGGCGAAGCCCTCATAGAGGCGGCGCGAGCCATAGGCCTTGCACACGCCCTGCAACATGGCCACGTCGTCACCAGAACGGCCAGGAATGCGGAAGTCCCACTTCACGACCCGGCGCTTTCGGGGTGGCTCGATGCGCTCGATCTTATCCAGGGCCTTCACCCGGCTCTGCACCTGGGCGGCCTTGGCGGCATGGGCCGAGAAGCGCTCGATGAAGCGTTGTTCCTTGGCGAGCTTCGCCTGCTGTCGGGCGTAAGCGGCTTCCTGGTTGGTCTCCCGCTGCTCCCGCTCCTTGACGTAGAAATCGTAGTTGCCGGAGTAGGTGACGACCTCCCCGCCATCGATCTCCAGCACCCTGGTCACCACGCGGTTCATGAAGTCCCGGTCGTGGCTCGTCATCAGCACAGTGGCTGGAACGGACTTGAGAAAGGCCTCCAGCCAAAGGATCGATTCGATATCCAGGTGGTTGGTGGGTTCGTCCATGAGCAGCACATCAAAGTTGCCGAGCAGCACCTTCGCCATGGAGACCCGCATCTTCCAGCCCCCGGAGAGGGCGCCCACATCCCCATCGATCTGATCATCCTCGAAACCCAGCCCGTGCAGACACGCCCTAGCCCGGGCCTCCAGTTCGTAGCCGCCCAGGTGCTGGTATTCCTCCTGCACATGGCCGAAGCGGTCCAGGATGGCCTCCAACTCGTCCCCCCGGGCTGGATCGGCCATGGCGTGCTCCAGTTCCAGCAGCTCATGGTGCAAATCGCCCAGGCGCCCACTGCCCGCAATGGCCTCGTCCAGCACCGGCCGCCCAGCCATCTCGTCCACTTCCTGGCGGAAGTAGCCGAGGGTGAGCTTCTTGGGCAAGGTGACGGAACCGTCGTCCGGCGATTCCTCGCCCATGATCATGCGGAACAGCGTTGACTTCCCTGCCCCGTTGGGGCCCACCAGCCCCACCTTGTCGCCCGGATTCAGCTGGAAGTCCGCCTCGATGAACAGAATCTGGCGGCCGTACTGCTTGCTCACATTGGAAAAGGAAATCATTGCTCCTAGGCCTTCCCGCCGGGTAAACCGGCTTCCCCACGGGACCTGTGCCTTTGTTCCACCTTGGCCTGATTGAGCCGCAGGCGGGTCTCATGGCGCTCAGTGGCCCGGGAGATATAGCGGGCGCACATTTCAACGCCGGTGGTGGTGGCAACGACATTCAGGCGCGGCGTTGTTGAGAAAGCCCGCACCCAGTAGCGGGCGGTGGCCAGCGGTTTCTGGAGGCGGTCCATGAGCTGCCGGTCGCTGTCGACAAGGGCCTGGGCCTTGGCCTTCAGGCTGGCGAGTTCCGGTTGGGCGGGGATCCAAGGGCGGGCGGTCATCGCGTCCAGACAACCATGAACGGGGCCTGAACGCAAAAACCCCGGAGCCAAGCTCCGGGGTGACTGCCTGGATGGCCCTGGCTGGGCCCTGGCAAGGCTCAGCCCTTCTTGGGGGCATCCTTCGGCGCTTCCTTCTTCTTGCCGCAATCGGGGCACTCTTTGCAGGAAGCCGCCTTGTTCTTTTCACAGCAGGCCATGCCACAGCTCGACTTCTTGGGCTCGGGCTTCTTCTCGTCAGCGGCGAAGGCCACCAGAGCGAAGGAACTTACCAGGACAAGGGCCAGAAACTTCTTCATGGGAATCTCCATTTGAGATGGGGGGACACGGCCCCCGGATAGGACAATAACCCCGGTTACCGGTTTCCCAAACCCCTTATTCCTGAACAGACCCCTCCGGTCGGCGCATATCGGCCCCTCCGGGTCAGCTGCCGAAGAAATTTCTCAGCACCATCAGGGCCATGGCGGGATTGCCGGCCAGCCGCCGCTTGAGGTAGTGCACAGCGTATTTCCAGTCCTCTGCGAAAGGGACATACAACCGCATGATCTGCCCGCGCTGGACAATCTCCTGTTGGAGTTCCCCCCGGGGCACGCCCAGCAGCATCTGGAACTCGTAGGCATCCCTGGGGACCCCCCGCTGGTCCAGGTGCGCGAGACAGCGGCGGATCAAAGGCTCATCGTGGGTGGCAATTTCGGGATAGTGGCCGTGCTCCAGCAGGAGCTGCACCTGCTCGAAGAGCTGCTCCTTCATGTCGGCCTTCTCTTGCAGGGCCACCTCGGCGGGCTCGCGATAGATGCCGATGCAGATGCGTACCTTGCAGGGCTTGACATGCAGGGCCCGGATATCGTTGGGGGTCCGGAAGAGCCGGCTCTGCAGCACGATTCCGAAGTTGTCGAACTCATCGCGGAGGGCCTGGAACATCCGCAGCGTGACATCCGTGAAGTGGCGGTCTTCCATGTCCAGGGTGATGTGCTGGCCATGCGGCGCAGCAGCGGCCACGATGCGGCGGAGGTTGTCCTGGCAGTAGGCTTCGCCATCATGGATGCCCAGCTGCGTCGGTTTAAGGCTGATGCTGGCGTAGGGGCGACCCAGCAGGGCCTCGATCATCTGGCAGTAGACCTGCACCGTGGCTTCCACATCCTCCCGGCGAAACACCTCCTCGCCCAGGAGATCAATGGTGGAAAAGAGACCCTGGCCAGCATGAAGCGCATCGGCCTTGGCCACGCCGCTGGCAATGCCCTTCCCAGCGATGTAGGGAGAGGCGAAGGTCCGGACCAGGGGGGCTGGCATGAGATCGATCAGCGTGTTCTTCAGGTCCACTGCACTTCTCCCCTGGTTCCAGCCTGTCAAGGCCCACCCTCCTGGATGAGCCTGCTATTTGGATTATAGCGGCAGCATGCCAACGGGCCTCGTCCCGCCCGACAGGATGTGACGGCGACCGGAGGCCAGCCCCGCTGTGGGTCCCATCAGCCCTGGGGGTGCAGGTAAGACTTGTAGCCCATATCCTCCCTTATGATGTGATTCGTGAGCCAGTCCGCCAGGAACCAGACAATGGACTTCGCATCCACATGGCCGCCAGCAATCATTCGGCTTCGCATATCCTGGACTTGCCCGAGGAGGAGCCCATGCTGCTTCTGGTGATCGGTGCTCTGCGGGTAGCCGATCCGCTTCAGCAGGTCCTCCTCGAAGCGGAAGTGCACAATGGTGAAGGCAACGAGGTCTTCCAGGATCAAGCCCAGTTCGACTGGCATACCCATCCCGATCACATCGTCAAAGTGGTTCACCATCTCGAACAACTTTTGATGCTGGGCATCAATATCCGCATCGCCGAGACGGTAGCGTTCATGCCAAGACAGAAAGGCCATCTGCACTCCATCCGCCGGGGCATTCGTTTGATGTCAGGACAGCCCTTTCTGGTCGGTGAAGGAAGTTTAGCACCAGATGCCTCGACAGCAAACACAGCTGGGTATTGGAATGGCTTGTAAATTATAGTGTACATAACCTTCAACACTGGAGAGGCAAAGATGCCCATAGCCGTCTGGAACGAACGCTACATGACCGGTATCGAACTGATTGATTCCCAGCACAAGCGCCTCTTTGAGACCATCAACCGCCTGGAGGCGGCCTATCAGGAAGGCACCGAAGAGGCCGAGGCCAAGGCAAGCCTCGCCTTCCTGGCGCGGTACACCCTTGAGCACTTCGAAACGGAGGAGGCGCTCATGCAGGAGATCGGCTACCCCATGCTGCCCTTCCACCAGAAGGAGCACGCGGACCTCATGGCCCGCATCCTCGCCATGAAAGCAAAGCTGGACAGCGGCTTCGAGATCCCCCTCCATGGCGCCGACTTCGCCGCCAACATGGCCAACTTCGCCGCCGACTGGCTGGCCCACCACATCAACGAAGCAGATATGGGCTACGTCCAGTTCGCCAAGGAAAAGCCGCCGTCCGCAAAGAAGGTAGAACCCTAACCAGCCAACGACACCGAACCGTCATCAACAGTCGTGCACCAATCGGTCCCAGCCTGTTCCTTCTGACAGCTCGGACAATGCCCCACACAATCCCAGTTACAAACCGGCCGCAGGCGATCCAGATTCGCCCGTGGGAGAACATTGGGTGCGTTAGCAGACATGGGTCCCGACCTATTCAATGACCAAGATCAGTAAGCAACCAACACTATCCTTACCGCAACCCC
>SESE01000334.1_pt1 | contig 20024 bp, 18 predicted proteins | sample 3171371 | NCBI WGS metagenome assembly SESE01 (sample SAMN06051881, study PRJNA518727) | freshwater metagenome | biome: subpolar coniferous forest; feature: holomictic lake; material: water; isolation source: holomictic Lake 442, 13 m depth | place: Canada: near Kenora, Ontario | collected... | reverse complement strand
AGATGTCACATCGATACTTGCATCGGATGTTGTTATTTTCCTTTCTTATATCAGCTCTTATTATGGCTTTTTGGCTTACCAGCTCCTGTATAAGGGCGGTGAAGGTACCGAGGTAAAAGTTGCCTACAACCGCCTGCGTTGGGAAAATAACCTTGACGGATATTTCTGGTGGACGGCTCAAGGTGTATGAGAATTCACCACTTCCGGCGAAAGTCCATGCATTTTTACTGATAGCGAAGAAGAGCAGTCTGAATGCCGGGCGTGGAGGGAGAAGTTTTACTAATTTCTGGAAGATGCCGGGAATACGCACCTTCAGCAGATATCTGGCAGTTCTTTCACCGGAATCTTTCAGGATACTTGCGGTCGCTGTCTCTCCTATCTCCTTTTGAAGTGCACCGACGAGGGTGTGAAATTTGGTCTCTTCAGTCATCTCTTTTGGCAGGTTTCCGACAAGATAGCCTTGGCCGATCTTCCTCAGCATGTTTTCTGCTTTTGTTTTACCATAAGTGGCTTCAAGAGCGGCAACAGTCTGGATAATTGAATTTGGTCCTATTTTTGAAGGCGTGGTCATACAAAATTTATTTTTGGTTACTTGGCTGTGAAATGTATATCGATATTTTCTGCGCTCCAACGTGGTCGAACAGTCACCTTCTCAGGATAATATCCGATTGGGTCGGCTGGCAGAAACGGTTTGATGGAGCCTGGATTCCATGCTGCTTTTGTTTCGTTTATTTTTTTGTTCGAAGAGAGATAAGCGTTGACTGTATAGCTGCCAGGTGGAAGTTCATTGAACGAGTAGTAAAATATCCCTCTCTTGTCTCGGGTTGCCGTTGTGCTGAAGGATGCCGTCGGGGTTGATGCTTCAACAATAATTTTTTGTCCTGAAGCAAAACATCTTCCCGAAATACTTCCTGTTTCAGAGAGAGTTGGTGCCGATTTGGATGATCTCCGTTGAGTCTTTTCGGATAGCTCTGAAAATCTGAAGAGCAGATTGGTAGAGCCGGTTTGAACAAGAGCTGTACTGCTCACTCCATACTCTTCTGATCCTTCAGAGTAGCTCAAGTCATTGTTGCTGTCGTTTACTGCAATAATTCTGTATGAACCGGCAGCAATGTGGTAAAATGAGAAGGAGCCGGATCTATCTGCCTGGATGAGGTAGTCGGGTATATTGTTCAGCAGCCCTCCTTTTCCGCTTTTTTCCTGGTGGTCAGCAAACGCGAGTATGAGCGCATTTGGAGCAGGTGAAAAATCATAGTTGATCACTTTTCCACTGATGGAACCATTATTGATAATCGCACCTGTGGAAAAAGAGAAGGCATAAGGAGCTGCAAAGGTTCGTCCCAGGTTGTCCCGGAGCGTTTTACTGAGTGTAATGCTATAGGTTTGGTTGTGTGCCAGGGGCTTTTTTACTCTTATCTCAGCATTGTTTTCATCGACGGTTATGTCGTACTGTTCGATAGAGGGAGAGACGACAAGGGCTTTGAGTAATTGCCGTGCAGTGATTTCATGGTTGAAGGTCAGCCTGATTCTGCCTGTAGATACATTAAGGCTCGAAGGTGCAGGATCGGAGAATATCACCTGTAACGGATCGGTATTTGCAGGGCCTCCTGATGGCGGAATATCGGAAGCACAGCCCCCTGTCATCAAGAGCAGGAGAATAAATAACCTGTTTATCCGGCGGGAGGCACTCTGCATGAAAATCCTTCGGCACTCTGGTGAGAGAGGCTTGATTGTATCTGACCGTGAAAATTCGTAAATTAGAAACTAATGTAGTTCTATAAAAGTTTTTCGTGAAAAATTATAGATTGAGTGCCATATAGATGCCAAGACAAAATTTTAAGGTTCTTTATGTCTCCGGTGAAGTTTCTCCTTTTGTAAGAATCAGCCAATTGGGTGATTTTATGGCATCTTTTCCCCAGGCTATTGAAGAAGAGGGGTTTGAGGCTCGTATCATGATGCCGAAGTATGGTACTATCAATGACCGTAAATTCCGACTCCATGATGTGTTGCGTCTCTCTGACATTGAGGTGCAGCTTAAGGAGAAAATTGATTTGTTGAACGTCAAGGTTACAGCGTTACCCTCAAGCAAGATTCAGACATATTTTCTTTATAACGAAAAATATTTCAAGCGCAACGGTCTTTTTACAGAAAAACATAACGCAACCGATCTTAAGATAAGCACAGACAAGGTTATTTTCTTCAACATTGGTGTGCTTGAGACCCTGTTACGTCTAGGTTGGAAGCCAGATATTATCCATTGCCATGACTGGCATGCCTGTCTTATTCCTCTTTTATTGAAGACGGTTTATGCCTCTCATGAGTTCTTCAGGGATATAAAAACGGTTTTGACCATTCATAATATTTATCGTCAGGGAATTCTCCCACTCAAGACATTTCAGAGGTCATTGCCCGATGAGGTCTCTTCAGCCCTTCATTGCTCCCACGACGATGTCAACATGCTTTATACTGGTGTTGAGCATGTTGATCTCATCACGACAACCTCCCGGCTTTATGCTGAGGAGATTGTTCGTGATGGCCCCAAGGCTTATGGTCTTGGACGAATTCTTGATGAGTCCGGGGCAACATTGCATGGTATTATCAACGGCATTGACAGCAGGCAGTGGAACACGTCAGCGGACAAGCTTATAAAAAAGCGGTACAGTCTGGAGCATTTGGAGGGTAAGCTTGATAATAAAAAAGCGCTGCTTGAGCATGCTGGCCTGCCTCTCCGCGAAGGAGTGCCGCTGGTGGGGGTTATTGCCAATTTCGATGAATTTCAAGGCGCTGATCTCCTTCTTCAGAGCCTGGAACAGCTTGTTTCCCTTGATATTCAGCTCCTTGTCAGTGGGTCAGGTGACAAGAAATACGAAAAATTGTTTCTGGATTTTGTTCTTAAGCATCCTGAGCAGGTGAGCGTTCAGACGGAATATTCTGATACTTTCTTTCACCTGCTTATTGCGGGGCTGGATATTTTGCTTATGCCAGGGATGATTGAGTCATGCGGTATGATCCAGATGTTCGCCATGAATTATGGTACAATACCGGTCGCTTATGCTGCCGGCGGGGTTGTTGAAACCATAGCGGATCATACTGGCAGCAGTGGCTCAGGGTTTCTTTTTTATGATTATACGGTTGCATCTCTTGTTCGCAGGCTTCGTGATGCACTTCAATGTTTCCATGACGAGGAGTGCTGGCCGCAGATTATGGCCGAGGCTATGACTCGCGACTTTACCTGGAAAAATTCAGCGGAGGAGTATGACTATCTCTACCGCGAACTTCTTGAACCACAGGGATGATAACGCAGAAAATCAAGGTTCTTTTTCTTGACAGAGACGGTACCATCAATCAGGATACTGGCTCTTATATTGCATCCATTGAGCAACTGGTGCTCATTGAGCGTGCGGACGAGGCAATTGCGCTGGCAAGGCGTGAAGGCTTTCGTATAGTTATTATCACTAACCAGGCAGGGATTGCCAGAGGTATTGCCACCAGAGAGCAGGTAGAGGGGGTAAACCGGTATCTCAATCTCCTGCTCGCGGCAAAAGATGCAGGATTCGATCGTTGTTACTACTGTCCCTTTCATCCCGATTACCCCCATCCCGAGTACGACCGTTTTTCTGATTTCAGGAAACCGGCCACAGGTATGGTGGAGCAGGCAATTGATGAATTTCTGGCGGAAGGGCTCATTGTTGATCGGGCGGCATCGTTTTTTGTTGGAGATAAAACACTTGATGTTGAGTGTGGTCTGCGTGCCGGGCTCAGGCCAGTGCTGGTAAGGACAGGGCATAACGAAGAAGAACTCTGCCTGGCGCAGAACATTATTCCTGAATTTGTGGCTGATGATCTCTATCAAGCCGTTACGGAGTACATTCTTGCATCTTCATGACATGGTTGTCTCTTTTGATGTCAGTTGGTAGTGGCTCATGTTGACGCTTTACCTGCATATTCCATTCTGTAAAGCTCGTTGCTCCTATTGTGATTTTTATCTTGTCACCAGGCAGGGGCTTGTCGATCCCTTTTTCAGAGCGCTTTCCCTTGAGACCGTCGCTCGTTCTGCTGATCTCACAGGAACGATAATCAGCGCCATCCATTTTGGAGGAGGCACCCCATCGTTAGTACCGGTGCGTTTACTCAGAGGATGGCTTGACCAGCTTCGGTCGCTTTGTACCTTTGCAGCCGACATTGAAATTGCCCTTGAGGCCAATCCCGAAGATCTCACTGAAGAGACGATGGATGAGTTGCGTGCGGCGGGGATAACACGACTTAGTTTGGGAGTGCAGTCGTTTCTTCCTGAAAAGCTGAAGATACTTGGTCGGAAGCATAGCGCGCTTGAGTCGCAGCGGGTAACCGCTGGTGCCCTCCGGACGTTTGACTCGGTGAGCGTTGATCTTATCTGCGGAGTTCCAGGAGAGGATCTTTCGATGTGGAATGCCGATCTCCAGACGGCACTGGCGCTTTATCCTCAGCATCTTTCAGTCTATATGCTCTCGGTTGAGCCGAAGACACTGCTCCATCGCAAGATTGAAAAGGGGATAGTTACTGTTCCTGATGATGCTGTGCAGGCATCAATGTATGCAGTGGCAATGCGTGAAGCGGCTCTTCATGGGTATACACATTATGAGCTCTCCAATTTTTGTCTGCCGGGACATCATTCCCGGTATAATCTTTCAAGCTGGAAGCGTGAGCCATACCTTGGTTTTGGTCCTTCAGCCCACAGTTTTCTTGTTGCCGGGGAACGTGAAATCCGCATGGCCAATGTATCGAGCTTGACACGGTATATTGCTGCGCCTGCTCATGCTGTTGTGTTTCATGAAGAGTTGTCGGCTGAAGAGCGGTTTACTGAACAGGTTTTTCTCTCGCTCCGAATAAACAGCGGTCTTGAAGTTGAGTTTTTGCAAAAAGAAAATAAATTGGGGCATCTTGTTGCTCGAAGTATTGATCAATTCACCGGGAAAGGGTGGACTGTGCAGCATCAGGGGCTCCTTTACCTGACGGAAAAAGGTTTTTTGTTTGCCGATTATATCGCAGCGGCTCTTATTTTCGGTTAACCCACTATTATCTGAGTACGTTTTATCCATGACACACCGGACGATTAACCGCATACTTGCTGCCGTTCTTTTTCTTATTGCTGAAATTTTGTACCTCCGCACCATGGCCCCAACCTTTTCGTTTTGGGATTGCGGAGAGTTTATTGCCACTGCAGTTACTCTTGGAATTCCCCATCCCCCTGGTGCCCCACTTTTTTTGCTGCTTGGGCGCCTTTTTTCCATGATTCCTTTTTTCAGTGATATCGGTGCACGGGTGAACCTGATCAGCACGCTTGCCAGTGCGGCAACGATCATGTTGACTTACCTGATTATTGTGCGATTGATCACCCATTATCGCTTGACCGGGCCAGACCAGTGGAACCTGGCCGAAAAAGTATCAGCCTATGGTGGAGCTGTTGTGGGAGCGCTGGCTCTTGCCCTCTCCGACAGTTTCTGGTTCAATGCTGTTGAGGCGGAGGTCTACGCGCTCTCATCACTCTTTACAGCTCTGGTTGTCTGGCTGATGCTTCGTTGGTATGAAGAGGATCCTGCACCAGGTCATGAACGGTGGCTGTTGCTGGTGATGTACATTATCGGGCTTTCCATAGGGGTTCACCTGCTCAGTCTTCTGGCCGTTTTTGCCGTTACATTGCTCTACTACTTCAAGAAGTATGAAGTTACTGTTACCTCCTTTGCGCTCTTCACTCTTGGTTCCTCCGGACTTTTTTTTCTGATTTATATTGGCATAATCAAAGGTCTTCCGATGTTGCTGCAACTCACCTCCTGGTGGGGGTTTATACTCTTTCTGATACTGCTTTGCTATGGCATCTGGTATGCGCACAACAACCGGATGGCTCTGCTCAATACCTTGCTGATCTCTCTTTTTCTCATCGTTATCGGCTATACCTCTTATGGGATGATCTCGGTGCGTGCGCAGGCAGGGCCGCCGATCAACGAGAACAATCCATCGACCTCCGAGGCCTTTTTCTCCTATCTCAACCGCGATCAGTACGGGGAGATGCCGCTCTGGCCGAGGCGGTGGTCTCCTGAGCCAGTACATCAGTACTACTATAAACAGTATTCGAGCGACCTCGACTATTTTCTCTCTTACCAGTTGGACAAAATGTACCTCCGCTATTTTGGCTGGCAGTTTATTGGCCGGGAGCATGATATGGAGGGAGCCGGAGTTGACTGGTCTGTGCTGTGGGGAATCCCCTTTTTTGTCGGACTTGTCGGGGCAATAACCCATTTCAGGCGACAGTGGAAAATGGGGCTGGTTGTTACCACTCTTTTTGTGCTGACCGGCGCAGCGCTGGTGATCTATCTTAACCAGACAGAGCCTCAGGCTCGTGAGCGTGATTATAGTTATGCAGGGAGTTTTTTTGCCTTTGCTCTCTGGATAGGAATTGGGATTGAGAGTATCTGGCAGTGGCTTGGCAAGCGGTTGAGGCTTGTTGGCAGCAGGCCGCAGCTGCTTTTTGCTGCGCTGACGGTTGTTGCAGGAGTGTTACTGATTAATGGCCGGATGTTGCAGGCGAACTATCCTATGCACGACCGTTCAGGGAACTATGTCCCATGGGACTGGGCCTGGAATATGCTCCAGAGCTGTGAGAAAGATGCTATTCTTTTTACCAATGGCGATAATGATACCTTTCCCTTGTGGTATCTGCAGGAGGTTGAACGCATTCGTACTGACGTTCGTGTGGTCAACCTGAGTCTTGCCAATACCGGATGGTATCTCCGTCAGTTGAAAAACAGCAGCCCGCGAGGGGCAAAACCGGTTGCGTTCAGTTTGGGTGATGGTGAGATTGATGCTATTACATATATCCCCATTGATTCGGTTGATGCCGTGCTTCCTTCTTCGGTTGCCCGTCGGGAGCTGTTGCGTGAGTCAACCCTTCGCGGCCTTTCCTTGCCTGCTGAGCCGGTGGACACCATGATTTGGCTGTTGAAACCGGGTTTAGTGTACAATAATCAGGGCTATCTTCGCCCCCAGGATATTGCTGTCTACGAGATTCTGATGAATAATTTTGCCAGACGACCGATCTATTTCGCTCTGACGGTTGATCCTGAAAGCATGATTGGTCTCGAAAACTATCTTCGTCTTGATGGTCTGGCCTACAGGGTTGTGCCGCTTAAAAGCTCTGAAACAATGAGTTATGTTGATCCGGCGCTGTTGTACAAAAATCTTGTACAGCTCTACAAGTACAGAAATCTCAATAATCGTGAGGTTACCCTGGAGGAGACCTCTCGGAGGTTGTGTGGCAACTATCCTCCTCTCTTTGTTCGTCTTGCTCTTGAACTGGCCGCAGACCCTTCGGGAGTGATTACAATACGTGATGCGACTGGTGCCCCACGGAGTGTCAAGCGTGCTGAGCTTGCACTGCAGGTGCTGGATACTTCTGCGAGGCTTATGCCTCTTGCACAGTATCCTCTGAATCCAGAACATGCAGGCTCGGTGATTGCTCTCTATGTTCTCCTTGGTGAAAAGCAGAAAACCTCTGTGTATATTAACTATCTTGAGAAGTTGAGCAGCCACTCATCACCAGGATCGGATCCTCGTCTCTATTATGCCTTGGCGAGAGCCTATAGTGATGTTGGCAGAAAGGAGGAGGCGCAGCGTATCATTAAGTCGCTTGCTGCAGAGCTGCAAGAGTCCGGATTGATCAAAGAATTTGAAACAAAATAACAATTATGCGGAGCGTTATTCATTCAACTGCGATTATTGGCGAGAGTGCAATTTTGGGAGAGGGTGTCACTGTTGGTGCCTGCACCGTTATTGAGGATGATGTCGAAATTGGCTCTGGCACCACGATATGGCCCCATGTTCATATTGCATCAGGTGCACGAATAGGATGCGATTGCAAGATCTATTCAGGTGCGGTGCTCTCCACAGAGCCTCAGGATCTCAAATTCTCTGGCGAAAAAACCTTGCTTTATGTTGGTGACCGGACGGTGGTTCGAGAGTGCGTCACGCTTAATCGTGGCACGATGGCGAGTGGAAAGACGGTCATTGGCTCCGACAATCTCTTTATGGCTTATTCTCATGTTGGTCATGACTGTGTTATTGGGAACCATGTTGTTGTTGCCAATGGTGTTCCGTTTGGCGGTCATTGTGAGGTGGGGGACTATGTGGTTGTTGGAGGACTTTCTGGTGTGCATCAGTTTGTCCGGATCGGACGCTTCTCAATGTTAGGGGCACTGTCGAGAGCAACCCTTGATGTGCCGCCCTTTGTCATGGCCTCCGGGCATGAATCGTTCCGGTTTGAGGGTCTTAACAGTATTGGGCTGAAACGAAGAGGATTTTCCTCCGGGAAGATAACCATGATCAAAGATGCCTACAGAATTATTTTTCAGTCGGGACTTCTTCAGGCTAACGCTTTGGACAAGGTAAAGTCGGAGCTTCCTCCAGAGCCTGAACTTCTTGAGATTCTTGATTTTTTTGCATCAGGGAGCCATGGCCGAAAATTTATCAGACCTTTCAATCACAAATAGTCATTTCTGCGCTATGTCTCAATGGGCAATTGGTATAGATGTTGGTGGTACGGCAATCAAGGCAGCGGTGGTCGACAAGGAGAGAGGTATTCTGACAGAAAGGAAGATGCCTACTGATACCGCATCAGGCCCGGGTGGGATTGTGGTACAGCTTTCTGGAATTATTGCTGATCTTTATCGCGAAGCTTCCAGGAGCATTGAACCCAACCATTTTGCTGGTGTTGGAGTGGGCGCTCCGGGAGCTGTTGATGTGGTGAAGGGAGTGTTGAGTTATCCTCCAAATCTGCCTGGCTGGAGGGTGTTTCCTTTGCGGGATGAGCTGCAGAGGTGCCTCCATGAGAAGGAGCAATTATCTCTTCCAGTTGTTCTGGATAATGATGCCAATCTTGCTGCTTTTGGTGAAGCGGTATATGGCGCAGGAAGAGAGTTTCAGGATTTCCTCATGGTGACACTTGGAACCGGTGTTGGAGGCGGTATAGTGCTGAACAGGAAGTTATATCATGGAGCTTATGGTACTGCCGGGGAGGTAGGTTTTATGATTCTTGATTTTGACGGGCCCACTATTCATGCCGGTATACGGGGTACACTTGAGAGCTTTATCGGAAAAAAAGGAATTCTTGCGATTGCCCGGCAGATGATTGATGAGAGTTCAACAGCCTCTGCTGTTACTGCCCTGTGTGGTAATGACTATGCACAACTCTCCCCTCGACATCTTGAACAGGCGGCTCTCGACGGTGACGAAGTTTCGCTTGCGATCTGGCATCGGGTTGGCTCCCTTCTTGGTATTGGGCTTGTCAATGTTGCGGTGCTCATGGATATCCGAAAATTTGTTATTGGAGGAGGTATCTCGGCCGCAGGTGATCTTATTTTTGTTCCCGCCCTTGCACAGCTTCGGCGCTCAATGCTCCCTTCAATGCATGAGGGGCTCGAACTTGTTCCGGCGCTTCTTGGCAACAAGGCCGGGATGTATGGCGCTGCAGCGTTATGCTTCGGCTAATCATCTCTTTTCAAGTATTATGCGCGAACAGTTGCTCCATCTTCTTTTTCCCCAAGTCTGCCTGATCTGCAAGAGACTTTTGCAACCAGGTGAAGAGTACTGTTGCGCAGATTGCATGAAGGAGTTCTCTCCTTTCACAACACCTTCAGAGGCCGAAAAGGAGTTGCGTGAAACGATTACTGCTCATTTTGGCGAACAGTTTCCCTTTGAACGGGGCTGGTGCTCTTACCTGTTTCACAAGCAAAGTCCATTGCAGCAGGTGCTTCACTCCATGAAGTATGAGGGGCTTTTTAATCTTGGTACCAGTTTTGGTCGTCAACTTGGCAAATGGATACTTTCGGATGGGAGGCTTGGGGATATTGACTCTATTGTGCCGATACCACTGCACCGCCTTAAAAAAATTGAACGCTCCTATAACCAGTCAGAAAAAATTGCTGAAGGTCTTGCTCAATCACTGCGGCAACCGGTGCGGCCAGAATTGCTTGTCAGAAAACGCTTTACTGTTTCACAGACCGGCCTGTCAGCCGTTGATCGGGAAAAGAATTCTGCCGGTGCGTTTCTGGCCACCAGCGGGGTGCGTGGCCATCATGTGCTGCTGGTTGATGATGTCGTAACCACAGGCGCTACCATGGCTGCTGCGGCCGAGGCACTCCGCCAGGGTGGAGCGAGGAACGTCTCCCTCGCCGCCCTTGCTGTGGCTGCAAGGGAGTAAAAGAGGCAATGGAGCTTTTTTATACATTGCCTGAGCATATTGAGCTCTCTGAACGAACACTTGTGATTGATGGTGATGAGTTTCATCATCTGGTGCGGGTGCTGAGAAAAAAAGAGGGAGATCAGATTCGAGTGACCGATGGCGACGGGTTGCGCTGTGAGGTGAGGATTTCGGCGGTCGATAAAACCTTGTTGCGGGGGGAAATTCTCAATTATGCGAGTATAGATCGGCCACACACCGAAGTGGCGGTTGCGCTCTCCCTGCTCAAGGCACCCCAGCGGTTTGAGCTTTTTCTGGAAAAGGCCACAGAACTTGGGGTATCTTCCATTATTCCCATGATGACGGCGAGGACGATATCCCAGCCATCGGGTGAAAAAGTTCAGGGCAAGCTCAACAGGTGGAGAACAATCATGCTCTCTGCGGCGCGGCAGTCAAAACGATATTATCTGCCAAAGCTTGATGCACCGATCTCTTTCAAAAAGGTTCTGGAACTTCAGGGATACGATCTCAGGCTGATTCCTTATGAGGGTTCAGAGGCTCCGCCCAATGTGCAGTGCAGCGGTAAAAAGACTCTTTTTCTTATTGGTGGTGAAGGCGGGTTTACTTCAGGTGAGGTGCAGGCGGCTGAGGCCAAAGGGTTTTCTCCCGTCTCCCTTGGAAAAACAATTCTCAGGGCTGAAACGGCTGGACTTTTTGCTGTAGCCTATGTTCGTTCGCAGCTCCTTGAAGAGGACTCTGCGGAGTGGTTTTAAGTTTTATTGAGGCCAATAACAAGGATCATGAACAAAATTTCATCAAATCAGGGCATTCTTCTCCTTCTTCTCCTGTTTATTTCGGCTCTATTTTTTGTCATGATTCGTTACTTTATCATGGCAATTTTTCTTGCCGCTCTTTTTTCAGCCCTCGCAATGCCGGTTTTCACTCGTTTTGAGCGTTGGTTCAGGGGAGCGAAAAGCGTGAGCGCTGCCATGACTATGCTTACCTTACTGCTGATTGTGGTGCTTCCTCTGGCAACGCTGCTGGGTGTCGTTGCCAAACAGGCTGTCCGAATCAGCTCTATTGCCCTCCCCTGGGTTCAGCAGCAGCTTATCGGCTCTGCCACCTTTGATGAGCAACTGCGTGCGCTTCCTTTTTATGACCAGCTTGAACTCTATCGAGAGGAAATTCTTAAAAAAGCAGGAGAGCTTGCCAGTAACACGGGATCAATGCTTTTTAATTCCATCTCCTCATTTACCTATTCGGCGGTCAACGACCTGTTTCTGCTCTTCATCTTTCTCTACACCATGTTCTTTTTTTTACGGGATGGAAAGACGCTGCTGGCTAAAATGCTCTCTTTTCTTCCCCTGACGCATACCGATCAGCATCGCTTGCTTGACAGATTTTTGTCGGTGACCCGTGCGACGATTAAGGGAAGTATGGTGGTCGGGATTGTGCAAGGTTCTCTTGCCGGCATTGCCCTCCATTTTGCTGGTATTGACAGCGCTCTCTTTTGGGCCACCATTATGTCGTTGATTTCGGTGGTGCCGGTTCTTGGCCCTCCACTTGTCTGGGTTCCTGCGGTGATCTACCTCGCTGCAACCGGGCAATATCCCCAGGCGATCGGAGTGTTCCTCTTTTGCAGTATTGTGGTTGGCCAGATTGACAACATTCTTCGTCCAATCCTTATCGGGCGTGATACACAGATGCATGAGCTGCTTATTTTCTTTGGAACATTGGGAGGCATCGGGCTCTTCGGGCTGTTCGGATTTATTATTGGCCCGATAGTCGCCGCTCTTTTTATGACGATATGGGAGATGTACGGGGAGAGCTTCAGCGACTATCTTGCTGAGCTAAAGAGTGACAAGCCTTCCGGTCATGGATGATGCTCCTGGAGGTGCCATCAGGGTCATTCTTGTTGATGAGGCAACCCTGATCAGGCACAACAACCCATAAAAAAAGCGACCTTCCGATCGCTTTTTTGCTTTTCAACTCTTGTAAAGCTTAATTTCCCCTGACAACCTCTTCAGTTGAGAAGAAAAAGGAAGCTTCGATGGCTGCATTCTCATCCGAGTCAGAGCCGTGGACGATGTTCTCACCCTTGCTGTCGGCATAGAGTTTGCGCACTGTACCCTCATCAGCCTGTGCCGGATCAGTGGCACCAATCACCGTGCGGAAGTCGGCAACAGCGTTATCCTTCTCAAGAATGATCGGCACACAGGGGCCTGAAGACATGAACTCAACCAGCTCGCCGTAGAAAGGGCGCTCGCGGTGCACGGCATAAAATTCTCCGGCAGTCTCGGTGGTGAGGCGAATTTTCTTCATCGCTACAACGCGGAAGCCGGCCCGTTCGATGTGGTTAATGACTGCGCCGACAAGATTCTTGCGGACACAATCGGGTTTCAGGATGGTCAGTGTTCTTTCCATAACGGTACATGCAATGTTGATTGTTACTGAAGCATACAAGTTCGTGGGCGAAGATACGGAAATGCAGCGGATTAATGAAACTCCCGTTTTGGGTGGCTTCTCGGATTTCAAAGGTTCCCGGCGGATTCGAGTACCGCATAGATAGTTTTGAGTGTCAAAAGAAGTGACAGTGGGGTGTCGAGAAGCGGTACGGCTCCGAATCTGGTGTACCATTCAGCAACTCGCATATTTTTGGCATCAATCAGAAGAGCAACGCCACCGGCTTGTGATGCAACCTGGATGGTACGACGGCCAGCAGAAAGTAATAACTGCCCACCAAGCCCCAAACCCTGAACAGATCGATCAACGGCCAAACGGCCAAGCCTGAAGACTGGAACTTCATGGCGAGCCAATCCACGTTTGACAATTTCAGGTGTATTCGCGTAAGCTACAGAGGATGGTGCTATACTGTAAAAGCCAAGAATTTTCTTGCTGTCTCTCTTTTCTACAGCCAAAAAGGTTTTTGCGCCACCTTTGATGTGACTTTTTCGGGCATGATGCCACAAAAACTCATTAAGAGAGTTATCGCCGCAATCAAAAGCCGACCTGTCGTGGTGTTTGGCGATCGGCTCTTCTTGCCAGGCAGGAAGAGTCATGATCGCTTCGGCAAAGCGAAAGCAGCAGCCATAAGTTTTGCATTTGGGGCTGGTGGTTCTTCGAGCATATTCAGGAGAAGCAAGCTGTCCCTCTCTGAAAGTTCTATGCGTTCATGCTGCTCAATGACCTGCCGGGCCGCTGAAACGGCGGTACGGGTGACAAACTCGGTCATCGGTGTATTTTGTAATGCCGAAGCACGCATCAGAAGCGACTTTTCTTCGGAAGCCATACGTAGCGACAGTCGCTGATTACTTTTTAGAGGAATCTGTGGCATAGCAGCAATCTCCTTTTGTATCTATTGAATTTGTTATTTCTTAAGATAAGGCTTTATCCATCAGGCACAACGTCAAGAGGTACCAATCCGCACCTGCCATTTTTTCAAAGCCTCTTTTGAAGTTTTCCATTTTTCTCCATGTGGCAGGAAAGATACTGGAGCTACACCCCGTCAATCCTTGCCAGCAGATCCTTCATTGGCTGATAGAGTATCGGCAGAAAGTCGCTGTAGGCCAGGAGCACCACTCCGGCTTCATCAACCAGCACGTAGGCGCGTTGCGACATACCGAGAAAACCGAGGGCATCGTAGGCTTTTGCGACGCTTTTTTCGGTGTCGCTCAGGAGGGTGAAGGGGAGCTGGTTGCGCTCGGCGAAGCTTTTGTGCGAGGCGGCGCTGTCGGAGCTGATGCCGAGCACGGCAATGTCGCGTTTGGTGAATTCGAGCACATTGTTACGGTAATCGCACATTTGTGCCGTACAGACTGGTGTGTCGTCGCCCGGATAAAAGATGATCAGTACCTTCTTTCCGGTGAAGTCGGAGAGTGAAACCTGCTTTCCATCGCTATCGGAAAGGGTAAATGCCGGCGCTTTTGTTTTTTCTGCTATCATGACTGGCTGCTGTTGTCTTGTTAAACCTTTATTTCCTTTATATTCAGCGACAACATACTATTAAATTCTTGAAAAGGGAGCAGGAGGCTCCGCAATATGAAAATACATTTCCGGCGGCCTCCGTCAGGAATGGTGGCTCTTGCCCTTTTTTTTCTGTTTTCAGGTTGTGGTGCAGGCAATCAGGCGGAGCAAACTCCAGAGGAGCTCTATAAGCAGGCCGCCGTTTCCAATCGAAGTCGGCAGTATTTTAAGGCACTTGATTTTTATAACAGGGCGATTGCTCTTGATACCCTGCAGGTGAACTCGTTGAGGGTGGCGCAGGCTCTCTATGAGAAGAGAACTATTGAGGGGTTGGCAGGCGAATATTACGAAGCGCTCAGAACATCGGCTCGGCTTGAAAAACTTCCTGCTGGTTCACTGCCGGACTCACTTCGCAACCGGCTCTTTTCTGACGAAGCCACTTGGCTTCGAGAGCTGGGCAATTTCAGGGCGGCGGCAGCTTCGCTTGAGAAGATCGCCTCTCCTGCAATGGCGATTCGCTTTGAACAGGCGATGCTTTACCAGGAGAGTGGCGATGATGCAAAGGCGGCAGCGATTTATAACAGTTATATCGGTGCGGAGCTTGAGCCATCCATCAGGATAAGGGCTTTTGCTGGACTTCTCGAGTGCAAGGTTGCTCAGCCGGAGCTTGTTGCGGAAAGTGCAGAGAGCATTGCCGGTAAAATTGCGGCTGAGTCAAAACGAGTGTTTGCAAGTGATGGTGAGCTGGTACAGCGGATTCAGGCAATCAGGAGTGCAGCAAAAAGTCTTTTGCTTCTTGAAAAACAGCAGAGAAATGCCAGTTATCTTCTCTTCAGGGCGCTTATGCTGGCGGAGGAGTCGAAGAACCAGCCGCTTATTCAGGTGCTTCGTCTGGAATCGAACGCTGTCATTGTTCGAAAAGCTGACGCTTTCCGTGAGGCCGCAGACTATTTCAGGGTCAATACCATGCCATACGCCCAGGCGACATCACTGTTTATGCTGGCGGGCAGTAAATCCCTCAGTGCTCAAGATCGGATCGCGGCCCTGCAACAGGGTTTTGCTCTCAGCAGGGATTTTGCCCCCCCGTATCCGACAACCGCGCATCTGCAACTTGAGAAAAGTGCAGGCCGTCGCTTGACTGCGCTGCTTTTGGAACAATCAAGGATTTTTGAACTTTTCGATGCAGAAGAGAAAATAGGCACTCTTGATCTGAAGCGCACCCTGCTGCGATATCCGAACAGTTTTGTGCTGGGAAAAGGGCACGAGGCTCTTGAGGCGAAAGTTCGTCGGTTGCTCCATGAAACTGCCGGTTTGCTTCAACGGAGAGCCAATATGTTCAGTCAAGCTGAAGGTGTTGTAGCAAGCAGGCAAGTTGATCAGGTGCTGAATATCAAACGAGGCAAGATGCTTGAGCTGCTTTCAGAGGTGCGTGCCATTAATCCCGTTGCAGCCGAAGCTCTTCAGTTTATTCCGGTGACGCTTCGTACCGTGCAGGATGTTTTAAAGGAGGATCAACTGATTATCAAGCCGCTGCTTTCCGACAGTCTGTGTGGTGTCATGCTTATTGGCAAGCAGCAGTTGCAGATTATCGGAAGCCCCCTCTCTTTCGATGCAGAGCATACTCCCGCATCAGCCATTCGCTCTCTTCGCAGTGAGGTGGCATCAGGCTCTCTCTTTTCAACGCCTGGTAGTGAACAAGCATGGTTTACCAGCGCATTACATGAGCCTCTTGCAGGATCAGTCACTGGTTTCAGCCATCTTGTGATTATAGCCGATGACCTTTTGCCCTGGCATATTCTGGGAAGTTCCCCATTTTCAGTTTCTGACAAGCGATATTCATTTTTGCCATCGATTAAAGAGTTTGTTCTCTTATCGGGGAAACCTGAGCAGCTACCTGTTTCATCCCGGATCTCCTTATATCGGTTTGATAATGTCTCGGGAGCACGTCTGCATAAGCTTTTTGCCCCCCGCGATCGGATATTTCTTCTCTGGAAAAATTTGACAGTTCCTGAAATTGAGAGTTTGAGTCAAGAGATTGGTCAAGAGATGCAGCACACGGTTTCAGGTTCTGAGGTGCTTTTTATGCTCCACAAGCGTGTTGTAACGGCAAAGGATCGCTTGAGGTATATCTCTTCGTACGGAGTTGATTAAATACATTCGATGATGTTGCGGATGATGGAGTAAAGGGCGAAAAAGTTCCTCCATTTACCGGCCACTTTCCTATTTTACACTGGAAGTTATCTACATTTGGTTCTGCGTTTTGTAAGCGACTATTGTTTTTTTTGTAGCAATAAGACAAAAAAAGTCTTACTTTTGGGCTGAGATGTGTTATTATGAGTGGTTATTAAGACAATATTTTATGGAAAACTGATTTCGACATCGAAGCGTAGTTATTAATCAATAATGGTTTAAGCCGTAATCACGTAATATTAGACTCTTATAGCAGACATGAAGGTTTATTTTGATCACAATGCTACCACACCGCTTCATCCAGAGGTCAAGAGAGAGATGATTGCTGGCATGGAGATGTTTGGCAACCCATCAAGCATGCATGCTTACGGGCGGGAGGCAAGGGCAAATGTTGAGCATGCCCGTTGTCAAGTGGCCAACTTTATCGGGGCGAAAGAGAGTGAGATTATCTTTGTGGGAAGTGGATCTGAAGCGAATAATACCGTGCTTTCGCTTTTTGTCTGTTCCTCCAGCCAATGTATTCCTGGCTCAAGACGCAGCACCATTATTACCACCAAAATTGAGCATCCCTGTGTGCTTGAGACCGCCGAGTGTCTTGCGCATCGTGGCGTCAAGGTGAAATATCTTGATGTTGATCGGTATGGTAAAATTGATCTTGATCAGCTTGCCACGCTGCTCAACGACAAGGTTGGTATTGTCTCTGTCATGATGGCCAATAATGAGATTGGTACCCTGCAGGATATTGAGGCCATTACAAAAATGGTGCACGAAAGTGGTGCCTACATGCATACCGATGCGGTGCAGGCTGTGGGCAAGGTGCCTGTTGATGTACGGGAGCTTGGTGTGGATTTTCTTACGATTTCAGCCCACAAAATATATGGCCCGAAAGGTGTCGGGGCGCTGTTTGTGAAACAGGGGACTCCTTATTGCCCCTTGATCAGGGGTGGCCATCAGGAGCGTGGCAGGCGGGCAGGAACCGAAAATACTCTTGGTATTCTTGGTATGGCAAGAGCGGTAGAGATGAGAATGTTTGAAATGCCTGAAGAGGAGGAGCGCTTGCTTGCCTTGAAACAGGTGTTGAGAAAGGGTATAGAGGAGAAAATCGACGATATTTCCATCAATGGCCATCCGACGGATTCGCTTGCCAGTACGCTCAATGTTTCGTTTGCCGGAGTGGAGGGAGAGGCAATCCTGCTCTATTTGGACCTTGAGGGGATTGCAGTCTCTACCGGATCCGCCTGTGCATCAGGCTCACTTGATCCTTCACATGTGCTTCTTGCGACGGGGGTCGATGCAGAGCGTGCTCACGGTTCAATTCGTTTCAGTATGGGGCGCGAAACAACCATGCAGGAGGTTGAATACCTGCTTGAGGTTTTACCAAGGGTAATCAAACAAATCAGAAACATGTCAACGGCTTATATAAAAGGAGGATTACATGCTGCAAGCAGGTGAGTGGGCATATAGCGAAACGCTGAAGGAACATTTCATGAACCCGAAGAATATTCTGCAAGGTGAGAATACGGATGATTTCGATGGTGTCGGGATGGAGGGGAACTTGCAGTGCGGTGATCAGATGATGGTGGTCATCAAGGTGGACAAGGAGAAGGATATTATTACTGATTGCCAGTGGAAGACTTACGGCTGTGCCAGCGCAATTGCCAGCACCTCGGTGCTCTCCGAGATGGTGAAAGGCAGAACGCTTGATGCGGCTTTTCATATCTCTCCAAAAGAGGTTGCCCTGGAGCTCGGAGGCCTTCCTGATCACAAGATTCACTGCTCTGTGCTTGGCGACAAGGCATTGCGTGCAGCCATCAACAACTACTATACCCGCACAGGCCAGGAGGAGAAGGTGAAGCAGGAGCAGGCCAAGGTGATCTGTCAGTGCATGAACATTACTGACCACGACATTGAGGATGCTGTGCTTGAAGGAGCCCGTACCTATTTTGAGCTTCAGGAGCGAACCAAGTGTGGTACCGTCTGTGGCCAGTGCAAGGATGAAACTGAGGTGCTGCTTGCAAAATTCAAACACCTCCATTTTGGGATTTGAGGTTATGAGCGCAGGAAGAGGCAACACCTTTTTTATTCATACGTTTGGTTGCCAGATGAACCAGGCGGATTCTGGTATTATTACAGCCCTCCTCCAGGCGGAGGGTTTTGTTCAGGCAGACCAGGAGCTGGATGCCGGGATTGTGCTGCTGAACACCTGTGCAGTCAGGGAAAATGCCGTTGATCGGGTTGAACACTTTTTACAGCGCCTGCAGGGTCGGAAAAAAAGAGAGAAAGATTTAATTGTCGGAGTTGCAGGCTGTATTCCTCAGTATAAAAGGGAGGAGATGTTTTCACTCTATCCGGCCATTGATTTTCTTGCAGGCCCCGACACCTATCGAACCATTCCGTCACTTGTTGAACAGGTGCGTCATGGTGGGAAGCTTGCATCACTGGAGTTCAACTCTTTTGAAACCTACGAAGGTGTTGAGCCTTTTCGACAGGGTGCGACCAGTGCCTTTGTTCCCGTCATGCGGGGTTGCAACAACAGGTGTGCCTATTGTGTTGTGCCGTTTACCCGTGGTCGTGAACGGAGCCAGCCCTTCATTTCCGTCATTTCAGAAGTCCGCAAACTGGTCGCTTCCGGGTACCGTGAGATTACTTTGCTCGGACAGAATGTCAATTCTTATTGTGATGCTGACGAAGGGTATGACTTTGCGGCTCTGCTTGATGCCGTCAGTCGAGAGGCACCACTGGTGCGAATCCGTTTTACCACATCACACCCAAAAGATATCTCCGAGTCGCTTGTTCGAGTCATTGCGTCCCATGCCAACATTTGTAATTCTATCCATTTACCGGTACAGTCAGGTTCGTCGAGAATGCTTGGTCGCATGAATCGCGGCCATACGATTGAGGAGTACCTGGAAAAAATAGCGCTGATTCGTTCAATTATTCCTGATGTGACCCTTTCCACTGATATTATTGCCGGATTCTGTGGCGAGCAGGAGGATGATCACCAGGCATCACTTGATCTTCTTTCCACTGTCCGGTTTGACTCGGCGTATATGTTTTTTTACTCAACCAGGCCGGGAACTCTTGCGGCAGAAACATTGGAGGATGATGTTCCGGAGCCAGTCAAAAAAAGGCGTTTGCAGGAGATTATTGATCTTCAAAACCGCATTTCTGCTGAACTTTTCCATGAGTCGATTGGCACCGTTGTTGAAGTGTTGGCCGAGTCTGAAAGCAGACGCTCGTCAAAGCAGCTTATGGGGCGAACGGCTGGCAACAGGGCTGTGGTTTTTGACAGGGAACTCTATGAGTGTGGTGATCTGCTGCATGTGCTTGTCACCCGAGCGACATCAGCCACTCTTACCGGCAGGCCAGTGCAATAGGTTCACTCCTGACACTTCAATCAATTCAGAGTTTTTTATCTTGGGCGGTATTTGTAAATTAGGGTTCTGAGACATCTGATCATTTAATCTGCCCGTTATCGGGCTTCGGAGAGAAGTAACGTATGCCGTTTCCCGCAAAAATTGGGTTGGTTGATAAAGTAAGGGCACATCTTGAGCTGCTTGATCCTGTAACATGGATTAGCGTCTTTCCCTGTCTTGCTGCAGGCATCATGTCATCAGGCGCTATGAGGGGTACCGTTCACGACTATCTTCTCCTTCTTGCT
>SESE01000333.1_pt1 | contig 20030 bp, 20 predicted proteins | sample 3171371 | NCBI WGS metagenome assembly SESE01 (sample SAMN06051881, study PRJNA518727) | freshwater metagenome | biome: subpolar coniferous forest; feature: holomictic lake; material: water; isolation source: holomictic Lake 442, 13 m depth | place: Canada: near Kenora, Ontario | collected... | reverse complement strand
TCTCCCGCAGCAGGGCCCGCTTGAGGAAGCCCCAGGTGTTGGCGGGTTCCCGCTGGATGACCTCGGCGTACTCGGCCTCGGCCTCGGTGAAGCGCCCAGCCTCCTCGGCGGTCTCCCCGCAGAGCAGGTTGGTGACGGCGCAAAAGCCCAGCCAGGCCTTCTGGGCCGCGAACTCGGCGGCGCTGAAGCGGGACTTGGCCTGGGCCCGCTGGGCGGCCTGGTCCAGGTGGCGCAGGGCTTTCTCCGTGTGGGCGTCCACCCGGGCGAAGATCTCGGCATCCCCGCTGGCCCGGTAGAAGTCCCGCTGGATGCGGCCCTCCGCCCGGTACTGGTCGAACATGCGGGTGCCGGGGTAAAGGGCGAGGGGGCTGATCTGGCAGTCGCTGGGGCGGGTGTCCCGGATAAAGGTGGCGCTCTCCTCCACGTCTGCCCAGGTCTCGCCGGGGATGCCCGTGATGAGGTAGATGCCCAGGTTCATGCCCACCCTGCGGACGGACTCCAGGGCTTTGCGGGCGTGGCGCAGGTTGGTGCCCTTGTCCAGCAGGGCCAGCACCCGCTCGCTGCCGTGCTCCACGCCGAACTGCATGAACTCGCAGCCAGCCCGCTTCATGGCCACCAGGCGGTCCTCGTCCACCAGGTTGACCCGGCTCTGGCAGTTCCACAGGGGGTGGAGGCCGCTGCCTTGGATGCCCGTCATGAGCTCCAGCACCCGGGCCCGGTTGGCGGTGAAGGTGTCGTCCCGGAAGCTGAAGTAGGTCAGCCCGTGCTGGGCGTGAAGCAGGCGCATCTCCCGAAGCACCGAATCGGCACTGCGGAAGCGGATGGAGGTGCCCCAGAACTCCGGGGTGTTGCAGAAGTTGCAGGTGGCCGGACAGCCCCGGCTGGTGCTCAGGTAGGCCAGCTGGCCCACGTCATTGAGGAAGTCGGCTTCCAGGTATTCGGCCGGAACCCCCACGCTGTCCAGATTTTCCAGGGGTGGCTGGGGCAGGGTGGGGCCCTCCCGCAGGATCAGCCCCGGTGTCCTCCGCCACAGGTCCGAGCCGGGTGCGGCCTTCAAGCGCTCCACGATCCCCAGCAGGGTCTGCTCCCCCTCCCCCTGGACGATGGCGTCCAGGGCCGGGCAGTCCTCGAAGACCTCCTCGGCCAGGTGGGTGGGGTGGGGGCCCCCCGCCAGCAGGACGGCCCCGGGGCAGGCCTCTCGGGCCCAGGCCAGCAGCTCACCGGAGCGCTTGCGGTTGAAGGTGAACATGGAGATACCCACCACGGAAGGGTTCTGGGCCCGGAGGTAGGCCAGGACCTCCTTCCGCCCCTTGCCGCTAAGATTGGCCAGGCGGCAGGGGAAGTGCCTGGATTTGAGCATCGCCTGCAGATAGCCGAGACCAATGGGGAGGAAGGTCATCCACTCGTCCCCGAAGCCGCTGCGGGGGGCGCTGTAGGCGAGGAGGGTCAGGGGTGGGTTCACGGCGGGGTTCCAGAGTCATCCAGTCTACGGGAAGGCCGATGAGAGAAGCAGCGACAGTGGGGGAGGCCTTTTGACTGGCAATCTGATCCGGAACCAGGACGTCATTGCGGAGATCTTCCTCCGCGCCTCCAATCGGAGGGAGATGATGATTCTGGTAACCCCCTACATCCGGTTTGAGTCCTCCTTCCTCAAGGCCGATGAGAAGGAGTTCCATGCCGCCGCCACCATGGGCCGGGAAGACGCCATGTTCGGGCTGCGCAGTCCTGAGCTCAAGCTGCGGTTTCCCCATGGGGTGAGCTTCCTGGAGGCCTCCACCCAGCTCCTGGGGTTTGGCATCAGCGACGGGCGGCGGAGCCTCCGGCTCTCCATGCCCACGACCCTGCAGGACCAGGACCACCGTGGGGCCTACCGGGTGGACCGGGTGGGCCGGGTGCCCGTTACCTTCAGCACGCCCAAATACGACCTGGTGGTGGGCACATTGGTGGACATCAGCACCACCGGGGCCCGGATCTTCAGCACCCGGGATTTTCAGGAAGACGAGCTGATCCCGGGGGGGGACATGGCCGTCACCATCAACCTGACGGAAACCATCCGGATCAACACCCAGGTCAAGCTGCGCCATGTTCACTTCCGCACCTTCGGGGTGGAGTTTCGCCCCCAGCTGGATGAGGACATCCTCCACCCGCTGTCCCGCTGGGTCTTCGAGAAGCGGGAGGAGGACCTGGGGCGCATCTCTCGCCGGGGGGTCGAAACGGGCACCCCCGCCGAGGCCAGCCGCAGCTCAGTCCAGGCCCCTGCAGGCCTGGTGCTGATCTCGGGGGAGGCCGGGCTGGAGGTGGTGCTTCAGGACCTGTTGGGTAGCCTGCAGCCCCTGACGCGGGTGCCCCCCACCATGACCGCCGTGAAGGATGCCTACAGCCACAAGCCGGCCCTCGTGCTTTGCCATGTCTCCAGCCTGAGCCTGGATGCCCGGCGGAGGATCCGCACCCTGGTGGAGCCCCTCCAGGGGCGGCTGCCTTTTGTGCTGCTGGGCACGGGTGTGGAAGCTGGCGGCCTGCTGGAGCTGGGCCAGGAGCTCAAGGCGGCGGTCTCCATCGTCTACAACCCCGAGCGGGCCATCTTCCTGCAGCGCCTGGTCCAGGGGGTGCTGCGGCGCACCTACGAAGGCGGGGAATCGCCCATGGCCCCGGTGGAGCCCGAGCAGGGCTGAGCCATGTCAAGGCCCCCTTAGAGCGGGCGGAGCCGGTAGAATCAAGGCTTCCGGAGCCCCCATGTCTGCTGCCCCCGAACCGGCTGTCACCGAAGCCCTGGCCCTTGAGCTGGGTCTCTCCCGGGACGAGTGGCAGGTCATCCTGCGCCTCCTGGAGGGCCGCCTGCCCACCTATCCGGAGCTGGGCGTCTTCAGCGCCATGTGGAGCGAACACTGCTCCTACAAGTCCAGCCGGATCCATCTGAAGAACCTGCCCACCGAGGGCCCCCGAGTCATCCAAGGACCGGGCGAGAACGCCGGTGTGGTGGACATCGGCGATGGTTGGGCCGTGGCCTTCAAGATGGAGAGCCACAACCACCCCAGCTACATCGAGCCCTACCAGGGCGCGGCCACGGGCGTGGGGGGCATCCTCCGGGACGTCTTCACCATGGGGGCTCGGCCCCTGGCCAACCTGAACTCGCTGCGCTTCGGGGAGCTGGAGGCGCCGCGCATGAAGGGCCTCGTAAAGGGTGTGGCCGCCGGCATCTCTGGCTACGGCAACTGCATGGGCGTGCCCATGCTGGGCGGGGACGCAGCCTTCGACGCCTGCTACAACGGCAACATCCTGGTGAACGCCTTCACCCTGGGCGTCCTGCGAGCTGACCGCATCTTCAAGGGCTTCGCTTCCGGTGTGGGCAACAAGGTGATGTACATCGGCTCCAAGACCGGCCGGGACGGCATCCATGGCGCCAGCATGGCCTCGGCGGAGTTCGGCGAGGGCAGCGAGGAGAAGCGGCCCACGGTGCAGGTGGGCGACCCCTTCACGGAGAAGCTCCTGCTGGAGGCCTGCCTCGAGATCTTCCAGACGGACTGGGTCATCGGCATCCAGGACATGGGCGCCGCCGGTCTGACTTCCAGCAGCTTCGAGATGGCCAGCCGCGCCGGTACGGGGCTGGAGATCCGCCTGGACCAGGTGCCCCAGCGGGAGGAGGGCATGACGCCCTTCGAGCTGCTGCTCAGCGAGAGCCAGGAACGCATGCTGCTGGTGGCCCGGCCCGGCTGCGAGCCCCTGATCATCGGCGTGCTCCACAAGTGGGGCCTGGATGCCTGCGTGGTGGGCGAGGTCACCGAGACCGGTCGCTTCATTGGCAGCTGGCACGGCGCCCCGGCCATCGACCTGCCCATCCAGCCCCTGGTGGATGCCGCCCCGAAATACGACCGGCCCCGCCAGCGTCCGGGCTACCTCGATGCTGTGAACGCCGTCCCTCTGCCTGAGGACCTGCGGCCCGCCGAGGTGGAGCGGACCCTGCGCAGCCTGCTGCAGCGGCCCACGGTGGCCAGCAAGCGCTGGATCTATGAGCAGTACGACGGCACCGTGCGCAGCAACACCCTGCTGGGCATGGGCCGGGGCGATGCGGGCCTCATTCGCGTCAAGGACGAGGCCGGTAATGACACGGGCAAGGCCGTGGCCATGAGCAGCGACTGCAACAGCCGCTTCTGCTACCTGGATCCCTTCTGGGGGGCCGCCCACGCCGTGGCCGAGGCCTGCCGCAACCTGGCCTGCGTGGGCGCCGAGCCCATCGGCCTCACGGACTGTCTCAACTACGGGAATCCTGAAAAGCCCGAGAACATGTGGACCTTCGAGCAGGGCTGCCTGGGCATCCGCCAGGCCTGCCTGGCCCTGGATGTGCCCATCGTGTCCGGCAATGTGAGCCTCTACAACGACACCGAAGGCCAGAGCATCTTCCCGACGCCCATGATCGCCGCGGTGGGCCTGGTGGAGGACTGCGCGGGCCCTGTGCCCCTGGGCGCTCCGGACGCCACCGCCCTCACCGGGACCGGTAACCGGGTGTGCGGCTCCGGCTTCCGCGCCGCCCACGACGGGATCTTCCTGCTGGGCGAGAACCGGGACGAGCTGGGGGGCAGCGAGTACCTCAAGCTGCGCACCGGCCAAGTCACCGGCACTTGCCCGGAGCTGCGCCTCGACGATGAACTCCACCTCCAGGCCTGTGTACGGGAAGGCGTCCGCCTGGGCCTCATCCGCAGCGCCCATGACACCAGCGAGGGCGGCCTGCTCACGGCGGCCCTGGAGAGCGCCTTCGGCGGCGAGATGGGCTGCCAGCTGCTGCTGAACCGCGGCGGGCTGCGGCTGGACGGCCTGCTCTTTGGCGAGACCGTGGGCCGCGTGGTGGTCAGTGTTGGGCCGGAAGGCGAGAGCAGCCTGGCCACCCTGTGCCGCACCCACCGGGTGCCCCTCGCCAAGATCGGCACCACAGGCGGTGCCCGCATCACCCTGGCGGTGGACGGTCAGCCCCTGCTGGACGCCGAAGCCGCCGAGCTGAAGGCGCTCTTCGACCAGGCCCTGGAGACAGCCCTGGGTTAACTAGATGCCCATGACCGCCGGGGCCTTCAGCTTGTCCAGGAGGGCGTGCAGCAGGCTCTCCTCCGCCTTCAGGTCGGCCCTGAAGGACCGGCTGTCCGTGTGGTGGATTTCGCGGCGCAGATCCTCCAGCCTGCGGACGAGGATCCTCTGCACCAGTTCGGATTCTTTGGCATCGAGGTAGAGATCCATGGTGACCTCCTGTCCCGGCACCGCGGTACCTACCGGCCGGGTCCGATGGAAATATCGGGTCTTCGCACGGTTTCCGCCAGCCTAGCGGAGCATTCGGCCTGGTAGGAGGAACAACCCCTTTACCAGGCCGAAGACGCCCTCGACGGCAAACCCCAGCAGCCGCAAGGGCAGGAGCAGCAGCCAGACCAGGGGGGCCAGGACCAGGGCCAGCAGCGCCAGCGGCCAGCAGACCACCAGCAGGATGAGCCAGAGGAAGAATGCAGCCATGGGAGCCTCCTGCTACCAGGATGGGAATTCAGGCGGCCTCCGGGCCTCGCAATCGGCGAAGGGGCGCCGGCCGCCGGTAGGCAGCGGGGTATGATCCTGGAGCCCCGCTGAAGGACCTTCCCATGGCCGACCCAGGCACCCCCTCCACCCTCGACCGCCGCACCTTCCTGGGGGCTGCCTTGGCCACAGGGGCCGCCGCTCTGGGCGGGGCGGAGGTCAAGGCTCCCGCCACCCGCCTGACCCTGGCGGCGGCCACGCTGGAGAGCCTCCAGGCCGGCCTGGTGGCTGGACGGTGGACCGCGGTGGACTTGGTGAAGCAGCACCTGGCTCGGATCCGGGCTCTGGACCGCAGTGGACCACGCCTCGGCGCTGTCCTGGAGCTGAACCCGGAGGCCCTGGCCATCGCGGCGGCCCTGGATGCGGAGCGCCGGGCAGGCCAAGTGCGCGGCCCCCTCCATGGGATTCCCGTGCTGCTCAAGGACAACATCGACACTGCGGATCGCATGCACACCACCGCAGGCTCCCTGGCTCTGGTGGAGGCCCCGGCCCCGCTCCGGGATGCTTTTATCGTGGCCCGCCTGCGGGCGGCGGGCGCCGTGGTGCTGGGCAAGACCAACCTTAGCGAGTGGGCCAACTTCCGGTCCAGCCGCAGCAGCAGTGGGTGGAGCGGACGGGGGGGCCAGACCCGCAACCCCCATGCCCTCGACCGCAGTCCCAGCGGCTCCAGCAGTGGCTCGGCGGTGGCAGTGGCCGCCGCCCTCTGCCCCGTGGCGGTGGGCACCGAGACGGACGGCTCCATCGTGAGCCCCGCCAACGCCTGTGGCATCGTGGGCCTCAAGCCCACCGTGGGCCTGGTGAGCCGCAGCGGCATCATCCCCATCTCTCACACCCAGGACACCGCGGGCCCCATGGCCCGCACGGTGCGGGATGCCGCTCTCCTGCTGGGGGTCCTGGCGGGCCCGGACCCACGGGACCCGGCGTCCAGTGACGCCCACTTCGAGGCCGACTACACCCGCTTCCTGGTGCCGGATGGCCTGCGGGGCGCCCGGCTTGGCGTGGTGAAGAACCTCCTGGGGGTCCACGCTCGGGTGGATGCCGTGCTCCGCCCCGCTCTGGACCTACTGAAGGCCGCCGGGGCGGAGCTGATCGAGGTGGAGCTGAAGTCCTCGGCCTACGACGATGCGGAATACGAGGTGCTGCTCTTCGAGTTCAAGGCGGGCCTGGAGGCCTACCTGGCAGGCCGCGGGGGTGCGATGCGCGACCTGTCCAGCCTCATGGCCTTCAACGATGCCCACCGGCAGGAAGAACTGCTCGTCTGCGGGCAGGAGATCCTGGCCCAGGCCCAGGCCAAGGGCAGCCTTGCCGACCCGGCCTACCGCAAGGCCATGGAGACCTGCAGCCAGGCGCGCCGGGACATCACGGGCCTGCTCCAGCACCACAACCTCCAGGCCCTGGTGGGGCCCACCGGCGGACCCGCCTGGCTCATCGACCACATCAACGGCGACAGCGGCTCGCTCAGCTTCTCATCGCCCGCCGCCGTGGCCGGCTGCCCCCACCTCACCGTCCCCGCCGGGTTTGCCGCGGGCCTGCCCATCGGCCTCTCCTTCGTGGCCGGGCCGTGGCAGGAGGGTACCCTGCTGCGGCTGGGCCACGCCTTCGAGCAGGCCTCGAAGGCCCGCCGTGCCCCGGGCTTCGCAGCGACCAGCCCCGTCACCCGTTGACAGGACCGGGCCGCCCGTGGAACCTGTTTTTCTCATCCCAGGAGACCCTATGAACCGCACCCTCGTCACCCTGCTGCTGGCCGCCTCCGTGGTGGCCATAGCCAAGGATCCCCAGGACAAGGCCCCGGCCAAGCCGGCCGCCCCTGCCGCCGCACCGGCCAAGGCTGCGCCCGCCGCACCGGCCAAGGCCGCACCCGCAGCAGCCATCGTCGGCAACAAGGAGTCCAAGACCTTCCACAAGGCCGACTGCAAGACCGCCGCCAAGATGAAGGACGCCAACAAGGCCGAGTTCGCCTCCGCCGCCGAGGCCACCAAGGCCGGCTACAAGGCCTGCAAGGTCTGCAAGCCCTGAACCCTGCCGCGGGCCAAGAGAAAGGGCGCCCTGCGGCGCCCTTTCTCCTTGGAGGATCCAGACCTCAGTCCTTGCGGCGGGGGAACTGGCGCTCGTAGGCCTCCTGGGCGTACTCGCTGGGGGGCACCCCGAAGCGGCGCTTGAAGGCGCGGGTGAAGGCGCTGGCGTCGTAGAAGCCCAGCAGCTTGGCCACATCGCTGGGGCGCTCGCCGTTGGCCAGCAGGGTCACGGCCCGCTGGAGGCGGCGCTCGATGAGGTACTGGTGGGGCGTGGTGCTGGTGGCCTCGCGGAAGAGGCGGATGAAGTGGTCCGGCGTGCAGCGGGCCATGGTGGCCAGCTCCGGCACGCTGTTCTTGGCGCCGATGTGGGCCTCCATGTGGTCCAGCACCAGCTGCAGCGTGGAGCGGTTGAGGCGGTAGGGGAAGCGGCCCCGGTCCTCCTTCTCCGTGAGGCGGGACAGCTCGGCGCCCAGGAGGATCAGGAACAGCTCGCGCGTCATCAGCTGCACGCCGTCTGGATTGGACAGTTCCTGGCTAAAGATGCCGAAGAGCTGCTTGAGGCTCAGGCTGCGCAGCACGGCGAAGCTGGACTCCTGCCACTTCCGCGGCGGGTGCTGGAGCGAGGATAGGAGCGGCTCCGGGAAGGGGCCCTCCATAAAGAGGGCTGTGAACCCGAAAGGGGTGTTGGCGTGGTGGCGCTTCAGCGTGTGGCCAAAGCCTGGCAGCAGCAGGGCCAGGTCGCCGGAGCGGATGACGCCCTCCTCGCGATCGTCGCCGGTGCACACCCGCACGGCGTGCGTGGGCTGCAGCAGGGTCCAGGCGTCTCGGGCCGGCAACAGCTTCGTCGGCACGGGGTCGCGCTTGAGGATGGCCAGACGGAGAGGTCCGCTGGTGTGGATTTGGAGGTTTTTGGTCTCGTTTTCGCTCATGGCCCAGGAAGAAAGAGGCATACCCATCGGGGTATTCCAGGGAGGATGACAGGAATCCTCACTTGGGCACAAGAAATTTTCACAACAGAAATTTCCAGGTCCCCTAGGCCACCCCCAAGGCCTCCGCCAGGCTCCGGAAAACCCCCAGGCCGCCCGTGGGACCCAGGACCGGGTCCACCGCCCGCTCGGGGTGGGGCATCATGCCCAGCACATTGCCCGCAGCGTTTACGATGCCGGCGATGCCGTTCATGGCGCCGTTGGGGACATGGTCCTCGCCGATGCCCCCCGCCGCCGAGCAGTAGCGGAAGGCCACGCCGCCCCGGGCCTCCAAGTCGATGAGCTCCGCCGGGTCCAGGGTGAAGTTGCCTTCGGCGTGGGCGATGGGGACCTGGAACACTGCCCCGGCCGCCATGGCCCGGGTGAAGGGCAGGTCCGCCCGCTCCACCCGGAGGTGGACATCCCGGTGGATGAAGCGGAGGGACTCATTGCGCAGCAGCGCCCCCGGCAGGAGGTGGGCCTCGCACAGGATCTGGAAGCCGTTGCAGACGCCCAGCACCAGGCCGCCGTTGTCAGCGTGGCGCTTGATGTCGGCCATGATGGGGGCGAGGGCGGCGATGGCGCCGCAGCGCAGGTAGTCGCCGTAGCTGAAGCCCCCGGGCACGAAGACCAGGTCCGTGTTGGGCGGCAGGTGCGTCTCCTGGTGCCAGACGGGGATCGTGTCCCAGCCCATCACCGTGCCGCAGGCGTGGAGGGCATCGTGATCGCAGTTGGAGCCCGGGAAGACCGGGACCGCCACGCGCATCACAGAACCTCGATGGAGGCCTTCTCCATCACGGGGTTGACCAGCAGCTTCTCGCACATGGCGAGGGCCCTGGCCTTCACATCGGCGGGGTCCGTGCCGGGTACATCCATCTCGATGAGGCGGCCGATGCGCACGTGCTCCACCTCGAAACCGAACCCATGAAGACCCTGTTCCACTGCCTTGCCCTGGGGATCCAGGATCCCGGGCTTCAACTGCACCGACACACGCACCTTCATGGGGTCCTCCATGGCCCAGTGTATCTGAGGATTCAGGGCCGCCAGCGATGGGCTTCCAGATCCAGGTTGCCCAGGTCGTCCACGGCGATGCCCTCGTCCCGCAGGCGGCCGATCTGCTCGAAGGCGCCCCACCAGCGGCCCCGGCTGGGCACATAGCCCCGGGTATTGACCACCCGGTGCCAGGGCAGGGGCGTGCCCTCCGGCAGGCCCGACAGCACCATGCCCACCTGCCGGGGCCGCTGGGGGAAGCCCGCCAGGGCCGCTACCTGCCCGTAGCTGACCAGTTTTCCCTTGGGGATCTGCGCCACCACCGCCAGCACCAGACTGCGGAAGTCGGGTTCCCGAGCCTCAGCGGCCTTGGACATGGAACGATTCTCCGCCGATTTTTTTGGCACTTTTTGTGTTCTTTGTATTCTTTGTGGTTAAACCGCTTTTGCTTTTTTTGTGGTGGCGCCTTCAGGCCTTGACGCCGGGGCGCTGGTCGACGGGTATGCGGGAGCGGAAGCCGCCTTCGTAGCTGTGCCAGTGGTCCAGATCGGTCTCGGGGTAGGCCCAGCACCAAAATCCGTCCCCAGAGTCAAAGTCGACGAGCCAGAGGCCCTTCACCTCCGCCTCGAGGTCCTGCATGGCCTGCTGCCAGCTCTGCACCAGGGTTTGCAGGCGGTCCCGCAGCTCCGTCATCCGCTCCTCGTCCCCGGCCTCCTCGGCTTGGCTGAGCTCCTCGGCCAAGCTGGCGGCCAGGTGAAAGACGGGCTCCGTGGTGGTCTGCACCAGCGGCAGCAGGTTCCGGGCTTCTTCCAGGGTGAAAATGCGGCCCATGGCCCCTCCGATGCTTCATCATAAACCCATGCGGTTCCTCCCTCTGATTCCGTCCGGTGCGGACCCCGCCCCCTGGGTGCCCCTGGCCCCACTCATGCTTCGCTGGGACGGCAGTCTCCACCCAGCCTGGGGGCCGATCCTGCGGCACGGCCTGGCCATCCATGCGGTGCATCTGCCGGGGGAAGCCCCCCTGGACGAGGCCCTGGCAGTCCTGGCCTTGGGCTTGGGCATGGACTTCCTGGTGTTGCCCGTGACCCGCCCGGAGGGCCGGGAGGCGGGGTTTCGCCTGCTGGGCCTGCTGGAGGTCTTGCTGGAGGCCATGTCGGGTCGGGGCGTGAAGCTGGCCTTGCGTCTGGCGCCGGGGGCTGAGGAGCCCGTCCTGGAGCTCATGAAGGAGGCCCGGGCCGAGGCCGTGGGCTTCTGTTGGCATCCCGGCACCACCGACCCGGAACCCCTGGCGGATCGCCTGTGGTGCGGCGTCTGCGCACCCGACTCAGACCTGCGCCCCCTGCAGGCCCTGGGCTACCGCTGGGACATGGCGCTGGCGGCCCCGGATCCCGCCACCTTCTGCACCCAGGCCGCTGTCCTGCAGGCGGCCCACCCGCCGGTGCTCTTTCCCGCCGAGATGCCCGCCACGGCCCTGGGCCGGCCGGTGGTTCCGGATGACAGCCTGGTCTTCGGCAGCCACTGGGACCGGGACGGGGGCCACCCGTGAGCCGCACCCTGTTGGTGGTCGCGGGCGAGGACTCGGGCGACCTGCACGGCGCCGAGCTCCTGCGCTGCCTCAAGGAGCGGGACCCGGACCTGCGGATCATCGGCGTGGGGGGACCCCGCATGACGCCCTACCTGGATCGCAAGCTGGCGGGGGTGGAGGACCTGGCCGTCGTGGGCTTCATTGAGGTCATCAAGCACCTGCCCAGGCTGAACCGCCTCTTTGATGCCATCCTGGCCGCCGCCCAGGACGAGGCCATCGATGGTGCCCTCCTCATCGACTACCCCGGCTTCAACCTGCGTCTCGCCAAGGCCCTGCGCAAGCGCATGCCGGGCGTAGGCCTGCACCAGTACGTCTGCCCCCAGGTCTGGGCCTGGAAGAAGGGCCGTATCCCGGTGCTGGGGCGCACTCTGGACACCCTCTACTGCCTCTTCGACTTCGAGCCAGCGCTGTTCCGGGGCCTGCCCGTGGACGCCCGCTTCCTGGGAAATCCCCTGGTGGATCTGGTGGTTTCCGAGTGCGACCGCAAGGCCTTCTTCGCCGCCACCAGCCTGGACCCCGCCCGGCCCCTGGTGGCGCTCCTGCCGGGCAGCCGCCGAGGGGAGATCGAGCGCCTCCTGCCGCCCATGGCCCAGCTGGTCCGGGACTGGCAGATCGCCCGTCCGGAGGTCCAGTGGGTGCTGCCCGTGGCGCCGACCCTGGAAGCGGCCTTCGTTGCCAGCCACCTGGGGGGTGCCCCGGTCAAGCTGGTGGAGGGCCTCACCTACGCCGCCCGGGCCCATGCGGATGCAGCCCTGGTGGCCTCCGGCACGGCCACCCTGGAGACGGCCCTATTGGGCACGCCCTTCGGCATTGTGTATCGCCTGCAGGCCCTCACCTACCTGCTGGCCCGCTGGCTGGTCAGCGTGCCGCACTTCGGCCTGGCCAATGTGGTGGCCGGTCGGGAGGTCGCCCCGGAGCTGCTGCAGGGCGAGGTGACCCCGGCCCGCCTGGGGACCCTGCTCACCCGCCTGCTGGATCCCGCCGAGGCCCCGAAGCTCCGGGCTGGGCTGGGCGAGGTGCGGGGCCGCCTGGGGGCACCCGGAGCAGCGGACCGGGTGGCCGAGGACCTCCTGGGTCGGATCTGATGCAACCTTTTTCGACTGGCAGCATCTGAAGGGTGGAGGTGCCCATGCTCCCCGTGCTCGCAGCCGTTCCCCTCCTTCTGCTCCAGGCCCCCCAGGCACCCTTGCCCCTGGTGGAGGCCAAGGACCTGCCCCCCGCCGCCCGGGGTCCCATGGCCCCCCGGGTGCCGGACCTGGGCGCCGAGCGCAGCATCATGGGTCAGGCCCGGGCTGCCTCGCGCAGGGGGCCGTCCATCCCGGCCCTGCAGGTGCCGGCGGGCAGCCTCCGCATCCAGGACAAGGTGCCGGATCAAAGCGGCTGGCGGGCCTACGCCATCGAGGTAAGGGGCGGGGGCTCAGTCACGGTCCAGGTGGTGGATGGCCGCAAGGGCTGGTTCCGGGTCCTGGCCATGAACGCCTGGGGCCAGGAGGAGCCGGGCCTGCTCCAGAACCGCATCCCCAGCGGGGAGCCCCGGGCCACCTACCACAACCCGGGTCCGGAGGCCCGCACGGTGTACTTCGTGGTGGACACCCAGGACGCCCACATGGTGGGTGAAGAATTCGAAGTGACCGTGCTCCGGGACTGAACCCCGCGGTCAGGGCTTGGGCATTGGCTTCTTCAGGCGCTGCGGCAAAGCGTCGGCATAGATCTTCCGGAGGGCTTCGGGGGCGCTGCGCCAAGCCTTGAGGGCCGCCGCCTGGGTGGGATACACCCCGAAGCAGCCCTGCCAGAAGCGCAGGCCGTCCTTGCGCAGGTAGGGCAGGATCATGACCTCCGTGGCGCGGGGCCCGGCAGCCCGGGCCACCTGCTTGAGGCCGGAGGCTGAGCCGGAGATCACCATCCGCAGGGTCCAGGAGCCCTCGGGGGCCGCCTCCCGCAGGGCCTCACCCCGGTGGAGCGCTTCCCCCAGGTCCATCTGGTCCAGGGGCTTGATGGCCTCCTCGAAGCTCTCCAGGTCCTTCTCCGTGAGCACCCGGCGGGCCTCTTCCACCCGCACCTCCAGGCTGCGGGAGGAGCCCCCCAGCAGGCTGGTCACGGACAGGGTGTAGACCGTGGTGCGGTCCGGGACCACCGCGATGCTGGAGTTGCCGTCGAGCTCGAGGCCACCGGGGTCCAGGCGGACCCGGGCGTTGCCCTGGCAGGACCAGCGGAGCTCCACCTGCTCGCCGAGTCGGACCACCTGCCGGCTGGCCGTGAAGGTGCAGACCGGGGCGGGTGGGGGCAGGCTGGCGGCGGTCAGGCGGCCCAGGACCGCCACCTCCAGGGTGCGGCTCTGACCCCCCGCTGCGTTGCTGGCGGTGATGGTGTAGCGGGTGTTCTCCTGGGGCGTCACGATGATTTCGCTCTTGCCGTCCAGCTCCATGCCGCCGGGCTCCAGGCGCACCTTGGCGCTGCCGGCGCACTCCCACTTGAGGACCACCGGCTCACCGGGCAGCACGGCCTGGGTGCTGGCGTCGAAGGAGCAGATGCGGGCGGGCTCCCCCAGGGGCATGCCTGGCGTGACCTTGGCTTCAGCGTGGGCCAGTTCGCCCCCGCCTGGGCTGGCGTCGAAGATCCGGTAGGTCGTGGTGTAGCCGGGCCGCAGGGTGACTTGGTAGCGTCCGGGCAGGATCATGCCGCCGGGCTCCAGCCGGATGCGGGGCGAGCGGGGAGCATCCCAGGTGAGCAGGACGGACTCCCCCGGACGGACCTCCCGGGGCTCGAGAACGATGCTGCAGGGGGACTGGGCCTGGGCGAGGCACACGGTCATGGACAAGCAGAGCAGCGGACGCATGGGCCGAGTGTAGCCCGGGAGGCGGGCGTCCGGATCGGTGCCGATTCCTGGGGAGGTACTGACCCCCGGAAGTGGGGGTTTATTTAGATCTGGACAGGACCGATATACTGAAGCTGCGAATCCGCTATTTTACTGCTCCATGCTTTCCTCCACGGGTGGAAGGGTCGGCTCGGCAGGCCCCTACGTTCTCCGGGATTTTGATGGACGCTCCCCTGGACAGACCTCTGGCGCCCGGCGATCTGGTGGGTCGCTACCGAATCGAAGCCTTTGTGGCCGAGGGCGGCATGGGCAGGGTCTACCGAGCCTGGGATCTCATGCTGGACCGGGCCGTGGCCCTGAAGACCATCCGGGGGGACCTGGCGGGGGATCGGCAAGTCATGAACCGCTTCCACCGGGAGGCACAGCTCCTGGCCAAGCTGGACCACCCGGGCATCTGCCATGTCTACGACTGGCTGGACCACCACGGCACCCTTGTGATGGCCATGGAGTGGGTGGAGGGCACGCCCCTCAGTACCCTGCTGGAGGGGGGGCCTCTGCCCATCCAGCAGGCGGCCCGCCTGCTGCGTGAGGTGGCTCTGGCCCTGGCTTCGGCCCATGCCAAGGGTGTGATCCACCGCGACCTGAAGCCCTCGAACATCTGCCTCACGGAGGGCGGGAGCGCCAAGCTCCTGGACTTCGGCCTTGCCACCGTCCAAGGCGAGGCCCTCGCCCTGGAGACTCGGACGGGATGGCTGGGCGCCTCGGGGGAGGCTTCCACGATGCCTTGCACGGCCCAGGAAAATCGCCTCACCCAGTCCGGGGCCATCCTGGGAACCCGGGGTTACATGGCTCCGGAGCTGCTGATGGGAGAGCCCGCCAGCGCGGCCGCAGACCTCTATGCGCTGGGGGTGGTGGCCTCGATGCTCCTCACCGGAAGCAAGGACCCTTCGGGGCCGGGGGGAGGACTCCCCTGGGTCCGCCAGTCCCTGGAGCGCCGCTCCCCATCGGGGCACCACCCTTCCGGGCCCATCCCCACCCTGCCCAATGCCCTATGGCACCTGGTGGACGATCTGCTGTCCCTGTCCCCTCCCGCACGGCCTTCCGCCCAGGCGGTGGTGCAGACCCTGGACCGGATGCTGGCTCCCCGCTCTCCCGTGTGGTGGTCCAGCGCCACGGCGATCCTCACCCTGGCCCTGGTGGCCCTGGGGCTGTGGGCCTATGGTCGGGGCGCGATCCCCGAGTTTTCCCGGACCCGCCACGCCCGCCTGGTGGTGGTCCCGGTGCAGAACCACACCGGCTCGGCGAGCCTGGGCACAGCCGTGGAGATCACCACCACGGAGCTGCTGGAGTACGTGCTCCGGGCCTTCCCCCAGGTGGAGGTGGTGCGGGACGGTCCCAGCCGCGACATCGGCGTGGTGGCCCGGCAGAGCCGGGAGGACCGAGGGGAGGATTCGGAACGGGACTTCATCCGCCGCCTGGTGGCCCGCACCGGGGCGGACCTGGTGCTGATGGGAGAGGTGGCCCTGGAACCTGGTTCAGAGCGGCCCCTGCTGCGGGTCCGGGTGCTGAACCCGAACGGCGGCCTCCGGGTAAGCCGAGAGACCTCCTCCAGCGGCCCGGAGTATGAGCCCAATCGGGCGGTGCCGGCCGTGCTGCGGCAGCTGGACCGGACCTTCTCCCCCCTGGGGCGGCCCGGGGACTTCCCACCCATGCCTTCCCAGGGAACCCTGGAAGCATATGCCCGAGGCCTGGAGCCGTTCCAGCGGGGCGAAGTCGCCAGCGCTTTGCCCCATCTCGAAAAGGCCGCTCTGGAAGCCCACCAGTTCGCCCCGGCCATCCTGAGGTACGCCTCGGCCCTGCGCCGGAGCCCGGATTCCCGGGCCCTGTCCACCCTCATGTGGGCCCAATCCGTGGCTCGGGAGTCCGGTGACCGGTACTCTCAGACTCGGGCGATCCTGGAGCAGGCCTACCATGTGTACCCGGATGCTGCCCAGGAACCCCTGCTCCAGAAGGCCCTAGCCCTCGCCCGGACCTCTGGGGACAAGGACCTCCAGGCCCTCTTGCTGAATGAGCTCGGAGTCTACTCGAGCGGGAAGGGGAACCGGATGGAGGCCAAGCAGCAGCTCCGTGCTGCCCAGGCACTGGCTGCAGATCAGGGGAACCGCTGGGTAAGAGACAACATCCTGGTGAACCTTGCCAATCTGGCCATCGCAGAGGGCGAACACCATGAGGCCCGGCGGCTCTACCAGGAGTCCATTGCCAACGCGGATGTCCTGGCTGACTGGGGCCTCATCGCCGTGGCGCGGAACAATCTGGCCATCCTTGATTTCAATGCAGGCCGAGCAGCAGACGCTGAGCGGGTCTGGGAAGAGGTGCTCCAGGTCCGCACGGCCCACAGCGATGAGCGGGGGGGCTTCCGGGTGCGGGTGAACCTGGGCATCGCAGCCTTCATGCAGGGGCGGTTCGACCAGGCCCAGGCCCAGCTCCGGTTGGCCTTGGAGGGCGGCCGCAAGCTGGGGGAAGTGCAGACCCAAGGCAGAGCCCTCTATCGCCTCGGGGATATTCAGCGGGCCCAGGGCAGGCTGCCCCAGGCCACGGTGAGCCTGCTGGAGGCCAGGGCCCTGCTCGCCCGCCTGGGCAATCCCGCCAACCAGGCCGATGTCCTGGCCGCCTTGGCGGAGTGCATGGCCCGCCAGGGGGCGTTCAGCGAGGCCGAGCGCCTCCTGGCGGAGGCTCGCAGCCTCGCCAAGGAGGATCGCCCCCAGATCTGGCGGTCCCGAGCCTGGCTCCAGCACCTGCGTGGGCAGCACCGGGAGGCGCAGGCCTCCCTGGCCAAGGCCATGGCCGACCCGAAACACGACGATCCCGAACACCAACCCGAGCTGCGCAAGCTCGCCGCCACCTGGCGGACTTCCCCCTGAGGGCTCGATGCAGGGCCTTCACCTTCCAACCCCACCTCAAGGAGGCTGAATCATGGCCGGAATCTACCCCATAGACCCGCTCGAGGAACCGGGCGCTATCCGCCTCAAGATCCCCTACCGCGCATGGGCCACAGAGTTCGAAACGGAGCATCAGACCTGGGTCATTTCGATCGAAGTCGCCGCCTCCGGAGACCACTTCCGTCCCTGCACACTCATTGACCCTCATGGAAACCCAAGGCTCATCTTTCCTGAGCCTGGGACCTACAAAATCATTTTCCCATCGGGGTCGTTGTCCCCCCTCAGGAGCCTCGCCATCGACCCCGACCCGGGCACGGGCCGAAGGATTCCCTAGCTGACGCTGGCATTGGGCCCACCCCGGCGGCCTTGCCGCCGGGGTGGGAGGTTCATAGCCGCAAGGAGGTCTCAGCGGCCTGGGTCGTGTGCTCCTTTAGGCCCTCCACCTGCAGCAGGTACCAGCCGAAGGCTGCCAGCAGCGCCGGGCCCGCCTGGTGGTGGTGGGGCGGCAGGGCCTCCACGGCGCCCACCGCGGTGCCCCCCGGGACATGCAGGCGGTGGGAGCGGTCCGGCATGACGGTCAACCGGACCAGGGGCATGCCCTCGGCCTCCAGGAAGGCCCCTCCCGGCTCAATGCCCGCAAGGGGGCGCCAGTGAAAGCTGTCGCCATTGAGGAACATCAGGTCCCCCTGGCCAGAGGGATGGGGGTGGAAGGTGGCCAGGTCCACTCGGGACCCAGGTTCCCGCAGGCTCACCGTGTCGGCGGGAAAGGCCCGGTGGAGGAGGGTCCAGGCTCCGTCGGCGGTCTCCACTCGGGCCAGAGTGTTCTGGCCCGGCAGGAACTGGAGGGTGGCCACAGGTCCGTCCTGGCCCCGCAGAGTAAAGGAGGGGGGATTGTCAGCCTCCTGGTGCCACGCCAGAGGGGTGGATTGAATGCGGGTGAGCGCTGTCATGGCGAACCCCCTTTCCTTGGGGCGCAGGTGCGCACCCCCAATGTAGGAGTTTCTGTCCAGCAGTAAATAGGCTCAGGGTGGAAATTACCTGGAGGCCCTGCGCCCCCGATTCAGTTCCCCAGATAGGTGAACCAGAAGCGCACGCCCAGGAAGGGGGCCTCGTAGCCTTCGGGCAGGCGCTGGAGGGGGGCGGAGCGCAGGACGGCCATGCGGGCACTCTCGTCCAGGGCGGCGTTGCCGCTGGGGATCTCCACCCGCACCCGGTCCAGGCTCCCGTCCTTGGCGATGCGGAAGTAGATCTGCACCCGGCCGTGGGTGCTGGAGACCCGGTTCCAGTTGCTGGTGATGCGGGCTTGTACCTGCTGCAGGTACCAGGTGTAGGGGAAGTCGCCGTCCACCCCACCCACCAAGCCCAGGCCGCCCTGCACGCCAGAGGTGGGGTTCAGCCCTGGGACGCTGTTGCCGGCGCCGAAGGCCGCGCCGTTGCCTGTGCCTACCGCCCCGGCCACGGGGTTGGGAGCGGCGGTCTTGCCCTTGGCGGCGGTGGTGCCGGTGCCCTGGCTGGTGGTGTCCTTGCTGTCGCCCCGGGCGGCGGCGGCGGTGGTCTTGGTGGCGAAGGGGTCCGGAGCCGTGGCCGAGGGGGCGGTCTTGCGCACCGGGGCCACTTCTTCGACCCGTCGCAGGCGCTCGCCGGTCTTGCCCACCTCGGGGGTCTCAGAGCCGCCGGAGGCCCCCGCCAGCGCCGCCGGCAGGTTCACCCAGGTCACCTTCACATCCTCCGGCTTGTCGGGTCCGCCGCCTCGGGGCCAGAAGAAGGCGGCCCCAAGAATCAGGTGCAGGCCCACGCTGAGGGCCAGACCCCGCGTCCAGTCCAGCTCGCCCAGGTGGGCGCGGCTGCGGAGGTAGGCCTGGAGGTCCTGGCTCATTTCTTGTCGGCGGCCGGCAGCACGGGGACGGGGGCGGCAGCGGTGACGAAGCCCACCTGGGTGAACCCGGCTTCCCGGATGGCGTCCACCACCTGGATGACGCGGCCATAGGGCACGTTGTGGTCGGCCCGCACCAGCACCGGGCGCTTCCCGCCGCTCTGGGCCTTGGCCTTCAGGCGGTTGCCCAGCACCGGCAGGGCCATGAAGGTCTTCTCGAACTCCAGGCGGCCGTCAAAGGTCACGGACACCGTCAGGGCCTCACTCTCCAGGTTCCGGCCCGTGCGGCTCTCCGGCAGCTTCACGTCCACGCCGGTGGTCATCATGGGTGCCGCGATCATGAAGATGATCAGCAGCACCAGCATCACGTCAATGAGGGGCGTCATGTTGATGTCGGCCATGGCGCCGCGCCTGGATCCTGGGGTGAAGGCCATGCTGCTCCCGGGCTGAGGGTTCCAGTCTAGCCTGCCCCCATCTCCCTCTCCAAAGGGGGCGAAAGTCCCGGTATCCTGGGCCAAGTTATCCCTTTGCCTCGACCCCTGCCTTCCCACCCGGGGAACCCGCCGCTCCCCGCTCACGAGGACCCTCCCATGCGACTCCGCTACTTGTCCTTGCTCCCCCTCCTCGCCCTGGCTGCGTGCAAGCCCACGGCCCAGGAGATCAAGATCGGCGTCTCGGCGCCCACCACCGGCAGCATCTCCGCCACCGGGCAGTCCGCCAAGAACGCCATCGCCCTGGTCCAGGACGAAATCAATGCCGGGGGCGGCGTGAAGGTGGGGGACAAGCAGGTGAAGGTGCGCTTCATCATCGAGGACGACGAGGACAAGCCCGAGTCCGCTGCCACCGTGTTCCAGAAGCTCATCAACCAGGACAAGGTGCTGGCCATCGTCGGCTCCTACACCAGCAAGTGCTCCAACGCCGGGGCCCCCATTGCCGAGGCTGCGGGCATTCCCGTGGTCTCACCCTGGTCCACCAATCCCAACGTCACCAAGAGCCGCAAGTTCATCTTCCGCGCCTGCTTCATTGATCCCTTCCAGGGTCGCGTGGTGGCCCAGTTCGCCACCAGCAAGCTCAAGGCGAAGACCGGCGCCGTGCTTTACGATGTCGCCAGCGACTACAACAAGGGCATCGCCGAAGTCTTCCGTGACGAGTTCACCAAGATGGGCGGGAAGATCGTCGGCTTCGAGACCTACAACACCAAGGACACGGATTTCTCGGGCCAGCTTACGAAGATCAAGGGCTCGAATCCCGAGGTGCTGTTCCTCCCCAACTACTTCAACGAGGTTCCCCTCCAGATCCAG
>SESE01000332.1_pt1 | contig 20048 bp, 17 predicted proteins | sample 3171371 | NCBI WGS metagenome assembly SESE01 (sample SAMN06051881, study PRJNA518727) | freshwater metagenome | biome: subpolar coniferous forest; feature: holomictic lake; material: water; isolation source: holomictic Lake 442, 13 m depth | place: Canada: near Kenora, Ontario | collected... | reverse complement strand
TAGAGATTGGCGCCCTCCGGGTTATCCGCCCAGGCATAGCGCACAGCCAGGGGCGCCGTCACCTCAGGGCACGTCACCCACACGGCGTCACCCTCGATGACCGCCTTTGCCGGAAAGCACCGGCCATTTTCACCGACCATGACAAAGGTCCGCAGCGGGCCACCTTTTGCCACCAGACCGCCGCCGACATGATGAAAGCGCACCCGGATGCCGCACCGCTCGATGGTTGCACCGGCAAACAAGGGGCCGGAAGGCACGCCCGGCAAGCCATACATGCGCGTCAGCGCCCACTGCGCCAAACGCCGCCCCACGTCGCGCTTGTTCTGCGGATGAATATCGGTCGCGTCGCCGATATCAATGGTCACCGCCATCCCGGTTTCCGGAAGTTCAAGCGACCGCATCTGCCCTTCACGCAGCACAGCCCAGGTGCTGTCGGCCTGATAGCTCTTCGGCGCCTGGAAGTTCGCGAGCTGCACGGTGAGAAACGGGAAATCGCCGGACGCCCACGCATGCCGCCAGTCGCGGATCATCCGCTGCAGCAAACCGTCGTAGCGCGACGAATGGTCCGTGTTGCTCTCGCCCTGATACCAGAGCGCACCGCGAAGACCGTAGGGCACCACCGGCGCAATCATGTTGTCGTACAGAATCCCGGCGGTCTGCGCATTTCCCGGGCCCAGCATTTGCAGCGCCGCCACCTGCACCTGGCCGAGGTTATGCTCAACCGCATAGCGCCAGTCGCCCGCCAGCGAAACCCCGGCGCCTTCTGCAACATCCTCTGGACGCAGTTCCATTTTTTCCTTCGGACCGATCAACCCGCCATGATAGATGAACGAGTAGGCGCGCACCGCCACCACGTTCAGTCCGGCCTTCACCAGCCGTCCAGGCACACGATAGACGCGCGGCACGTTCCAGTACTGCTGATCGAAATGCTGTCCGGTGGCCCCCACCTGCTCGCCATTAAAATAGGTAACGTCGATCTTGTCCACCGCGCCGATGCCCAGCAGCAGGTCCTTCCCAGCCCAGGCTGCCGGCACGTCCACTTGCCGGCGGAACCAGAACACGCCGCTGTACTCATGCCCCGCATTCTGCCAAACCGCGGGCAGCGTCAGGTTCGACCAGGCCGCATCATCAAAGTCCGTCCGGGCCCAACCCTGATTCACGCCCAGGTTGCCCGGGTCTGCCGGATACCCGCCCTGCTTCCGCTGCAGATAGTTCTGGCACTGCACTTCATCCCGCAGGTCATAGGGATCCACCTCCGCCCAGTAGTCCGGGGCATTGCTGGTGGCGTCGCACCGCTCGAGCTCCAGACGCAGCTGCGGATCCTCGACCAGCGCTTCGCGGCTGATCCAGGATTCGATGCGCGTGCCGCCCCAGGACGAGTCAATCAGGCCGACCGGCACGTTGTCCAACCGCTCCTGCAGCATCCGCGCAAAATAGTACCCCACGGCTGTGAAGGCGCCCGCGCTATCCGGGCTGCACACCTGCCACGCGGCCGCGACATCCGACTGCCGGCCCGGCAGGACCATGCGCGGAATCTTGATGGTCCGCAGGCGCGGATGATGCGCACTGGTCATCTCGCGAAAGCCATCGCGGCCCGACAGGCAGAGCGTCCACTCCATGTTGGACTGACCGGAGCAGATCCAGACCTCGCCCACGAGCACATCCTGCACCACGGCACGCTCGTCCGGATCCGGCGTCTGGATCTCCATCGTAAACGGCCCGCCTGCCGGCATCGGCGGCAGCCACGTCAGAAAACGCCCATCCGTGCCTGCGCACGTCTCAGCCCTGGCATCCCCCAGTGTCACCCGCACCCGCAGCCCCGCCTTGGTCCACCCCCAGACCGGCACCTGCCGCCCCCGCTGCAACACCGCATGATCGCTGAACATGGCCGCCAGTTTCATAAGCTGCTCCTGTTGGTAAATGCGCGTAACAATAAGCCGAAACGCGCCGGATGCCAAGAATGGAAGTCAGGTGGCGACGGGATCATTCGCGCGACGCATGCGTTACGGCAAGCACGAAGCTGCCGCACCCCTGCTCCAACGAAAACGCACCAAGACCACCATGAGCGTGATAAACAGAAACTCAGTTATCTCCTCCCAAACTTCCGCCCACAAAATATTGCCTGAAAAGGACCAGAACAGCACAAACCGCATCATGCTAAAGCCCAAAAGCCCGAGGCCAGCCGCCAGAAACGGCATGGAGACTACCAGCGCCGCTTCTTTCCTTCTGATCAGTTGAATCCAAACCCAAGCAAAACATAACATCGCCAGAATCGGATAGATGCGAATTTCGAAAAGCTGCTGTTGCAAGGCGTGGGTAAATACTACATCGTGACCGTACACGCCCCCCACGCACGTGAAATCCAGGAATGGCGCAGACAGCGGTATGGCGCAAAGAACAACCAAACCCGGAACAGTATAAATAAAAAGCATCCGCATGTTGCACGCCATGGGTTTGTGCTTATAGCAACTCTTGCAAAGACTGAACCAGGCGCAGGCTTTGTCTGGCTGCGAATAATGAATCAACTGTTGATCCAAAAAATCTAGCAGCGCCAGAAAGGTCAATCCGAAGGCGATCAGCATGCCGTAACAATGCCAGAACTCCCAGGTGAAGTTTTCCAATCCATAAAACAGATAATTCACGGCACAGGCGTTCTCCCCGGCAAAAAAAACCAGCATCGCCCAGCGCAGCATGCGCCAGTGCGATTCCGGCCACTTCCAGATCACCCATGCAATCACTAAGGCTATCAATTCGTACAACGGCTTGAGGCCGAAGGATGCAACACAGATGCTGGTTTGCTCGAACAGCGTCAGATCGTTTCGAGCAACCGCTCCCAGAGCCCCAAAGCAGGATACGGACCGACTACTTGGACAGCCCAGACGCTGCCCGACAGAACACACTTCACGGCCAGCGACAGGAATTGGATTCATGCGGTCCCAACACGACTGCAGCACCGGCACGAAGACACCGATGCCGACAAGCAGGATAATCAGAAGCCGACCGCCGGTTATCCGCCGCATGGTACTCCCCCTTCCTGCTGTTTCAACTTACCGGCAATCATGTAAACCAGCGTATCGACCGTCATCATGGACATCACCATGTTTCTGGGTATTTTCTGCTCCATGGCTTTCTGCTCCAATCCCGGTATGAACCGGCCCATGACTCGTACTTCCTCGTCCGACAAATCCGGCGGAAGCGTCCCGTTTTGCGTCGGTTTCATCAGACGGTCAAAGTCGTCATTTCGAATCTTGACCTGAAAGACTTTCTCAAGCGCAAACATCAAATCCATGAAATCAAGCGAATCAAGCCCGAGATCCTGAATCAACAAAGCGGCGCCAGTGATTTCACTGGCATTCCGTGCCATGCATCTGGCCAATGCTTGAACAACCCGTTCGCGAACCTGATCTTCACTGTACTTCACCTGTGTCTCCTGTGAATGGCTGAATCAAAATCTGATCGACGGACTTCTTGCGTACGACAGCAGGGTCCTCGTCTGGATACCCAACGGTCACCAGACATAAGATATTCCATCCGTCGGGCACCGACAACACCTTGTCGAAACCATCCGCGGCTATCAATGGGCCGGTCTGAACACACGCGCCCAAGCCCTGTGTGGTGGCAGACAACAGCAAATTTTGCACAGCCATGGCCACACTGATGAGTGCCCCGTTCGTCTCCAAGGCCTGCAGCCGAGTATATGCAGGTGTATACTTCTGAAACAGGTCCGCGAGCATAGGCTCAGACCTTACCAACGCGACGATCAAGACCGGCGCGTTTGCAAATTGCACAAAACACCTTCCATACGACTGAAAATCATCTTCAAATCCAGACTGAACCTCTGCGCCCATGACGGACAATACGCGCTGAACCGCAGCCGCCAACTGCGCGCGGATAGCCGCCTCGCGTACCACCATGAAACGCCAGGGCTGCCGGTTCGAAGCCGACGGGGCGCAAATCGCCGCCTGAAGCATCGTCCGGATCGCCAACTCGGAGACCGGTTGGTCTCGAAACTTACGAATGGATCGTCGTCGTTGCATTGCCTCGGCCAGGTTCAAAGCGTATACCCCCCATCCACATTTACAACGCTTCCGGTCATGCTGCGGGCACTGTCACTCAAAAGAAACACGGCCATGGACGCGACGCTCTGCGCATCAACCAGTTCTCCCTGAGGCATCTGCGAAACGAATTTGTCACTACGCACCCCATCCGTTTGCCGAAACATGTCGGTCTCAACCGGCCCGGGTTGTAGGCAATTCACACGAATACCTTTTCGCGCATACTCAACTGCCAGCGCACGAGTGAATGCCGCGATTCCGCCTTTTGCCGCCGCATAAACGCTCTGACCGCGAAAGGCCTTCTCGGATGTGACGGAACCGATATTGAGGATCGATCCCTGGCGCGCACCAAGCATATGCGGAATGACTGCCTGACAGCAAAGAACCGGCCCCAGCAGCGCGGAATCGATTTGCGCACGTATTTCCGCCTCCGTGAGCATCGGCAGCAACCCCGGCAGATTGCGGGCGGCGTTGTTTACCCATCCGTCAACGCGCGGACATACTTCAAGAAATCTGGCAATACCCTGTTCGATCGCGATCTTCTGCGTCGCATCAAAGGGGAGCAGAACAGGTTCGGGGGCGCCAAAGGCCATGATCTGATCGCGCAATTGAACGGCCTCGGCTTCACTGTTCAAATAATTAATGCCTACACAGGCACCGTTCTGCGCAGCCCGGCACGCGATGAACCGGCCCAAACCACGGGCCGCGCCAGTCACAATCAAGCATTTTCCAGTCAACATGCGGATACTCCATTTCGAAACGCCAGACATGCATTCATGCCGCCGAAAGCAAAGGAGTTGCTGATGAAACAATCTCCTGTCAGCGTACGGGCACGGTCTGGCACATAGTCCAGATCGCAGTCTGGATCGGGATTATCCAGATTGATCGTTGGATGCACCAGGCCAACATTGGCGCACAAGATCGCGGCAACAGCCTCCACTGCGCCCGCGGCTGAAATCAGATGCCCAATCATGGACTTTGTGGAACTGATCGGAATCTCGAAGGCACGGTTGCCAAACACCGTTTTGATTGCCCGGGTTTCCGCCGGATCATTCTTGGGCGTGGATGTCCCGTGTGCGTTAATGTAGGCGATGTCGTCCGGTGACAGGCCGGCAGATGCGATCGCCTGACGTATGGCCAGCACGGCACCCCGGCCCTGCGGGTCGGGTTCGCTGATGGAATAGGCATCCATCGAATTGCCATAGCCGAGAATCTCCGCGTAAATCCGCGCGCCGCGGCGGCGGGCATCCTCGAGATTTTCGAGCACCAAAACCGCTGCGCCCTCTCCCAGCACAAACCCGTCCCGGTTCCGGTCGAAAGGACGTGAAGCCTTCTGCGGCTCTGCGTTGCGCGTCGAAAGGGCATTGAGTTTGCAAAAGCCTCCAAGTCCCAACGGGTTGACCATCGAATCCGTTCCGCCAGCCAGAATCATGCGTAGCTGCCCGCGCGCAATGCGCATACATGCATCGCCAATCGCATCCGTACCTGCGGCACAGGCGGAAATATGGATCGCCGCTGGACTGCCGACGGGAAAAACACCAGCCATTTCCCGCACACACAGATCGCCGGGAGTTTGCAGAAAGGTTAGCTGGCCGAAGTCGTCGCCGGCAACCACGGGCCCGTCTGCCACGGCAAAGCGCACCAAGTCGGCCATATTAAAGAGTTCCAATCCGATACCCATGCTGACACCGCGCGCCCGCAACGGGTAATACTGCGCCAGCGCATGCCCATCCTGATTGGCATGCGCAATGGCCGACTGCGTGGCGTGCACCGCAAAATCGATTTTGCGATCCTGAAAGCGAAAACGTGTCAATTGACACTGGCCGGCAATCCGCGACGGCAGCGTTCCGGGATTAAAATGCGTGATGGTGGCAACACCGGAGCGCCCTTCCAATACAGCCTGCCGGAACAACGCCAGCGTGTTTCCAAGTGGCGTCACAACCCCCATGCCTGTCACTGCAACCCGATTCATTTTGTCCATACGCTTTCAAAAACATATCCGTCTGCAACCAGCCGCTGCGTTAACAACGCATCCCCGCTACCCGTAAATTGCGCAACATTCAGCGGAAGTTCCACTGGTCCCCAGAAACAGGGACGGACGCTACCAGTCGCGCCAACACCTGTCAGCAGCCGAAGCCCCTGCAACCGCGCCCGAATCTGCGCTTGCCGCGCCTGTGCGTGGCGCAAGGACTCCAAAACGAGAAAGGCCGCACCATCCGGAGCCGGAAGAGTCTGCCCGGTTTTACGGTGATGATTCTGCACTAGAAAGTTTTGCTGATCTGCAACGCCGCCAAAAAGCACGGCCGCTACCTGGCCGTCAGCCAGTGCATCCACGGCATTCCACAGAGCCAGATAGCTTTCTGTGCCCGAAGGATACGTCAGATAATAACCACCCCGAATATTGAGATTGGCGGAGATATGGTACGCGGGCATATTCGGAAGGCAGGCAAAGAGGAGCAACGGGTTTACCTCAGCATAAGCGTCCCGACAGAAGTGTTCCATGGAAAACGAGTCATTCAAGCAGGCACGTTCGGCCATCTGCATGGCTTCGCTCTTCTCGAACGGAATGGGGCCCACGCACATCGCGATCCGCGTCTGCGTTTCGAGCAGATCGGCGGACAAGCCGGACGACTGCACAGCGCGAGCTGCCGCCGCCAATGCCAAACGGTCCTGCTTGCTCATGAACTTGGCAGTCTTCCTGACCCGCAACAACGGCAGCGGGTCCGCATCATGTGCAAGCGGCGCCTCGATTGACAAGCCGGCGGGCACCTCAAACCCCATACCGGTGACAACTATAGGATTTCCGGCATATTCGGACAGGATCTGGTCCATACCCGGTACGTCACCTTTCGTTGTTCGTGAATGGCAGAAATGGGGATGTCCTTGAGCGCAAATGTCAACGTGGCAGCAGCAACCTTCCGCGCGCTACACGTGACCAGAGCGGTTGTCCGAACGGCATCGTCCATGCGATCCCCCATGCGGGCCTCCACCACCAGGCAGTCGCCCGGTTCCGCCAGACTGTGGAACTTGGCCTCATCGATCTTGACCAGCAGGGCCCGCCGCAACTGCTGTTTGGTGTTCAACGACATCTCGATCAAAAAACCGGATAACTGCGCCATGCTCTCCACCAAAAGCGCGCCGGGCATAACGGGAAATTCGGGAAAATGATCGTGCAGCAGATCCGATTCATAGGACACAGCCTTAAGCCCCATCGCCTTCTCGCCTGCAACGAATTCGGTTATCCGGTCAATCATGTAATAGCGCATGTCAGACTCCTGTGGGCGTGAATCGTGGATCGCTTGCCCGATACAAATTGTTATACGAGCAGGTGGGAATCCACCGCCGGTCACCCTCGGGAACGGCCACACAACAATCCCGAGCGCGCTCGAGATCGAAGTTGTCGGCATCCATGTGCGAGTGGATGTAGATGGCCTTCATCCAACGTTCCGATTTCCGTTGCCTCTCCCGCGGCTGCAGCGGCGTCAGGGGATACAGATCGTCCATCATACCGCGAAGCTGTTGCAACACGCGCTGGTTTCCAACCGATGTATCCGCTTGCAGCCAAAGATCGTCGATCATTTCTCGAAAAATCAGTTCCGTGGCCGGGCCTGGCTCCATGTATAGTTGACCTTCAAGAAGGGCATACAATCTCCGCCGGGTCAACAAACGCGGCAAGGGAACAAACTCATCCGGACCCAACCGAAGCGCGTAACAGATAGAGTAACACAAGGGGTGAGCACATGGCGAGGGGATGAAATCGTCCGGGGCCAACCATGCGTTTTCGGCCGCAATCTGTCGGATAATGTCGGGAGGCGTGATGCGCAAATCATGTCCGATCCGGTGTTCATTCTGCCCGGTAAACGTAATCGTATGAATCTCGGAGCTCACGATATAATCGCTGGCCATCACATGCTGCACGATGCGCCCGATCTCGTTCTCGTTCAACCCGGCCGCCACAACCGTCAACAGGGTGGTCGTGGGTTTGTATTGTCCCAAAAGTTTCAGGATCCGCAGCTTGGCATCCAACAGATCTTCGCCGGCCGTAGCCAGATACGGCCGGCGCTCGAATGAGTTCCATGACAGCACAATGCGCGCCTCCAGCTGGCAGAGATCGGCCAGTAAAGCCTCGTCAGACAGGAAGCGAAGACCATTGGTGCTGATGGTAATCCGCCTCACGCCCGCCTCGTGGCACATCTTCACCATGGAAACGAAGTCGGGATGCAGCAGCGGTTCGCCACCGGTGAAGTTGATGATCGGCAAGTCCGGATCATAATCCCGCATCTGCCGGAGAACAGCCGCAAAGTCCTCGCGCGACAACAAAAACGGATTCACGTTCCGGTTCAGGGTGTAGCAAACCGGGCAGTTCAAATTGCACGCACTGGTAATGGGAACCACAGGGAGCAACACCCGATTTCGATGTGATGTGCACAGGCCGCATTCGTTCGGACAATATGTGCCCGGCGTCGCAGCAAACGTGTTCACCTTCGAAGACGCCGGTTTAAACGACATGATGTCCGCATACCAGCCGGCATCCGAACTGACCAATGTCTCTTGTGCCCCATGCGCAGCACACCACTTGCATAGGAAGACGCGGTTTTCTTTCTCCACAATTTCGGCAGCCACGACAGCCTTGCAGGTCGGGCACAAACTCCGGGTTCGGGAAAGAACCTTCACGGGTGGTCCCCTTCCCTGTCCTGTAACAAGCGGTTGCGCATCACAAGCCTCCATCCAGGATCACGGTCTGCCCGGTCAGATACGTATTCTCCGGTCCGACCAGAAAGCAAACCCAGCGTGCAATCTCATCCGGAGTGCCAACACGTCGCAGCGTGCAGTGCTTCAGGTATTCGGCCTGAAGATCTGCGTGCAGCAAAGAGGCGATGCCTCCATTCAGAATTCCAGGCGCCACAAGATTCACCAATATGCCATGCGGGCCCAAGTCCTTGGACAAAGACTGAACCATCCCCACCAATGCCGCCTTGCAGCAGGCGTAGTCTGCGGGAGAAGGCACTGATTTCACTCCATCGATCGAACCGATCATCACAATCCGGCCGGCCTGCTGCTGACGCATAAAGGCTCCAGCCCATTGGCAGGAGAAGAAAGCGCCCATGACATTCACTGCAAGCATTCGGGCAAATGCAGCTGGATCGATCTCGTCCCATTTGGGCACGACAAAGGCGTCATTCTTTCGATGCGCAGTCGCCACCCCGGCCGCGATGATCAACGCATCCAGTCCGCCAAGTTCATCCACCATGCGCTGGAGCGTGGCGGGAATGGTGGCAGGGTCCGCCAGATCCAGCGCATAACCGGTCGCCTGTATTTCGGCCGACAACGCCTGCGCCCGTGCCTCCCGGGAGTGATAGCTGAAAGCCACGCGATGTCCATCCCGGCGTAACTGCCGGCAGATTTCAGCCCCCACATACCCGGTGCCACCGAGAACAACGGCACGGATGGGTGTACGATTCTGACCTGCAGACGCTGTCATTAAAGGCCTCCATCGACGACCAAGGTTGCGCCCGTCATGTACGTATTCTGATCGGACACCATAAATGCGCAAAGCTTGGCGATTTCGTCAAAACGCCCGAGGCGGCCCATGGAACAATGCTGCAAGTAATCCCGTAACCGATAGTCCGGCAGATTTAATCCGACCCCGCCTTCCAGCAATCCAGGAGCAAGGCAATTGACCGTGATCCCGTACCGGCCGACCTCCTTGGCCAGCGATTCGGTAAAGCCTTTGATAGCCGCCTTGCTCGTCGCATAGTGCACAGGCGATTCAATCATCCGCATGCCGGCCAGCGAACCGATGTTCAAGATCCGCCCGGCCCGTTGTCGAATCATGCATTTCAACACCGCACGTGTAACCAGATACGTGCCCTTGACATTGATGTCCATGAGGTTGTCCCAGTCCTCCTCCTCCAGGAGGGAAACCGGCAGCATCTGGGAGATGCCCGCATTGTTGACAAGAATATCGATTCCGCCCCAATCGGCATCCAGCGCGGCGATCATGGCACGAATGGCCCCGGCATCCAGAACCGAAGTTCGAAACGACCGGACAGCGGGCGAATATTGTGCAGTTGCCTGCTCCGTTTCATTCGCCCCCTGCTCATTCCGCGAATAATTAAAAGCGACGCGGGCACCCTCCCGGGCAAAGGCACAGACCAGATGCCTCCCCAACCCCGAAGACCCGCCCGTGACCAGGATCCGTTTTCCATTAAGATACATGCTTCTCGTGACTCCGGTGGAACAGATTGTACGAACAGATGGGCATATGCCGTCCGCCACGCTGCGGATAGTGATGACAGCACTTGGGCAAACGCGCCAGATCGAAATTGTAGCGATCCATATACTGGTGAATGAAGATGGACTTGGCAGAACGCTCCGTGATCTTCTGCCGGGCCGTCCGATCCAATCCCGGCTCAGACATTTGCAGCAGCAATCTCCGCAAAGCGCCCATGATTCTTTCGTTTTGCGGGCATTCGCCGGATGTGCTCCAGAGATCCGAAAGAATATCACGCAACGAATCTTCGAGTTCCTGCGAAGGTGGTAGCGTTGCTGACTCGGAAAGCATGCTCAAGTGACGGCGAATATCTACAAACCGGGGTAACGGCACCCACGCGCCACTGTCGGTCCCCAACAGGTAGGTCAATGACACACAACGCGGATTCGGACAGGGCAGCGGGAAGAAGTCTTCCTTCGTAAGAACCCCCCGGCTCTGTCCTGCCAGTAGCCGAATAACGCCAGAAAGGGTCAGCCGGTCCATGGGGTCCTGTCCTTCCAAGTTTGACGAAAAAGTCAGGGGCTGAACCGCCAGCGAAAGAATGAAGTCCTTCTGAAACAGCAGGTCAATCGCATGCCCAAGTTGCAATTCATTCACGTTCCGGGCCGCCACAAAAAGAAGCTGACAAGGAATTCCACGCTGCTCCAACTGACTTAGCGCTTTACACCGGACATCCGCCAGCTCGGTCCCGCGAAGCAACCGGTCAGCATCCCCAGCCACACCGTCATACTGGAGGATAACATAGATGCCACGCGCGAGAAGCTCGTCGCAAAAGACGGAATCCTGAGCAATCCGAAGCCCGTTTGTAACCAGCGAAACCCGGGCGATCTCTGGACGCGCGGCGATCTCGAACAGTCTGGACAATTCGGGATGCAGCGTGGGTTCTCCTCCGCTGAGGGTAAGATTTTCAAGCGTCCCCTCAGCGGTCACGAGGTGCTCCACGCGCGCTTGAAACTCCGTTGGCGACAGATGGAATGTGCCGGAATGGTCAGCCATGCAGATCGGGCAACTCAGATTGCAGTAGTTCGTAATCTCAATGATCGGATGACAGCAATGCTGTTCATGGCGAGGGCAGAGGCCACAGTCGTGCGGACAACCCTGACGCACGGCAGTGGCAAACGCGAGCGGGACGGAACCCGGTTGTGCGTATTCGCTACAGCGGATAAAATAGTCAGCGTCTTCCTCAATTAAGGCCTTCGAAGGGCCGTGCACAGGACACCATTTATCCAGGAAGATTTTCTGATTCTCGCACACAATCCGGGCCTGCACAAAACCGAGACACTCCGGACAAACAGACGTAGTCAGCCCTAAAAAAGTATGCGGTCGCTTATGCCGAACAGGCACATTCCATCCCGATGACGCTGCGATTTTCACGAAATGATGTCCCTTGATAAAATCATGCGAAGTAGGGTAGAACGGTATGGTGCAACCGTCAACGATATTCGCAAAGCGGGAAAACCAGAGGAATGCCAGAATATTAGCGCGTTGATCCTCAACGACTTATGACGCTAAGTGCGAAACTCGGACTAGGCGGCCTGACAACTGTCTTTACAAGCCATCCGCGACCCATCCTCACACCAAAACCAAAATGCACCGCGTGAACAATTGACGCACAAAATCTCATCTGTTATAGCAATCGGCATGACAGGAACAAATGAGATTTGTTGGAAAGCAGTTATGAACCCCATTCGCGCGCATCTCCCGTGCATACGTCCACGGTACGCCGTGGACATTGCCACTAAGCCAAAAAGCCCCAAACCACCCGTCCCCGTTGCCACGGACATCGCGATTCACATTACGGCAAAGGATGGCCGCGATCTTCCTTTGTCGTATTGGGATGCGTGGTATGCGCTGCTGACGGATAATCAATTCGCCGGAGATCTTGCTGGTTTGGCGCGCGAATTACGCGAATTGCGCAAGGGTTACATGTATTCGGACGACGCCAAACGTAAATTAAGCCACCTGCGCGATTTTCAGCAGCGCCTCACAACAGCAGGTGTTTCCATTGCGGATGTGGTCGCGGCCATCCCTCCGGAACTGGCGAAGGCCGAAGCCCGCCGTGCACATGGCCGTATTATCAAACACAACCAGCGTTCCTACGAGTTATCGGAACCGATGCGTGTCCTTCCAAAGAAAAAATTATACGAAGCCGCATTGCGTGGAATGTGGGGGGCATTCGCCGTCTCACCCGTGTCCTATTACGAAGCCCTCTGCGCCAGCTTCAACTGGCGGCGTTGCTATGAGGAGGATGCTTCCTGGGGGCTGGCCAAGAAGCTGGACGCCGAAACGGCATCTGCAGCCAGCCTGGCAAAAAAGGGCAAGTTCGCGGAAGCGCTAGCCACCTTGCGCAGTGCAATGACCGTGACGCTGGAATTGGCACAGATCGCGGACGATTCCTTTGGTTGCATCGGCATGAGCTTCCAAAGCATGTTTGAAGACTACCTCGCCTTTCCCCGCGACAAGGCCGGTATCACGTCAGAAAATTTCCTGACAGACCTGTTGGAACTGCTCATTTTTGAGGATTACGGCTTCACCTCTGGCCACACCAATGGCTTCTTCGCGTCGTTGTCCCGGGAAGAAGGCGATGTCTGCCTTGCGTACCTGCGCCGCCGGATTCCCGCTTTGCTAGCGCTTGACTTGGACTATCAGGCCGAGGAGGCGCTGACACTGATCGGACAGGTCGCCGCCGAACAGAAACGGTTCGACTCGTTCGAGGTGCTCGCGACCGAAATGGGCGCGCGCGAATGGGAGAGGATTATCCGCCTGGCCGATGCGGCCGTTCGAGCCCGCAAGCGTGACCTTGCGGCCAGTGTATTCAGCAACGCCTTAGCTGATAGCGAAGGGTTTCATGCCAAGTATCTGACCCAAATGTTCGAACAACTCCAAAACGGGAAATGGAGCCCGGATTTGAGAAAGTAGAACCGAGTGAAGGCCATTTGCCGCAGCACACGGGCGCTTCATGCGTGGACACGCGGCAAGGAGCACTTGGCAGAACCCAACGAGAATGATATGACGGTGTTGCCGGATGAAGACACATTGCGCAGGGATGTATTGACAACGCAACGGGCACTGACGACAAGAAGGTCGTCTCGGCGCCCAGCAGGGGAAAGACTATGATTACGCGAATAGAAGCGAAGCGTTTCCGGTGTTTGCGGTACGTGAACCAGGAGTTGGGGCCTTTTCATGTGTTGGTTGGTCCCAACGCCAGCGGAAAGACCACCTTTCTCGACGTGGTTGGCTTCCTCGGACGGATGGTCGCAGACGGGTTGGAAGCGGCGATGACCGAGCGGACATCAAACTTCAAGGATTTGTTATGGTCACGTGAGGGAGACGCATTTGAACTGGCCTTGGAGGCATCCGTTCCTGACATCTACAGGGCAAGGCTGGCCAAGCCCTTCACCAACTTCCGGTACGAGATTCGAATCGGCATCGATGCGGCCACGCAAGAAATGGGCATTCTCGAGGAAAAAGCCTGGCTCCAGCAGCCGCCGCTCAAACATATCGCTTCGTTGGAACGCGATCTCTTTCCCATGGAGCGAGATGTACCGGATAGCATTCTGACGAACCGGGACAGTCGGTGGCAACGCGTGCTGAGCAAAGCCCATGGAGGCAACGATAATTTCTATGTCGAGGTGCGAGAAGAGGGCGGAGGGAAGGGTTGGTTCCCATCCATCCGCCTTGGCGCGCGCAAATCAGCCTTGGCCAATCTCCCGGAGGACGAAACAAAGTTTCCAGTTGCCACATGGTTCAAGCGCATGCTCATTGATGGCGTCCAGCAATTTGTTTTGAACAGCATGCATCTTCGTAAACCGAGTTCGGCAAACCGCGGAAAAGGGTTCAGCCCCGATGGGTCAAACCTCCCGTGGGTAATCTGGAACCTTGAGCAACCGATCAATCGGGAACGATACGATTGGTGGTTAAATCATGTGCGCACGGCCTTGCCGGATATTGAAGCCATTCGCACGGTCGAGCGGCCCGAAGACCGCAGCCGGTATCTCGTAATCAAGTACAAGGGAGGACTGGAAGTGCCGTCGTGGATGACCTCCGACGGGACCCTCCGCCTTTTGGCTTTAACCATTCCGGCCTACGTCCCCGACTTCTCGGGTATCTGTCTCATCGAGGAGCCAGAGAATGGCATTCACCCGCAGGCGGTGGAAACGGTGTTCAAGTCGCTTTCAAGTGTCTATGGCGCACAAATCCTGCTTGCGACCCACTCCCCTGTCATCCTGAGCGTGGCGGATGTCGATAAGGTCCTGTGTTTTAAGAAGACGCCAACAGGTGCAACAGACATTGTGAAAGGCAGCGAACACCCCGCGCTGAAGAATTGGCGCGGCGGGGTGAATCTGGGAACGCTCTTTGCGGGAGGGGTGCTGTGAAATCGGACGAACGGTCTTACTCCCGAGAATTGGTCATTCTGGTCGCAGACCTAGACGCAGAGAACGCGATGCGGGGTGTCCTGCAACGGTGGCAGTCCTTGGGAATTCGCAAGTTAGAAGACGGGAAAGGGGTCGATATTCACAGGCATCCGCAAAGAGATGCTGGTTGCCGGAGCGGCGCCGAAACATTCCTGGATGGGTTTGTTCGCACACACAGCAATGCTCTGGTCGTTTTTGACCATCATGGATGCGGTTGGGAGGGCCGTTCCGCACAGGATGTTGAGATTGATCTGGAAAAGCGTCTTTCCGATGTCGGCTGGGCTGGTCGGTGCTCCGTGGTTGTCATCGCACCTGAACTGGAAGCGTGGGTATGGAGCGATTCGCCGAATGTGGATGCGGAACTGGGATGGACTGGAAGAAATCCACCCCTTCGCGCATGGTTGACGACGGAGCGCCTGCTTGATGCCGGCAGAGCGAAACCAGCCGATCCCAAGAAAGCGATGGAGCGTGCCATGCGTGCAGTTAACAAACCGTTATCGCCTCATGTCTTCACTCAACTGGCAGAAACCGTCAGCCTCGGGCGTTGTGAAGATCGGTCATTTTTGAAACTCAAAGGTACGCTACAACAATGGTTTAGCTTGACGGCGAAACTCTGAAACCAAGGCCGTTTCTATTCAGATTGGGCCAAAACTGCTTGCTTTCAAGGCCAAACCAAATTTCCGGCAAGGAAAGAAAGACAAATGAACCCCTATTGCGAAGCGCTAAAGATTGCCGTTCCCTCCGTGGAGAAGGCTGCACAGAGCCGGGATGCGAGCAGCTTTAGCCTGCTTATCGCCGTTCTATTGGAGCGTGGCGGGCCGGTCACACTTGAGGAAGCCTCGCAACGCATGGCCGCAGCAGGTATCGGACACGAGGACGCCCTATTGGCGTCCCTGAAGCGATGCCGGCCGGGACGACCGCCAATCTACCGCCATGGCGACCAGTACGCGCTCGACCCCTACAACGATGAAACCGACCTGTGGGCCTTTCGTCTTGGGCTCAAACCGCCACGGGCGCCAACTGCGAAATCGCAAGCGGAACCGAAGCCGCTTCCGGGGCCAGACAAACCGCTGACATTGGAAGAACTGAATGAGGCCTGGCGACGATACATCCCCATCGGATTCTCGCAACAGCGACTCGCCGTGTCCGTGCTCGATGCACACTGTCGGCCAATGAAGCCGGAGGAGGTCGTGGCTTTCGTTCAGGCACGGACAACCTCTCATATGCTTTCCGTAAATAGCAGCCAGCACTGGGGACAAAACGCCCCGGTCCGTGTGAGAGACAATGGCCTATGGGAACTGCAACCCAACCATGAGGCCATACAGTCGGCCCGACGCGCCGTACGCATGCTGGTCGCAAACGAGCGTCGATCCAACACCCATCACCCCTCGCGCGAGGAATCTCAAGCAACCCTCCGCCGCTTGGCTGCGGAAAGAGCAACACGAGCCAGGGAGTTGGAGCAACTGCGCCGGGCGCTGATCTATGGCTTCCCATCCGAACACCCGGAAGCCGTTGTCCTCATCGACATCAACCAGCACCAGATCGAGACCCTTACCGGACACCCATTGGATCTCGTTAGAAAACGGCTGGCAGATTACGATATGATCGCAGGTCTTGACGTACGCAACCTCCTGCGGACGATCGGATTCGATCCAGGGCCGCGTCGGCTCGCGGACCTGGGCCCACCCCAGAAGAGCTGGCAACTCAACCGGAGCGGGCGCATACTCAAGATCACAACCGATCTGCTGATTCAAGGCTCGTGCAGAATTACCCGTCCACTGGGCGACAAGGCGAAGACACTCGCCTACCTGCGCAAAGGGGATGAAACAAAACTCCGCCGCAGGCTGGAAGCGGATGCCAAGGCGCTCCTGGCCTTTTACCAGTACGGACACCTTCATCACCACGTCCGCCTGCGCTGGGGATTTTTGGATGAGACGTTGCCGGCCCCGTGGGTCCACCGTGACGAGCGAAGTCTCTACTGCATGATGCGTCAGGCACATGAACGGAACGCGCCGTTGGAAGTGGTTGTGGGCAGTGCGCCTGGGTGGGAAGATCCGTGGGCACGCGCGCGGCGCGTTCGTGTCGTCCTGGAACCAGGGGGATGGCGACATCACCTCGTTGCGGAAGACGGCGGCTACGTATACGAGCCGGATGTCCAGGCCGCGCGAATGATCGAGCTTGGGGATCATCTCACGCCAGGATCGCCAGGGTAACGGTTTTGCCAGTCGCGTAAGCGTTTTTCTTTACAAGGCCGCCAAGATAAGTGTATTTCTACCTCTGTAACTGTTTTTCGGAGAGTGGCCATGAGCGAAGGCAAAAAGAAGGAGTTCTCAATCAGACCGGCCGGATATGCCGCTCTGATTGAGAAACTCAATCTAGATGTGATCCCGAACTGGCATCGATCTATGATCGCAACTGGCAGCATCCATAGGATTGACTCAAGCGCAGAACTTGTTGAGGAGGTCTATCCAGCGAAGTACTGGCCGGGCGATACGTTTGGCAATCACCTTGAGTTCGCTCTCAAGTACGATGGCACGAATCTCGCCATCCTTGCCTGCCTATTCCGGGCCATCGCAATAAAGGATGTCCTGGACTACGTCAAAGAGAGACCAATTGGAAAGTACGCCCGTCGAATATGGTTCCTCTACGAGTTATTGACCGGCAGGCAACTTCCTTTGGCGGACGTGACGAAGGGAAATTACGTCGACCTCCTGAATCCAGATGAATACTACACGCTGGGGATTTCACGTCAGGTCCGCCGCCAGCGAATCAACGACAACCTGTTGGGAGATGCCCAATTTTGCCCGACGATCCGACGAACCGATGCGTTACGTAGATTCGAGAAGGCCGACCTGACCGCGCGATGCCAGAAAATCGTGTCGAATTACGCACCCCACTTGCTGAAGCGGGCCATGAGCTATCTCTACACGAAGGAAACAAAGTCCTCCTTCGAAATCGAACATATCAAACCCAATTCGACCCGGACAGAGCGGTTTATTGCGCTGCTTCAACTGGCAGAGACAGAGGATTTCTGTGTGAAGGGCCGTTTGTTAGACTTGCAGAACCGCATCGTCGATTCGCGATTCCGGGACACCGACTACCGGACCGACCAGAACTACGTCGGCGAAACGATTGGTCCGCAGAAAGAGAAGGTTCATTTCGTCTGTCCAAAACCCGGGGATCTGGCCGGACTGATGGACGGACTGCTGACGGCCCACAAACGAATGGAAACGGGAGATGTTCCCGCCGTGGTTCACGCCGCCGCCGTGGCTTATGGCTTTGTCTTTCTGCACCCATTTGAGGATGGGAATGGCCGCATTCACAGATTCTTGATCCACAACATCCTGGCAAGGCGCAAGTTTACTCCCGCAGGCGTCATCTTCCCCGTATCCGCATCCATGCTGAAGAAGCTGGCCGACTACGATGGAGCGCTGGAGTCATTCTCTCGTCCGCTGATGTCCATCGTCGAATATACAATGGACGGACAAGGCCGAATGACCGTGCAGGACGGCACAACCAACTGGTATCGGTTCATCGATATGACCCCGCAAACAGAAGCGCTGTTCCGCTTCATTGAACAAACCATCGACACCGAATTCGTTGACGAACTGGCCTTCCTCGCCAACTATGACGCGTCGAAGAAGGCCATCCAGGAGATTGTCGATATGCCGGACCGCAAGATCGACCGCTTCATTCAAGCCTGTATGCAAAACAAGGGTCAAATCTCTGCACGGAAACGCGCCAGCCACTTCGACTTCTTATCCGACACAGAAGTGGCGCGATTGGAAGATGCGATTAAGTCCGCTTACGGGGATGGTCGCACATGAACACCTGTGATCCGGTCTTCGACTGCCATACGCACGTCTTCCCCGACAACATCGGGCCGCGTGTGGTTGCGCAGCTTGCCGTCACAGCCCCCCAGCCGCCCGCCTACGATGGCACCCGCGCCGGTCTGCTATGCAAAATGTCCACGGCCGGCATTGCCGGCAGCCTCAACGCACCCGTGGCCACGCGTGCCGATCAGGTGGTGGCCATCAACACCTGGGCTGCACAACAAAACCGCTGGCCCGTGCTCTCCCTCGGTGCCATGCACCCCGACTTCCCCGACGCGCCAGCCGAACTGCACCGCATTCAGCAACTCGGGCTGCCGGGCATCAAGCTCCACCCCGAATACCAGGCTTTTGCGCCGGATGACCCACGCATGGAACCTGTCTGGCGGACCTGCCGCGACCTGGGGTTGATCGTGCTGCTGCACGCCGGCAACGACTGGCAGTTCACTTCGCCCTGCCGCGCCTCGCCGGCTGCCATTGCCCGCGTCGTGCGCGCCTGGCCCGGCCTAACGCTGATTGCCGCTCACTTTGGCGGCTTCCAGCAGTGGGACGCCGTCGAGCGTGAACTAGCCGGCCTGCCGCTCTACCTGGACACCTCCTTCACGGTCGGCTATGCGCCGGAAGCGCAGTTTCTGCGGCTGGTGCAACGCCACGGCGCCACGCGCATGCTCTTTGCCACCGACGCCCCCTGGCAGGATCCACCCGCTGTGCTGGCCGCCTTCCGACGCCTGCCATTGACACCGGACGAACAACACGCCATCCTGTGGGGAAACGCGGCTAGCCTGCTTGGGTTTGCGGACCAAACGCATTTGAAGTAAAGAGAGGCGTTATCGTCTATGCACGTAGCCATCATCGGCATTGGGTTAATCGGCGGGTCGGTCGCACGCGACCTGCGCCGCACCGGTTTTGCCACACGTCTTACCGGCGTGGGATCGTCCCCGGCGCGCGCCGAGATCGCCCTGCGTCTCGGGCTGGTGGACCGCGTCACCCCACTCGAAACCGCCGTGCGCGAGGCGGATCTGGTTGTGCTGGCCATCTCGGTGGACCGCATTGTCCAGCTCCTGCCGCAACTACTGGAGTGGGTGGATCACCAGACGGTGACGGACATGGGATCCACCAAGCAGGTCATCGTGGAGGCCATCCGCCACCACCCCCGGCGCAACCGCTTTGTCGCCTCGCACCCCATGGCCGGCACGGAGAACTCCGGCCCGACTGCCGCGCAGGACCGCCTGTTCGAAGGGAAGGTTGCCGTGCTGTGCGACCTGGCGGACAGCGCGCCGGATGCCGTGCAGACCGTTGAATCACTCTACAACGCCCTGGGCATGCGGCTGGTGCGCATGGATGCTGCCACCCACGACCTCCACGCGGCGTATGTCTCGCACCTGTCGCATGTGGTCTCGTATGCGCTGGCCCTGGCCACGCTGGAAAAAGAGAAGGATGACCGCGACATCTTTGCGCTGGCAGGCGGCGGCTT
>SESE01000330.1_pt1 | contig 20097 bp, 12 predicted proteins | sample 3171371 | NCBI WGS metagenome assembly SESE01 (sample SAMN06051881, study PRJNA518727) | freshwater metagenome | biome: subpolar coniferous forest; feature: holomictic lake; material: water; isolation source: holomictic Lake 442, 13 m depth | place: Canada: near Kenora, Ontario | collected... | reverse complement strand
CATCGATTCAATGTTGCAGCGCAGCGCCGAAAACGGCACTTTTTGCTTCGAATCGACGCAAAGGCCAATCAGCGACCAGCGGCGACGATCCGGTCGAAGTCGGCCTGCAACGTCGCTGCCGTCAGCGGCCCGGTCAAGACGGCCGCCAGCGCGCCTTGAGGGTCGACGACGAAAATCCCACCCGTATGGTCCACGGAGTAGTTACCGCGCTGCTCGCCATGGACGATCACGCCTGTATCGAGGGATCGTGCAAACCGATCGATCGTGCCTTGGTCCGGTGAACTCAGGCCGATGAAGCTCCTGTCGAATCGGCGGACGAAATCGTGCACGTCGCGAGGGGTATCTCGTGCGGCATCGGCGCCCACAAAAAGAACCTGTGGGCCCTTGCTGCCAGTCGCTCGCTCCCGACGCTCAAGGCTCGCGAGTGTCACCAGCGTCGTTGGGCACAGGTCTGCGCAGTGTGTGTAGCCAAAAAAGACCATCGACCATTGACCGGCGAGGTCGGCTTGAGTGAAGACGCGGCCCGCGTGAGTGATAAGCCTAAAAGCCGCGACCGCCGGTCGGGGCGCGAGCCAGTCGCCGGTCGCAAGCTTGACGGTGGCTGGCGTCGAGGCGGAAGCAGCAAATGCTGACGCAAGTAGGACCACGCCAACCGTCCACGGGGCCCACCGGGCTTGCCGAATCACAGTAGTAAACCGTCGGCGCGCGCCGTCCGTGCAACATAGCCGACCTTCGCAAACGTACGCTTTCGATCGAGCAAATCGCCGTCTCTCGATTCGAACAGGCTGGCGTAGCGACGTGAGCACGCAGCGGCCTTCGCGAGCGCGAGCTTGACCTGGCTCACCGTGCCGCTGTAGCACGTCAGGGACGACTGCTTGTTGGTGACGTTGAGTGGCAGCACGTAATGGTAGACCCCGCTGGGGAACTCGGGTGTCGGGCTCGTAATGCCGTTGCAGCTGTCGAGTGCGGCGAGCGAGATGATATTGCCGTTTATGTCGCGGCCACCGTAGATCGGAAATCCATCGAGCGCGATGCCGATCAGGTGCGAGGGTCCGTTTGCAGGATCGACGGACTCCGCTAGGCAGGTCGGAATCCCGTGGTAGTGCCAGTTGTAGCCACCATTGAGCGTGACATTGAGCGGCGTCGCGTGGGAATTGCACTTGTCGATGAAGGACGCGGTGTATCTAGTGCCGCCGCTGTCAGAAAACGTATATGACACGTTGTCCGACATCGCCGGCGTACCGCTACCCTCGTAGGCGTTGAAGATGGCCTCGCCGGACAGCATGTAACCGATCGCGCCCATGTTCGTGGCGGTGTTCGACGCGGCCTTCGTGGGGCAAATGTTTATGGTCGCCGTGGAGCCTGTTATTGCCGACGGTTTGTAAGGGACGACAGCAAGCTGCAGGCCGCTAACCGGTGCCGTCGCCACCACGGTCGGATAAGCCGTGTTGGGTGGTGCGAGGTAGTACGCATCGTGGTACGCCGGCACGCCAGTCGTCGAGAGCGTCATGGTGCACGAGCCGCTGTAGGTCACCGAAACCGTCGCATCCCAAGCGAGGGTCTTGTATACGGCCGGGTAGACGCTTGCCGCGCTGGTTGCCGCCGGCGTGACCGAGATCGAGGTCGACTCCGCGCCGATACCGACCGAATTTGTGGCCGACACGCTGCAGGCATAGAGCGTGCCGTTCGTCAGCCCACTGACGGACACCGGGCTTGCGAAGCCGCTCCCTGTTGTCGAAATGCTGCCGGCCGTGCAGGTCGCGGTATAGGCGGAGATTGTCGCACCGCCATTCGCGGCAGGCGCGCTGAAACTCAAGGACGACGAGGCGTCACCCGCGGTTGCCGTGACTGCAGTCGGGGCACCGGGCACGGAGGCAGTTGAAACCGCGTTCGTGGCAGACGAGCCGCCGCCGGCGCAGCCTGCGAGCACGGAGAGGGTAATGCAACCGACCGTCGTACGCAGGAGCCACAGCGCAATCGTTGTCCGGGTGGCCGCAGGAGTCATCTGGGTAAGAAGACGTGTGAAGGAGGCAGGAATCGACATGACAGTCTCCGTTACGGGCCGTTAATCGCGCAGCGGCTGTCGGCATTGGCCAAAGCATCGCTGTGAGGAGCCCAACTTGAGGGGCGACTGTGGGGAAAGTGTGGAGGCCGAGAAACCAATCGGGATCGGTGGCTCGAGAGCAATCCAGCCCGCGATGACAGACTAGCTATTGCGGCTGATCGTCGACGCGAGCCTGTGCAGACGGCACGAGTTCTTTCGCCGCGATAAGCCCTGTGCAATTCGGCTGGAAATCCATTCGCATGATGTCGAGGTCGGAAAACGTTTCGGGCGTCATCGATGACGAAGGGCCACACCTATGTTCGTTCGGAGCTCGTGATGGAAGACGGAGCTAGGCGTCCCATCGCCCGGGCAATCGATTGAACCGCCGTCATTGCCAATATCGTCCTCAAACCTAGAGCGGATCCTCTGGCGTCAGCGGACTCGTCTGCTTTTGCGGCACAGCGAAACCACCTTAGTTCGACCCAAAAACGCCGGAGCCTCCACTGCCGCAAGGAGGCCCCAACACCGCAATCCCACTGGGTTGATGCAGTCAGGCGTCAGGCTTTTAGCCCTAAAGCGTATCAACGCGATTTACAATCATGGCCCACCTCTATCGGATCAAAATTCAATACTGAAGCCCGCCGTTGGCAACAACGGCATCGTGTTGTTCCTCGTTGCATACACGACTGGATCTGCACCTGACTGCGGATACGCGTAGTCGGCGTATCGCCAGTTCTTGTGCCCGAAAATATTTGCGACTTCCGTGTAGATCGTCGCCTTCAGGCGCTCGCCGTAAATGACCTTGTTGAGGCGAAGGTCGACGCGGGAGTAGGACGGCAGCCGATACCCATTCTGCGACGAAGACAGCGCGAACGCCGACAACGGACCACCTGCCCCACCTCCTGGGGACCCAGCTTGTAACGGCGGTGCCGCCAGGCCCAGTGTCGAGAGGTACCCCGGAACAGGTGTACCGCTGCCATATCGCACACTCGCGCTGACGCTCAGCGTCGGGCTCAGGCGCAGGCTGCCGTAAGCCGTGAATGTATTCCTCTGGTCGTTGTCGCCCCAGAAGTCGACGCTCGTGCCTGGCTGCCGATACCGGTTGTAGCTCCGGCTATACGAGATCCACCCCGAGAGGCCGTTCGCGCTGCGTCGCTGCAACGACACTTCGACGCCCCGGGCGTAACCGACGAGATTGTTGCTGAGTACGGATCCAAGCTGCGGAAACGCATACGCTCCGCTGTCCAGGAGCCGGAACTGCGTGGCAGGCGAATAAATCACGTCGCTCTCACTGCGATTGTAGAGCTCCACATGCAGTCGAACTCGCTCGCTGAAAAAGTGGTCGACGGAGAGCATCTCTTGGGTCGATCTTTCTGCCCGCAGGTCCGGAGTTCCGAATTCGCCGTAGAGATTCTCAAGTGTCGGGAACTGTGCGTATTGGCCAAAGGCGGCCGTCAGCTTCGTGTCGGGGCGCAAGTCATACGAGGTATCCAGATGAGGCAGGAATACAGTTTGTCCGGTGGCCGCGTACCGGTCCCAGCGACCGCCCGCCGTTATCTTGAAGCGGTCATCGAGTAGCTCCACCGTGTCCTGGAGGTAGCCGCCAGTCTGGAGCGACGACCTTGAAAACTGCGCGACCGGCACCAGGCCTGGCGCGAGCGTTCCAGTTCCGAAGTCCCAAATCGAGCTTTGCGCACGCGTCTCCTGCACCTGCCGAGCGCTCAGCCCAAATTCCAGCCTCTGCGTCGACGATAAATCGTGCGTCAGCATCTCGCGTAGGCCGAGCTGGCGCGAGGCGGTCTCGAGAAGCGTATTTCCATCGGGATTTCGCTGCGACTCTTTGTCGCGCGTCCAGTACACCTGAGCCTGCGATCGCGTCTGAGGACTGATCGCCCAACTCCAACGAAGGGTCGAAAGGTCTGTACCTCCCGTCGCCCGAGTGAAGAAGCCCTGACTTTGGTTCGCCACCGTCACCGGGTCGCGGGTTGCCTTCGAATATCCCAGCAGCGTTGTCATGCTCAGCTCATTGGAATCGTTGAGCCGGTAGTTCCATTTCGTGGCGACGTCGCCATAGCCGAGTGCGAGCCCGTTGGCATTGAGCTTGGACGTCAGGTAGTTCAGGTAGCTCTCGCGCACCGACACGAGCCAGGATCCCTTCCGCTCAGATCCAATCGGGCCTTCCACGGTACCCGACGCGCCGAGAAAGTTGGCGTCGAGGCGGGTGGAAACGTGGTCACGGTCGCCGTCCCGGGTCTCGACGTCCAGGATGGCTCCTGTTCGATCGCCATACTTGACTGGGAACGTGCCGCTGATCAGCGCCATCGATCCGACGGCGTCACCGTTGACGATCGAGACAGATCCCAGGTCGCCTGAGTCTGTAAAGCCGTGCAGCGGCTGGTTTACCGTCACTCCGTCGATCACGACCCCGATGTGGGACATCCCCGCACCACGCACTGCGAACTGGGAGTAGAAATCGTTGTTGGCAGTGACGCCGGGCAGGTTCGCGACGGCCCGAAACGGATCATTCGCGAGTACCGTGGATAGATTCTGTAGCTCCGTGTTATCCAGCGTGTACGCGGACATCGCACTCGAGTCGGGGGCAGCAAAGGGCCGTGCGGATACGACCACCTCCTCCAACACGGCGGGCATGGCCTTGATGGCCTCCTGCCCTAACGAAATCTCGAGATTCGAAACCGCTCCGGGCTTTAGGCCGATCTGCTTTTTCGCAACGCCATAACCGACCGAACTGACATACACCTCGATGTCTCCCGGCGACAAACCCGTCAGGGAGAAGTGGCCCCGTTCATCGGTGGATCCCGTTCTATCCTGGCTGCGAATCGCGACCAGAACATGCGTCAACGGCTCGTGGGTCCTGAGATCGAGCACGACGCCCTCGAGAGTCGAGGTCTGAGACTCGCCGGCAACCCCTAAACCAGGAGCGGCGCACAGCAGCGTCAATGCCAAAAACGGCGGTCCAGCTGGCTTTCTAGTCATGGGGGGATTCGGTGCCTCAGTGTGTGCCGTGAAAGCGGTCTGCAAATTGGACCGACCGGTTCGCACATTGGCAACGAAATGTGGGTCCAATTTGAGCCGATCGCCACAATTCCCTCACAATTTGGGCGAGACTGACGAACATGCGTCTCCGCCTCGCCCACAAGATGGTGCTGTTACTGACGGCCGCGGTGTCGATCGCGGTGATCGCTTTCGGCACGCTGCTCGCCTGGAACTTGCGAACCGGGTTCGGCGCGTATCTCGAGGGCCGCGATATCGAACATCTGGAACAGGTAGCCGTGGTCGCTTCCGAACGCCTGGTACGCCCTGATCAGGCTGAGGCTCTCGCCTCAGGGAGGATCGACGGTGACGCGCTTCTAGAAGAGAGCTCTCGCCGGCACGGTGATTGGGGCCTCCGTCACCGCCCACCGCCGCCCTCTGCCTCGCAGGAGGACGCCGCCGCGCACGATCTGGAGCGTCCGCCGCGAACTTTTTTCGGTCCGCCGCCCCATCCACCGCCCGATGGGTTCGAGGACCGCGTCGCCATCTATCGGCAGGATGGCGTGCTCGTATTCGGCAAAGACTTCCGGCGCGAGTCAGTCGGTGCCGTCGAGCGGCCAGTCGTGATTGCCGGCAAGACAGTGGCGATCCTGAGCCTGCGCTCCGCACCTCCCGTTCCCCACGACCTTGAGATCGCATTTCTCCGCCGCCAGTACATCGGAATCGCCGCCATCGGTGCCGCTCTCATGCTGCTCGCCGCAGCCGCCGGCGCCTGGTCGGCGGCACGGCTGGTCCGACCGCTCCTGTCTATCCAGGATGTGACCAAGCGCATTGCCGGGGGCGAGCTAACAGTCCGGCTGGACGCGAACCGATCCGACGAAGTCGGCGATCTGATTTCCAACGTCAATCGAATGGCCGAGTCCCTAGAGAGGCTCGATGGCGCGCGTCGACGCTGGATGGCAGAAATCTCGCACGAACTGAGGACACCGCTGACGGTCCTGCGAGGCGAGTTGGAGGCGCTCGAGGATGGCATCCAGCCCCTGAACGCACAGGCCGTCGTCTCTTTGAGAGAAGAAGTCCTCCGGCTCAATTCGCTGGTCGACGACCTGCACCTGCTCGCGATGGCCGACCTCGGATCGCTCCGGATTTCGTTACAAGAATGCGATGCCGTAGATATTGTCAGACGGGTACATGCCCGTTTCGCATCCAGTGCGGCCGCCCGGGGCCTCCCACTCGACGCAAATGGGCTCGCGGCATCTGCCTGGCCCGTCATTTGGGACCCTCAGCGGGTGGACCAGCTGCTCGGCATCCTCATGGATAACAGCCTGCGCTACACCGACGCTCCCGGGAGGATTAGAACGTCCATGAGCCGGCAAGAGGATCGCATCATCATCGAGGTCGAGGACAGCGCGCCGTCCGTGAACAGCAAGCACCTCGATCGGCTGTTCGAACCGCTGTACCGGGAGAACGCGTCGCGCGGCCGCGCGGACGGCGGCAGCGGTCTCGGCCTCGCGATCTGCGCCGCGCTGGTACATGCCCTCGGCGGCCGAATCGAGGCATATCCGTCGCCGCTCGGAGGACTTGGCGTTCGGGTCCATCTGCCATCGGCCGCGCGGACTGCTTCATGAGCATATCGGCGCCGCGCCACGTGCTGATTGTCGAGGACGACCCGAAGATTGCCCGTCTTCTTGACAGCTACATGAAGCGCGACGGCTATGAGACTACCTGCATAGGGGATGGAGAGCTCGCCGTCAGACTCATCCGGCAATCGTCGTTTTCGGCAGTCGTACTCGACCTGATGCTGCCAGGAGTCGATGGAATCGAGGTCTGTCGTTCCGCCCGGCGCCACAGTGACGTCCCTATCCTCATGCTCACAGCGCGAGTCGAAGAGGTTGATCGCCTGCTTGGCCTAGACACCGGCGCAGATGACTATGTGACAAAGCCGTTCAGCCCGCGCGAGGTCGCAGCGAGAATCCGAGCACTGATCCGCCGGTCTGAGGGCCGTCTGGCCAGCGAACCGGTCGCGTGGCAGGTCGACGACCTCGGCTATCGAATTGCCTGGCTCGGACAGTGGCTGCCGCTCACCCCGGTCGAGTTCCGGATGTTGAGACTCCTGATCGGGAGTCCCGGGCGGGTATTTTCACGAGCGCAGTTGCTCGACAATGCGCACGCGGATCTGCGCGACGTCAGTGACCGGGCAATCGACACGCATATCAAGAACATTCGCCGCAAGCTCACCGCGGCAGAGCCTGCCTGCGACTGTATTGCCTCCGTGTACGGCGTGGGCTATCGCTTCGACGCACCGATTTCCCCGCCCTAGCGGGGCGCGTTCGATCGAGATTCGGTCCGACCTGTTGGGTATCGTGTAGTGCAAGCATCGGATGGGAAATCGAGAGGGCGACGCGCACCTGCCCATCGCCGTCGTCGGCACGCTCAAATTTTCTCCACATTCGACGCGGAGACTCCACGTATCTCGGCAAGCCACGCCGAGTTCAAGGAGTCCGAATGAAATCCCATGCACAGAACATCCTCCGCACAGCGGTACCGATGACTGCGCTTCTGATCTCCTTTGCCGCGAACGGCCAATCCGCGCCAAGCAAGGCTGCCCACCCGTGCGGACCGCCGCCGGAGGCGATTGAGGCATGCAAGACACAGAAGAGCGAAGCGCAATGCAGCTTCGTCTCGCCGCGGGCTACCGTAAAGGGAACGTGCTGGGCGCCGGAGGGGAAGCCGCTGGCATGCCGTCCGAAAGACGCACCGCCACCGCCGGCCGACGACGTCCCTCGGAATTGACCCACGGGAGGCTTTGGCCTCTCATTCTAAAAGCACCGCTACGACGTGCCTCGCAGCCACCTCGGCCGCGTCGCCTATGCAGGAACTGCGTTACGACGAGCGCGCCGTCGCTCCTCTTCCACTTGCCGCTTTTCGCGATGGCTTTTCCCCGAGGGCATTATGAAAACGGGTGCGCTATAACTGACCGTATCGCGCCTCTTTGTCTGCGGCATGACAGGCGCAACTACACGCGCCGATGGAAATCCTGGCGCGCCAGTGCGCCGTGGATTCGCCCGCAGCCGCCTCTCATCGAGTGGGTTGCGGCATCAGTCTTGCGAACCTAGACCAGACCGAGCAGCCGCCACCAGTCCATTGCGCCGTGCAAGACACGGACAATCGAGACGCCGTCGGGTCGTGGGCGGTAGAGAATCAATACGTCCCCGAAATCGCGGGCTCGCCATTTTCTGGGCCCGACGAGCTCTGGGCGACGCAACACGACGGGTGCGCCCATTTCCGGCTGGGCGGCGAGGTCGGCAAAGCTCTGTTCTGCTCGCACCAGGAAGCGATCAGCAACTGCTTCGCCTGCAACCCCGGCGAGTTAGACGTAATGATCGATCAAGTCCTGTCGCGCAGAGGCACGCGTGAATGTACGCCGCGTCACGACCGCTTCTTCTTTGCCCCCACTCTGGCGAGTCCGTCTCTCCGGATCGCTGCCCAATCTTCGCTGGTCAGCGGTGATTCGTCGCTCTCCAGGCCCTCAAGCAGCAAAGCTTCGAGGCGATCCTCGGCCTTGCGCTTCTCGTCGTCGCGAATCAGCTCGCGAACGTGCTCGCTCACGCTGCTGTAACGACCGGCGGCGATTTGGTCGTCCACGAACTGCTTGAGCGGTTCCGGGAGAGAAATATTCATGCTCTGCACGGGACCTACGACATCGTGGCTCGACCGAGCATGCCATGAACTGCCATTTCGTCACTCCTGCGCTGCTCCCGCGGGGCTCGACCTCATCAAGCGAAGCCTCGGCACAACGGGCGCCCCTGAAAGCGTCAATGACACGGGGATTCGGCGCGCGATTTGGATCACCTTAGGAAGCCATTTCCGCCGCCCTGTCCGGACGTCCGCCACACGCACCCACGTGGGGCATTCTGTCGGCGAGCGCGTTCCTGACGATCATTCAGGACATCGGGTGCTGGGCGCTGTCGAACTTCGAAGACAGGGCAGCGCACCCGCCAATCTACCCGCCACCGCCGGGATCGCCGAGGGCGGATACGCCCCTATTCACCCACAAGCGACGACCCGTGCCTCCGCGTCGGCGCGACCGGAGCGTGCGAACGCTCGCCGACGTCGTCAACCCTGCTGCCCGGTGCGCAGCACTATGGTGGGCCTATGGCTTGCCCGCAGACGCCGAGCCTGCGACCGGCCTGCGTCCCGAATCCGAACCACGCCAGATCGTCTTCATCGATCCGCTCCTGGCGGAGGGGATGGCATGGCTGCGGCTACGGCTGCAGCAGTGGCCCAAGGCTTACGTCTCCTACCGCTGGGAAACTTCGCCCGGTCCCAGAGGCCGCCGGCCCGCTCGCCGAAGCGGACTCGGTCTCATGATTAGAGGATATTTTCGGGGTTTAGTCTCAAATCAAGGGATATGAGTCTCACCTACTAAAGATGACGACACTGGGTTAAGGTTCACCGTGCCCGCACCGGACGGCGGCGTCGTTTCTGCGGCCCGGCTCTTTGTGGGTTGCGCGGCAAGGCCGTCTGCCCGAACACGTCCGAGTCCCGCGTGAGGACCATGCTGCGACGCCTCTTCCCGGCCCGACGACTCGTCACGCGAGTACTCCTGTCACTGTTGCCGCTGGCGATCTTGCTGCCGCATGTGTTCGGCTGCGTGCAGCTGGGCTTCCTGCAGCGCTTTGAGAGCTACCTGTATGACGTGCGCGTGCGCGCGATGCTACCGAACGTGCCGGACCCCCGCATCGTCATCGTCGACATCGACGAACTCAGCCTGACAACCGAGGGCGAGTGGCCCTGGCCGCGTGACCGCTTCGCGAACCTGCTCAATGCGCTATTTGATCGCTACGGCGTGCGGGTCGTCGGGTTCGACGTGTTCTTCGCTGACCCCCAGCAATCGGCCGCCCTGCAGGTCGTCGACGAACTCCGGCGCGACCTTCCACAGGAGACCGATGGGAAGTTGACGCGGCTGCGACGGCAGTTCGAGACCGACCGCGTGTTCGGCGAGTCGCTGATCGCGCGTGACGTCGTGCTCGGCTACGTGTTCAAGCAGGCACTGCAGGCGGGGGACCACGTGGAAAAGGGACTCCTGCCGCCAGCCCCGCGACTGCAGCCGCCCCCGGGCGCGAGGCTGCTTCGCCCCAAGGGCTTCGTCGCCAACCTTCCCGGCCTGCAGGCCAACGCCGCGGCCGGAGGCTTCTTCGACACTCCGCTTGTCGATGATGACGGACTCGTCCGACGCATGCCGCTCCTCCAGTACTACAACGGCCGCGTCTACGAGTCGCTCGCGCTCGCGGTGACCCGCCTGTCGCTGGGCTCGCCACCACTGTCGCTGGGCGTCGAGGACGGCCGCGGCGCACTGCAGGAGGTGCGCTTCGGGACACGCGTGGTACCGGTCGACGCCGTATCGGCCGTGCTGCTGCCGTTTCGTGGGCCGGTCGGGTCCTTTCCCTATGTCTCCGCCACCCGGGTCCTGCGCGACACCGCGGCGCCCGACGTCCTCAAGGGCGCGATCGTGCTGGTCGGCACGAGCGCGCCGGGGCTGCTGGACCTGCGCGCGACGCCGGTCGGCAAGGAATACATCGGGGTCGAGGCACACGCCAACGTGATCTCGGGACTCCTCGATGGATCGATCCGCTACGTGCCGACGACCGCCCCGCGCATCGAAGCGGCACTGCTGCTGGCGCTTGCGCTGCTGGCGACACTGCTGCTGTCGCGCTCGCCATTGGTAGTTGCCCTCACCGTGGTCGGCGCACTCGCGGCGCTCGCCGGCAGCAACGTCTTCGCCTGGCAGCACCTCGGTATCGTGCTGCCACTGGCCAGTTGCTTCGCGTACCTGCTGGTCGCGACGCTGCTGCACCTCAGCTACGGTTACTTCTTCGAGGCGCGCCGCAAGCAGCGGCTGGGGCGGCTGTTCGGCCAGTACGTGCCGCCGGAGGTCGTGCAGGAACTCGAGGCCAGCGAGACCGAGATCTCCCTTGCGGGCGAGAACCGCGTGATGAGCGTGCTCTTTTCGGACGTGCGCGGATTCACGACGATCTCGGAGGGACTCGACCCGCGAGCACTGGCGCAGTTCATGAACGAATTCCTCACGCCGATGACGGCCGTGATCCAGGGCCACCGGGGCACGATCGACAAGTACATGGGCGACGCCGTCATGGCATTCTGGGGCGCGCCACTCGCCGACGACGAGCACGCGACCCATGCCGTGCAGGCGGCTCTCGACATGGTCGACTGCCTCGACGAGGTCAACACAAACTGCAAGGCCCGGGGCTGGCCCGAAATCCACATCGGCGTCGGCGTCAGCTCGGGGCCGATGAACGTCGGCAACATGGGCTCGCGGTTCCGCATGGCCTATACGGTCCTTGGCGACACGGTGAACCTCGGCTCGCGCATGGAGGGCCTGACCAAGGAATACGGCGTATCGGTGATCGTCAGCGCGGCGACCACGCTCGCGGCACCCGGCTTCGCCTACCGCGAGCTCGACCTCGTGAGGGTGAAGGGCAAGCTCGAGCCGATCGCGATCTACGAGCCGTTGGGCCCCCTCGCCTCGCTCTCGCCCGAATTGCTGGCTCGGCGGGATGCCTTCGTCGCCGTGCTCCGCGCCTACCGGGCACGCGACTTCGCGACGGCGCAGCGCCTGCTCGCGCCGCTCCGCGCCGCAAATGACGACCGACTCTTCGCGCTCTATGAAGGCCGCATCCAGGCGTACCTGTCCTCGCCGCCGCATGCGGACTGGGACGTGGTATACACTTTCACCACAAAGTAGCCGCTCGTACCGCCGAAGCACCGGGGTTGGTTGCGGCGTTACACGCGCTGGCGCAAGATGCGCAAAATGCCAGTGGAATCAATACGGTTGTCCCGTAAGGAGCCACTGGAACACCTCGGAAAAGGGACAGGAAGGGGGCTCGATGCGACCATCGCGTTGTGCGCGACTGGGTGCAATCATCGTCGCGGTCGCGATCTTCTCCGGCCAACCCGCCGTCGCGGCAGCCGCGGACGCGGATCCGCTTGCCGCACTCTTGGACGCGGCACGTCCACTGATCGCCACCGGCAAGGCGCGCGAGGCCTACGAAATCCTCTCGCCCCGCGAAGCCGACTTCGGCGGCACGCCCGCCTTCGACTATGCCTACGGGCTCGCGGCGCTCGACACGGGCCACCCGGCGGACGCCGCGTTCGCGCTGCAGCGGGTCGTGGCGGTGGAACCGGACTTCGATGGCGCGAGGATGGACCTCGCGCGCGCGTACTACGACAGCGGCAACCTCGCCTCGGCCCGCACGCAGTTCGCGTACCTGCGCGATCGGAGCCCGCCGACCGGCACGCGCCAGGTGATCGACCGCTATCTCGCCGCGATCGACAGCCGCGTCGCCGCCATCCGTCCGCGGTTCGTCGCCGGCTTCGACCTTGGCGCCGGCTACGACTCAAACGCGAACGGCTCGACCCCAGACAAGCAGTTCCTCGGCTTCAACCTCGACACGCGCAATGTGGCGACCGCCACGGCGTTCGTCGAGGGCGCGCTGTCCGCCGACTACGTCCATCCCCTCGGCGCGAACACCGCCTGGGCCGCAAGCGGTCGCGCCGCGGAACGCTGGAACCCGGAGGCCCACTTCGTGGACCAGTCGCTGCTGTCCGGCGACGCCAGGCTCGCGGCCAGGCTCGGTGGTTGGCGCACTTCGATCGGGGTCATCGGCTCCTGGAGCGCCCTGTCCGGGGCGTCGCACGATTGGAGCGGCGCGCTCGCGCTGCGCGCCTCGCATGCGCTCAGGGGGCCGTGGGAGGCGACGATGGACGTGAGCTACGGCCCGACGCGCTACCTGGATGCGCACCTCGACCTGCTCGAGGTGAATCGCCTGCTCGCGAGCCTTCGCGTCGATCGCACCGGCCTGCCCGCGGAGGGCGCGCTCTCCATCGCCCTGGTCGGCGGCGGCGACGATGCGCGCGAGGCGAGCTCGCCCTATGGTAACGCACGATTCGGCGCACGCGCGTCCTACGCCTGGCGCGCGGGTTCCGCGAGTCGCGCGATGGTCGACGTCGGCGCAATGCGCAGCGACTATTCCGGGGGCGGCGGCTTCTTCGGTCTCGATCGCCGGGACACCCAGTACTACGCCGTGGCGCTCGTCGACTTCGACGACATGCCTGCAGCCGACTGGAGGCTCGAGCCGCGAGTGCGCTACGTCAAGAATTCCTCCAACGTCACGCTGTACGCGTACGACCGTTTGGAAGTCGGTCTCTTCCTGCATCGGAACTTCCGCTAGCCAGCGGTCCGCGAGCACTCATGAACCTCTCCCTTCGGTACCTCCAGGGACGCCCCGGTCGAGCACTGCTGCTGGGAGTCGTGTTCGCGCTTGCAAGCCCGCTCGCGCTCGCGGCACAGGCCGGCAAGGCCCTGTTCGTCGCCGGCACGGTCACCATCGAGACCGGCAACCGGGCGCTGCATGCGGGCGATCCGGTCAACGTCGGCGACACGGTCGTGACCGGGCCGGCGTCGCGCGCGCAGCTGCTGATGGGCGACGGCGCGCGGATCGCACTGCGCGCCGGTTCGCGCTTCCGGGTCGATGCCTTCGAGCTCGGCGCCGGCGTACGCGACCCCGGCAGCGCCACCGTTGCCGCCGCCACCGGTCGCAGCGTCAGCACCCTCCTCAAGGGCGGCTTCCATACGACGTCGGGAAGCATCGGCAAGGGCGATCCGGCGGCCTATGAAGTGCGCGTCCCGATCGGGACGCTCGGCATCCGCGGCACCGACTACGTGGCGGTCTTCTGTCGCGGTGACTGCAGCGACGCACCGGGCCTGAAACCCGGCGAACCCGTCCGTGACGGCCTCTATCTCGGCGTCTACAGCGGCAGCATCGCGTTCCGTGGCAGTGGCCTCGACCTCACGCTGGCCGCGGGCGAGTTCCTCTTCATCCCGCTGCCGAGCCTCACGCCGGAGCCGCAGCACGAACCGCCGCCGCCTACACAGGGCGACGGCGCCGGGCCGCTGACGCTGCGCGGAACCCAGCAGGGCAGCCAGGGTGGCCCGGCCAGCAAGGGCGCCATCACGCGCGACGTCAACGCGCCTGCCGCGGTGGCGCCGGATGCCGCACCGCCAGCCACGAACACCGTGCTGCCGGTCGAGGGCGAAGCCAACGGCCGGATCATCGACCTGACCCCGGGTCGCGTGCCGAAAGGACGCGGCTCGGCCTACGTCGGACCGCCGCTGCCCACCCTGGTCAGCCCGAGCGCCAACGTGGCATCGGACGCGCTCTACCAGTTCGGTGCCGCGGGTGGCAGCGCCAGCATGGTGCCGGTCACGAGCGACCTTGGCAGCGCGTCGCTGCGCATCGGGACCGCGCTCGCGAGTGACACCGGCACCGATGCGACGAGCGGCCTGAGCTGGGGCCGCTGGAGCGGCGGCAGCGTCTACCTGGTCGACGCTGCCGGCAACGCCCTTGCAGTGCCGCTGGGCGTCGGCAGCGTCCACTGGATCAGCGGCGCCGGCTACCTGGCCTCGCAACCGCCGGTGCTGCCGGTGTCCGGACGTGCGACCTACGGCGTCGTCGGCGCGACGTCACCGACCGATTCGGCAGGCACGGTCGGCAAGTTCGGTGGCGCCTGGCTGAATGCGAACTTCACGGCGCGCACGGTCGATGCGGTCATCGCGCTCCAGCTCGGCAACCTCGAGTGGTACGGCACGGCCACCGCGCAGCCGATCCAGGCGAACCTCACCGTCCAGGGGACGTTCTCCGGCTCGGTCGCGAACGTCTCGCCGCTCGCCAACGCCCCGTTCAGCGCAGTGTTCACGGCGTCCGCCGACCCCACCGCGACCCTGCCGGTGATCGCGATGAGCTATGCGCTCGGCACCGGTGGCGCGGCCAGCCGCGTCGAGGGCGTCGTCGCGCTCGCGCCAAACGCCAATGCCGGCACGCCCACCCCGCCGGCCCTCGGTGCGCGCGACGTCGCGATCGCGTTCAGCAATGACCTCGGCAACGGCGAGGCCGGCCAGGCCGGCGTCGCCACCAACGCCGTCGGCCAGTACAAGCTGCAGGGGGCGGCCGGGGTCGGCGTCGACCCGGTGCAGCTCGGCAGCGGCGGCGCGACGATCACGATGGGCACGGCGAGTGTGGCCGAGGCGGGCACCGATCCGACGACGATGATCCGCTGGGGACGCTGGAGTGGCGGCGCGGCCCAGATCTCCTCGGCGGCCGCGGGCGTGACGAACCTCGACCTGACCAGCCGCAGCCTGCACTGGGTGCTGCCCGGCGACTTCGGGGCGACACCGGTGGCGATGCCGATCACCGGCTCGCGAACCTACGATGTGGTCGGTAGCACGCAGCCGACCGATGCGCTCGGCAGCGCGGGAACGCTCGGCAGCCTCACGCTCGCGGCCGACTTTTCCAAGAACAGCGTCACCACCGACTTGGCGCTGACGATCTCGAACACGACATGGGTGGCGCAGGGCACGGGCTCGATCGGCGCATCCGCCAACCTGCCCGCCCAGCAGTTCACCGGCGCCTTCACGGCGCCGACCATCGGTGGGGTAGTGCAGGCTGCCGGAGGCGGCCAGTTCAACGGGTTCTTCACGAACCTGCCCGGCCAGACCAGCGGCGCGCCCGGCGGCGCCGGCATGTCCTACTTCCTCACGGCCCCGGGCGCGGGCGTGGTGTCCGGCGCCGCGGCACTGGTCGGTCGGTGAGGCCCGCGTGACGGCAAGCGGACGCTTCACGATCGCGGTGATCGGCGCGGGCCCCGCAGGCCTGTCGGCAGCGGCCCACGCCGCCGAACTCGGTGTCACGCACGTGCTGCTCGAATCGGGGCCGGCGCACGCGACGACGATCCAGAAGTACCAGAAGGGCAAGCACGTCATGGCGGAGCCCGCCGTGCTGCCGCTACGCAGCCCCCTGCCCTTCGACGCGGCGACCCGCGAGGTCGTGCTCGAGCGCTGGCAGCAGGGGCTCCGCGAGTTCCGCGTCAACGTCCGCTACGGAGCCGAAGTCACCAAGATCCGCGGCGCCCGCCCGGCGTTCGAGATCCTGCTCGCCGACGGCACCGTGGTGAGCGCCGAGCACGTCGTGCTCGCCATCGGCGTGCAGGGCAATCCGCGCAGTCTCGGCGTCCCCGGCGACGACCTGCCCTGCACCCAGTACCAGCTGGACGATCCGGACGAGTACCGGGACGAGTCGATCGTGGTCGTGGGCGCGGGCGACGCCGCGATCGAGAACGCGCTCGCGCTGACGCGCCGCAACCAGGTCCACCTCGTGAACCGGGCGGCGGAGTTCTCGCGCGCCAAGGAAGGCAACCTCAACCAGGTCATCAAGGCGATCGAGGCGGGCGACCTCAACTGCTTCTACAAGAGTTCGTGCCAGCGCGTCGAGGCGACGCCCGGTGGCCGGAGGCCCTACCGACTGACGCTGACGACCGAGTCCGGCGAGGCGCAGGTGGACGTCGACCGCATCATCGCCCGCCTCGGCGCAATCCCGCCGCGCCGCTTCGTCGAGGAGGCAGGGATCCGCTTCCCCGGCGCCGAACCGGGCGCGCTGCCGACGCTGAGCGAGCGCTACGAGTCGAGCGTGCCCGGCCTGTACGTGATCGGCGCGCTCGCCGGGTATCCGCTAATCAAGCAGGCGATGAATCAGGGCTATGAAGTGGTCGAGACCATCCTCGGCCGCAGCGTCGCGCCAGCCGACGAGCCCCTGCTCGAACGGCGCTTCGCGGCGCTGCCGTTCGGGCTGTCGGTCGCCGAGACGCTGGCCCTGATCCGGCGCCGCGTTCCGCTGTTCGCGGAAGTCAATCCGCTCGTGCTGCGCGAGCTCGTGCTCGGCAGCACGCTGCACGCCGCGCCGGCCGGCACCGTGCTGTTCAGCAGGAACGACTATACGAACTCGTTCTATTCGATCATCGCCGGCAGCGTCGACATGGCGCTCGGCGAGGACGCGCGCCAGCGCGTCTCGCTCGGCGAAGGGCAGTTCTTCGGCGAGATGAGCCTGCTGTCCGGGCGCCGCCGCTCCGGTACCGCGACCGCAGGCCCCGGCTGCGTCGTGCTCGAGTCGCCGCGCCGGGAAATCCTCAAGCTGATGAGCTCGGTGAACGCCGTCAAGCGTGGCATCGACGAGCTGTTCATCATCCGCGCGATCCAGTCCAGCTTTGCGCCGGAGGCCAGCTTCGAGGAGCTGCGGCCGGTGGCCGCGGGGGCGAAGCTCAATCGCTACCGCCCGAACGACGCGCTGTTCGTGGAAGGCGACGCTGCCGACTGCCTGCACCTGGTGCGAAGCGGGTCGGTCGCCGTGCTGCGCCGCCTCGGCGGCCGCGACGTCGTCACCTCGTACGTCGCGGCGGGCAACTACGTCGGCGAGATGGGGCTCATCGGCCGCACCGGCCGCTCGGCAACCGTCCGCGCCAACGTCGCGACCGAGACGGTCAGCATCGACGCCGCGGCGTTCGCGACGCTGCTGGCGCGCAACACCGCACTGCGCGAGCAGATCCAGTCCACGGTGCGCGAGCGTCTGGCTGCAAACGCCCGGATGCAGGGCCAGACCCGGGCGGGCGATGTCATCTCGTTCCTGATGCAGCAGGGCCTCGGCGAGGCCACGGACGTGCTGCTGATCGACGAGGCGCTGTGCATCGGCTGCGACAACTGCGAGAAGGCCTGCGCCGAGACCCATGACGGCACCTCGCGCCTCGACCGCGAGGCGGGACCGACCTTCGCCCATGTGCACGTGCCGACGTCCTGCCGCCACTGCGAGGACCCGCACTGCATGACCGACTGCCCACCCGATGCGATCCGCCGCACGGCTGGCGGCGAGGTCTACATCGGCGACAACTGCATCGGCTGCGGCAACTGCGAGCGCAACTGCCCCTATGGCGTGATCCAGATGGCGGAGCCGCAGCAATCCAAGCCCGGCCTGCTCTCCTGGCTGCTGCTCGGCCGCGGACCGGGCCCGGGCGCCGCGGTCCACGCGGCGCCGCTTCCGGGCGCGACCAAGAAGGCCGTGAAGTGCGACATGTGCAAGGACCTCGACGGCGGCCCCGCCTGCGTCCGTGCCTGCCCCACCGGCGCGGCGATCCGGATCAGCCCGGACCGCTTCGTGGACCTCGCCCGGAGCAGCGATGGCTAGCGTCCACGAATCCGTGCTCAGCCGGGACGGTCGCCGCTACCTGTGGGTCGCGGTGGCCGTGGTCGTGCTCGCGATCGGCGTGTATGCGTGGCGCGCGCCAGCCGGCCTGCCGGGCGGCGGCACGTGGCTCGGCTACGCGCTCGGCACGCTCGCGGCGCTGCTGATCCTGTGGCTGACGGCGCTCGGCGTGCGCAAGCGCAGCTACGCATCGAAGCTCGGCACGGTGCGTGGCTGGGTGTCGGCGCACGTCTACCTCGGGCTTGCCGTCGTCCCGCTCGCAACGCTCCACGCGGGATTCCGGTTCGGATGGAACGTCCATACGCTGGCCTACGCGCTGACCTGCGTCGTCGTCGCGCTCGGCGTCGTCGGCGTCGTGCTCTACGCCCGCTACCCGGAACGGATGAGCGCCAACCGCCAGGGGCGCACTCGCGAGCAGCTCATCGAGGAGATCTCGGACCTCGACGCTCGTGCCGTGCGCGTGGCACGCGGACTCCCTGCCGAATACGACGAGGCGATGCGAAGCGGCCGCGACCGGCTCATGCTCGGCGGCAGCGCGCTCAGCCTGCTGTTCGGGCGGGACGGCTCGAGCGTCGTGCTGCCACGCGCAGGCGGCAGCAGCGGTCCGGTTCCCAATCCCTACCAGGCGACACTACTCGCCTGGCTCGGCGACCGGTTGGCGCGCAGCGAGGATGGCGAGCTGTCCGTGCGCGTGCAGGAGCTGCTGACGCTGACCAGCGCCAAGCGTGGCGCGCTCGAGCGCATGAAGCTCGACCTGCGCCTGCAGGCGTGGCTCGACGTCTGGCTCTACCTGCACGTGCCACTGTCCTTCGGCCTGCTGGCCGCCCTGCTCGCGCATGTCGCGAGCGTGTTCATCTACTGGTGAGGGACAGGCGATGCGCGCCCTCATCCGGTTCCTGACGCGCGCACCCGGCGGCGCGGTCGAAACGCGCGAGCGCATATTCGAGGGGGATGCCCTCACGCTCGGCCGCGCGACCGACCAGGTGCTGCAGTTCAAGGACCGGCGCGTCGCGTTCCAGCACGCGCGCGTCTACCGGCGCGACGAGCGCATCGTCCTCAGCTGCCGCCCCCCCGCGACCGTCGTCGTCAACGAGGCGCTCATCCGGGATGCGGAGCTCGCGGTCGGCGACGTCATCCGGCTCGGCGCCAACATCCTCACGATCGTCAGCGCGCCCGCCGACATCGACGTCGCGTTCACGTTCGAACTCGATCCCGCCGCGGCCGGCAGCGATGCTGAGGGGGTCGACCCCCGCCTGCGGCTGCGCTCCGGCCGGCTTGGCAAGCGCGGCTGGTCGTGGCTGCTGTTCCTCGGGATCCTCGCCGCGTTCCTCGCCGTGCCGTTCGCGATGCTGCCGGTAAAGGACGGCCTCAAGTCACTGCGCGACGGCCCACTCCCGAGCGACCATGCTTGGTCGACCGGCACGCTGCACGAGGCCCACCGGACGATCGGCGGGCGCTGCGACGCCTGCCACCAACTGCCTTTCGTGCGCGTCGAGAACAAGGCCTGCCTCGTCTGCCATGGCCCTGCGCTGCATCGGCACGCGGCGCCCGGGATCGCGACTGGCGCCGGGCCGGACGGCGCGCGTTGCGAGCACTGCCATTCCAGTCACGAGCCGGCGCTGCTGACCCGACGCGACGATGCGCTTTGCACGCCCTGCCATGGCGACCTCAAGGCCGCGACCGGCGGACGTTCCGAGGCCGGCGATGCGACCGATTTCGGGACGCGCCATCCGGAATTCCGCGTCACGCTCCAAGTTGCAGGCGCCGGCGGCGACACCGCCCGTCCGCTCCGACTCGCGGTCGGTTCGCCCGGGCTGCGCGAGCAGTCGCACCTGAAGTTCGGGCACGCGAAGCACCTCGATCCGCGCGGACTGAAGACCGCGGACGGGATACGGTTGCTCAGCTGTGGCGACTGCCACCGCCCGCAGCCGGGCGGCGCCCGGATGCAGCCGATCG
>SESE01000327.1_pt1 | contig 20210 bp, 17 predicted proteins | sample 3171371 | NCBI WGS metagenome assembly SESE01 (sample SAMN06051881, study PRJNA518727) | freshwater metagenome | biome: subpolar coniferous forest; feature: holomictic lake; material: water; isolation source: holomictic Lake 442, 13 m depth | place: Canada: near Kenora, Ontario | collected... | reverse complement strand
TGCATGGCTTTTGCTCATCGCGATCTACCCCCTGGCTCTGCTTTTGAACAAACTTTTTTACAAGCAGTTCATTGGTGTGTTTACCATCACAGCACTGGAATCGATGCTGGTACAAATAGCCCAGGTCATATCGGCATTTTTCATCCTCCAGGCCATTTCGCTGCATGCCAACCATATCGACTATCTGGCAATCTTCCTGATGTCAACGGTGGCCACAATTCTGCCAATTACCATCGGAGGTGCCGGGGCCAGAGAGGTTACCTTCTATTATCTTCTTAACTTTATACAGCTTGAAACCAACGCTGGCGTTGCACTGTCGCTCATCTTTTTTGGCATTTCCGCTCTTTCGTCACTGGCTGGAGTGCTGACAAAAATCAATCATGAAAAAAAAGTGACGGAAAGTTAAGATCGTTTACGGAGTTCAAGATCTTTCAGCTTCATCTGCCACTGCTCCCTGTTATTCCATATCCTTTTTTCAACTGAGTAGACCATGGTAAATACCGGACACGCAAACGACAGAAGCTCTGCATGAATATCTGGACGATCAAAACCGATAACTTCAAAGGTTCTTCCATTTTTATCTCTGACAGAAAACTTCACATGCCTCTCTTTGAGAAGTTTTGGCTGACCGAACAAAACAAGATCTTCCGAGATAAAAAGTGGTTCACGGTTTCCATGACCAAAAGGAGCAAACTGCTCGAGAACATTGATAAATTTAGCGGTGATATCCTCAAGGGCAAGTTTTGAATCAACAACAAGCTCCTTCTGACGTTGTGTCATTGAAAGAAGATCCGTACACACTTCGTCAAATTTTTTGCGGAATCCCGCAAAGTTTTTTGGACGAAGAGTAAGGCCTGCGGCCTGGTGATGACCGCCGAATTGGTCGAGATATTCGCTGCACTGCTGCAGAACCCCATGGATGTCAAGCCCTTCAACACTCCGCACTGAACCCCGGATGAGCCCATTCATACCGCCGAGAATAACGGTCGGCAAGTAATGTTTTTCAATCATCTTTGAAGCTACAATGCCAAGAACTCCGAGATGCCAGGACTCATCATAAAGCACAATCGAAGAACACCATGAGGCAAAATGATTTTCAAGCATTTTCTCAGCTTTCACCATAATATCTGCGTCGAGTTCCCTTCGCTGCACATTGATACGATCAAGCTCCTCGGCGAAGCATCGGGCATCGGCGGACGAATCTGAAAGCAGCCAGTCAAGAGCAAGGTGTGCTGAGTGCATTCTGCCCGCAGCATTGATACGGGGAGCAATACCGAACGCGATATTGAACATGCCAAATTCTGCCGGAAGAACCTTCATGAGAGAAAACATCGCTTTGATATTGGCTCTGGGGTTGGTTCGCATTCGCTTGATTCCCTCACGAACCAGTGCGCGATTTTCTCCCTCAAGAGAGACCATATCGGCGGCTGTGGCAATAGCGACAAAATCAAGATATTTCTGCCAGCTCTCCGGTTCAGCATTGAGATGCTCGCCTATTGCATGAATAAACTTGAACGCAACACCGCATCCGCATAACTCCCTGAATGGATAGGAAGAGCCTGGAACCTTTGGATTTAAAATAGCATAGGCTGGAGGAAGCTCGTCAGACTCATGATGATCACAAACAATCACATCAATACCACATTCAGCGCACCGGGTTATCGCTTCAATCTCTTTTATACCACAATCAACCGTAATGACAAGGTTGACATTCCGCTCAACAGCCGAATCGATGCCTTCAATCGATAGACCATAGCCCTCCGCAAAACGATCGTTGATGTAATAAGAGACCTCACCCCCCAGCTCTTTCAAAAAAAGCAGAAGCATTGCTGTGCCAGTGGTGCCGTCAACATCATAATCACCATAAAGCATTATTTTTTGATGCTCCCTGATTGCATGCAATACCCGTTCGACGGCTTGCTTCATATCCTGGAGAAGAAAGGGAGATGGCAGATTGTTGATTGACGAACGAAAATAATCCTTTGCTTCATCAAAAGATGAAATTCCACGGTTGCACAAGGCTCTCGCCACAGGCATACTGACATTGATTGCCTCCGAAAGAGCAAGAACAACCTGTTTATCAGGAGAGAGTAAATTCCAGCGGAATCGTTTCATGAAAATTTCACAGGTAATGAAAACTGTCAATGTAGGGAACACGAAACCATTTTATGGCAAAAAATATTTAAACACCCATCAGCAGCTCTCCTGTTGTGAAAGATAGAGTGAATATTTCTTACATTTGGGTTCGATGCTTACACTGAATCCATCACGTCAATCAACACACTAACTATCGGAAGAGCATGAGCAATTTGATTACCATTGAACGCCACATCCTTGAACAGCAAAAATTTTTCCCGGAAGCACATGGCGAACTTACCGACCTTCTCAACGATGTCGCCTTTGCTGCAAAGCTGGTCAGGAGAGAGGTTGTCCGCGCGGGCCTGGTCGATATTCTCGGTTTTACAGGAAGCACCAATGTTCAGGGTGAAGAGGTCAAAAAACTTGATCTGTTCGCCAATGAAAAAATCATCAACGCTATCGGCCAGCACGGACGGTTTGCTATCATGGGCTCAGAAGAAAACGAGGGTATCATTATTCCACCGAAAAACGAGACCGGCAACTATGCACTCCTCTTTGATCCCCTCGATGGCTCATCAAACATCGATGTGAATGTCAGCGTCGGCACCATTTTCTCGATCTACAAGCTCAAGGGTGACGATCCTGGCAAGGCAAGCCTCAGCGACTGCCTGCAGCATGGTTACGAGCAGGTCGCTGCCGGTTATGTCATCTACGGCTCCTCAGTCGTCATGGTTTATACCACCGGCCACGGTGTACACGGCTTTACCTACGACCCGACCATTGGAGAGTTTCTTCTTTCACACGAGAATATCGTCACCCCGAAAAGCGGTAAATATTACTCGATCAACGAAGGCTCTTACGCGCAGTTCAACGAGGGTACCAAGAAATATCTCGACTATATCAAAGAGGAAGACCCGGCAACAAACCGTCCTTACAGCACCCGTTACATTGGATCGCTTGTCGCCGATTTCCACCGCAATCTTTTGACTGGCGGTGTCTTTGTTTATCCTCCGACCACAAAACACGCCACAGGAAAGCTCCGTCTCATGTATGAAGCCAATCCACTTGCCTTTATCTGCGAACAGGCTGGAGGCCGCGCCACCAACGGCAGGGATCGTATTCTGGATATTCAGCCCCTCGAGCTTCATCAGCGTACGCCTCTCTATATCGGCAGCGAAGACGATGTTATCATTGCTGAGGAATTTGAGCAGGGTGTGCGATAACCGCATTGATCGCACCTGTTATCACCAACAAAAAGGCCTCCTTTCAGTGGAGGCCTCTTTGTTGATTTATTGTATCTCTCCGCGATCAAACTCTGGATAAAATATTCTGTTGATACCCACCGTTTTTCCGCTTGACACATCCAGCGACAAGAGCACCCCGGAGAAATGCACATCATCCTCGGCACACTCATACTTGTGCGGTGTCTGATAGAGCATCCGGTCAGTTGCCGACTTGATCTGCATACCAATGACTGACTGATGAGGCCCGGTCATGCCAGCATCTGTGCAGTAGCCTGTCCCTTTCGGCAGAATACGCTCATCTGCTGTTGGCACATGGGTATGCGTCCCGATAACGGCGGATACCCTCCCGTCAAGGTACCATCCAAGCGCTATCTTCTCAGCCGTTGCCTCAGCATGAATGTCCACAAATATATGCCGCACCTTCTCTTTTCCCTGCTCTTTAATCTGCTTGATCACCCAGTCTGCCGTCCGGAAAGGACAGTCGATTGAGTACATGAAGGTTCTGCCCTGCAGGTTAACCACAGCAATATCGCCCAGTCCATTCGGAAGTTTGTAGATTCCGTACCCCTTGCCATACGTACCCTTGGGATAATTCAGCGGACGCAAGACCTGTGGATGCGTTTTCAGTGTATCAAAAAAATTGAAATTGCTCCAGGTATGATTTCCGCCTGTCACCACATTAACCCCTGCCTCAAGAAGCTGGTTCAGCGCTTCAAGACTCAACCCCTTGCCATGATGGGCATTTTCTCCGTTACAAATCACAAAATCAACATGATACTTGCTGATAAAACTTTTCAGCATCCGTTCCACCATCTGCAGACCCGGAGTACCGACAACATCGCCGATGAACATGACGTTCAGGGTTTTCTGTGCCATACCATTTCCTTAACGTATCGCGTTACTTGAGAGTTACTTTTTTAAATTTGCACATTGCGCGACTTAATGTAACAATCTTATTGACGTGAACTCTACCCAGGCTGATTGTGACTCAGCATTTTTTCAGTGTGTGAACAAATTATTACATTCCGGTTACGAAAGACTTCTCAAGAACATCAACCATCAGGAAGACCTATGACAACAGCTATTGGCAACCTTGATACTTTTATTCATCGCTGGACTGCACGGAGTGGAAAGTCCCCTGGAGAATATTCTGGAGATTACATCATAACGCCCGAAGGCCTTGTCCGCAATAACATGGATGAAGAGCAGGGACGGGGAGGCTATTATCAGGAGAGGGCCTGCACATCTGAAAGCCAGGTAATGATGGTGCGAGGCTATCTCAGGGCATATCAGGCAACAAAGGAGAACCGCTACCTCACCGTTGCGCATACCTTTGCCGATGCGCTGATCAAGTATTTCTTTTTCGGAGTCACTCCCGCAGCAGCAGCCAAATGGCATTCTCACTGGATTGTCAATGGCGGGGCTGCGTTCAACTCTAAAGAAAAGAATCATGGGTCGGAACTTATCGGTTACGGTGAGGCTTACGAGTGCTGGCCTACGTGGCGAAAGTTGCGTCCAAACGAGTTTGCAACCGCTGGCGACTCACTCCACTGGTTTATGGAGACGTTTGACCTGTTGTCTCGCCTTGAATCAGCCGAATCGAAACCGAAATGGCTCAACGCAAGAAATTCTATGTTCCGTGAATTTCAACTCATCACTGCCCCTCAAAAGAAAATCGTTTACAAGGGAGCCATACCATTTGAATACACCAATAAAGGAGAGAATCTCTCAGTTCTGCCCACAGCGATTGTTCGGGGGCCATATTACGCAGGATACCAGAATCCCCTGCCTTGGCATTACATGAAAGATTACACCGCTGCCGCAAACATGATGCAATTTTTGATTGATGCGCAGGCTGCATACACCAAAAGCACTGGAATCACAGGTCCGTTTGCTCCCGTATACCACTATGACGACTCTTTTTTAGGCAAAGCCGTCAAAAACAGCTTTACCTGGGAAGGGCCAGATCCAAATACCTTCTGGGGCGGATTCCAGTATCGGCCATTTGCAGCCGTTGCCGATTTCTGGCAACAGTGTGTGACCTCAAAAACAGTCAACCCGGCTGTTACCAATGCCGCCAGGGTAAGCGCTACCTTCCTTGGATGGCTTGATGGCTGGTTGACAGCGCATCCATCCGATACTTATGTTCCAACAGTTTTCAGAGAAAAAACTGCTCCACTGGCTCCATCACCCAAGAGTAATGATGACAAAGATCCTCACATGATCGCCCTCGCTCTCAAGGGATCAATACTGTGTAAAAAGGCGGGTGCAAATCCACTGGTGGTTGACCGAGTCATTCCACGACTCCATGCTATGCTGATGAGCCATCAGATCACCACCGGCGAAATGGCTGGCGCGTTTTCTCATGACCCAAACAGCCATATATTCAAGGGGTTATGGGCTGGAGAGATCATGGATGCACTTGCCCTCTACGCAATAAGATAATCGCTGCCAACATGCCGCCTCTGCGAGGCTATTCATACCATTCAGTGGGGCAATCGATGGTGGTCGGAAAGAAACACAAAAGCCTGGAGCAATGTCCAGGCTTTTGTGAAGTCAAATAAATATATCCTCAAAGTGCGTCAATGATCGCATTCAGCGTTGCACTTGGGCGCATTGCTTTCGTCGTCAATGCTTCATCCGGGTTATAATAACCACCCATGTCCACCGGTTTTCCCTGTGCCGCAATCAGCTCCCCATTGATTTTCGCCTCATTGTCACCAAGCTGCTGTGCGACTTTGGCAAAACGGGCCTGCAACTCCTGATCCTTGTTCTGGGCTGCAAGTGCCTTGGCCCAGTAGAATGCAAGGTAGAAATGGCTTCCCCTGTTATCTATCTGACCAACTTTACGGGCCGGAGACTTGTCGTTATCGAGGAATTCTCCAATAGCCTGATCAAGAGTCTCGGCAAGAACCGCAGCTTTGTCATTATTGAACGTACGGGAAAGATGGTCAAGCGAAGCGGCAATCGCTGAAAACTCTCCGAGAGAATCCCATCTCAGATAACCCTCTTTCTGGAACTGCTGAACATGTTTTGGAGCTGACCCACCAGCGCCAGTTTCAAAGAGACCCCCACCATTCATGAGCGGCACAACCGAAAGCATCTTGGCGCTGGTGCCAAGTTCAATGATCGGAAAAAGATCGGTGAGATAGTCACGAAGCACGTTACCAGTGACAGAGATCGTATCCTTGCCTGCTCTAATTCTCTCCAGAGAGAAATTCATGGCCTCGACCGGAGTGAGAATACGAATATCCAAGCCTGTGGTATCATGCTCTTTCAGATACTGAGTCACTTTTTTGATGATCTCTGCATCATGAGCCCGTTTGCTGTCGAGCCAGAAAATTGCGGGTACTCCTGTGATCCGGGCTCTGTTGACGGCAAGTTTAACCCAGTCACGGACAGGAGCATCCTTTGCCTGGCACATTCTGAAAATATCACCAGTTTCAACCTGCTGCTCGAGCAGTGCCTTGCCTGCGGTATCAACGACACGGATTGTTCCATTGGCTGGAGCGGTGAACGTTTTGTTGTGCGAACCATACTCTTCAGCCTGCTGGGCCATAAGTCCGACGTTCGGCACGCTGCCGATGGTGGCAGGATTGAAAGCGCCGTTTTTCTTGCAATCTTCAATGATTGCCTGGTACATGGTTGCATAACAACGGTCAGGAATCATGGCCTTGGTATCGTGAAGCTTGCCATCCGGCCCCCACATTTTACCTGAATCGCGCACCACAACAGGCATGGATGCATCAACAATAATGTCGTTAGGCACATGGAGGTTGGTGATACCCTTGTCGGAATCAACCATCGCCAATGCAGGACGGGTGGCATAGACTGCCTGAATATCTGCTTCAATTTCAGCTCTCTTTGCTTCCGTCAGATTCTGGATTTTAGCATAGAGATCGCCAAGTCCGTTGTTCACATTCACGCCAAGCTCCTTGATGGTAGCGGCATGTTTTTCGAAGACATCCTTGTAGAAAACGGTGACAGCGTGGCCGAACATAATCGGATCGGAGACCTTCATCATGGTTGCCTTGAGGTGCAGCGACAACAGCACGCCGGTTGCCTTTGCATCGGCAATCTGATCTTCAAAAAACTTGCGAAGTGAACGAACATTCATGACTGAAGTGTCAATAATCTCACCGGCAAGTAAAGGAGTTTTATCCTTCAGTACTGTTGTCTTGCCTTCCCCGTCAACAAACTCGATTTTTACCGTTGTAGCTTCTTCAAGAGTAACTGACTTTTCGCTGCCGTAGAAATCACCGGCGCTCATAGATGCTACCTGTGATTTTGAGTCGCTGCTCCACGCACCCATTTTGTGCGGATTCTTTTGGGCAAACGCTTTTACGGAAAGCGGCGCCCGACGATCGGAATTTCCCTCACGTAACACCGGATTTACAGCGCTTCCAAGCACCTTTGCAAATCTTGTCTGAAGCTCTTTTTCAGCCTCATTTGCAGGCGCTTCAGGGTAGTCAGGAATGTTATAACCATGCTCCTGCAGCTCCTTGATCGCGACTCTCAACTGGGGAACTGATGCGCTGATATTCGGCAGCTTGATGATATTGGCTTCCGGTGTCAGTGCGAGTGCGCCTAATTCAGCCAGATAATCGGGTATTTTCTGGCTATCCGTCAGATTTTCAGGAAAATTTGCAAGAATTCGTCCTGCAAGAGAAATGTCTTTAGGTTCAAAATCAACCCCGGTACCCTTTGCAAATCCCTTAAGGACAGGAAGGAGAGAGTAAGTCGCGAGAGCAGGCGCCTCATCAATTTTGGTATAAACAATTTTTGCTGTTTCTGCCATCTCTATTTTCGTTTTATGTATTTTAAAGAATATGAATAACGACACTCAAAAAAAGAGGCGCCCAGGAAATCGCACACAAGAGAGGCAGAAGCCGTTTATGGCGAAAACGAATTATAATATTGTGATAGCCTGCGCTGAATAACTGCAATGGCCTCAACACAGCAGCCTCTGATGATTTTGGCACCCGAGGCTGATTATGGAGAGAGCTGTTCCGCTTTGTCTATGAACAATCAGGAGAGCAGGCTACAGCGCCACACCCCGGAAAAAACTTATTCAGGAAGGCATAAACTCATCAAGACCCACCCGTTCTGCAAGCTCCTTGTCGTTGAGCACCTCGTGGGCAAGCTTGATCATGGGAATGGTAGCGCCCATTGAACTGTAACCACCATCATGGAAAAGATTCTGCATGGTTACCTTGCGAGAGAGGTCACTGAGAATGGTCATGGTATATTCAGCGCACTCTTCAGCCGAAGCATTTCCAAGAGGAGACATGAGATCGCTGTATTCGAACATTTTCTCAAACCCCGGAATACCGCTTCCTGCCTTGGTATAGGTTGGGCTTTGTGATATGGTATTGATACGGATAGCTTGCCTGGCAAGCCGAGGTCCATAACTGCGGACAATGGATTCAAGCAGTGACTTCGCATCTCCCATATCAGAGTAGGTCCAATAATTTCTCTGTGAAGCAATATACGATAGAGCAAGAATGCTCCCTCCTGGATTGATCGCCTCATTCTTCAACGCATAAGAGACAAGCCTGTGAAGCGACAACGCCGAAACATCAAGAGTTTTGATAAACCACTCGTAGTTGAGCTCTTCATAAGGCAACTGTTTGCGAATATTCTGTGACATTCCGATAGAATGAACAATAAAATCAACTGAGCCGATTTTTTCCTTCAGCTCTTTGAAACAGTTATCAACATCCTCATTTTTGGACGCATCACAAACAATCATCGGAGCGTTACCGCACAGTACCGAGAGTTCTTCGATATTACCGAAACGCAACGCGGCCGCAACATTTGAGATGGCAATCTCTGCGCCTTCCCTGTAGGCGTTAAGCGCTATCTGCCAGCCGATACTGCTTTCATCAAGCGGGCCGAACACGATTCCCTTTTTCCCTTTCAACAAACCATAGTGCGCTTTCTCGGACATGATATAAGCTGATTCTTTAACAAAGATTGGGGTAAATTCCCGTTAACTCGACACTTTAAACACTCAAGATACATGATTCCCTTGAAAACTTAAACTCTTTACCCCTAATTTTTCTTCCGGTACGCGTTATGAACGTATTTTATATTTTCAATCGCCTCATCGAGCGGAGCTTGTCAAGCATATTTTTATTAACATTTAGTTCCAATTCCTCCTTTTCGACGGGTATCTCCCTGAACACCACCCGAAGAAGATTATCCTCTCTGATATACTTTTCCATTTCAAGACTGTACAACGCTCTCGGCAGGGTTATGATCCTCTGGGCTCTATCAACTGTCACCACAATATCCGTCCCCATCCGGTCAACAATCACCTCTTCGGCTTCCTGGAGAAAAGGTATCTTGATGCAGAGAACTTCGCGGTGGTCTTCCGATACCGCGTTTTTCTTGCTTTCAATCCAGAAATTCTTTCCGGAATAAAAAATCTTGTCCGGTTCCTGTTCACCAAAAACCAGTTTACTGATCTCATGGAGGGCATCGGTACCTATCGGCTCGGTTCTCTGCAATTGACAGCGAAAAACCGGGGTAGGATAAAAGGATTGATCGATCTCCAGCAAATATTTGCTGTGCAGATCAGCCCAGAATTCAAAATACTCACCAACAGTTTTTGAAGTGGGAAGAATCTTGTTGATCACAATACCATCAACATTGATCCCGTAAAGATGCACAAAGGTGTAAGCTCGCTTTGTTTCAAGGATGGAGAGCTTTTCAGGGTTCAATACCAGTCGGAAGGATACCTCGGGACTGAGAATAAACTTGTTGATATCCTCCATCTGCTTGAGAAGCACATTAATCTCGTTAAAAAAATCATCGTCAGGAATGGATTTTCCATTCAACGGACGCGCCAGCGAAGACATGCTCTTGTAAAGCTTGAAAAACTGCTTGCCCATATTGCCACCGATAATGATTTCAGGGTAGGCGAGCAGACGAAGGGTGTTCCCTGTCGGAGAGGTATCGAGCACAACAGCATCCCATTTGCCTGACTGCGCCTCATCAAGCAGGCGGCTTAAGGCAAAAATTTCGTCAAGACCAGGCTGCGTGGTCAGCTCGGAAGCCATGCCGCTTTCAATCCCCTTGTTCTTATAAGAAGTAGAGACAAATTTCTGAAAGCCGGACATATTCTTTTTCAGCTCATAAATCGTGTCGACTTCCAGACCATACAGATTTTCTTCGATCTTCTGTGGATCGTTACGGCTTATCCGTGTATTAAAAACATCCGAAAGCGAATGTGCAGGATCGGAGGACATGATCAGCACTTTCTTGTTCTGCCTTGCAAGAGCAACCGCCGTTGATGATGAAATTGTTGTTTTGCCGGTACCGCCCTTTCCTGAATAAATAATAACTCTGGTCTGCGACTGGCCTTCCGTTAAGTCCCTCGACAACATAAAAAATCCCCCTGTTAAAGCTCGATAATCCAAAAGGTGCCCCCCTCTTCGGGAGAGCAAAAAACATAATCTGTCAAGGTATCATTTTTCGCCTGCTTAGAGAAAAACAATCTTTTTCTGCAATGCCTGATCAAGTTGCTCCATATACTCCTCATGAGCAATTTCAACCGCACCCAGTTTCCTGAGATGGGGGTTCATGATCTGTGCGTCCAGGAGCAGATACCCTTTCTGCTTCAGATGAAAAACCAGACGATCAAACGCTATGCGGGATGCACAGGAACGCCGAAAAAACATGGATTCACCAAAAAAAGCGCCGCCCATAGCCATACCGTACAAGCCTCCAGCCAACTCCCCATGATACCAGCTTTCAACACTATGAGCCAGCCCAAGCTGATGAAGCTTGCTGTATGCTTCGATAATTTCAGCGGAAATCCATGTTTCCTGATCACTTTTTCGTGGAGCTGCACATCCTCTGATCACACCGTCAAAATCTTTGTCAAACGTCACAATAAACTCTTTTTTGCTCATCAAGCGAAGAAGATCACGCGAAGGGCTGTAGGTATCAAGAGGCACCACAGCCCTGTTGTGCGGCTGACACCAGAAAATTTTTCCATCCAAAGGATCAGACATCGGGAAAAAACCCTGACGGTAAGCCCTGAGCAACTCTTCAATACGAATCATATATTCCGAAGCACACGATGCCGGTTAATGAAACTTCAGAAGAATGTCGTCAACAACTCTTTTTGGTACATGATGAATGCCGTTCGCATCCCTGAAGTAACGAACAGAATCATTATTTCCCATCTGGTCAATAACAACCGTTTCGACGGGTTTTCCTATCGCAATAACCATCAGAGGCGAAAAGGTCTCAGGAATCTTCAGTAATTCGCGAATTTTTTTTCTCTGAAAAGCGCCGATAATACATCCGCCGAGACCCAATGCCGTTGCGCCAAGAAGAATGGTCTGAGCAGCAATACCACTGTCACAGGCAAAATCTTTGGTTATTCCTGAATCACCAAGCATAACGATAAAAGCTGGCGGACGTTCTCCTTCAACCGGACCTGGCCAGTCCGCCAGATAGCCTGCCCAGGAAAGAGAGGGATAAAGAGCCGCAACAATTTCGGGCTCACAAACCGCAATATATTTCAGCGGCTGAAGATTTCTTGCCGACGGAACATAGCAGGCCAGCTCAACAAGCTCCCGCACAGTATCTTCGGTGACAGGATAGTTGCCGTCAAATCTCCGGTAACTCCGGCTGGTCATGACGAGTTCTCTGAAATGCATTATTGAAATATGGGTTAAGATTTTTCCGCCCAGGCCGCCTCGGTGTATTTCGAAAGCTCATCCCATTGACCGCTGCTTATCCATTCAGTAATGTAATTCACCGTTCTGGAATAACACAACGGCTCACGGCAGGGTTGCTGAAGCCAGTCGGTCAAAATAGATTCGTCAAGCCGATCCATTGCCATGCCATACCCAAGCTGTACCATACCAAGCGCGTTGGATTGCTGCTCGATCTGGCCGTCAAGCGGCCTCAGCAACAGCTTCTTTCCAAGATGCAGTGCCTCACCAGGAAGCTCAAATCCTGCATTGCACACCACACCGTTGCTCTCCATAAGATCACTGAGAAATCCTTCACGGCAGTAAGCCCTGAAATGCAGATGCCCATCATCACGATTGTCCTGCACCTTCCCATAAATAAAAAATTCAAAGCTGTCAAACGGAGTAAAAAAGAGCACAATATCGTCTACCTCCTCAAAAGGGAGATAGACAAGAACTTTTTCTTTGACCACCGTCGCTGCTTTACGGGCATATAGTGTCTCAGGAATAACCGGAGGAAAAATCGGCTGATTAAAGTGACTCCAGTGGAGCCCTGCATTATATCGCGCAGGGGCAAAATTCAGCAGAGTATATTTTTCAAAAAAATTTCCTTTGGCAACCGGAATATCATATTTGAATGCATACTGATGGCCAAAGCCGACAGAGGGAATATTTCTCAATCGTGCGGCTATCGAAGTAATCGGGTCAAAGTCAGTAATAATCAGATCCGTACCTGTAGTATCAAGCTTTATGACATCAGACATCAGACGAACAAGGTCAAGCTGAAACAGCGTGTCGATATAGTTCAGCTTTCCCTTATAGGTTGCCAGTGTCAGGCCTTTCATTACCCGGTATGGCTCAAATATTTCAATCTCCTTCAGCTCTTCCTCCTTTCTTCCGCTGATGATAACCTCAACATCATGACCAGCCTCTTTAAGCTTTCGAACAAGCTCGCGACTGCGGCTGATATGGCCATTTCCCGTACCTTGAACACCAAAAAGGATTTTCATACTACTGAATTTTCAGATTGGCATACTGCACCATCAGCGTCTTCTCCCCTGCATTGCGAAATGTTATCCGGACTTTCTGCTTGGCCCCGCTTCCCTGAACATCAAGCACTACTCCGGGGCCGAAAAGAGCATGATGCACCATCACCCCTTCACGAAGTGCAGGGCGCGAAGGCTTTGGTTGACCTCCTGGAGCTGTTTCTCCAGCAACAGGCGCACTTGTTCTCTGCTGATAACCTCTCGACATTGATGACAAACCGGAAGCGGGTCTCTCCTTCGCTATTCGGTCAGAAAGTAAACTCCCACTCTCTGTTTGCACTATTGCAGAGTCGATTTCACTGATAAACATTGATGGAAGAGAGTGATGCAACTGACCATACTGGTAACGACTCTGCGCCCAGGAGAGAAATATCTTCTCCTGCGCCCTTGTCATTGCAACATAAAAAAGCCTGCGTTCCTCCTCAAGCTCATCAGGCTCATAGCAGTGCAGGGGAAAAAGCCTCTCCTCAAGACCGGTGATAAACACCACAGGGAACTCAAGACCTTTAGCCGCATGGACCGTCATCAGAGAAACATAGTTATCAGAGTCCTGCGTCTCTTCATAGTCGGAAGCAAGAGATATATTTTCCAGAAAATCACCAAGCAACCCGGCATCAGGGTTATGGTCAGAAAAATCCCTTGCCATTGAGAGCAGCTCCTGAAGGTTTTCGTGACGCGCCAGCGATTCAGGAGTATTTTCAGCCTGCAAGAGCAACGGAATGGAGGTCAGATTGAAAAGCTCCGTCAAAACTTCGTACACCGTTCCGTTGACAGCCAGCCCCTTGAGAGTCTCAATGACGCTGCTGAAAGAGGTGAGAGCATTGACCAGTCGAGCCTGGAAGCCTCCCTCATCAGCCCGTATGATTGCATCATAAAGAGTTATTTCACGTTCTTCGGCAAACTCCCTTAGCTTGCTGATACTGACATCTCCTATTTTTCGGGAAGGAAAATTGATAATTCTCAAGAGCGATTCACTGTCGCGCTCATTAAGAATAAACCGAAGATAGGCAACAGCGTCTTTGATCTCCTTGCGCTTGTAAAACGAGACACTTCCGAACAATCTGCAGGGAATCTTGTTCTGGCGCATAACATCCTCAACCACACGAGACTGGGCATTGGTACGATAAAAAACCGCGAAGCTTCTGTACTCATATCCCTGCTTCTGACGCAGTGTACGTATCTGCTCTCCAACCCTTTCGGCCTCATTCCGCTCATTATATGCCTCGATAAGCGTCAGTGGCTCTCCTTCATGCCGATGAGAAACCAGCTCTTTTTTAATCTGTCTAAGATTGCGCCCAATGACGCTGTTTGCAGCCTTGAGAATATTACCGGTACTCCGATAGTTCTCAACAAGCTTGAACGTCCGGGCGTCATTATAGTCATCCTGAAAGTTCAGAATATTGGAAATATCAGCGCCTCGCCATGAATAGATCGATTGCGCATCATCGCCAACAACAAAAATGTTGCGATGCCCGGCACCAAGCATTTTAGCGACGAGGTACTGGGCCCGGTTGGTATCCTGATACTCGTCAATCATGATGTAACGAAAAGATTCCTGCAACTCTCTGAGCACTTCAGGGTGGGCATTGAAGAGTTCAAGCGGCTTGATCAGCAGATCATCGAAATCAAGGGCGTTGTTCTCCTTCAGTTTTCTGGTGTACAACTCGTAGACCTGTGATGCCTTCTGCTGATTATAGTCGCTGGCATTTCGATGAAACTCGGCAGGGAGAATAAAACTGTTTTTTGCCCTGCTGATCATCCCCTGTACGGTATTAATCGGCACCGACTCAACGGAAATATTGAGTTCAGTCATCGACTGCCTGATCAGGCTTTTACTGTCATCTGAATCAAAAATTGAAAAATTCCGGTTGTAGCCAATCAGGTCGATGTAGTTGCGGAGAAGTCGGGCAAAAATAGAATGAAACGTCCCTATCCACAGACCTCGTGAACTGCCCTGATGAAGCAGAGTGTCAACACGGTGGCGCATCTCACCAGCAGCCTTGTTGGTAAAGGTGAGGGCAAGAATATTCCCGGGAGAAACTCCCTCATTATTGATAAGATACGCAATACGATAGGTTATCACCCTTGTCTTGCCGGAACCTGCACCCGCCAGCACCATAACAGGACCGGATGTGGTAACGACAGCACTGCGCTGAACATCATTGAGATCGTTTAAAAAATCGGTCAATACTCCCTTACACCTGTTTACGGTTAGAACGCATCCCTGCTCTCTCGACTCAATCAGGTTGCGCAAAAATTTTCTGTTGAATTTCGTATAACTTTACCCTTTTTACAAGTTACTCTCAAATAAATCATCTGCCAGTAATTCTTCGATTTATTTAATGCCCGACATGCTCATTTTTGGCTTCCAGAGTTATTATATTCGAGCATGAACCTTTGCCCGCAACTACACAAATAAAGGATCAATATCCAATGTTTCCTCTTGTTTACGAAATCAATACCAGGATCTGGCTGCAAAAGCTGAGCATAGAGCATAACCGTGCAGTTACCCTCGGCAACATTCCTGATGAGGAGTTTGCCTTCTTTTCAAGCTGCGGCTTTGATATTGTCTGGCTTATGGGAGTATGGAAACCAAGTCAGTACAGCAAGGCAATTGCAACTTCGCACCGGGGGCTTCGGGAAGCCTTCCTGCGGCACGTGACAACAGTAACACCAGAGGATATAGCATCATCACCCTATTCTATCCCTTCCTATACCGTCAATGAAATTCTGGGAGGGGAGACAGAGCTGCTTACCTTTCGTGAAAAACTTCATGCATGCGGCATTAAACTCATGCTCGACTTTGTTCCAAACCATCTTGCTCTCGACAATGCATTCCTGCCTGAGCATCCGGAATATTTTATCCCGATATGCCTTGAAGAACAGTGCCTGGATCCCGGAGCGGGATTTGAATATATGAAAGGGACATACCTGGCTTATGGCAAAGACCCTTACTTTGAACCATGGACGGACACGTTGCAGCTCAACTACGCCCGGAAGGAGACGCGCAAGATGATGACGGAGAACCTTTTCAAGATAAGTTCGCTCTGCGATGCCGTCAGGTGCGACGTCGCCATGCTGGTTCTGAAAAGCGTTTTCAACACCACATGGAGCACTCTTTCGGGTGTCATGGAGGAGGAGTTCTGGTGCAATGCGATTACCGCAGTAAAACTCCGTCATCCCAACTTTCTTTTTCTGGCTGAATCTTATTGGAACAAGGAGTGGGAGCTTCAGCAACAGGGATTTGACTTTACCTACGACAAACCATTTTATGACTATCTCTGCAATGCATCCAGCAACATTGAAAAACTGTCAGGACACTTGCTTGGAAATTGGGAGTACCAGAAACATCTCTGCCGGTTTATTGAAAACCATGATGAGCCAAGAGCTGCTGAAAAAATCGGTCTGAACAACAAGGCCGCAGCTCTGGTGCTGCTTACATCTCCAGGAATGCATCTTATCCATCAGGATCAAATGGATGGCTTCAGAAAACAAATTCCGGTACAACTTCTCCGGCAGGCAAATGAAGCCAGCGATGAAAACCTTGCTGAGTTCTACAAAAAACTTTTTTTACTTCAAGATCGAGACGTGTTTCAGGAAGGACGGATCGAATGGCTCAACCTTAATGCACCATACAAGTCGCATTGTCTGGGATTTCACCGTTTTACAGCAAAAGAGAGCGCTTATGTTCTGGCTAATTTCAGCGTAAACGGTATTCCTCTGGAATTCAGTCACCCCTCCCTTGAAAATGGCGCCCTCAAGAAGCTCACCATACTCAGCACACAAAACAACAACAAAACGAGCGTTCACTATACTGAAAAGGTGATGAAAATAAATCTCTCTCCTCATGAAGCGGTAGTCATAAACTGCCTGACGACAGTAGCAGCATACCAACATGAGTAACGGAACAAAGCAATATTGACATTTCATAGTATGCAAGTCATCACGCACAACATCACAGTTAGTACCACAAAGCCGATTGAAATTATCGACATTACTGCAGAAATAAGAGCGGCCCTCTCCTCAACCGGGCTGGAACGAGGGCAGATCACCGTGATAAGCCGTCACACAACCGCTTTTATCAATATCAATGAAAAAGAGGAGCGCTTGCTTGAAGATATGGAGACCTTTCTCAAGCGACTTGTTCCAAAAGACGGCAACTACCAGCATAACCTCAATCCGATTGATGGCCGACACAATGCCCACTCTCATCTGCTTGGCCTCTTTATGAACAGCTCGGAAACCATTCCTTTTTCGGAAGGGAAAATGCTGCTGGGGCAGTGGCAGTCTCTGTTTTTTGTTGAACTTGACGGCCCGCGCGCAGAGAGAACAGTTCTCCTGCAGATTTCAGGCATATAGCCACAGTGCGTGCAGGGAACCGGAACGGCGTAAACATGATTAAAGTCATACTCTGTGACTAACCTGAAGCCTTGAAACTTCATGCCCGATTCGATTCCGATTACCATTACTCAACAGACAACACTCCTCTCAGCAATCCATTCGCCTGATGCTCTCAAAAAGCTCACTCTTGATGAGCTTCAGAGAGTGGCAGTTGAATGCCGCAGTGAGGTCATTAATCTTGTTTCGGTCAATGGTGGCCATTTCGCTTCAAGCCTTGGCGTCGTCGAGCAGACCGTGGCACTGCATCATGTCTACAGCACTCCCCGCGACAAATCACGCTCAACCCATTTTGTGGTGATTGAGGAGAACAGCGAAATCGGCGGGCTGGGCAGCGGCGTGATCGACCACCTCAATGCCTCGGGACAGCATCGCTCTGTGCTGAAAGTGGCGCTACCAGATGCATTTGTGACTCATGGACATATCGATGACCTCTACAGGAGCATCGGCTTCGACACACCGACAATGACAGCACGAATAAAGCAATTTTACAACGATGGCCAGAGATGAAAATGCGCAAGCAGAGCAAGCACCGCCCAGACTGAAACATTGGCAAACAACCCTGCAAGCAGATCATCAGCCATGATTCCCCAACCGCCGGGGAATCGCTGGGCAGCATCGACAGGCCCCGGTTTTGCTATATCGAAAAAGCGGAAAAAAACAAGCGAGAGCAGAGCTGGCAACCATCCCACAGGCAGAAAAGCCAGCGCCAGCCACTGACCGGCAAGCTCATCTATCGTCACAATTGAGGGGTCATTCCCGAACTCCTCTTCCATCAGCGTTCCTGACCAGATGCCAACAAAAGTGCAAAGCGCAACAAGGGAGAGCAGAAGCGGCGGCTCATGGAGTATCGGGATAATGTAATAGCAGAGAACTGCCGCAATACTCGTCACTGTCCCTGGTGCTACAGGAAAATAACCGATTCCGAAACAGGTGGAGAGAATTTTAGCTGCCAGCTTCTTCATGCTCTCAGCGCCCCTGAAGAGGCTTCTGAAAGTAGATGCCCCAGTTGCTGACCAGGTAGGAGATACCGGTATAGACTGTAAAAACAGTTACCACCAGCATGATAGAATCCAGATAACCTGAAGCCAGAAAACGGCTGATCGTGAGCGACAAACCTTTTCCGAAAAACGCCGCCTCCTTCATCAGAATGAGCGCCATAATGAGATAGACAAAGAGATTCTGAACCAGGGTTTTGTACTTCGCCTCCGTACTTGTCACTACCGGCCTGTTTTTATATTCGGCATAGATCCGCAGCGATGTCACCACAACATCCCTGACAACCACCAGAATCACCATCCAGAGCACCAGATAGCCCATCCAGACATAAAGCAGAAGCGCTGCGGTAATAAGCAATTTATCGGCAAGCGGATCCAAAAAAGCACCAAGACGGGTCTCAACACCATATTTTCGTGCATGATAACCATCATAGAGATCCGTCAGGGAGGCCACCGTAAAAACAATGACACCCAACAGTTTGAGCCAAGGATCCACCTGCAGCAACAACGCAACAAAAACAGGAACAAGCAGAATCCGCAATGCGGTCAACTGGTTTGGTATAGTCAGATACTCGTCTTTCAAGCCCTGCCGGATTTATAATATTATCACATTCAAAAGCGGGATGACCCCATAGCCTTTAAGATACAGTATTGCAACCTGTTTTTCAATGGCTCTGCACTGCTGAAGAAAATAATGGTTATTACTCAAGCTCGACAAAGGTCACCCCATCACCTCCTTCACCCCACTCGCCAAGCCGAAACCCCTTGACTGCCGGATGCTGCTGCAAGCACTCCGCCGTTCTTTTGCGCAGAGAACCGGTACCCTTGCCATGCAGAATCATCGCGGCATAGATGCGGTTAAGACGCATGGTGTCAAGAAATCTCTCGATTTTCAGCGTTGCCTCATCAGCGGTCAACCCCCGCACATCAAGTTTTGTTGACTCAATCCCTGTCGTCATGGCCGACCATGAACTTTTCTGTTGACGCAGTTCAGGCTGCCGCAAACTTTTTTTCGCCTGTGTTTTTGAACTCTTCTCAAGATTTTTCAGTGCCGTGGTCAACCTGAAATTACCACAGAGCACCACCACACTTTCACCATGAACACTCTCAACCTCACCGGAGGTATTGGTATCGAGAATACTGACAAGGTCACCTGCGCGGATGGTACGATCAACCCTGACCGCCGCTTCAGCTCTGGCGCGCAGAAGCGACTCACTCTTTTCTGCCGCCTGCTTTTTGATACCAAGTTTTTTCCGTGCTACATGCACAACTTTTTCATCTGTCGGAGCCGCTTTAACCTCTTGCAGAATCTCCCGAATCTCCTGTCGGGCCTGCTCCAGCTCCTTCTGAAGCTCCCGCGATGCTCCAAGCTTTGCATTTCTGCGCTTCTGCTCAAACGCCGCCTCCGCATGCTGCAATGAGAGCTTCCGTTTTTCACTATCCGCATGCTCCACCTCAAGCTGCTGCTTCAGTATACGGTTCTCCTCAAACATGCGGCTCAGGTCATCAAGCATCCGGTCGAGCCCAATGCGCTCATGCAGCATAAATCCCGACGCACGCTCAACCATTTTCCCCGGAAAGCCCATCCGCTTCATCATGGCAAAGGCAAAACTGTTGCCAGGGAGCCCCTTGACAAACCTGAAAGTTGGCTGAAGCTCCGCCCGGTCAAACTCCATTGCGCCGTTTACCACACCCGCCCGTTCATGGGCATAAGCCTTCAACTCGCCAAGGTGG
>SESE01000326.1_pt1 | contig 20247 bp, 14 predicted proteins | sample 3171371 | NCBI WGS metagenome assembly SESE01 (sample SAMN06051881, study PRJNA518727) | freshwater metagenome | biome: subpolar coniferous forest; feature: holomictic lake; material: water; isolation source: holomictic Lake 442, 13 m depth | place: Canada: near Kenora, Ontario | collected... | reverse complement strand
TTTCTACTCTTTAAGGCGACCATCTCTTTTTTTCGAAATATTTCACTCTTTTCAAACCCTTGAAATGCTGAGCCTGTTAGCGAGGTCCGCTGGAGCGTTGCGTCAGGCGGGTTGAGGCTTCTGCAACCTCCACTGTATATGGAAGAGTGGTCTAACAATGGCTACCATACCAGGCAAACCGTCTGCCACAACAAGGTCTTTTCTAAAATTAACTTGCAAGAATATCTTAGGGACAGTGCCACGTTATAATTGCGCACGAACTTCTCCTGCATATCCTTTTGCAATGTAGAAAAATTGGATACATTCCTTGTCAGAACCACGTTCAAAACCTTCAGCAATGCTTGACATGATGGAAACTGATCCCCCTCGGATCCTGTCGCGCAGACCAAAGTCACGAACAAACAGCCCCTCACTAACTCAGTAAACATACTCACACAGTTAGCTCTCTGGCCTTTTGCCAACCATCAATATCTTCAAAACCATCCAATACCACTCATGTTCCTCTACCTCCCAACATCAAACATTGAAACCTTGAACTTTGAACATTCCGAAACCAATAACCATCAACGACCATGCGGCTTTTTGAGAAAACTGCGCTCGTCACCGGAGCTGCGGGAGGAATTGGAAGGGCTGTGGCACTCTGTTTTGCCGGAGAGGGGGCCATCGTGATTGCCAGCGACATCAATGCGCCTGGATGCGCTGAAACCCTTGCGCTGATTGAGCAAAGCGGGGGGAGTGGCATATCGGTGCCGGTTGATGTCACCAAAGAGGAGGAGATTGGGGCACTCTACCGCCATATCGGGGAGCGCTACGGGAGGCTTGATATTGTGGTAAACATTGCCGGGGGCGACTGCGAACCCTCCGCCGAAGTTGAGGAGATTGACTACCTGAAGATGAGTGCCAATCTTGACCTGAATCTCAAGTCCTGCATCATCTCCTGCCGGGAAGCCGCACGGTTGATGAAGCCGCAGGGTTTCGGCAAAATCGTCAACATGAGCTCGCTGGTCTATCGCGGAAGCCCCAACCAGTTTTCATACTCAGCAGCCAAAGGGGGGATTTACGCCTTTACCCGCTCTCTTGCCCTTGCGCTCGGTCGTTATGGTATCACCGCCAATGCCCTTGCTCCGGCGCTGGTCGAGGTTCCGGCCTTTGTTGCCGCATTGGGTGCTGAACGGTGGGAGATGCTCCGCAAGGAGTGCGCACAACGCTACCCGCTTGGCCGGGTCGCAACACCGGAGGATGTTGCCCGCTGCGCCCTTTTTCTTGCCTCCGACGATGCCGCCTTTATTACCGGCCAGATTCTGGAGATTTCCGGGGGCGCAAGGCTTTGATGGTTACCTCTGGCTTTGCCTTAAAACAAGAGACGTGGGAACATTCTTCGGGCATAAACCACAATACAAAAATCAATAAGGAGCATCTATGACCGCAACAAAAAAAGTACTGATTGCCGGAGCATCGGGATATCTCGGCAGATATGCCGTCAAGGAGTTCAAGGAGAGGGGCTACCAGGTCAGGGCTCTTGTGCGTGATCCTGAAAAGGTGAAAACAGTTGGAGCACACGGAGAACCGGCGGTTCACGACATCATTGATGAATTTGTCATCGGCGATGTGACCAATCCAGAGAGCATTAAAGGGATATGCAAAGGGGTCGATATTGTCTTTTCTGCGCTTGGCCTGACAGCTCCGCACCCACATTTCACCAGCAATGATGTGGATTACCTGGGAAACAAACGAATACTTGATCAGGCGATCAGCGAAAAAGTCTCACGGTTCATCTACGTCTCTCTCTTCAACCAGGATAAAATGGCGGAGATTCCATCAATCAAGGCACATGAGCGTTTTGCAGCCGATCTGAAACAGTCGGGCATCTCATGGGCAGTCATACGGCCCAATGGTTATTTTTCTGATATGGGACGTTTTTTCTCAATGGCTCAGAGTGGCCATATCTTCATGATTGGTGAAGGGGAGAAAAAAATCAATCCGGTTCATGGCGCTGATCTCGCAAAAGTCTGCGTTGATGCTGTGGAGGGTGAATCCCGTGAAATTCCTGTTGGAGGCCCGGACATCTACACATTCAGAGAGACTATGGAGATGGCCTTCAAAGCCTGCGATAAAACGCCGTGGATAACATCGCTCCCCTTCTGGCTGGCCGAGGGTGGCCTCAATGTCACAGCCATTTTTAACCGGAATCTGGCAGATCTCTTCTCATTTGCCATTGAAGCGCTCAAATTCGACCATATTGCTCCTGCTCATGGCACAAGACATCTGAAAGATTTTTTTGCTGAACTTGCCATAAAAACTCATTGACAACCAAAACATCATAGCATTAATCGCCAGAAAGAGGTTGCCCGGCTCCCGCGCCTCTCTTTTTTTCAGCGTTTACCGCTTTTTTCTAACTATCTAATTCAATACCTTGGGAATCGATTGGAAAGAGCGAAGAGAGAGAAGAAACAATGCGTCGCTTTTTGTCAATAACCTGAAATTTTAGCGTTTACACTTTCCCATGTTGAAAATTTTTGAAACGATCTTCGGATCAAAGCACGACAAGGATATCAAGAAAATCCAGCCTGTTATCCAGCGCATCAACGAGTTGCAGGGCTCCTTGTCGTCTCTCAGTGACGATCAGTTGAGGCTAAAGGGCCTGGAGTTAAAACAAAAAGTCCGCAATGTCTTGGAACCTCTGGAACAAGAGAAAAAAACTCTTCTGCTCAAACTTGACAATCCCGATATCAATCTTGATGAGGTTGAAACCATAAACACCCGGCTTGACACTCTGGCTGAGGAGTATGAAGCCGCAACCGCCAGGATACTTGAAGAGCTCCTCCCCGAAACGTTTGCACTGGTCAAAGAGACATGCGTCCGTCTGAAAGGGCATACCTACCAGATCATGGGAAGAGAGATGGTGTGGAACATGGTGCCTTATGATGTTCAGCTTATCGGCGGCATGGTTCTCCACTCAGGGAAAATTTCCGAAATGGCCACCGGTGAGGGAAAGACCCTTGTCTCTACCCTGCCGGTATTTCTCAATGCTCTGACCGGAAGAGGTGTCCATGTCGTCACCGTTAATGACTACCTTGCCCAGAGAGACAAAGAGTGGATGAACCCCGTCTTTGAGTTTCACAATGTCTCCGTAGGTGTTATTCTCAACACCATGATACCCGAGGAGCGTCGCGAGGAGTACCTTTGCGATGTCACTTATGGCACCAACAATGAGCTTGGCTTCGACTATCTGCGCGACAATATGGCCAACACCCCGGAGGAGATGGTACAACGTAACTTCTATTACGCCATCGTTGACGAGGTGGATAGTGTACTGATTGATGAAGCAAGAACTCCGCTTATTATTTCAGGGCCGGTGCCCAATGCCGACAACAGTAAATTCCAGGAGATTAAACCCTGGATTGAGCAGTTGGTGCGTGCCCAGCAACAACTGGTTGCATCGTACCTCACCGAGGCGGAAAAACTGATGAAAACGAAGCCCGGTGATACCGTGGCAGGCCTCGCCCTGCTCCGTGTCAAACGGGGACAGCCAAAGAACACCCGCTACATCAAAATGCTCTCCCAGCAGGGAGTTGCAAAACTGGTACAAAGCACTGAACACGAGTACCTCAAAGATAACTCCAGCCAGATGCACGAGGTTGACGACGCACTCTATTACGCCGTCGATGAAAAGGCTGCAACCATTGATCTGACCGACAAGGGGCGAGAGTTTCTCAGCAAACTCAGCCACCAGGACAGCGATATCTTCATGCTCCCCGATGTTGGCTCTGAAGTGGCCATTATTGAAAATGATGCCTCTGTCGCTGTGGCAGACAAGGTTCAGAAAAAAGATGCTGTCTATCGCCTCTTTGCCGACCGTTCCGAGCGGCTGCACAATATCAGTCAACTCCTGAAAGCATACTCACTCTTCGAGCGTGACGATGAATATGTGGTACAGAACGGTCAGGTGATGATTGTCGATGAATTCACCGGACGAATCCTGCCCGGGCGCCGTTACAGCGATGGCCTGCACCAGGCTATTGAGGCCAAAGAGAATGTCAAGATTGAGGGTGAGACGCAGACCATGGCAACCGTCACCATCCAGAACTTTTTCCGCCTGTACAAAAAGCTCGCTGGAATGACAGGCACTGCTGAAACAGAGGCTTCGGAATTTTATGAAATCTACAAACTCGATGTTGTTGTCATTCCCACGAATGCCAGCATTGTCCGCAATGACAGGGAAGATCTTGTCTACAAGACCCGACGTGAAAAGTACAATGCTGTTGCCTTGAAGGTTGAGGAGCTGCAGAAAAAGGGGCAGCCGGTGCTTGTCGGCACAACCAGTGTTGAGGTTTCGGAAACTCTGTCGAGAATGCTTCGGGCACGAAAGATTGCCCACAATGTCCTCAACGCCAAACAGAACGACCGTGAAGCGGAAATTGTGGCTGAAGCGGGCCAGAAAGAGGCGGTGACCATTGCCACCAACATGGCGGGACGCGGCACTGATATCAAGCTTGGCCCGGGTGTGCGCGAACTGGGAGGACTCTTTATTCTTGGCTCTGAACGCCATGAGTCGCGCCGTATTGACCGTCAGCTTCGGGGACGAGCCGGACGTCAGGGTGATCCCGGTGAGTCGGTCTTTTTTGTCTCTCTCGAAGATGAGCTGATGCGCCTCTTCGGCTCCGACCGTGTCATCTCGGTGATGGATCGCCTCGGCCACGAGGAGGGCGATGTGATTGAGCACTCCATGATTACCAAATCAATTGAGCGTGCCCAGAAAAAAGTTGAAGAGCAGAACTTTTCAATCCGGAAACGATTGCTTGAATATGACGACGTGCTGAACCAGCAGCGTGAGGTTATCTACTCTCGCCGCAAAAACGGCCTCATCAAGGAGCGCCTCACCAGCGACATTCTCGACCTCCTGAAGGATTACAGCGACACAGTGATCAAAAAATTCCACAAGGAGTTTGATGTTGATGGTATAGAGGAGCAGGTGATGCGCGAGCTCTCCATTGAGTTCAAACCTGACCGACAGACTTTTGAACGTGAAGGAGTTGATGTCACGGCAGAGAAGCTCTACGATACTGCCCTCGCCTTCTATCGACGAAAAGAGGCTGCGCTGCCGGAGGAGATAATGGCGCAGATTGAAAAATATGCCGTCTTGAGCATTATTGACCTTCGCTGGAGGGAGCACCTCCGCGAAATCGACTCACTCCGTGAAGGCATAAACCTGCGCGCTTATGGCCAGAAAGATCCCCTGCTTGAGTACAAACAGGAGGCCTTCCGCCTCTTTATTGATCTTTTGCGCGACATAGAACTCGAAACGCTCTCCCTTGCCTTCAAGCTTTTTCCTGTCGATGCTGAAGAGGCAGATGAGATGGAAGAGCGGCAACGGAAAGCCGCTGTCCGGCAAGAGAGACTGGTGGCTCAGCACGCCCCCGTCAGCAGTGTTTACTCTATCGTTGAGGAGGATGATGAGAGTGAAGAGCATCTGCAGCAGCCTGTCATTGCTGAAAAAAAGCCGGGGCGTAATGATCTCTGCTCCTGTGGAAGCGGAAAGAAATTTAAAAACTGTTGTGGCCAGCAACCCTGAGCCATTGAACGAATCACTGAAATGTTGACCGGTAGATAATGAAACATAAAGAAGTTGAAGTGACTCCAGCCCTTGCGGCAGAGCATGGCCTGAGCGCTGAAGAGTACGGCAAGATATGCGACATTCTCGGAAGAACCCCCTCGTTTACCGAGCTGGGGGTCTTCTCCGTCATGTGGTCTGAGCACTGCAGTTACAAGAATTCCATAGCGGTGCTTAAAACCCTCCCGCGTGAAGGGGCCGCCCTGCTCACCTCGGCAGGCGAAGAGAACGCAGGCCTGGTCGATATTGGCGACAATCTTGCCGTGGCCTTCAAGATCGAATCGCACAACCACCCCTCTGCCGTAGAACCCTATCAGGGTGCGGCGACAGGCGTTGGCGGTATTCACCGCGACATCTTCACCATGGGTGCCCGTCCTGTTGCCTCGCTCAACTCGCTGCGATTTGGTTCACCGAAAGATCCCCATGTCCGCTATCTGGTTGATGGCGTGGTACGCGGCATAGGTGATTACGGCAACTCCTTCGGCGTACCGACGGTTGGCGGTGAAATCTATTTTGAAGAGGGCTACACCGGCAACCCGCTGGTCAATGCCATGTCGGTCGGTATTGTCGAACATCACAAAACCGTCAGCGCCACAGCCCTTGGCAAAGGCAATCCTGTACTGATTGTCGGCTCCTCCACGGGACGGGACGGCATTCACGGCGCAACCTTTGCTTCGGAAGATCTCAGCGAAGCCTCGGAGGACAAACGCCCCAGCGTTCAGGTTGGCGATCCCTTCGCCGAAAAGCTGCTGCTTGAGGCGACCCTTGAGGCCATTGCCACCGGCTATGTGGTTGGCTTGCAGGATATGGGCGCCGCTGGCATCACCAGTTCTACCTCCGAAATGAGTGCCAGAGGGATTGAAAAAACCGGATCAGGCGGCATAGAGATTGACCTTGATCTGGTGCCGATTCGTGAAGCGGGTATGAGTGCTTATGAGATCATGCTCTCCGAATCGCAGGAGCGTATGCTTATTGTCGCCAAAAAAGGGTTTGAAGGGAAGATTATTGAGGTCTACGAAAAATGGGATGTTCTGGCGGTCACCATCGGACGCGTCACCGACGACAACCTCCTGCGAGTGCTGCACCATGGAGCCATTGTTGCTGAAATTCCAGCCGAATCACTCGTGCTTGGAGGCGGAGCACCGGTCTATATCCGCGAAGCGATAGAAAAAAAGCCGGTAACACCAGTGGCAGAGCTTGCCGATGACGACACCCTCGACTTCAACATCCTCGCGATCGACCTGCTCTCACGCCCCAATATTGCCAGCAAACAGTGGGTCTACCACCAGTATGATTCGATGGTGCAGACCAACACGGTGACACCAACCGGCCACACCGATGCCGCCGTCATCCGCATCAAGGGGACAAAGAAAGGGCTCGCCATGAAAACAGACTGCAACGCCCGTTACGTCTATCTCAACCCGCTTGCGGGCGGCAAAATTGCCGTGGCCGAATGTGCCCGAAACATCGCCTGCTCCGGCGCAAAACCGCTGGCAATCACCAACTGCCTCAATTTCGGCAACCCTCTCAAGCCAGAGGTGTACTTCCAGTTCAAGGAGTCGGTCAGAGGTATGGGCGAGGCGTGCCGAGCCTTCAACACTCCGGTCACCGGCGGCAATGTCAGCTTCTACAACGAAACCTTTATTGCTGGCGTTCGTACCGCCATCTATCCAACCCCGACCATCGGTATGATCGGGCTGCTTGACGATATCGATAATCTGGTGGGCTCAACCTTCACCAATGCCGGTGATCTTATTCTGTTGGCCGGCGATCCCGAGCTGACGCTGGACGGCTCGGAGTACCTTGTCATGCAGTATGGCACCCCCGGCCAGGACTCCCCTGCTGTTGATCTTGAGCACGAAACCAACCTGCAGCAGTTCCTGGTCTCAGTGGCTGAACAGAAACTTGTCCATTCGGCCCACGACATCTCTGATGGAGGTCTTTTTGTAGCATTGGCCGAAAAGGGTATCATGAATGCCGAGGCTCCGCTTGGCTTCATTGTCAATCTTGAAGATACCGAGAACACTCCTCTCCGCATTCAGCAACAGCTCTTTTCTGAAGCGCAGGGTCGGGTTCTCCTGAGCGTTTCGCCCGACAAGATTGAGGCACTTGCTGCGACTGCGGCTGAAAACAAGATCCCTCTTCAGGCTATCGGCACCGTCATGGAACGGGCTGCTTCAATCTCCATTAATGGCAAGGAGATCGTGAGCTTCACCATTGATGAGCTTGCGGAGGCATACTACCATTCACTTGAACACGCTCTGCACCTGGACGAACTGTAAGCTTTCCTGATTAAATAAGAGAGGAGAACAATCATGCAGCCAGTTGTCACTGCTCAAGAGATGCAAAAGGCCGACAAGGCGGCAATTGAGCAGCTCCTTATGGGCGAAACCCGTCTGATGGAGCTGGCTGGAGGTGAAGCTTTTCGGATACTCAACGAGAGCATCGACAAGGATATTGCCGATGCCACCGTTCTTATCCTCTGCGGCAAAGGCAACAACGGCGGAGATGGTTTTGTGCTTGCCCGCCATCTGCTCAATCATGAGGCTTCGGTTGATCTGGTGCTGCTCTACCCGGAGAGTGTTCTGCAAGGAGTTAATCGCGAAGGGCTTGCCATCTTGCAGGCTTATGAGGAGCATCTGACCAATCTGCGCATTTTTACCAGCCTTGATCAAGCTCTGCCATTTATTGAGGAGAGCCACTACGATATCCTGGTTGATGCCATGACCGGCACCGGCCTTCGCCTCGGCAAACCCGGCGTGGAGCTTGCCTCTCCCCTCTCTGACGGCATTGAGCTGCTCAATAGGCTTCGTGATGAGAGAGGTGCCATGACCATCGCCCTCGATATTCCGTCTGGCCTTGATGCCTCTACCGGCTGCTCATCCACTCCCGTCATTCAGGCTGATGTGACCATCACCATGGCCTTTTTGAAACGGGGATTTTACCTGAATGACGGCCCGAACTGCTGCGGCGAGCTGCACGTGGCGGAGATCTCCATTCCCCGTTTTCTGGTTGAGCCCTCCTCATGCCTGCTGATTGACCCTGAGTTTGCCGCCGAACAGTTTATCCTGCGCGAACCATCAAGCGCCAAACATACCAACGGCAAGTTGCTGATTATTTCCGGATCGCAAACCGCGCACTCTTCGATGGCAGGAGCAGCAATCCTTGCCGCAAAAGCTGCCGTGAAAACCGGTGCCGGATACGTCTGCCTCTCTGTGCCGATCTCGCTTGCCAACACCATCCATCTCGCCGTGCCGGAAGCGGTTGTCATTGGCAGAGATATCGCCGCCATACTCGAAAAAGCCCGCTGGGCAGATGTTATCCTGATTGGATGTGGCCTCGGGCGCGACGAGGAGACAATCGCACTGGTTAAAGAGCTGCTCGCCTGTTCGGATATCGCCGACAAAACGCTGATTCTGGATGCCGATGCCCTCTACGCACTCTCCGCCATTGGACTTTCGGATGCCCTCTGCCAATGCAACAACGTGCTGCTCACACCCCACTACGGAGAGTTCAGCCGTCTGACCGGCGTTCCGGTCGAGGAAATTGCTTCAGACCCCATTGACACCGCCCGGCACTTTGCTCGCCAGCATGGAGTAACGGTTCTCCTTAAAGGCAACCCGACGGTTATTGCAGCCGTAGATGGCCCGACACTGCTCAACACCAGTGGCACTGAAGCGCTTGCCACTGCTGGCTCAGGCGATGTGCTCTCCGGCATGATTGCCGCCCTTGCCGCCAAAGGTGCCGACCTCGTCAACGCCACAGCCGCAGGCGCATGGTTTCATGGTCGCGCTGGCGACCTTGCCAGCGATGTCGCCAGCATCGTGTCGTCAGGGATGGTTGTTGATGCGATTTCGCAGGCAATCGGGGAGATATTTGAAAGAAAAGAGACCTCACTCGCTCCCCCCAGATTATAATTTGGAGACAATATTTTTAATAAATAATCCGCGCATCACGAACGAATTCTCTCTGCGATTTGTTGCTGCAATTGAACAGTTTGTTGCGGTAGGTTTATCTTAACTCAGCGGGGGTTATTATGTCACTTGAACCAGTGGATGAGTTTATCAGTAAACTTAAGTCTGACCCGGATTTCTGCAAGCGAGCGATGGAAGTGGCTCAAGCTGCAGGTTTCTTGTTTACCTTCAGGGAGATGATGGCTGGAAGATCTCAGTCCTTCTCTGGGGAGGCATATGATGCGCATAACTTCGCATCGGGCGCTTTTGGAGGCTACAATAAATCTCGGTACTTATCAGGACCTGGCGGGTATGAGCATTGGGTTGGTTGAGGGTCATCCCTTATTTTTCGGCATCAAAACAGGTTAGACTGTTTGCAGCCTTCATGCCCCGGACACCCGGGGCTGTTTAATTTTTCCCTATGTGACTTCTCATGCTTCGTGTTCCCGCAAAAATTTCTTGATATTGCGTGCCGCCTGACGAATGCGCTCCTCATTCTCAATCATGGCAACACGGACATACTCATCGCCATAAGCGCCAAAGCCGATACCGGGGCTGACAGCAACTTTTGCCTCGCTGAGCAGCTTTTTGCTGAACTCAAGGCTGCCGAGGTGGCGGAAGGGTTCGGGGATGTGAGCCCAGACAAACATGCTTGCACGGGGAGTGACAACCGGCCAGCCAGCATTGGCAAAACTCTTCACCATCACGTCGCGTCGTTTGCGATAGACCTCGCAAATCTCCTGCACGCAGCTCTGATCGCCGGTAAGAGCAATGGTTGATGCAACCTGGATGGGGGTAAAGGTGCCATAATCGAGCCAGCTCTTGATTTTTTCGAGAGCACCGATCAACTTGGCATTGCCTACCATAAAGCCGACACGCCATCCGGCCATATTGTAGGTTTTTGAGAGGGTATAGCTCTCAACGGCCACATCCTTAGCACCCGGAACCTGAAGAATCGATGGGGTGACATAACCGTCATAGGTCAGCTCCGCATAGGCAATGTCGCTGATGATGTAGAAGCGCTCCTCACGGGCAATATCAACCAGCTTCTGGTAAAATGGCAGCTCTACCGTAGCCGTCGTAGGATTATTCGGGAAATTCACCACCAGATATTTTGGCTTGGGAGAAGATTCACGCAGTGCCTTTTCAATATTGCGAAAAAAGCCCTCCTCATCAAGGGTAAAATCATCATTCATCTCCAGTTTCAGACGATGCACATTGCCACCAGCCAGAATGAAAGCTTGTGAATGGATAGGATAACAGGGATCAGGCACCATGGCAAGATCACCAGGGTTGGTGATTGCCTGCACGAGATGAACATACCCCTCTTTGGAGCCCATGGTGGCCACAACCTCGCGATCAAGATCAAGGTCAACATTGTACTTGCGCTTGTACCAGCTACCTACCGCTCCGCGAAGCTTGTAGATACCCTTGGAAACCGAGTAGCCGTGAGTACGAGGCTTATTAATGCACTCAATCAGTTTATCAACAATATGCTGAGGTGTCGGGCCATCAGGATTACCCATGGAAAAATCAATCACATCTTCACCGGCACGCCGTTCAGCCATTTTCAGCTCATTAACCGCTGCAAAGACATACTTTGGAAGGCGCTTGATCTTGTCAAACTCTATTTCATCAAACATAGGCTGTTACGGAAATCAATTATGCAGAAATAAGAATTGTACCTCCATCATAAGAAAAAATAATATCATATCAATGGCCTTTACTATATTTTTCCCCATAAAACCCTTTAACACAAACACAAGAAAAGCTGCACAGAACGTATCATCAACATCCTCTCCTTTTACGGGGAAAAATGGGAAAAATAATTTGTCTTTATCTTTTTTTTAAGTATAATTAACATGTTGGCATCATTTCGCTTCCCGCCCCAAGATTAAAGCATATACCACGTGTCAAACATCAAGATGACAGGAACTGATGCCCTTAAGCATCAGCTTGAGAAGTCCACCGGAAATGATTATAACTTCTGTTACCAATGCGGCAAATGTACTGCGGGTTGCCCTGCCGGTGCATTTATGGACAGCCCTCCCGCACGAATCATGCGTCTCGTCCAGGCAGGATTTATTGAAGAGGCTCTGAAAAGTGAAGCTCTCTGGTTTTGTGTGGGTTGCATGACCTGTACGGCTCGATGTCCCCAGAATATGGATATTGCCGCTACCATGGACTCCCTTAGGGCACTTGCTCTCGAAAAGGGTCTGGTTTCAGAGAGCAAATCAAAAAAGCTTGTTAACGCTTTCCATCTCTCCTTCCTCAAAAACGTGCGCAAACATGGCCGTCTGGAGGAACTCTCCCTTGTCAACAGTTATAAGCTCCGCACAAGATCATTTTTGCAGGATGCCTCATCAGGTGTCAAAATGATCAAGAGCGGAAAGATCAATCCACTCCATACCCTTACCGGCAAAGGCGGGGTGAAAGAGAAGGAGCAGATCGAAAAGATTTTTGCGGCTTCTGAACAGGAGTCACATCTTGATGTGCCAAAACGGCGCCCGGTAAAAAAGCAATTTACCCCTAAAGCTCCGTTCTCCATCAAGCCAGGTATGACTATAGGATACTATCCTGGATGCTCACTGAGTGGAACAGCCCGGGAATATGATATTTCAGTGAAGAAAATGTGCTCCCTGCTTGGCCTTCATCTCAAGGAGATTGAAGACTGGAACTGCTGCGGTGCAACCTCTGCCCATGCTACCAATCATAAACTTGCTCTGCTCCTGCCTGCAAGAAATCAGGCTCTTGCTGATGCTCAAGGTATGGAAATTGTTCTCGCACCATGCGCAGCCTGTCAGAACCGTCAGGTCACGACCAGAAAAACCCTTATAGAATCACACGAACTTCGCCAGGAGGTTCGCGCAATTACCGGAATTGAGCCAACCTGCAAGGCTCAATTCATTGGAGTCACCCAGCTTCTTGAGGCAATGGATCCAGAAGAGATCAAAAAAAGGGTGATAAAACCACTGACGGGTCTCTCTCTTGCCTGTTATTACGGCTGTCTTTTAGTCCGTCCGATGGATGATATGGGCTTTGACGATCCTGAGAATCCTCTCAAAATGGAGGCGATCATGACTGCCATTGGTGCCAAACCTGTTGACTGGGCATTTAAAATCGAGTGCTGTGGAGCGGGGCTTACCCTTGCACAACAACCGATGGTCGAAGAATTGACTCACACGATTACCAAAAATGCAGAGGAAAACGGAGCTGACGCTTTTGTGGTTGCCTGTCCACTCTGTCAGGCAAATCTTGATATGCGTCAGGGAGGCATGAGAAAGCGCTTTGGAGATGTCAAGGAGATGCCAGTTTACTACATTTCAGAGCTTGTCGCCATTGCATGCGGTGCCAACCCCGCTGAAGTTGCCGTCGGTGAGCATTTTGTTCCTGCACTGGAGCTTGTGTCGAAACTTTAAACAACGTCCCAGCATTTGAATTCTATCTTAACACACATGGAGTGAAAAGTGCCCCTGTGTAGATTTACTGTCAGCAGCTTCATACAAAAGGATTGAATCATGGCAAAAATTGGAGTATTTATATGTCACTGCGGTGAAAATATTGCCTCAAAGGTGGATTGCAACAAACTGGCTACCAGCATTGGAGAGCATCCTGGTGTTGCTGTCGCTCTTGACTATAAATATTTTTGCTCTGACCCCGGTCAGGAACGGTTAAAAAAAGCAATAAAGGAAAACAACCTTACTGGCGTAGTTGTTGCAGCATGTTCACCGATGATGCACGAAGCCACATTCCGCAAAGCTTGTGCTGAAGCTGGCCTCAACCCTTATCTCTGCGAGATTGCAAATATTCGGGAACAGTGCTCCTGGGTACACACCGATTATGACATGGCAACACAAAAAGCCATGGAGATCACCCGATCAATGGTTGAAAAGGTAAAGCGTAACAATAAACTACAGCCTATAGAGGTTCCTGTAACCCGTCGTGCTCTGGTGATTGGAGGAGGTATTGCTGGCATTCAGGCGGCACTTGATATTGCCAATGCCGGGCAGCAGGTTGTGCTTGTAGAGCGTGAACCTTCGCTTGGCGGCCACATGGCTCAATTATCGGAAACATTCCCGACACTTGATTGCTCACAGTGCATCATGACCCCCCGGATGGTCGAAGCTTCTCAACATCCCAACATCCGCCTGCTTACGTACGCTGAAATTGAAAGTGTTGATGGTTACATAGGGAATTTTCAGGTCAGGATTCGCATGAAAGCGCGATACGTTGACATGTCAACCTGCACAGGCTGTGGTGACTGTATTACCAAATGCCCGACAAAGAAAATTTCAAGCGAATTTGATTGCGGTATGGGGAAAAGAACAGCTATTTATACCCCGTTTGCGCAGTCTGTGCCCAATATTCCTGTCATTGACAAGGCAAGCTGCACCTACTTCAAAAACGGCAAATGCAAAGTATGCATGAAGTCTTGTGAGCTTAACTCAATCAACTTTGACATGCAGGATGAGTTCATTGACCTTGATTTCGGAGCAATTGTTGTTGCTACCGGATTCCAGGTTCAGGACAACTCGGTATATGGCGAGTATGGCTACGGAAAATACAAGGATGTTATCAATGGCCTGCAGTTTGAGCGCCTTGCCTCTGCAAGCGGTCCGACCTCTGGTAAGATTCTGCGTCCATCGGACGGCAAAGAGCCTGAAAACATAGTCTTTATACAGTGTGCAGGATCACGCGATTGCTCAAAAGGGGTGCGCTACTGCTCCAAAATCTGCTGCATGTACACAGCAAAACACTCCATGCTTTACGCCCATAAGGTTCACGGAGGAATCGCTCAAATATTCTACATGGATATTCGGGCTGCAGGCAAAGGATACGATGAATTTACCCGTCGTGCAATTGAGGAGGACAAGGCTGCATATTTTCGTGGAAGAGTCAGCAAGGTATGGCAGGAAAATGGCAAACTGATGGTAAGAGGGGTTGATACCCTTCTCGGCAAGCCCGTCGTGATTGCTGCCGATATGGTTGTTCTCGCCACTGCCATGGTGCCACAGCCCGATGCAAAAGATTTTGCCAAAACCATTGGTATTGGCTATGATGAGTACGGTTTTTTCAACGAAGCCCATCTCAAACTTCGCCCGGTTGAATCATCGACCGCAGGCGTTTTTCTTGCCGGAGCCTGCCAGTCTCCTAAAGATATTCCTGACTCTGTTGCCCAGGCATCAGCTTCAGCAAGCAAGGTGCTTGCTCTTTTCAGCAAGGATAAACTTGAAAGGGAACCGGTTGTAGCATCGAACAACGAAACAACCTGCGCAGGTTGCTGGGGCTGCGTACTTGCCTGTCCATACAATGCCATTGAGAAAAAAGATATTCTTGATCGTTCAGGAAAAGTTATAAAACGGGTTGCTTCGGTCAACCCGGGTCTCTGCCAGGGGTGTGGTACCTGTGTCACCTTCTGCCGTTCAAACAGTCTTGATCTGGCAGGCTTTACAGAAAAACAGATTTTTGCCGAAGTAATGGCTCTATGAGGAGCACCTTTTTTATCGTTTACGAACCGAAACATGCTACAGGAGCAAGCTGATGAGTGAATCCTTTGAACCTAAAATTATTGCCTTTGTCTGCACTTATTGCACCTATACCGGTGCTGACCTCGCTGGCACAAGCAGGCTGAAGTATGCGCCAAATGTGCGCATCATTCGCCTGCCCTGTACTGGAAGAATCAGCCCGATGTTTATCCTTAAGGCGCTGCAGCAAGGTGCCGACGGAATTCTGGTGAGCGGCTGTCACCCGGGCGACTGCCACTTTACCCATGGAAACTATCACGCTCGCCGGAGATGGATGGTTTTTCGCACTCTTCTCGACTTTACCGGTATTCCATCAGAACGGATAAAGTTCTCATGGATCAGTGCGGCTGAAGGACACAAATTTGCTGAACTCATCAACAGCGTCACCGATGATATCAGGAAACTTGGTCCATTTGATCAATACAAAAACTTGATCAGGGAAACTGAAGCGCCAGCGACACTCTAAAAAAAACAGGCAATGACAATACAGGAGAAATACAAAGCCAGGGTCAAAGAACTTCTTTCAACTGGTGCAGTGAAAATGGTGATCGGCTACAAACCAGGCTCTACTGCTGAGAGACGTCGTCCTCTCTTCATGCGTTCGCCTGAAGAGGCCGACCAGCTTGTGCTTGACACCGCATGCATTGCAAACCTTGCAGGCTACCTTGTTGCCGAAGGACTTTTAAGTGATGATAAACGCGTCGGAATCTTTCTCAAGCCTGACGGAATTCGCTCTATCAATATTCTTGCTGCTGAGGCACAGCTCAATATTGACCAGATTGTCGTTCTTGGGTTTGATATTGATGGACAGGAGGTCAATGCTCTTGAGGGCGAAAGTGCTGGTGATTTTTCAGCATTGATTGAGTCCATCAAAGATCATGCTCCAGAAGCGCCAAGAAATCCGCTTATCGAACAAATTGAGCAGATGAACCCCATCCAGCGTTTTGACTTCTGGCAGACTGAGTTTTCACGCTGCATCAAATGCTATGCTTGCCGTCAGGCCTGTCCCATGTGCTACTGCAGACGTTGTATTGTTGACAGCAACCAACCTCAATGGATCAACACCTCATCGCATACGCTTGGTAACCTCGAATGGAACATTATTCGAGCCTTTCACCTTTCCGGACGCTGCGTCGGATGCGGTAACTGCGACAGAGCCTGCCCGGTCAACATTCCACTGCGCCTGATTAATGCAAGAATGGGGCAGGAGGTACTTGGGGCTTTCGACCATTTTGCCGGAATGAGCGAGACTCAGGAGCCGGTGCTTGCAAGTTTCAAAAAGGACGATTCTGAGACATTCATTCTCTAAGTAACCAACGCTCATGACAAGAATTCTTTTAAGCGATAAACTGGACAACTGTGTCGCACGATGGCGTAAGGCTGGCCTTACGGTTATTGGGCCTGTAAAAAAAGAGACTTTTTCGAGTTATGCCACGGTGGAAAATGCTGCGGAGTTTGATCTCGGACTTGTAATGCCCGATCGCTCAATCAAAGGACTCTTTTTTCCCCAGACGGAACCGATGGTGCATTACTCCATAAAAAAGCAGGCAATCGAAACCAGAGATTTTACACCTCCTTCGGAAAAAAGAATCATCTTCGGTGCAAGACCCTGCGACGCTTCAGGGTTGGCCATTGATGATCCTCTTTTTGGGTGGGATTATAAAGATGACTTCTGGTTCCAGCGCCGCAATGAAACTGTTATTGTAACCATCGCCTGCACCAAAGCAGACGATTTCTGTATGTGTACATCTCTCAAACTGGCACCTGACAGCACTAAAGGATCTGATATCCTGCTTCGCCCGCTCCAGAACAACCGGGGATGGCAGGTAGAGGAACTTACCGATCGTGGTCGTGAAGCCTTTAAAGAGATCGCCGATCTGCTTCAGGATGGATCAGAACCTGCTGCCGCTGTGGCTGTGGTTCCTGAGAAATTTAATCTTGATGCCTGTGTTGCATGGCTGCAGAATCCGGAAAACTTTGACAGTACCTTTTGGAAAGAGATCTCCATGCGCTGTATCGGCTGTGCCTCCTGTACCTTCCTCTGTCCAACCTGCCACTGCTTTGACTTCCAGGACGAAGGGGATACCTTTACTGGCATCAGGAGGAAAAACTGGGATAGCTGCTCCTTTGCACTCTTTACCATGCACACTTCGGGCCATAACCCCCGTGCCACCCAATCCGCACGCTGGCGGCAACGTATCATGCACAAGTTTAACTATTTCCCTGGCAAGTTCAACGTTAACAGTTGCAGTGGATGCGGGCGATGCTCGCGCCAGTGCCCGGTTGACATGGGTATTACAGAGACTTTACAAGCGATTTCAACTTTACAGCCGTGACAGAAAACATTCAGACCGCGCACCAGAACATCTACAAGCCAGCCATCATGAAAATCGTCGCCCGCCACGACGAGGCGCCTGGTGTCAGAACCATGAAGCTTGAGTTTCAAAATCCCGCTGAACACGAATTGTTCAAGCAGAACTATCGAACAGGTATGTTCGGTCTCTATGGCGTCTACGGCGAAGGCGAGAGCACCTTCTGTGTTGCGAGTCCTGAAACCCGCAATGAGTACATTGAGTTCACCTTTCGCCAATCCGGCAGGGTTACAACTGCTCTGGCAAATTCAGATATCGGGGATCTCGTTACCTTCCGGGGGCCTTATGGAAATCGCTTTCCGATCGAGAATTTCTATGGCAAAAACCTCATCTTTGTCTCTGGTGGCATTGCCTTGCCCCCGACACGGAGCGTTATCTGGTCTTGCCTCGATCAACGCGAAAAATTCGGCAAGGTGACAATTGTCTACGGTGCTCGTACTGTCGCTGATCTTGTGTACAAGCATGAACTCGAAGAGTGGGAAAGACGGGATGATATTGATCTTGTTCTCACGGTCGATCCAGGTGGAGAATCACCGGACTGGAAACACAGGGTCGGTTTTGTGCCTACCGTTCTGGAGCAGGCTGCGCCTGCTCCAGATAACTGTATTGCAGTTATCTGCGGACCACCGATCATGATCAAATTTACACTGATGTCGCTCAAAAAGCTCGGATTTGATGAATCTAACGTCTACACAACTCTTGAAAACCGTATGAAGTGTGGTGTAGGCAAGTGTGGACGCTGTAATGTTGGGTCGATCTATGTCTGCAAAGAGGGGCCTGTCTTTACCGCTGCTGAGGTTTCGAAAATGCCCCAGGCCGATCTGTAACTCTCTCGACGGTCACAGGAGAGGAGTCCTGAAAAACTGATCCGGCTGGTGAAAATCAGCCGGGGATGACGGAGAGTTCCACCAGGGAAATAACCCGTACTCCCCCTTTCCCGACGAGGCACAACACTGCAAACCGATAACCTGCTCTTTATCGACAAACTGTTCGACCAATTCCCAGCAGAGATCCATACCAAAACTCTTCTCACCCTGCACCAGAGGCACCATTCCGCTCCACGGCTCCGATGAAAGCGTTTCGTAGCCAGCAGACCTTCTCCTTGGAGCGGCAAAACGCAACGCAACCCAATGCCCCTCAGGAGTCATCTCAAGCTCAAGATACCCTTTACCGGAAGCGCCTGAAATAAAGAGTTCTGAAACACTATACTGCCATAATTTATCCATAAAAGCCGCAGGAAAAGGGGCTTTCAGCGAAAAAAGCGCCGCATTGGGATTGTGGGTTGTCCAGCGCAAGAAAGGCGCATCGGGGTCAGCCTTGGCACTCTCAATCGAACACATCTGCTCCACCTTTACCTGAACACCGGACGGAAACTCCCGATCAAGTCCGAAATACCCGACAAGTGGCCCCTGCATGAGGAGACGGGGATAGAGTGGGGGAACAGCTTCATCCTGTTCGGGAAACCACAAGAGTCCGCTCCACCCTTTTGAAGCATCCCGACGATCGGATATCGAACAGACACCTGTTGATGCAAGAAGTTCAGCATCGAATAACCCGATACACTGTACCTCAAGCTCAAGCACCACCCCGGTTCGAGCCAAAGCAGCCGCTCTCATCCTGGCTGCAAGCCTGAGCACATCCTCGGCAATGGCTCCGCCCGTGTTATAAATAAAATTGGCATGGTGCTCACTGACCATGGCACCACCTTCCCGCACTCCCTTGAAACCGAGCTCCTCAAACAGAGCGCCACTGGAAAGCCCAAGGCTATAATTGTTCTTGAAGGTTGAACCACAGCTTGGAAAATCAAAGTGGTGCTTTTTGGAGCGCTCAGCCTCATGCCCCTCCATTATCAGCCTGATCTCCTCCGCAGGTCGCCTTTGATGAAAGCGCAAAAGCACGGCAACAACAATCTCTGGCACCTCCATCAGTGCGGTATGCTTGTAGCCAAGAAAAACCTCATCGGGAAGCTGCCATCGCAACCGGCCATCAACCGAAAGGGTCAGAATACCAACCGTAATTTTCGACACTTCGCCTCCAAAGCAGCGGGCATTCATCTTCACGGTGGCACCAATCTGCCCCGGAAGCTGGTAAAGCCACTCTCCCCCACCCTTTTCTGCAGAAAAGAGCTCTTCGGCAATCGAGGTATTGTCAACTCCAGCCTCACAGAATAGTTCATCATCCGAGAGCCAGAAGAGACGCTGCATCCGCTCTAAAGAAATTACAACACCGGGAAACGCACTATCAGAAAAAAGAGTATTACTCCCACTCCCGATAAGAGCAAGCGGAAGACGATGCTCGCGATTCCAGAGGAGAAGGTTGGATAGCTCAGAAAGAGCTGCTGGTAGTGCAAAAAAACGGGCTATACCACCAATTCCGTAATATGCCCTGGCAGCAAGTGAGACCTCACTTTCAAATGGACAAGGCAGGGTCAAGTCAGCAGACATAGAAAGGCCTTCAGGGTTTATATCATTCATCGCAATCTCACAGGGAACGGTACTGCCTTGATTTCATAAAGCCCCACTTACAGAGCCGATAGATAATTGAAACTTTCAAGACACCAAAACCATAAACAGTACTGCGATACAAATTTATCGATGAAGCCTCTTCAAAATATTTTGTCGGACAGGTTACTTCGCCAATTTCATAACCTGCATAAAATATCTGGGCCAACATCTCATTATCAAAAATGAAATCATCGGAGTTGCTCTTGTAGTTAATTTTGCGAAGAACCTCAGCCGAAAACGCACGATACCCTGAATGATACTCAGATAACTTCTGGCTGAGCA
>SESE01000317.1_pt1 | contig 20705 bp, 18 predicted proteins | sample 3171371 | NCBI WGS metagenome assembly SESE01 (sample SAMN06051881, study PRJNA518727) | freshwater metagenome | biome: subpolar coniferous forest; feature: holomictic lake; material: water; isolation source: holomictic Lake 442, 13 m depth | place: Canada: near Kenora, Ontario | collected... | reverse complement strand
CCTCGGCTTCCGGGAACTGCGGCGCGAAGAACGCGCTGATGTCATTCACCATCTGTACCAGCTGCTCGGCATGCATCTGAACTAATCCTCGAATCGTGCAGCGGCCGTGCTCAGACGGCCGCCGGGGCCTTGTGCCGGGACGGCAGGCGGGCATCGCGGTTCTGGCGGAAGCGTATCTGCCAGTCGAGCGGCTTGTCGACCTTCACCACCTCAACGGCGGTGACCTTGTACTCGGGGCAGTTGGTCGCCCAGTCCGAGTTCTCGGTGGTCACGACGTTCGCGCCGGACTCCGGGAAGTGGAACGTCGTGTAGATCACGCCCGGCTGCACGCGATCCGTGACCTGCGCGCGCAACACCGTCTCACCAGCACGGCTGGTGATGCCGATCCAGTCGCCATCGGCGATGCCGCGATTCTCGGCATCGTGCGGGTGGATCTCGACGCGATCCTCGCTGTGCCAGACATTGTTTTCGGTGCGGCGGGTCTGCGCGCCGACGTTGTATTGGGTGAGCACCCGACCGGTCGTCAGCAGCAGCGGGAAGCGCGAGCTGGAGCGCTCGCGGGTCGGCACGTATTCGGTGACGAAGAACTTGCCCTTGCCGCGCACGAACTGGTCGATGTGCATCGTCGGCGTGCCCTCGGGCGCGGCGTCGTTGCACGGCCACTGGATGCTGCCCAGGCGCTCGAGCTTCTCGTACGTGACGCCGGTGAAGGTCGGCATCAGGCTCGCGATCTCCGCCATGATCTGCGACGGATGGTCGTAGTGCATCGGATGACCAAGCGCGTTCGCCAGGCGCATCGTGACTTCCCAGTCGGCGAGTCCCGGCAGCGGCTCCATGACCTTGCGCACGCGCGAGATGCGCCGCTCGGCGTTGGTGAAGGTGCCGTCCTTCTCGAGGAACGACGAGCCCGGCAGCAGCACGTGCGCGAACTTCGCGGTCTCGCACATGAAGATGTCCTGCACCACCAGGCACTCGAGCGACGTCAGCGCAGCCACCACGTGCTGGGTGTTCGGATCCGACTGTGCGATGTCCTCGCCCTGGATGTACATGCCCTTGAACGTGCCGTCGAGCGCCGCCTCGAACATGTTCGGAATGCGCAGGCCCTGCTCGTTGTCGAGCGCAACGCCCCAGACCGCCTCGAACGAGCCACGCACCGCGTTGTCGGAGACGTGCCGGTAGCCCGGCAGCTCGTGCGGGAACGAACCCATGTCGCAGGAACCCTGCACGTTATTCTGGCCACGCAGCGGGTTGACGCCCACGCCCTCGCGACCAATGTTGCCGGTGGCCATCGCGAGGTTCGCGATGCCCAGCACCGTGGTGCTGCCCTGGCTGTGCTCGGTCACGCCGAGGCCGTAGTAGATCGCGCCGTTCACCGCGCTTGCATACAGGCGCGCCGCAGCACGCACGCTCGCGGCCGGCACGCCGGTCACGGCCTCCACCGCTTCAGGCGAGTTGCGCTCCTGCGCGACAAACTCGCGCCACTTGTTGAACGACGCCATCTCGCAGCGCGCCGCAACGTAGTCGTCCTTGACGAAGCCCTCGGTGACGGCCACATGCGCCAGCGCATTGATCATCGCGACGTTGGTGCCGGGGCGCAGCTGCAGGTGGTGCTCGGCCTTGATGTGCGGGCCATTGACCAGCGCGATCTCGCGCGGATCAATCACGATCAGCTTCGCGCCAGCGCGCAGTGCGCGCTTGAGCTGCGAGGCGAACACCGGATGCCCTTCGGTCGGGTTGGCACCCATCAGCAGCACCACGTTGGCCTTCATGACCGACGTGAACGCCTGCGTGCCAGCGGACTCGCCGAGGGTCTGCTTGAGGCCGTAGCCGGTCGGCGAGTGGCAGACGCGCGCACAGGTGTCGACATTGTTGTTGCCGAACGCGGCACGCACGAGCTTCTGGACCAGCCAGGTCTCCTCGTTGGTGCAGCGCGAGGAGGTGATGCCGCCGACCGCGCCGCGACCATACTTGGCCTGGATGCGCTTGAACTCGCTGGCGGCGTGGCCGATCGCCTCGTCCCACGACACTTCACGCCAGGGATCCGACAAGGTCGCGCGGATCATCGGCTTGGTCAGCCGGTCTGCGTGGGTCGCATAGCCGTAGGCGAAGCGACCCTTCACACAAGCGTGACCCTGGTTCGCGTGACCGTCACGGTTCGGCACCATGCGCGCGACCTTGCCGTCGGCGACCTCTGCCTTCAGCGAGCAGCCGACACCGCAGTAGGCGCAGGTGGTCGTGATCGCCTGAGTAGGCTTGGTGAAGCTCAGCAGCGACTTCTCCGACAGTGCGGCGGTCGGGCAGACCTCGACGCAGGCACCACAGGAGACGCACTCAGATTCGACGAACGACTCGGACTGGCTGGCGGCGACCTGCGAGGCGAGCCCGCGACCGGAAATGGTCAGCGCGAGCGTGCCCTGGGTCTCGTCACAGGCGCGCACGCAGCGCGAGCAGACGATGCACAGCTCGGGATTGAAGTTGAAGTACGGGTTGCTGGTATCGGTCTGGTACGAGATGGCGCGCGACTCGGCGGTCACGCGCGGCGGGCAGCTGTCGCCTGCGATGTACGGGCTACCGGTGACGCCGTGCACCGCGGCCATGTCCTGCAGTTCGCAGTGCTTGTCGGCCGGGCAGCCCTCGCACTCGAGCGGATGCTCGGAGACGTACAGCTCAACCACGCCCTTGCGCAGCTGATGGAGCTTGTCGCTCTCGGTGCGCACCTTCATGCCGTCGGCGACCAAGGTGGTGCACGAAGCCGGGTAGCCCTTGCGGCCCTCGATCTCGACCAGGCACAGGCGGCAGGAGCCGAATGACTTCAGGCTGTCAGTGGCGCACAGCTTCGGGATGCTGACGCCGGCGAGCGCGGCGGCGCGCATCACCGAGGTGCCCTCGGGCACGGCGAACGGGCGGCCGTCGATCTCGATGCTGACCATCGTCTGCGACGTGGACGGCGGCGTGCCGAGGTCGTGGTGGTCGATTGCGTACATGCAGGTGCTTCCCTGGTGGCTGCGTCGGTGTCAGTGCCGGCGGCGCGGCGCGAAATCTTCCGGAAAATGCTTGAGCGCACTCTGCACCGGGAACGGCGTCATGCCGCCCAGGCCGCACAGCGAGCCCTGAATCATCGTCTCGCACAGGTCGTCCAGCAGGCGGCGCTGCTCGTCCGGGCGATCGCCCGCCAGCATGCCGTCGATGACGTTCGCACCGCGAGTCGAACCGATTCGGCACGGCGTGCACTTGCCGCAAGACTCAACCGCGCAGAACTCGAATGCGTAGCGGGCGAGCTGGGCCATATCCGCGCTGTCGTCGAATGCGACGATGCCGCCATGGCCCACCAGCGCGCCGACCGCGGCAAAGGCTTCGTAGTCGATCGGGGTGTCGAAATGCGCGACCGGCACGTACGCGCCGAGCGGACCGCCGACCTGTACCGCCTTCAGCGGGCGGCCGGAGACCGAGCCGCCGCCGTAGTCGTACAGCAGCTCGCGCAGCGTCACGCCGAAGGCACGCTCGACCAGGCCGCCGCGCTTGAGGTTGCCGGCCAGCTGCAACGGCAGCGTGCCCATCGAGCGGCCGACACCGAAGTTCTTGTAGTGCTCGGCGCCCTTGGCGAGGATCACCGGCACGGAGGCGAGCGAGATCACGTTGTTGACGACGGTCGGGCAGCCGAACAAGCCCTTGATTGCCGGCAGTGGCGGACGAACGCGCACTTCGCCGCGCTTGCCCTCGAGGCTCTCGAGCATCGAGGTCTCTTCACCGCAGATATACGCACCCGCCGCGACGCGCACGTCGAGGTCGAACTGCTTGCCGCTACCGCAGAGGTTCGCGCCGAGGTAACCGGCCGCGTTAGCGGCCGCAATCGCGGTCCTGAGCGCTGCGATCGCCTCAGGGTATTCGACGCGGCAATAGATGTAGCCCTGCGTCGCACCAACTGCGACGGCGGCGATCGTCATGCCCTCGATGAGCGTGAGCGGGTCGCCTTCCATCAGCATGCGGTCGGCGAAGGTGCCCGAATCGCCCTCGTCAGCGTTGCAGGTCACGTACTTCTGCGGCGCCAGCTGGTCGTGGACGGTCTTCCACTTGATGCCGGTCGGGAACGCCGCGCCGCCGCGGCCACGAAGACCGGAGTCGCTCACGGTCTTGACCACATCCGCCGGCGCCATCGCGAGCGCCTTCTGCAGACCCTCGTAGCCGCCGTGGGCGAGATAGTCGCCGACCGACGCGGGGTCGACGACGCCGACCCGTGCAAAGGTCAGGCGCTGCTGGCTCTTCAGGTACGGATGCTCTTCCACCAGGCCGATGCACAATGGGTGCGCACCCTCATTGGCAATGGCAGCAAGCACGCCGGGCACGTCGCCCGCGGCGACCGGGCCGTAGCCGACGCGACCGGCCGGCGTCTCGACCTCGACCAGCGGCTCGAGCCAGAGCATGCCGCGCGAGCCGTTGCGCACGAGCGTGTGGGAGCTCGCCGCCGCTGCGATCGCCGCGGCGACCTCATCGGCGCCCAGCGACAGCGCAGTCGCATCCTTGGGGACATAGATCCGGGTGGCCATCACTTGGCCTCCTGGCCGGCAACGAGCGCGTCGAAGCGAGCGGGAGTCACTGCGCTGTGCAGGCGGCCGTCGATGCGGACCGCCGGACCGGTCGCGCAGTTGCCCAGGCAATAGACCGCCTCGAGGGTGGTCGCGCCATCGGCGGTGGTCTCGTGGAAATCGATGCCCAGACGCGCCTTCGCGTGCGCCTCGAGCGCCGCGCCACCGCGGGCCTGACAGGCCTCCGCGCGGCAGACCTGCACCACGTGGCGGCCCGGCGGGTGGGTGCGGAAGTAGTGGTAGAACGTGACCACGCCGTGCACCTCGGCGCGCGACAGGTTCAGCGCCGCGGCGATCCGCGGGATGCCGGTCGGTGGGATGTAGCCGAGCGCATCCTGGACGCCATGCAGCACGACCAACAGCGGTCCCGGCTGCTGACCAAAGCGTTCGATCGCCGACTCGACGGCGGCCTGTTCGTGGGCCTCAGCGCTGGACACGTGCGAATCCCCCTGCATCGAAGAATGGCGCCCGCAGGTGATCGGCGGCGCCGCAAGCCAAGGGCGGTAGCATAGGGATTCCCCGGGGCGGAAGATGCCAAAAAGCGTCATCGACTATCGCAAATGCGATCCGACTGGTCGCGAATATTGACGGATTACACGGGATTACAGCGCCCGGCTGCGAACTAGCCGATGTGCGACAGCCGCAGCAGCTTGTCGAGATCCTTGATCAGGCCCTTGCGGTCGGCGCCAACCGCGAAGCTCATGACAAGATTACCAAGCGGATCAACGATGTAGGTGCGGCCCGCCCGCTGCGCCTCGGTCTGCTGAGGGAACGGCGCCAGCAGCTGGCGGCCAGCGCGAGAGTCCAGCCACGCAACCACGAGCCCGCTCTGCTCGGGACCCAGCTCCGTGACAGTGCAGCAGGGCGGCTCACCCAGCAGCACCCGCTGTACCCGGTCGCGCTCACGGTCCATCGCCTGATGAACCGCGCGCAGCTCGACCAGATCCTGCAGGCAGCTGCTATCGCACTTCTCGCCCGTCACATAGACGATCGACCACTTGCCGCGCAGGAAGTGTGCTGGCGTCGAGACCCCCGCCGGGGTCGCGAGCGCAACTTCCGGCAGCGGCCTTGCCGGCGTGAGCAGCTCGCCGTGGTTGACCAGGTGGCGGGTCTGGAAGTGCGCGCCGTAATACATCCAGAACGAGAGGCCAACGGGGCCGAAGAACATCAGCGCCAGCAGCACGAGCTGGATGCGGTTGCGACGTACGGTCGCGGCAGTCAAAGGGGCGTTCATCTAGCGGCTCTCGCGGGGCTTGAGGTTGACGACGATATAGAGGATCAGCAGCGTCAGTGACAGGGCAAACCACTGCACGGCATAGCCAAGGTGGCGCTCAGGGGCGGGGCCGGCCGGTCGCCAGTCGCGCAGGTAGCCATCGGCGGCGGCCGGATCCAGCAGCAGCACTTGGGGGTACAGCGGCTGGCCGGCAGCGGCCTCCAGCGCCGCGCGGGTCGGGTAGCTGATGCGGCGCGGCCAGCCCGGCTCGGGCGCAGCGTCCAGACGGATGCCGGCACGCGGCAGTTCGTCGAGTCGGCCCCACACCTGACGCGGCGCGACGTCGACCGCGACGTTCGGCAGCTGATCGCGCCGCGCGCCGGCCGGCAGCCAGCCGCGATCGACCAGCACGACCACGCCCGCCGCGTCGACCAGCGGGGTCAGCACGCGATAGCCGACAGCACCCTCGTGGGTCATGTTGTCGAGCAGGAACTGGCGGTCGGCGAGGTAATGGCCAGCGACGCTGACACGTGCGTAACGCGGCTGCGGGCTGGCTGACGACGGCAGCGCGACCGCGGCCACATCGCCCGCCGCGAACGCCGCGATCAGCGCACGCTTCTCGGCGGCGCGATCGAGCTGCCAGACGCCGAGGCTCGCCAGCAGCGCGCAGGCCACCCCGGCGAGCAGCGTCGGTAGCAGCCGTGGCGCAAACACGCGGGCTGCGAACAGCGATCGCACTATACTGAGCCTCCCAGCGGAGCGACCCTCGTGGAACTATTTCGTCTCATCGTCGTCGGCCTCCTGATCGCGATTCTGCTCAGCCTCGGGCGAGCGCTCTACCTGATGACCACCGGCAAGGGCGACTCCGGCAAGATGGTCCGTGCGCTGACCTGGCGCATCAGCCTATCCGTCGGGCTGCTGCTGCTGATGCTGTTCGCCGCCCACCAGGGCTGGATCATGCCCCACGGCATAGGCCGCTAGGACCCACGCGCCCGCAAAAGAGAACGGCCGCGTCGGCGGCCGTTCGGATCGAGTCGCTCGCGTCCGGCCTTTAGAGCCAGTAAACGAACAGGTACAGGCCCAGCCATACCACGTCGACGAAGTGCCAGTACCAGGCCACGGCCTCGAACGCGAAGTGACGCTCGGGCGTGAAGTGTCCGCGCATGACGCGCAGCCAGATCACCAGCAGCATGATCGCACCGATCGTCACGTGCAGACCGTGAAAACCGGTCAGCATGAAGAACGTCGAGCCGTAGATGCCGGTGCCGAGCGTCAGACCCAGCTCCGTGTACGCATGGTGGTACTCGGAGGCCTGGAAGTAGACGAAGATGAAACCCAGCAGGAAGGTCGCGGCTAGCGACAGCTTGAGCACGCCGCGGTGGCCGGCGCGCAGCGCGTGATGGGCGATCGTCACGGTGACGCCGGAGCTGAGCAGCAGCAGGGTGTTCAGCAGCGGCACGCCCAGCGCCGGGATCGTCTCGAACGTGCTGCCCTCGCCCTTCGGGCCGAGCTGCATCGGGCCGTTGGTCGGCCAGCCACCTTCGAAGTGGTTCCACAGCAGCACGTTGGTCATGTGCTTGGCACCCTCGCCCGACAGCCACGGCAACGCGAACTGACGGGCGTAGAACAGCGCCCCGAAGAACGCAGCGAAGAACATCACCTCGGAGAAGATGAACCAGCTCATGCCCATGCGGAACGAGCGGTCGACGCTGAGGTTGTAGATCCCCGCCTGGTTCTCGTTGATCACGGTACCGAACCAGCCGAAGAACAGCACCAGCAGCAGCACGAAGCCTGCGCCTAGCAGCGTCGGACCGGTGCTGTTGTGGTCGACCGTCATGGCGGCGCCCACCATCAGAACGAACAGCGCGACCGAACCGAAGATCGGCCACGGGCTCGAATGCGGGACGTAGTACTTGTCGGAGGTGGGCGCGGGATGGGCGTGTGCCATGGGCGTTCCTGGAGAGTCTGGTTTAAGGCTTAAATCACCGACCTGCCGCCGCGGACTGCGGCAGGTCGAAGAACGAATAGGACAGAGTGATGCGGTCTACGTCCGGCGGCAGCGCCGGATCGACGATGAAACGGATCGGCATTTCGCGCGACTCACCGGCAGTGAAGTTCTGCGGCTTGAAGCAGAAACACTCCGTCTTCTTGAAGTAGCGTGCAACAGACGACGGCGCAATGCTCGGCACGGCCTGCGCGACGACGGCGGCGGCGGTGAGGTTACGGGCGTGGAAGGTCGCTTCGTAGAGCTTGCCAGGATGGACCTGCATCGAGGTTGCGTGCGGCGCGAACTCCCAGTCGCCCGCATGCGGGATGCTGGCGATGAACTCGATCGTCACGACCCGATCGGCATCCGGCCGCTCGATCACAGCGGCCTGCGCGGTCTGGGTGCCGTACCAGCGGTTGCCCGTATCCCAGACCTTGCACAGCACGCTGTAGAGCGGCACGAGCGCGAAGCCGAACGCGAAGCTGCCGGCAGTGAACAGCAGCAGCCTGCCGATCAGCGGACGGTGACGTCGTGGCCCGGACATCCTCAGCCCTTCGTGTGCAGGATCGTCGAGGCGATGAAGACCGCATAGACGCCCGCCGCGACCAGGAACAGCAGCAGCGTAAGCCGCCGGTTGCGGGCGCGCTGGTCGGGAGCGGGCGTCTTGTCAGTCATCGCGACGGCCTTTAATGGATTTCCGGGGCGGTCTCGAACGAGTGGTAAGGCGCCGGCGACGGCAGCGTCCACTCCAGACCGGCAGGATCGGTGCCTTCCCAGACCTTGTCGCTCGCCTTGGCGCCGCCACGGGCGCTCTGCCAGATCACGGCGACGAACAGCAGCTGCGAGAAGCCGAACACGAACCCGCCCACCGAGGAGACCATGTTCCAGTCGGTGAACTGCGTGCTGTAGTCAGGGATGCGGCGCGGCATGCCAGCAAGTCCGAGGAAGTGCTGCGGGAAGAACAGCACGTTCACGGAAACCGTCGACACCCAGAAGTGCCACTTGGCGAGCGACATGCTGTACATGTGGCCGGTCCACTTCGGCAGCCAGTAGTACACGCCCGCCATGATGGCGAACACGGCGCCCGGCACCAGCACGTAGTGGAAGTGCGCGACCACGAAGTAGGTGTCCTGATACTGGAAGTCAGCGGGCGCGATCGCGAGCATCAGGCCCGAGAAGCCGCCGATCGTGAACAGGAACAGGAACGCCAGCGCAAACAGCATCGGCGGCTCGAACGACAGCGAGCCCTTCCACATCGTCGTTGTCCAGTTGAACACCTTCACGCCGGTCGGAACCGCGATCAGCATCGTGCTCATCATGAAGAACATCTGGCCCGCCAGCGGCATGCCGACGGTGAACATGTGGTGCGCCCAGACGATGAACGACAGGAACGCGATCGAGGCAGTCGCGTAGACCATCGCGTCATAGCCGAACAGCGGCTTGCGCGAGAAGGTCGGGATGATTTCCGAGACGATGCCGAACGCCGGCAGAATCAGGATGTAGACCTCCGGATGACCGAAGAACCAGAAGATGTGCTGGAACATCACCGGGTCACCGCCGCCAGCCGGATTGAAGAAGCTGGTGCCGAAGTAGTGATCCGTCAGCAGCATGGTCACCGCGCCCGCGAGCACCGGCATCACTGCGATCAGCAGGTAGGCGGTGATCAGCCAGGTCCAGCAGAACAGCGGCAGCTTCAGCAGCGACATGCCGGGCGCGCGCATGTTCAGGATCGTGACGATCACGTTGATCGCGCCCATGATCGACGAGGCGCCCATCATGTGGATCGCGAAGATCGTCAGCGGGAAGCTATCACCGGCCTGCAGCGACAGCGGCGGGTACAGCGTCCAGCCACCGGCCGGGCCGCCGCCGGCGGTAAAGAACGAAGACAGCAGCAGCGTGAACGCGAACGGCAGGATCCAGAAGCTGTAGTTGTTCATGCGCGGCAGCGCCATGTCCGGCGCGCCGATCTGCAGCGGGATCATCCAGTTGGCCAGACCAACGAACGCAGGCATCACGGCGCCGAAGATCATGACCAGTGCGTGGCTGGTGACCAGCGAGTTGTAGAAACCCGGGTCGAAGAACTGCATGCCAGGCTTGAACAGCTCGGCGCGGATGCCAAGCGCCATGGCGCCGCCGATGAAGAACATCACCAGCGCGAACACCATGTACATGGTGCCGATGTCTTTGTGGTTGGTCGCGAAGAGCCAGCGACCAATGCCAGTCGGCTTGTGATCGTGGTGATCGTGGGTATCAGCGTGTGCCATTTTCTCGAACTCCTCGAAACCGGTCAGAGCGCCGCCGCGGCAGGAGCCGCGGGCGCAGTCGTCGTGGCGGCCTTGGTGGCTTGCTGCTGGGCGGTGAGCCACTTGGCGAAGTCTTCCTTCGACACGACGTTGACGACGATCGGCATGAAGCCGTGGTCGCGGCCGCATAGTTCGGCGCACTGGCCGGTGTAGCGTCCGATCTTGTCGGCCTTGAACCAGGCTTCGTTGATGAAGCCAGGGATCGCATCCTTCTTCACCGCGAAGTCAGGCACCCACCATGAATGGATGACATCGTTACCTGTCAGCAGCACGCGCACCTTGGTGTCGACCGGTACGACCATCGCGTTGTCGACGTCCAGCAGGTAATCCTTCACCTTCGTGACGTCGACGCCGGAGTTCAGCTGGCGGGCGTAGTTCGACTCAGTGGCGAGTGACGAGTAGAACGAGACGCCCTTGCCGAGGTACTCGTACTGCCACTTCCACTGGTAGCCGGTGACCTTGACCGAGAGTTCCGCGTTGCGGGTGTCTTCCATCTTCACGAGCGTCTTCGCGGCCGGCACGGCCATGAAGATCAGGATCGCGACCGGGATGATGGTCCAGATGACCTCGACCTTGGTCGAGTGCAGCAACGTGCGGTCAGGCACGGCGCCATTGGACTTACGGAACGCCACGATCGAGTAGATCATGACGCCGAAGACGGCCACGGCGATCGCGACGCAGACCCAGAAGATCTGCATGTGCAGGCCATGCACTTCACGCGCGATGGCAGTCACGCCCATCGGCATGTTGTAGCTGCTTTCGTAAGCGAGCGCAGGCACTGCGGCGAGGAGCCCCCCGAGCGCGCTAAACACTTTGCGGTTCAACATCGAAGCCCCTTATCGCTGTCGTCTCTATATCTATGTCCAATCACAGCCGGCGCGTCGGCGGCGGCGCGACCCCGCTCGTGGCAGGCTGGCCGTGGCGGCACGGCGAGCGCTGCCGCAGACCGGCCCGGCGACTCATCGAGTAGTCGTTGCGGGTAGCGGCCTACGGGGGCGGCGCAGTGTAACCTCGGTCCCGCGCCGGGAAAACAGGAATTGCTTTGCCAGTCATCAAGCTAGCTGTGTCCCAAAGCGCTTAAGGGGCCGTGGGGCAGCCCCTCGAAAGCGTAATGCGGCGCAACAATAGTGCGTATTTACAAGGATTTGAGCGTCCGCTAAGGCGCCACACCTACAACCGCCCAAGCTCCAGACAAAGCGCTGCGGCCCGCACCTCCGGCGGCAGCAAGGGCGGGATGATGCCCAGACAGGGCGCGGGCAGCAGCGCTTTGAGGGTCGCGACGTTTTCTGCGGCTGCCACGAACGCCGGATCGATGCCGCTGCCGATCCAGCCGGCGAGCGGCATGGCGGCCGCGGTGATGGCAGCCGCCGTCAGGCGTGCATGGTTCAGGCAGCCGAGCTTCAGGCCGACGACCAGGATCACCGGCAGACCGAGCAAGGCCGCAAGATCCGCCACATCGCGATCCTCGCCCAGCGGCACCGCCCAACCGCCCACGCCTTCGACGATAATTATGTCGCTATGATCTGCGATCTGACGGTAAGCAGAATCGATCATCGCGAAATCAACGGGATCTCCGGCCGCCGCGGCCGCCAGATGGGGCGCGATGGCCGGGCCGTAGGCGCAGGGGTTGGTCAGCTCGTAGGCGAAACGCGTCGAGCTCTCACCCGACAGGATCAGCGCGTCGTCGTTGCGCAGGCCCGCAGCAGTCGCGATCGCCCCGGAGGCCACCGGCTTCATGCCGGCGACTCTGGCGCCCGTCGAAGCGAACCGCCTGAGCAACGCCGCCGACACCAGCGTCTTACCGACGCCGGTGTCGGTGCCGGTGACGAAGTACCCGCGGCAGGTGGCCGCGCTCAGGTCGAAGGCCCTGCGCGGCGACCCAGCCGGCTCAGCGGCACCACCGTCTCGCGCGGCACGCCCTGCGCTGCGGTCGCGCCATCCGGGCACCACGCCTGGCCGTAAATCAGTTCGCAGCTCGCCGGCAGCCGGCCGTCGGCGTCGCGGCGCTGCTGGTAGTGCGCCTCGGCGCGTCGCCGCCGCGCGGCGCCGGTCAACGTGCGGCGGCGAGCCGCGAGCAGATTCTCGCCACCGACCGCCCGCAGGTCGCCGTACAGCGCCTCGAGCGACGCGTAGGTCACCGTCAGCCGCTCGACGTCCATGACCGGGCCGGTGAAACCCGCGCGCAGCAGCGCATCGCCAACGTCGTGCATGTCGGCGAACGGATGCACGTGCAGCGCGTCGTCGGCGGCGGCCCACGCCTCGCGCAGCTCCAACAGCGTATCTGGGCCGAGCGTGGAGAACGTCAGGTAGCCGCGCGGTCGCAGCACACGCCGCACCTCGGCGAGCATGCCGTCGGGATCAGTGGCCCAGGGCAACGTCAGATTCGCGAACACCAGATCAACGGACGCGTCCCGCAGCGGCAAACGACAGGCGTCGGCGCAGATCAGATCGAAGCGACGCAGCCAGGCAGCGCGACGCCGCGCACCCGCCAGCATCGAGGGCGACAGATCCAGCGCCAGCACGCGCGCCTTCTTGTAGCGATCACGCAGCGCACGGCTCGCCTGGCCGGTACCGGCACCGAGGTCGAGCACGACGCCGGGGGTTAGCGGCAGGCCCTCCAGGCGCGCCAGCATCTCGGTACGCGCGCGCACGCCGATCACGTCGGCCGCGTCGCAAGACGCGGCGGCGCGCTCAAAGGCACGGCGCAGCGCGCGTGTATCGAATCGTTGCATCTGGCTCATCAGTCCGCGCCAAAGAAATCGCCGATCAGTCGCTCGACCTGCTCGCGGTGCGACAGGAACGGCGCGTGCGCCGCGCGAGCCACCACTTCGTAACGTGCGCCCGCAACCCGCTCGGCGAGCGCCTGCGCCGCGGCCGGCGGCGTGAGCTGATCGTACTCGCCGCAGATCACGAGGGTACGTGCATGGATCATCGCCAGCTCCGCACGCAGATCGACGCGGCGCAGGATCGCCAGGCCCGCCGCCAGCGCCGCGGTGCTCGGCGCACCGCCCTCCTGCACGCAGCGCTTGAGTTCACGCAGCGCGACCAGCGCGTTGTCATCGCCGCGGACTTCCATTGCCAGGAACTCCTGCACGGTGGCCTTCCAGTCGCGCTCGAGGCGCTTGCCAAGTCCCGCCAGCAGCGCCTCATCGGGGCCATGCGGCCAATCACGCCGCTTGGCGCCGCAGGGGCCGGTAGCGATCAGCGCCAACGACGGCACGCGTTCGGGAAACAACGTCGCGATGCGCACCGCGACCAGACCCCCGAGCGACCAGCCCAGCAGCGAGCAGCGTTCAGGCAGGTGCGCGGCGACCAGGCGCGCCATGCCCTCGAGGTCCGCCGCCCCCTTGGCCCACGGCGAGCGACCATGTCCGGGCAGATCCAGCACATGCACGCGATGGTGCTCGGCAAGCCGCTCGGCGAGAGCATCGAAGATGCCGCCGTGCAGGCCCCAGCCGTGCAGCAGCGCAACGTCGTCACCCACCCCTCGGCTGACGCGATGCAGGCTCATCAGGCCAGCCCCGGCCGCAGCGCGCCGAGGCCCTCGACCAACCGGTCGACGTCATCCTCCGTGTGCGCAGCAGACAGCGTCACGCGCAGCCGTGCCGTACCCACCGGCACCGTCGGTGGACGAATCGCGGCGACCAGCAGGCCGCGCTCGAGCAACGCCTCGCTCGCCGCCAGCGCGGTCACGTTGTCGCCCAGCACGAGCGCCTGGATCGGCGTCGCCGACGGCAGCAGCGGCACGCCGAGCGCCGCGCAACCGTCGCGCAGCCGCACGATGTGCGAGCGCAGCCGTTCGCGGCGCCACGGCTCGAGTCGAACCCGTCGCAGCGCCTCACGCGTGGCCGCAGCGACCGCCGGCGGCAGCGCCGTGGTGAAGATCAGCGTGCGCGCGCGGTGCACCATCAGCTCGCACAGCGCCGCGGAGCCGGCGATGAATGCGCCGAACGTCCCGAAGGCCTTGCCTAACGTGCCCACCAGCACCGGCACCTCATGCGCGCCGAGCCCGCACAGCTCAAGCGAACCGCCGCCATGTTCGCCGAGCACGCCGAGTCCGTGCGCGTCATCCACGGCAAGCCAGGCGCCCGCGCGGTCGGCGGCAGCCGCAAGCTCGCGCAGCGGCGCCACATCGCCATCCATGCTGAACAGACCGTCGGTCAGCAGCAGTGCCTCGCCCGCACCGCGCCCGGCAAGCAGTCGCGCCGCATCCGCGGCATCGGCGTGCTCGTAGCGCTCGAAGCGCGCGCCGGCGAGCCGACCGGCGTCCAGCAGCGAGGCATGGTTCAGGCGATCTTCGAGCACAAGGTCTCCACGGCCGGCAAGCACGGTTCCGACCGCGAGATTGGCCATGTAGCCGGTGGAAAACAACAGCGCGCGCTCACGACCGGTGAATTCCGCCAGTTCCTCCTCAAGTGCGTGATGCTCAAGGTGGTGGCCGGTGACCAGGTGCGAGGCGCCGGCGCCGGCGCCCCAGCGGCGCGCACCGGCGGCAAAAGCCGCCGTCACCCGCGGGTGCCGCGCAAGACCGAGGTAGTCGTTGCTGCAGAACACGCGCACGCGACGGCCATCAATCGTCGCCTCGACGCTACTATCGGGGCGCGCGTAATGGTCCACCAGCCGGCGGCGACGCGACAACCCCGCACTTGCCAGGGCCGCGAGGCGCGCAGTCAGCACAGCCTCGCGGCTGGCAGCAGTCACGGCGCGGACCCGAGCTCGGCAGTCACCTCCGCCCGTTCCTCCGCGAGCAGGCCGAGCGCGGCAAATAGCGAGCGGTCCCGCTCGACGTCCGGATTCGCGGTCGTCAGCAGTTTCTCGCCGTAGAAAATCGAGTTCGCGCCCGCGAGGAAACACAGCGCCTGCAGCTCGTCGCTCATCGACTCGCGGCCGGCGGAGAGCCGCACGTGGGAGCACGGCATGGTCAGGCGCGCGACAGCAATCGTGCGCACGAAGTCGAGCGGCGCGACCGCCTCAATGCCGGCAAGCGGCGTGCCGGCCACCTGCACCAGCTGGTTGATCGGCACGCTCTCGGGATGGGTCGGCATCGTCGCAAGCGTTAGCAGCAGCCCGGCGCGGTCGCGGCCGCTCTCACCCATGCCGAGGATGCCGCCGCAGCACACCTTCATGCCTGCATCGCGCACATGGCCAAGTGTGTCGAGCCGGTCCTGATAGGTGCGCGTCGTGATCACCTCGGCGTAGAACTCCGGCGAGGTGTCTAGATTGTGGTTGTAGTAGTCCAGTCCCGCGGTCGCCAGCGCCGCCGCCTGCGACGCACTGAGCATGCCCAGCGTCGCGCAGGATTCGAGGCCCTGCTCGCGCACGACGCGGATCATCTCGATCACGTTGCCGAGGTCCCGATCCTTCGGCGAGCGCCAGGCCGCACCCATGCAGAAACGCGTCGCGCCGGCGGCTTTGGCGCGGGCCGCAGCTGCGGCGACCGCGGCGACCGGCATCAGCGCCTCCCGTTCGACACCGGTGTCGTAGCGAACGCTCTGCGGGCAGTAGGCGCAGTCTTCAGGACAACCGCCAGTCTTGATCGACAGCAGCGTCGATACCTGCACGCGGTTCGGGTCGAAGTGTGCGCGATGGACCCGCTGCGCCTGAAACAGCAAGTCAGCGAACGGCAGCGCGAGCAGCGTCTCGACCTCGGCCAGGGTCCAGTCGTGGCGAACCGCACCGAGGCGGTCGATCAGGGGAGTCGTCATCGGGATCCTCGCTGCGCCCGACGGGCGCTCTGGCCTTGGACGGCGCAGTGTTCGGGGCGCAGGAACCCGTGTCAACCAATTATGTCGCAACAGGTTGACACAAGGCCTGCGCTCAGCGCCGGGTGACGATCCGGGCGCTGTGGTGGACTCCCTCGAGGACGGCAAGCGAACCGGTCGCGATGCCGGCCGCATTCGCCTCATCGGTATCGACGTGCATTTCCAGGCGGAAGTTGTCGCCAACCCGGATCCTCACCTCGCCGAAGGTCAGCTCACGGCCGCCTTCGCCGACGCGGACGTCGACCCGGTCGCCGTTGACGACTCCAAACGCGGCGGCATCGGCCGGCTGCATGTGGATGTGACGCAGCGAGCAGATCACCCCGCGCAGCAGCTCCACCGATCCGGCCGGGCCCTCCAGACGCAGGCCCGGCGTCCGCTCGAGGTCAGCGGACTCGCGCACCGGCGCATCGACGCCCAGCACGAACTCGTCGGTGCGCGAGATCTCGACCTGATCGGCAGCCCGCTCCGGGCCCACAACCCGAACCTGCTCGATCCTGCCGGCCGGCCCCACCAGCACCACGGTCTCGGCGGCCGCGAACTGGCCGGGCTGCGAGATCGGCCGGGCCACCGTGAGGCGCCGGCCGGGCCCGAACAATTGCTCGACGCTGGCGCGCGTCAGGTGCACATGCCGCGCGGAGACGGCGATCGGAATAGGCGCTGTGCTGGCAACGGCATGCCTGCCGTCGACCACCCGACGCGCAGCGGCGGCTATCGCACGATCCGTGTCGCTTGCGACCACCAGTACCGGGCAGCGGCCGTGCTCGGGCGACACCTGAACAACGCGCGTGATCGCGTCGACCCGCGCATCACGGTTGCGATCCTCGTCGATCTCGGCGCCCAGAAAACCCAGTCGTTCAACGATCCGCCGGCGCAGCGCCGGGCTGTGTTCGGCCACGCCACCGGTGAACACGATCGCATCCACACCGCCCATCGTGGCGACGGCAGCGCCGATGTACTTGCGTACCCGGTGCGCGTAGATCTGCAACGCCAACCGGCAGCCGGCGTCGCCCTCACGTGCGCGCCGCTCGAGCACCCGCATGTCGGCGGTCCCCGTCAGGCCGAGCAAGCCCGCGCCATGGTTCAGCAGGCGCTCAAGATCGGCGTGCGTATGGCCGGCACGTAGCAATTCCAGCAGCACACCCGCGTCCAGATCGCCCGCGCGGGTCGCCATGACCAGACCCTCGAGCGGCGTCATGCCCATGCTGGTATCGACGCTGCGGCCGTATTCGACCGCACACACGCTGGCGCCCGCGCCCAGGTGGCAGCTGACGATGCGCAGCGCGGTTCGCTCGACGCCGAGCCAGCCGGCGGCGGCCGCCGTCGCCGCATCGTGACTGAGCCCGTGGAACCCATAGCGACGCAGGCCATGCCGCTCGGCGAGCTCACGCGGCAGCGCGTACTCGCGGGCGCGGCGCGGCAAGGTAGAGTGAAACGCGGTGTCGAAGACCGCCACATGCGGCACGGCCGGCAGGCGTGCACGCGCGGCGCGCAGGCCCTCGAGGGCGGCGGGATTGTGCAGTGGCGCGAAGCGGCCGAAGTCGGCGATCGCAGCCTCGACCGCGGTATCCGCCAGCACCGGCACGCTGTAGCGATCGCCGCCGTGCACCACGCGATGGCCAACGGCCACGAGGTCAGGGCCCTGCACGCCGTGCAGCGCCAGTTCGTCGAGCAGCAGATGCACCGCCGCCCCCACCCCGACAACGGCGACCGGGCGGGGGACTCCCTCGACCCACAGCTGCGGCGCAGTGCCCAGGTCGTCCAGCATCAGGTGGTGGTGGCGGACGCCCGCCTCGTCCACGACCGCCGCCTTGACCGAGGTGCTGCGACAGCTGAGGGCCAGGACCGACCGACCCGACTGCAGGCTCTGCTTCGACACTACGACCGCCTCTGGGATTAGAATCGCCTATGGGCACCGCTAACGATCACGACGCCTCGCTGTCATTCTACCGCCGGGTATTTGGACTGTGCGTGACAGCGCTGCTCGCCTTCCTCCTCTATAAGGTCGTCCGCCCCTTCCTCGCGCCCTTCGCGTGGGCGACGGTGATCGCTTACCTGATGCATCCGCTGCAGGCACGGCTGCAGGCACGGCTGGGCGGTCGCGCCGGACTTAGCGCCGGACTACTTACCGGCACCTGCTTCGCTGTGCTGGTCGGCCCGCTGATGGCGCTCGGCGCTGCCTTCGCCTCGCAGGCGGCGCTGCTGGTGACCTCGCTGCAGCAGCTCGTGCAGCGCCTGCAAATCGGCAGCATCGACGACCTGATCGCACTGCCCGCCGCACAGGAAATCATCGGCTGGATCGAGCAACACCTGCCAGTCACCGCAGAACAGCTGCGCAACTGGGCCGTCAACGGTGCGCAGCAGTTGCTCACACCGCTGGCGACGCTGGGTGGCCGCGCCTTCTTCGGTGCGTTCGGCACGGTGATCAGCTTCACGCTGACCTTGTTTTTGCTGTTCTTCCTGCTGCGCGACGGGCGGCTCCTGCTCGAGGCCGTGCTGGGCCTGATTCCGATCGAGGGCTTTCGCAAGCAACGGCTGCTGCATCATCTGGGCGAGGTAACGCGCGCGGTCGTGTTCGGCACGCTGGCCACCTCCATCGTGCAGGGCATCTCGGTGGCGATCGGCTTTCGCCTCGTCGGCCTGCCGTCACCGATCGTGTTTGGCGTGCTCGCTGCGATCGTGTCGGTGCTGCCGGTGGGCGGCACCGCGTTTGTGTGGGGCCCGGCCACCGTGTGGCTGTACGCCACCGGCCACTCCGGCGCCGGAACGTTCATGCTGCTGTGGGGCGCGCTGATCGTCGGCCTCGCCGACAACCTGTTGCGGCCGTTGCTAATTTCCGGGCGCGGTGCGGTGCCCACGCTCGCCGTATTCGTCGGCGTGCTCGGCGGACTGGCCGCGTTCGGCATGGTCGGCATGTTCCTCGGTCCGGTCGTGATCGCGCTATTCGTCGCTTTGGTACGCTTCGCAGACGAGTCGCTCGCGACTCGATAGACTCTCGCCCGTGCAACCCGAAGACCTACTCAAGCACCTCAATGAGGCGCAGCGTGCGGCTGTCTCCGCAACCCCCGGCCCTATCCTCGTACTCGCGGGCGCCGGCAGCGGCAAGACGCGCGTGCTGGTCAGTCGCATCGCCTGGCTGATCTCGCAAGATGGCGTCTCGCCCCACTCGGTGCTGGCCGTCACGTTCACCAACAAGGCGGCCGCCGAAATGCGCGGCCGCATCGAGAACCTGCTCGGCCTGCCAGGCGGCGCGCTGTGGGTCGGCACGTTCCACGGTCTCGCGCACCGGCTACTGCGCCTGCACTGGCGCGAGGCGGGATTGCCGCAGACATTCCAGATCCTCGACTCCGACGACCAGTTGCGCGTCGTCAAGAAGGTGGTCAAGGCGCTGGAGCTGGACGATACCCGCTGGGTACCGAAGGAGTTGCAGTACTTCATCAACGGCCAGAAGGACGAGGGCCGGCGGCCGAAGGCGCTCTCCGACGACGGCGATCCGACCCGACGCACGATGATCCGGGTGTATGCCGCCTACGAGGATGCCTGCCAGCGCGCGGGCGTCATCGACTTCGCTGAGCTGCTGCTGCGTTCGTTCGAGCTATGGCGTGACCATGCGGAGCTGCTCGCCCATTACCAGCGTCGCTTCCGCCACGTGCTGGTCGACGAGTTCCAGGACACCAACGCGATCCAGTACCAGTGGATACGGCTGCTCGCAGGCAAGGAAAGCCTGCCATTCGTGGTCGGCGACGACGACCAGTCGATCTATGGCTGGCGCGGCGCCCGCGTCGAAAACATCCAGCGCTACCAGCGCGACTTCCCCGGCACAACGGTCTATAAGCTCGAGCAGAACTACCGCTCTACCGCCACCATCCTCAACGCCGCCAACGCGTTGATCGCCAACAATAGCGGCCGCATGGGCAAGACCCTGTGGACCGATGGCGTGAAGGGCGAGCGAATCCGCACCTACGCGGCGTTCAACGAGCGCGACGAGGCGAACTTCGTCGTCGAGCGCATCCTCGAGTCGACACGCCTCGGCGCCCGCCGGCAGGATTGCGCGGTGCTGTACCGCTCCAACGCGCAGTCGCGCGTGATTGAAGAGGCATTCATCGGCGCGCGCATCCCGTACCGCGTTTACGGTGGCCTGCGGTTCTTCGAGCGCGCGGAAATCAAGGACGCACTGGCCTATCTGCGGCTGATCTCGAACCGGCGCGATGACGGTTCGTTCGAGCGCGTCGTCAACCTGCCTACCCGTGGCATCGGCGCGAAGAGCCTCGACACCGTCCGCGACATGGCCAAAGCGCAGACGATATCCCTGTGGGAGGCATCGGCCGCCGCGATCACCGCCGGCACCCTCGGCCCGAAGGGCGCCGCTTCGCTGCACGCGTTCCTCGCGCTGATCGAGAAACTCGCGCGGGAGACCGCCGGCCAGCCGCTGCATGAGCAGGTCGACAAGGTCATCGCAGCGTCCGGGCTGCTCGACCACTTCCGCAAGGAGAAGGGCGAACGCGGCGAGGCTCGAGTGGAGAACCTCGAAGAACTCGTCTCCGCGGCCCGCGGCTTCAGCCGCGATGAAACCTCCGAGCTGGGCGAACTGGACGAGTTCCTCGCTCATGCCGTGCTCGAAAGCGGCGAGGGACAGGCGAGCGAATGGGAGGACAGCGTACAGATGATGACGCTGCACTCGGCCAAGGGCCTGGAGTTCCCGATCGTCTGCCTGGTCGGCCTCGAGGATGGCCTGTTCCCGCACCAGCGCTCCATCAACGACATCGGCGGCCTCGAGGAGGAACGCCGGCTCGCCTACGTCGGCGTCACCCGCGCGATGCGCCGGCTGTACCTGACCTACGCCGAGCAGCGCCGACTGCA
>SESE01000316.1_pt1 | contig 20715 bp, 14 predicted proteins | sample 3171371 | NCBI WGS metagenome assembly SESE01 (sample SAMN06051881, study PRJNA518727) | freshwater metagenome | biome: subpolar coniferous forest; feature: holomictic lake; material: water; isolation source: holomictic Lake 442, 13 m depth | place: Canada: near Kenora, Ontario | collected... | reverse complement strand
GCGAAAAAATCGCCCGGTCACCCCGGTAACGGGCTCCCAGAAGTGAATACGGGGCTAAACGTGCAATGGCGATTACTTAAGCGATGCTTCCGATCCTAATCATAATCCTGATCGTAATCGTAATCCGTTCTCCACCAATAGATTAAGATCAAGATTAGGATTACGATTAAGAGGGCAATAGCCCCTTAAGTAAGTGTCATTCGCCTCTCAGTGGCGCTGGATCAATCAGGCGACCGCAAAACATATTCCTCTTGCCTTTGGCACGGGTACTGCGTATAGTCAAACGTAGTCCGACTGGTCCGACGTACGATGCGTCGGGCAAGATGTAATCGGACGGGAAATAACAGCACGTGACTCTGGTTAATCAGACACAACAAGAAAGTGAAGGGTTCACATCATGCAATTCAACAGAAAAGGGTTCACACTGGTCGAAATCATGATCGTCGTGGCAATCATTGCGTTGCTGGCGGTTATTGCCGTGCCGAACCTGATCAAGGCTCGTACAACGACGCAGAAGACCACCTGCTCAAACAACAAGCGCCTGATCTACGACGGCATTGATCAGTGGGCGTTGACCGAGAACCAAGCGGCGACGGCAGTGCCCACGACAAACGGTGTCGCTCCTTACGTCAAGGGCGACGCAATGCCTCTGTGCAAAGTGGGGAATGTGCGCTATGCACTGGGCGGAACGGTGGCCGCCCCGCTGGTCGGCTGCCTTTCGACCGCGAGCAATCATAATACGGCCGCAGAACAGGCTATCGTACCGTGAGTGTAGACTGGTTTCATGAGACAAAGAAAGACCGCGTCGGTGGCGCGGTCTTTTTCATTGCAGGTGGTCAGGTTTTGATACGCAGCAGCTCGTTCATCGAATCCTGCGCGACGGCGAGGGCGTCGAGTTTATTTCGCCGTGTGAGCTTGAAGGGGAGCAGTTCGGTGAGCGGGCGCAGCACATTCAGCATCCGTTCGCTGCGCACTTCGATCGCGGCGGGGAGCGCGTCGAGCTGCTCCATGCCCTTCAGCACCGCGCCGGGCACTTGCGCCCACATCGATTCGATCCCTTCGGTCGCCTGCAACGCGTCGCAGCGGATGATCATGCGGGTGTCGCCATTGACCAGAAGCAGTGTAAAGACCGCCTCGGAGCGGTGGTCTTCGGCGCTCTTCATTTTGAGCGGCGAAAGCACCAGATCGGCCTGCAGCACGGTGGCGTCGGCCGGGTGGCGCCGGATCCGCCGCACGCGGTCGAGATCGATGCTCACGTCCACGTCGGTGCGCGCGACCGGCTCATCCATCCAAGAGTCGTGCCAGTCGCCCGCCGCGTCTTGTGTCCGCACAAAGAAGGTTCGCGGCAGCCGCTCCTGGGTGAGGTCGGGTGCCGCCTCGACCCGCATGGCCATGCCGTAGGCCTGATAGAGAACGGCGGAGAGCCAGACCACTTCGGCGGGCCCGAGCCGGTCTGGGAAATACCCCACCTTCTGACTGCAGAACGCCGGAAATTCGTCCGCCTCCGTCAGATCGCATCCGAGCCGGACGAGCACGGCGCGGTCGCCCCGGCTCAGGCCGGACTGGGGCAGGAACATCAGCCGCATCCACGACTCCTCAATCGTCCGTTCGAGCGGCGCGCGGCCGTCCGGGTGGGCATGGCTCATGATCGCGTCGCGGAAGGCGGCCCAGCCGGGATAGATCGAGACGGCGCGCCGCGCGGGATCGCCCTGTTTCGAAAAAAGCACGAACCCCGGCCCGGCCGATCCGTGCGGCTGGACGCCGAACACGTGGCCGAGCGTCATCCACGGCCACGGATCCAAGGCCCGGATATGGTCGGCCACATCGTACAGCCGCCGCCAGGCGGAGACCGGCGCCCCGGCGATGCGCCCTCTGTTTGTCGTCTTCTTTTCCATACGCACCTCCCGCCCCTTAACCATGAGTAGTATACCCCAGAGCGCGGTCGTTCTCAAGAAGAGTTCGTGGGTCCACGCGACGCTTGTTTTTCGCCGCATCTTTCGGTATGCTGTGCCTTTCTTAATAAGAGGTTATTATGTATCAACCGGTATCGAACAAATCGGATTTCCCGGCGATGGAGCGCGAGATGCTCGCGTTTTGGGCGGCGCACGACACGTTCAAGAAGAGCTTGGAACGCAATCCGGCCGGCCGGGATTATGTCTTTTACGACGGGCCGCCCTTCGCTACGGGACTGCCCCATTACGGCCATCTGCTGGCCGGAACGATCAAGGACATCGTGCCGCGCTACCAGACCATGCGTGGCCGCCGCGTGGCGCGCCGCTTCGGCTGGGACTGCCACGGCCTGCCGATCGAGGCGCTCGCCCAGGAGGCGCTGGGCGTCAGCGGTGCGGCGGAGATCCGCGCCACCGGCGTCGCCGCCTTCAACGAGCAGTGCCGGTCCATGGTGCTGCGATACGTGGCCGAGTGGCGCAAGACCGTTACCCGCATGGGGCGCTGGGTCGATTTCGACAACGACTATAAAACCATGGATGCGGCGTTCATGGAGTCGGTCTGGTGGGTGGTGAAGCAACTCTGGGATCAGGGGCGCATCTACCGGTCGTATCGGATCGTCCCCTACAGTTGGAAGCTCAACACGCCGCTGAGCAACCTCGAGGCGGGAAACAATTACAAGGATGTGCAGGATCCGGCCGTGACCGTCCGGGCCCGTGTGACGTCCGGCGCGCCCGAGGCGTGGGGCGGCTCGGTCTACCTGCTCATCTGGACGACGACCCCCTGGACCCTGCCCTCCAATTTGGCAATCTGCGCCGGCCCGGAGATCGACTACCTGGCGGTGCGCGATCTCAAGGATGGCGCCGTCTATGTCCTCGCCGAGGCCCGGCTGGCCGTCTATTACAAGGACGCCGCCGATTTCGCCGTCGTGGCGCGGCTCCCCGGTCGCGCCCTCGGCGGCTGGCGCTACGAGCCGCTCTTCCCCTATTTCGCCGGCGAACCGAACGCCTTCTGCGTTCTAACCGACGGCTACGTGACCACCGAAGATGGCACGGGTCTGGTTCATCAGGCCCCCGCCTACGGAGAGGACGATTTTCGCGTCTGCACCGCTGCGGGGATTGGTCTGGCGGATCCTCTCGACGAGAACTGCCGCTTCACCGACCGCGTCCCGGAACACGCGGGGACGTTCTGCAAGGATGCGGACAAGGCGATCATTCGCCAGCTCAAGGAGGCGGGCAAGCTGGTTCATCAGACCACCCTGGTCCACAGCTACCCGTTCTGCGAGCGCACCGACACCCCCCTGATCCAGCGCGCCATCGAGGCGTGGTACGTCCGCGTGGAGGATGTGCGCGACCGCCTGGTCTCCGCCAACGCCGCGATCCGCTGGACACCCGGCTATGTCGGCGAGAAGCGGTTTGGCAACTGGCTGCGCGAGGCCAAGGACTGGAACATCAGCCGCAACCGCTTCTGGGGCTCGTGCATTCCGGTGTGGGTCAACGAGGCCGATCCCGCCGACTGCCTCTGCGTCGGCTCGGTCGCCGAGCTGGAGGCGCTCTCGGGGCAACGGGTGACGGATCTGCACAAGCACGTGATTGACGCGATCCTCATCGTTCGCGACGGCAAGACCTACCGCCGCACGCCGGAGGTGCTCGACTGCTGGTTCGAGTCGGGCGCCATGCCCTACGCGCAGCAACACTATCCCTTCGAGCGGGCCGACGACCTGACCCACGTGTTTCCGGCGCAATTCATCGCCGAGGGGCTGGATCAGACTCGCGGCTGGTTCTACTACCTGCTCCTGCTGGGCGTGCTGCTCTTCGACAAGGCCCCCTACGAGAACGTGGTGGTCAACGGCATGGTGCTCGCCGAGGACGGCAAGAAGATGAGCAAGCGGCTCAAGAACTACCCCGACCCGACCCATGTTCTCGACACCTACGGTGCCGACGCCATCCGCCTCTACATGATCCACTCGCCGGTGGTCCGGGCCGAGAACCTGCGCTTTTCGGAGCACGGCGTGAAGCAGATCCTGCGCGACCTGCTGATCCCCTGGTGGAATGCTTACAGCTTCTTTGTGACCTACGCGACGGTCGACGGATTTTATGAGGAGACGCTGGCCGCGCCCGACTCGCCGCACGAACTCGACCGCTGGATCATCTCGTCGCTGGAGACGCTGGTCGCCGACGTGACCGCGGCGATGGACGCCTACGACCTGCAAAAGTCGGTGCGGCCGTTTGTGTTGTTCGTGGATAATTTGACGAACTGGTACATCCGCCGCTCCCGCCGCCGCTTCTGGAAGTCGCAGAACGACGCCGACAAGCTCTACGCCTACCGCACGCTGCGCTATGTGCTCGTGCAGCTCTGCAAGGTGGCGGCGCCCTTCACGCCGTTCATCTCCGAGGCGATCTACCGCAACCTGCGCGGCGCGGGGATGCCCGAGTCGGTCCACCTGTGCGACTTCCCCGAGGCCAACGCGGCGGTGCGCGACGAGGCGCTCGAACGGCGCATGGCGCAAGCGCAGAGCGCGGTGAACCTCGGCCATTTCCTGCGCAAGCAGCGCGACCTCAAGGTGCGTCAGCCGTTGGCGCGGGCGACGCTGGTCAGCGCCGATGCCGCGCAGCTCGATGACCTGCGGCCCATGGCGGGCCTGATTGCCGACGAGCTCAACGTCAAGGAGGTCGTCTTTGCCGCCGACGAGCTGGCGTTTGTGCGGCTGACGGCCAAGGCGAACTTCAAGAACCTCGGCCGCCGGTTGGGTAAACGGATGAAGGCCGCGGCCGACGCCATCGCAGCCTTGCCGCCGGCGGCGCTGGCGGCTGTGGCCGAGGGCCGGGGCCACACGCTCGATCTGGGCGATGGCGAAGGAGCGGTCGAGGTGACGTCCGATGACGTGCTGGTGCAGCGGGAAGAACGCGAGGGGCTGACCGTAGCCAACGAGGGGGCGCTGACCCTGGCGCTGGAGACCGCGCTGGACGAGGCGCTGCTGCGCGAAGGGCTTGCCCGCGAATTCGTCTCCACGGTGCAAGGGCTGCGCAAGGAGGCCGAGCTCGCCATCTCCGACCGGATCACGCTGGAGGTGTCGGGCTCCGACGCCGTGCACGCGGCGCTGGAGGCGCACCGCGACACCATCTGCGGCGAGACGCTGTGCGTCGGGCTGCGGCTGGTGGCGGAGGCGGTCGGAACGGCGGCCGATCTCAACGGCCAGCCGTGCGTGGTCGCGCTGAAACGGAAAGTTGTCTGATGGCGAAGGGGGTGTGAAGCGTGCTGACCGAGTGGTTTTGGACCGTCCTGGATACGCTTCAGAACAACACCTGTCTGCAAGGGCTGGTGGCAGGCGCTGGAACGTGGATCTTTGAGGATGGCGTCAGCATCGGTTGCGCCATGCTGGCGGCTTCCCGCGACATGCACTGGCAGGTGGTGTTGACGGCGCTGACGTTCGGCATCGCCTCGGGCGACTTCGCGCTTTATCTGACGGGTCGTTTTGCCTCAAAGCAGGTCTTCAAGCGCAACTGGATCAGCCGCCGCCGACTGCTGTGGGCCGAGCAGTATTTCAGCAGCCACATGGTCAAGGCCATTTTCATGGCGCGGTTTTTGCCGGGGACGCGGACGGTGACCTTCGTGGCGGCGGGGATGCTCGGCGCGCCGTTCTGGCGGTTTCTCCTGCTGGCCACACTGGCGTCGTTCCTGCAGACCACCATCTATCTGGCCGTAGCGATGACGGCCGGTTCGGCCATGCTGCCCTATCTGCAAAACACCTGGCTGCGCGTTGGGGTGGTGATCGCGGTGCTGGCGGGCGTGGTGATGCTCAACATCGTGATCGCCCGGCGCCACCGGCTGAAAGAGGAGGCGGCGGTTCCGAATGTCGAGGCGTTGATCGAACACGAGACGCCCACGACCTTCTTCGAGTTCTGGCCAATCTGGGTGTTTTACTTTCCCGTGCTCTTCTACATCGTCTATCTGGCGATCCGCTTCCGCGGCTTGCGCGTGACCATGGCCAGCAACCCATGCATGTACGCCTCGGGGCTGGTGCGGGAGTCGAAGCAGCAGATATACGCGCTCTTTTCGCCGGAAGTTGCCGCGCGTTGGCTGGGCCGAGTGGCGGTCTCGCCGCCGATCGCCCGACACCAGACCGCCGAGGAACGGATGGTGCTGGCGCGCGAGGCGCTGGCGGTCCAGGGCGTCGGCTTCCCGCTGGTGGCCAAGCCCGACATCGGCCAGCGTGGGGTCGGCGTCAAGCGAATGGGCGGCGAGGCCGATCTGCTCGCCTATTTTCGGCAGTTCCCCAAGACGCAGGCCGTGATCCTGCAGACGCTCATCACCCGACCGAACGAGGCGGGCGTGCTTTATGTGCGCAAGCCCGGCGAGGCGCACGGGCAGGTCGTGTCGCTGGGGCTTAAGGCGTTCCCGACCGTGACCGGCGATGGTATCCACACGCTACGGCAACTGATTCTGGCCGACAACCGCTGCCGCAAACTGGCGCGTGTCTATTTTGCCAAACAGAAGGGGATACTGGACGACGTTCTGCCTGCGGGCGAGGTGCGTCAGCTCAACTTCGCCGGTAACCATGCGCAGGGGACGATCTTCATCAACGGCAACCACGCGATCACACCCGGAATGTCCGAGGTGTTTGATGGCATCGCCCGGTCGCTGGGCGAGTTTTATTACGGACGGTTCGACATCCGCTACGATTCGCTGGAACAGTTGCAAAGGGGGGAGGCTTTCACCATCATCGAAGTCAACGGTGCTGGTGCCGAGCCGATCCACATGTGGGACGGGAAGATGAGCCTGCGCGGCGCCTACGCGGCGGTGTTGTGGCAGCACCGGCACCTGTACGAGGTCGGCGCGCTGAACGTCAAGCGCGGTTTCCCGACTCTCTCCCCCTGGCAGGTGCTGCGCGACTATGGCTACGTCTGCCGCTTGGTTCGGCTGTACCCGCCGGCGGATTAAGCGGACTTACGGATTCATCATGCCGCCGGGAAGGGCGGGGGTACCCTCCCACGTCGCGGTGGGTGACCAAGGGAGGTCGCCCTCGTGCGGGGTGCTCATGCAACCCGACAGGAGGGCCGACAGGGCGAGCAGGGCGATGATCGCCCAGAGGCTTGCGGGCGCCGCCTTAGAAGTACACCACATCGCCCGTCTCCAATGGATGCTGCTGCCAGTCGATGAGGACATCGGCGACGACAAGTCCCTGGTCGCGGACGACCTGGCGGAGGCGGATACGGGTGACGAAATCGCCGGCGGCGGACTTCAATCCAGGCCGACGGATCATCATCTCGATCTGAGGCAGCCCCCGAGATTGATCCTCGCCAAGAAGCTCTTTCATAAATGCGGGCGACAACTCGACCACCACGAATTTGAGTTTGTCGTCATGGGCGACGACTTTGCCTTTGTCACCGGGGGTCAGCACATTCTCGAGATTCCGGGCGATTTCCGAATCCTTCTTGATGGCGCCGATTCCCGGCTCCCGGAGTCTCTCGATTTCCTTGGCCTGAGCCTTGATCGTCGTTTCATGGCTGATGATCGTTTCTTTCAGTTTTACGATCTCGTCCTTCAACCGGGCCTCTTCTATCTCCAGATCCTTGATCGTGGCTTCCAACTTGCTGATCTTGGCCTCGCGTTCAGCCACCACACCCGTGAGGCGGGTGATTTCGGCGCGCAGCTCTTCGATCAACTTCTTGTCGGCGCGACTGCTTTGCTTAAGGCGGTTGAACTCATTAATCAGATCGACCAGCTCTTCCGCGGTCTTCTTCAACTGCGCGCGGGTGGTGTTCAGCGTCTCATTCTGCGCCTTGGCGCGGGCGAATAGATTATCCAGAGCCTCTTGCAGGGTCCCCTTGCCGCTGGTCGAGTATTTGCGCGGGTCGCGCGGGTCGCGCACCCGCACCGGCTTGTTCTTCACCGTGTCGATTTCTTCTAAATAGTACTGGCGCAACTGTCTGGCCATCGCATCGGTATTGTAATCCAGCGGTTTCAGATTGTCCTGTTCGAGCTGGAAGGGATAGGTGCTCCAGAACGTCTTCCTGTCGGGGTTGGGGTTCTCGACCGCGGTCACCGGTGAGATGTCGCGTTCGGGAAGGGATCGCGCAGGCATCTCGACCGGCGGCTGCGCCTCGAGGGTGCCAGCGACACGCTTAACGCCCTCCTCGAACTTGTGCGCCCGGCCCACCAGCGCCTCGCGCATGCCGCTGATTTGAAACTCCAAGAAGAGCGCTCCGGCGCCAATAACCAGAATTAGGACAATCAATACCCTCAGGACTTTTCCCATGGCTTCCTCACGTTTCTGTGATCCCTACACGTCGAGTCGGTTTTAAAGGTAGCGCAAAACCACTAGATCATGCAACAAGAAAAAGAGGAGGGTGGAAAGACCGTGAAAAGTCACACCTAACCGATTACTGGTTTTACGCTGAATCCTGTTGACGCCGCCAGATTCGTTTAGTATAAATTGCCGCGTCATGAACGCACCCTCTTCGATCATCTTTTGCGCCCGGCTTGTGGCAGGCGTTGCCTTGATTCTTGTCGCGCCGCTGGCGCGCGCGCAAGCGGCGGCGCCGGTGGCAAGCGACCCCAATCAGGCGGCCATCAAACTGGAGTTGGATTACATTCGCCAACTCCAGACTTCGTTGCGCCTGCCTGATTTCGCCGATCTGGTGATTCAAGAACTCAAACGCAAGTATCCCGAGGTCGCCGTGCAGTTGCGCGTGGTCGAGGTCGAGGGCATGCTGGCGCAGGGGAAGTTTGCTGAGGTCAAGGCGATCATCGGTGAGCGACCCGACACCGACAGCGCTGAGATGTGGGGCATGAAGCTGGCATTGGGTGACGGGTACTTCGCCTTTGGCAAATACGCCGAGGCCAAGGCGATCTACGACGCCTTCTTCAAACGCTACGAGACGCCGCCCCCCGAGATCGCGACGGTCTACCGCGACTCCGCCTACAAGTATACGCAGATGATGCTGCTGCTCAAGCAGGACCGTGCGGCGCTCGACGCCTACCGCCGCATGCTCAAGCAGAAGCTCGATTCGAGCGTCGAGAGGCAGATCCGCGCCGAGATGGCGGAACTCATGGTGCGTGTCGCCGACGACATCGACAAGGAGACCGAGAAGAAGGCGCTGCTGAGCGAGGCCGACAAGATTGTCGATGCGCTGCTCTGGAGCCAAGACATCTGGTTCGGCAAGGCCATCGTGCTCAAGGCGCACATCAAGTTGATCGCCGGCAAGGGCGACGACGCGCAGAAGATGGTCGAGCTCTACATGCCACAGCTCAAACAAATCCACGACGCGCTACTGAAGGAGGAGCGGGATTTGAACGTCTCAGGCTTGGTACGCTTGAGCCCGATGGCCGAATGCCGGTACCTGCTCGGCGTGATGCTTTACGACGAGGCGCGCAAACTCATCAAGGAGCCGAATTACGATCAGGAGAAGGTCAAAACGCTCCTCTTCGGTGCCAAGGGGGCGGACGGAAAGCGCGCCGGCAACGGCGCCTTCAACCACTTCATCAACGTTTTCGTGCAATACCCCGAAAGCCAATGGGCCGCCGATGCCGGCGCCCGCGTGGAAGAGGTTAAGGAGCTGGTCAAGACCGCATTCGGCACGATCATCGATGTGCCGATCACGCCCGATCAGTGGAAGATGATGCGTGACAAGCAGTTGTCCGAGGCGCGCATGCTCTTCAACCAGGGTCAGTTTGACAAAGCCGTCGAGGCGCTGCTGATCGTGATCAACCGCTCCCCGTCATCGCCCGAGACGATCCCGGCGCTGGGCGATCTGGCTCGCAGTTACATCGAGTTGCAGGACGACTGGGGCGCTGACGTGGTGACCGGCCACCTAGCCGAGCGGTTTTGCCTCGACCGGGAGTTGCAGGAGACCGCTGGCAACGAGCTGCTGCGCGTGGCCGAGTTCTACGGCGAGCGCAAGATGGACCAGAAGCGCAAGCAAGTCTACGACGCCTACCTGCGCAACTACCGCGACCACAGTCTGGCACCGTCGATTCTGATGCGCTTCGGCGAACAGGCCTTCCAGCAAAATGACTTCGGCGTGGCGCTCGACTACTACCGGCAGATCCAGGACACCTTCACCAACTCGCCGCACTACTTCGAAGCCATGAACCGCACGGCCCAGATCTATGAAGAGAGCGGCAATCACAGCAACGCCATCAACGTCCTGACCGAGTTCGTGCAACAGTCCGAGTTGAGAGGTCGGCAGGGATCGGCGCTCGTGTCGGCCAAGTTCCGCCTGGCGCTGACCCAGAAGAATATGGCTGTCGCCGCAGTGCGTGCCGATCCCGCCAGCGACTCCACCGATCCAATGCGCGAGCTGCTCAAAGCCGCCGCCAGCTTCGATCAGCTCGCCAAGGTGCTCAGCGACCCAGAGGGGTCCTACAACAAGACCGCCGCAGACCGCGAACGCAACGCCGCCCTGCTCGAGGCCGCCCTGTTCAACAAAGCGTACTGCCTGCAGATAGTCACCAAGCCAGCCGACAAGACGCCGAAGCTGCAGCGGATGGCGTTCGACGGTTACATCGATCTGGCCACGCGCTTTCCGGCGTCCAAATATGCGCCCAACGCCCTGATGCAGGCAGGCGCCATCCTCAGCATTGCCGGCGACTCCGCCGGCGCGAACACGCTCTTCGAACGCCTGCGAAAGAACTACCCCGAGTCGGCCGAAGCCAAGAACGTCTTGTTTGAAATGGGCCGCCGTTTCCTCGAAATGGGGTATCGCGCTCAGGCCATCGATACCTTCAAGAAGATGTTCGTGGAGCAGGGAAACTACAGCGATGCGCAGATTCTGCTGGCCGGACAGGAACTCTTGAAAGCCAAGGAATACGAGCTAGCGGGACAGGCGTTTGATCGCGTTTCGACGTCTTCCAAGGATCAGACCCAGCGCATCTCGGCCCAGATCGGCAAGGCGGAGGTCCAGATCGCCCAAGAGCAGTTCGCCATTGCTGTCCAGACGCTCACCACTCTGGCCGCCGCGCTCAAAGGGTCGATCCGGCTGGTGGACGTCGATCTGCTCCTGAGCCGAGCCGCCAGCGAGCAGGGGCGGCTCGAGCCGGACGCCGACAAGCGGATGGATTGCTTCAACCGTGCGATTGTGGCGATGAAGACGGTCAAGACCTATCGTACCAACGTGTTGGAAAGGGCCCTCACGGATCTGGAGGTGGGTCGGCTGCTGACGCGCAAGGCGCGCGCCGAGGAGAAGTTTGGCACGGCCGATGGCGTGCGCAAGGCCAAGGGACAGGCCATCGCGGCCTACCAGGTGCTGCTCATGTCGGCCGACTCCGCCAACGTGGTGATCGCGCCGCTTCTCGAAGATGCCTACCACGAGTGCTTGCCGCTGATGGTCGAGATCAAACGCTGGCAGGACGTCGCGGACGACTGCAATGCCTATCTTGAAGCCTTTCCGGGCGGCAAATACACCGCCGAGGTCCGTATCCTGAAGAACCAGGTTGGCATCGAACTCGCGGTCGGGGGCGGCGCAACGACACCGGCCGCAGCTCCCGATGTCAACAAGTGATGTCACGGCCGCCCAACGGCGGAGAACAGCGATTCGAAGGAGCTACAACGATGACAACCAACAGCATTCAGACCACCCTGTGCCGGGCCTGCGTGACGGCGGCCTTCCTTTTTGCGGCAGGCGCCGCGCAGTCGGCTGACGTGACGGGCTCGCTCGTCACCAAGGAGGACAAAACGTTTACCGGTACGATCCGGTGGAAAGCCGCGTCGCGCGTCTACTTTTTTTCAGACGGCAAGTTCGAACTCGAATTCGCGCCGTCGCAGATCAAGGATATGACCATCCCCGAGCCTGCCGGTTACGGGGACGCGGTCAAGGCCGTCCGGGAAGGCCGCCCGCAGCAGGCGATCCCCGTGCTCGAACGCATCGCCCAGGATTACGTTATGCTGCGCTGGGACGTCCTCGCCACCCGCGTTTTGGTGGAGGCTTGCCTGAACAACAACGACGCCACCGCCGCCCTGCGCGCCTGCGATAAGGTTATCGCGGCCAAGCCGGATGCCGCCTACTCCGGCGAGATGGCGCCGCTCTACTGGCAGGCGCTGCTCAAGTCCGGGAAAACGTCCAAGCTGGACGCCCTGCTCGAACAGTCGATCAAAACCGGCACCCCCGAAGCCACCGCCTATGCACTGATCATGCGCGGAGACATGCTGTCCGGCAAGGGAGAATTCAAAAACGCGCTCAAGGACGGCTATCTGCGCGTGATCACGCTCTACCGCGCGGTCCGCGCGGCCCAGCCCGAGGCGCTTTTCAAGGCGGCCAAGGCGTTTGACCAGATCAACCAAGCGCCCCGCGCCGAAACGATGCGCAGGCAATTGCTGACGGAGTTCGGCAGTAGCGACTGGGCACGTCAGGTCAAGGGCGGAAAATAATCGCAGCCGGAGCCGTGTTCGTATCCCAACGCGGCAGGTCGCGCGTGTCGACCCGCTCCAGCAACGCCCGCCAGTCCGGCTCCGGGCTGGCGATGTCATCGGTGGTGTCGTCGAGACCGTCCGCGCCCGCCCCTCGCAGACTGACCGTGCCGTTCGTGCAGCCATAACGGTACGGGTGTCCCCACGGGTCGGGCGGCAACTGGTCTACGTAGTACCCCTGCCAGCCGGGAACGCCGGGGTCTCGCACCAGCGCCCGCAGCCCCTCCGCATCCGTCGGGTACCGCTTGCAGTGCGCGCGGAACCATTCCAGACCGGTTCGTAAGGCCTGCAACTCCTTGCTGCAGCGTATTTCATTCGCCCGCCGCTCGCTCGGCAGGAGTGGCGCGTCGTGCATATGGACGAACAGCAACCGGCAGACGATCACGCTCGACAGCACCAGCGTCCATCTGAAAACGCGGGAGCGATGGCTGAACAGGAGCGCGGGAAGCATCATGGCCGACGGTCTCGGCGGCGGCTCGCCCCGGCGACGCGGCTGCAGTTCCGTCCGTCGGCCGCGGCCGACGCGGAAGACGGTGCGCTCCCCCGGATTGGTGAGGTCAGACTCCCACACCATGCGCAGCGTCCGCCCGCATCCGGGGCAAACAGGGGCAGTCAACTTGTTAAAAACCGTTCGGCAGTAAGGGCATCGTAATTTCATGGTGGCGTCCATCAGCGGTCGTTTCCCTCGCGAGGCGCTTGCAAAACCCCTGCAAGCGACTCGATTACTATAGCAGACCTCCTCCGGCAAACCGCAATTGTTTTTCTGAGGGGTGCCGTTTTTTTGTAGACGCTTCCCCGGCTAATATGCTAACTTTGCTCATGTTCGTTCCGGTCGTTTTTTCCGGAGTATGTCACCTCTGGTGCCGGTCGAGAAGTGTGGAGAATGGACATGCGGATAGCATTGCTTCTGGGTCTGGCTGTGGCTGCCATCGCGATGACCGTGCCGTGGCAGTCGTTGCGTGCACAAGAGGCTGGCGCCAAGCCAGACGCGGCCGTCATTACGGCCCCGGCCCCGGCCGCCGCCGATGCGGGCGGAGCCATCGTCCCGCCGCCGGCCAAAAGTCATAGTTCGGGCGGGCTGATAACGATCATCTGGAAGTCAGGTTGGTTTGGCGTGATGATCTGGCTGATGCTTCTGGCCTGTCTGATCGTTGCCGTGGGCCTCATTGTCGACTCCTATCTGTCCATTCGAGAAAAGCAGATATCGCCGGCTTCGGTGGTCGAGAACGTGCGTACGGCCATCGAGCAGGGCGATCTGATCAAAGCCATGGATTACTGCAGGCACAACCCGGGCCCGCTCTCGAAGATCCTGCTCGCCGGCTTCGGCAACGTCGAAGAAGGATTCGAAGTGATTCAGGACTCGGTCGCCGTTGCGGCCGACATCGAGGGCGAAAAGCTGCTCTCGCGCGTAACCTATCTAAGCGTGATTTCGAACACCACCCCCATGCTCGGCCTGATCGGCACCGTGCAAGGCATGATTTTCGCGTTCGCCACCCTCGGCACGACCCAGGCCGGCGCCGCGCAGCAGGCCATGCTGGCCCTGAACATCTCGCATGGTCTATGGGCCACCGCCGTGGGCCTGTCCACTGCCGTGCCGGCCACGATCTACTTCTTCTACTTCAAGAACAAGGCCACCAAGATCATCCTGGGCATGGAAGCGCTAACGCTCGATATCATTAAGAGCCTTCGCAACGTGCAAGTGGTCGAAAATTGACGGGAGGCCGGCTAGCCCGGCTGCGGGAGCGAGACGATGCGCAAGCAGCAGGAAATCATGCAGAGCGGTGGACTGGTGTCCATGATCGACGTGGTCTTCCAGATCATCATCTTTTTTGTCTGCACGGCCAGTATGCAGGACACGTCGCGCGACGCCCAGATCAAATTGGCGGAGGCTCCGCATGGCAAGGCGGAGACCGAGAAGAATCCGCTCCAGATCGAGATCGAGATCAGCTCCCGCGGCAACCTGACCGTAGGACGAAGCCCTCTAAGCGAGAAAGAGCTGTATTTCGTCATTCGTAAGGCCATCAACGAGAGCCGTCCCCAGCAGGTGCCGGTGATCATTCGCGCTGACGCCCGGGCGACGCATAACATGGTCCGCAAGGCCATGGACACCTGTACGGAGGCCGGTATCATGCAAGTTAAAGTCGCGGCCATGAGAGAAAGAGGCCAGTAATCTAACGGAGGTGTCGCAGTGGCGCGCAAAAAGAGAGTGCCGGAGTGGCATGCTGGCGAATTGAACCTCACCGCCATGATCGATGTGGCTTTTCAGCTCCTCAATTTCTTTGTCATCACCACCCGTCCGGTCGACGTCTTCGCCAACATCGATGTGTTCCGGCCGCAGGCTGAGAAGATGATCACCAAGCAGGAGGAAGAACCGCCGCCGATGCTTGAAATTTTGGTCTACAAGGACGGCTTTGCGATGGGCAAGCGGCGCATGGGACTACCCGAACTAGACCGCAAGCTGGAGAAGATCGCGGGCATCGAAAAGGGGAGCATGATCGTCATCAAGTGCACCGGCGACTCCACGCAGGCGGGCTTGGTGAGTGTGCTTGACCTGTGCGCCAAGAACGCATTGGCCAAAATCTCCATTTTTAGCTTATAGGACAGATGTACTCGGGCGACGCCCGCGACTTGCAGACCAAGCGCGGATGTCAACGAACGGGGAGATCCACGATGAACAATGCCCAAGAAGAAAAACCGGAATCGTCGACCGAGGGGTTGCTGTTCGAGACGCCCACGCATCAGCCAACCCTCAAGGAGATGCTTGGCGAATTGTCGATGCGCGAGTGGATACAGTCCGTGTGCGACGGCCTTCGCCAGCCTAAGTCATCCGGCGAGTACACGTATGCCGTGCAGCAGATTAATCGCCTCTGGGCGCCCGTCTGCGGCGTGTTCTTTCCCCTCTTGCTGATCGGCGTTCTGCTGGCCACCCCCCAAAAAATCGTCTCAGACAAGGACGCCATCCCGGTTACCATCGAGGCGTCGAAGGTTAACGAAGCCCTCAAGGACGATCCGAAAACAAAGGAGCCCGATCCCGAGCCCCCGCCGCCGGACGATACCAGCATCAGCCCGGATCCCGGCGAGTTTTCTACCCTAGTCGGACCGCCCGGTCCGGTCGGCCCGGCCACAGGACCCAGCACGCCCTTCAGCCCGCAGCCGGCGGCGTTTGACAGCGTGGCGATGATCAAGAGCGCGATTAAGATGAAGGGCGTCTACGCCGGCCGCACGCCGGGAATGATAGGCACACTGACCGGCGGTGGCCCAGGCGGCGGCGGCGGCGACAGGGGAACCGAGGAGGCCGTCATGCGCGCCCTGCGTTGGCTCAAGAAGAACCAGAATGCCGACGGTTCGTGGGACAAGTGCAAGCCCGCCATGACCGGCCTTGCGGTGCTAACCTTCCTGGCGCACGGCGAGAAGCCGGGATCATCCCCCGAATTCGGCGAAACCGTCAAGAAGGCACTGGAATATCTGCTTTATGCGCAGAAGCCCGACGGTCACTTCGCTAACAGTGATGGCAACGAATATTCGATGCCGATAGCCGCCTACGCGCTATGCGAGGCTTATGGCATGACTATGAACCCGGGTGTCGGAGAGGCCGCCGGAAAGACGATCGAGGCGCTGATCTCCGGTCAGAACCTCTCGGGCGGGTGGGACTATAAAGCCAAGCCCTCTGCACGTAATGACACCTCCTACATGGGCTGGTGCGCGCAAGCGCTTAAGGCCGCTTACTTGTCCAGTTCCTACGCTAACAAACCCGCGCTCGAAGCGGCGATCAAGAAGGCCATCAAGGGGTTCCAGTGTAACTATCAGGAAGGTGGCGGGTTTGGTTATGATAGATCTGGCGCTGGCGGACTATCCGCAGTCGGCACGCTCTGCCTCCAGCTTCTCGGCGCGAACAAGGGACCCGAGGTGCGCACCACGTTGGCCCTGATGGAGCCGTGGATACCGACGATCTCTGCCAAGGATGGTGCCGTCAAGGACGCCAAGGACGGCGTCGTCATCGGGGGAAACACCCAGTATTATTATTATTACGCCACCCAGGCGAAGTTTCACGCAGGCGGCAAGCCGTGGGAAGCCTGGAATGCTAGGATGAAGTTAAGCTATCCGAAAGCGATGATTGTCGAGAAGGGGGTCTATACCGATCACCTCGGCAAACCGCAGGATATCGGACACTGGGTCAACGACGATTCGAACACGGACCGCCCGGTGATGGACACCTGTCTCGTCGCGCTGCAACTGATGGTCTATTACCGCAATCTGCCGACGACCAACAAGGACGCCGTGGATGGCGAAGATGTAGCCGGATCTGCTGCAACGAACACCGGCGACATCCAGGTGAACACCGGGAATCTGTGACACCTAGGCCGTTCCTCGTGTTCGTGCGGTGAATGATCTGCCGTTTTCGGGTTGCAAGCACTGCCCGTATCCGGCCGATGACTGCTTCCGCTTTCTTTTCCTCCCGTTCTCGCTCTTCTGTCTTACACCCCCAGAAAACTGCACGCGCAAAATTAGATTGACCCGCACGGATGTTTTAGTGTAGAAGGGAACCCTAATGAATGCATTCCTGCGTATATCTGTAGGCTGTCTGGGATCGGTGATCGGCGTGGCGGCGCTGCTGGTTGTTTCGGCGGCTGCGCAGACCGGCGATCCCGTGAAAGAGGCGTTTATCGCCCAAGAGACGCAGTTCATTAAGCAGTTGCAGGACGATTTGCGGATGCCCGATTTTGCGGCGCGGGTGATCGAGGACCTCAAAAAGAGGTATCCCGATGCAGCGATTGCGCTCAAAATTCTGGAATTGCGCGGCATGCTCTCACAGGGCGAGTTCGAGAAAGTCCGGGCCTTGATCACCCGTCACCCCAATCCGGACGGCGCCGAGGCGTGGGTGATGAAACTGGCGCTGGCCGATGGCTTCTACGCCTTCGGTCGTAGCGAAGAGGCGTTCGGTCTATACGAGGGGTTCTTCAAGAAGTTTCCGCAGCCGACGCCCGAGATGGAGTCCTTCTATCTCGAGGCTGCCTACAAATTTCCGCAAATGCTATTGGCCGCGAGGCTGGAGAAACGGGCGCTCGACGCCTACCGGCGGCTGTTGCTGGTGAAACTACCCAACGAGGCGCTGCGTCAGGTGCAGGCCGATACGGCCGAATTGTGCGTCAAGCTGGCCGAAGCCGAGACCGTCAAGGGCACGAAGGACGCGCTCCTCGCCGAGGCCGACAAGTTGGCGGGGCTCCTCCTCTGGGATCAGGATATGTGGTTTGGCAAGGCGATCGTCATCAAGGCGCATAGTCTGGTTTTGAAGGGCAACACATCGCGGGCACAGTCGTTGATCGATGAACACCGGGACGTGCTGCAGCAGATCCACGATGCCTTGGTCGCCCAGGAGCGGGACGAGGGAGCCACGGGCCTCGTGAGGCTGAGCCCCATGGCCCAATGCCGTTTTCTGCTGGCCGTCATGCTCGAGGATGCGGCGATGAAGATCGCCAAGGACCCCGCCGGCGACAGCGAACAGGTCAAAACCCTGCTGCTCGGCGAGCGCGGTCCCGATGGCAAACGCAAGCCCAACGGCGCCTATCAGCACTTTGTCAACGTAATCGGCAAATTCCCCGACAGCCAATGGGCGCTGGAAGCGGGCGAGCGCGAGCAGCGGATACGCGCCTTCATCCTGGAGCGTTTCAAGGTGGAACTCAAGCCCGAGTTCACGGCCGAGGATTATGACCGGATGCGGCGCAAACAGTTTCAGGAGGCCCGCCAGCTTTTCGCCAATAATCAGTTTGCAGCGAGCATCCCGGTGTTCTTGGTGGTTCTGAATCACTTCCCCGAGACGGCCGAATCCGTGACCGCCTTGGGCGAGCTGGCCAAGGCCTGCCTCGAAGTGCGGGGCGAGGATGGCTATGAAGAGCTGCTCGCGGAGACGATTACCGCGCATCTTGCCGAGCGGTTTTGTCTGACACCTTACACCCTGGATGCGGGCGGCGAGGTGGAGCGACTGGCCGATCTGATGGGCGAGAAGCAGATGATGGAGAAACGAAATCAGGCCTACGATCTCTTCTTCCGCAATTTCACCAGCCATCCCGATGCGCCGCTGAAACTCATGATCTTTGGCGGGAAGGCCGACGAAGGCGGAAACGCCGCCGGGGCGCTCGCCTATTACAACCGTCTGATCGAGGCCTATCCCGCGTCGGCCTACTACGGTGAAACGCTGAGCCGGATCGCCACCCTCCACAACCAGCGGCAAAACTACACCAACGAGCTGGCCGCCCTCGACACCTACATGGCCTATCTGCTCAAGACGGAAAAACCGGGCCTGGGCATTACCGCGACCCGCGCCCGTCTTGCGCAGGCCAACCGGGCGATCGCGCTGGCCCGTGTCCGCGCCGCCACGAACGACGTCGAGCGCGTCGCAGGGTCGGAGCAGTTGATCCGCGCCGCCCTCGCGTTCAACCAGGTGCTGAAAGACCTCGCCTCCATACCCGCTAATGTCGCCATCGACACCAATCAGGCGGCCTTGATCCGCCAGCAGTCCATTCTACAGAAAGCCACCTGCCTAGCGCAGGTCGTCGCGCCCGCCGAGACGGTTGCCAAACTCCGCCCGCAGGTGGTCGACATCTATCTGGGCTTCGTGAAAGAGTATCCCCAATCGCAGTACGCGCCTCATGCCTTGATCAAGGCCGGCACGATGTACACGGTCCTTAAAGAGACCGAAAAGGCGCAGGGGGTGTTTTCCCGATTGCGCCAGGAGTACGCCGCTTCCGAGGAGGCCCGCAGTTCGGTTCCGATGCTCGCAGCCAGCCTGCTGGAGATGGGACTGCGCAGCGAGGCGGTCGCCAAATACAAGGAGATGTTTTCAGGGCCGGGCGCCGATGGCTACCCCGATTACCAGCTCCTCGCGGCGGCGCGTGCGCTGGTGGAGGCGGGCGAATTCGACAGCGCGCTGCAAGGGTTCGTCCGGGTGATTGCCGCGACCAAGGATCCCGCGATGAAGACGCAGGCCCTCCTGGGCCGGATACAGGCGCTCGTCGGGATGAAGAAATACGCCGATGCGATGGCGGAACTCGACACGTTTGTTGTGACGTATAAAGGGTCGGCGCTGGTTGTCGATGCCTACCTGCTGCTCGCCGACGCGGCCAGCGCCGAGGGGGAGACCGAGAAGGACAACGGCCGGCGGCAGAAACTGTTCACCCGTGCCGTGGAGGCGTTCAAGTTTATCCGCAGCTATCGAAAAGAGAATAAGGATATGCTGGCGCTCGACATCCAGGTCGGCCGTACGATGATCCGCAAGATGAACGCCGAAAAGTCTCTGGGCCTCGACGAACAGGCTGGCATCACCCGCGGTCAGGCGATCGTGGCCTTCAAGCAGCTCATCTATGCAACCCCACCCGGGAGCGCCGTTTCCGACCCCGTGCTCGAACAGGCCTACCTGCTGAGCATCCCGCTTGAGCTGGCGCACAAGAAGTTCCAGGGAGCCGCCGATGCGTGCGCGGAGTATCTGGCCGCATTTGCCAGCAGCCCCAACGCGGCCCAGGTTCGGACGTGGCTGAATCAGGCGAACATCGAGCTGGCGTCCAATAAATAAGGGATAGGATTTAAGGAGTGCCCAACATGAAACAGATGCAATTGCGTGGCTGCGCGCTGATCATCGCCGCGCTCGCCGTGTTGTCGATCGCCCCGGAGGCCCGGGCGCAGATTCAAGGGACCCTCTCGCTGAAAAGCGGCCCGCGGAGCGGATTGTTGCGCTGGCAGAGCAGTAACAAATCTTACGTGCTCACCGACAAAGGGATGGATGTCACCATCCTGCTGTCCGATGTGGTGAAATTGTCGGTGGTCAGGCCTAAGGAATTGGATCCGGCGATCCGGGCTGTCCGCGAGAACAACGGTGCGGTGGCCATCGCGACGCTGACCAAGATAACCACGGACTATTTCATGCTGCAGCACGACGAAGAGGCGACCCGCTGGCTGGCGGAGGCCTATCTGCAGGGGAACAACGGCGCCGAAGCGATTCGTGCCATTGAGCGGATCACCGCCGTCCGCCCCGAGGCCGCTTATCTCGGCGATCTGGCCACGGTGTATTGGCGCGCCCTGCTCCGAGAGAACCGTACGTCGAAGTTGGACGACTTCCTGGTTCAAGCCGTGAAAAGCGGCAATCGTCTGGCCTCGGCGACCGCGCTTCTCCTTCGCGGTGACATGATCCTGAAGGGTGGCGACACGCAAGACTTCCACATCCGGGCGCTGAAAGACGGCTACCTGCGGGTGGTCACGCTCTACCGCACCGTCAAGGAGGTCCAGCCCGAAGCGAACTACAAGGCCGCCAAAAGTCTGGAGAAACTGGGCATGACGGCCCGCGCGCAGGAGCGCCGCGAGACGATCCG
>SESE01000315.1_pt1 | contig 20741 bp, 17 predicted proteins | sample 3171371 | NCBI WGS metagenome assembly SESE01 (sample SAMN06051881, study PRJNA518727) | freshwater metagenome | biome: subpolar coniferous forest; feature: holomictic lake; material: water; isolation source: holomictic Lake 442, 13 m depth | place: Canada: near Kenora, Ontario | collected... | reverse complement strand
TAGGGTTCGAGGTTCGAATGAATGGTTCAGCTCTCCGCATCCGCGGACTGCACAAGGCCTTCCCCAAAGTGATCGCCGTGGCCGGGGTGGACCTGGAAGTGACCAAGGGTGAGGTCTTCGGCCTGCTGGGACCCAACGGCGCCGGCAAGACCACCACCCTGGAAATCATCGAGGGGCTCACCGCGGCCGATGGGGGCGAGATCGAGATCCTGGGCCTCACCTGGTCCCGGCACGGCCGGGAGATCCGCTCGCGCATCGGCGTCCAACTGCAGAGCACCAGCCTCTTTAATAAGATCACGCCCCGGGAAGCCCTGGACCTCTACGGCAGCTACTACCCCAGGTGTCGGCCCACCTCGGAGCTCCTGGCCCTCGTCCAACTCGAAGAGAAGGCGGATGCCCACCACATCACCCTCAGCGGCGGCCAGCAGCAGCGCCTGGCCCTGGCCCTGGCCCTCGTCAACGATCCCGAGTTGGTGTTCCTGGATGAACCCACCACGGGCCTTGATCCCCAGGCCCGCCGGGGCCTCTGGGATGTGGTGCGCCGCATGAAGGGCGAAGGCCGGACTGTGGTGCTGACCACCCACTACATGGACGAAGCCGAGGCCCTCTGCGACCGCCTGGCCATCATGGACCACGGCCGAGTCATTGCTACGGGCACCCCGGCCTCACTGATCGCCGAGCTGGCCATTCCCAGCGTGGTGGAGTTGACCTTCAACGGCTCCGCGCCGGACCCGGCCGATTTCGCTGCGCGCCTGGGCCTGGCCGTGGAGCAGCGGGGTGACCTCTGGGAGATCCCCACCCCGGATCCCAAGGCCCTCCTGCCCCGCCTCCTTGAAACCGCAGAAGCTGCGGTCATCCCCTTCCAGCAGGTCCACATCCGCCGGGCAACCCTGGAGGATGTCTTCCTCCACCGCACCGGTCGCAGCCTGAGGGAGTGACATGATGCTCTGGCGCCAGTTCGTGATGGAATGGCGGCTCTACAGCCGCGACCGGGTGGCCCTCTTCTGGACCATGGCCTTCCCCGTGGTGCTGCTGCTGGGCTTCGGCTCCATTTTCCGAGATGGCGCCAGCCCTCGGCTGGCCCTGGTGCGCGTGGCCTCCCTCGCCCCTGGTCCCCGGGATGCGGCCCTGGACGCTGCCCTCGGCGACCTCCAGCTCAAAGTCCAGGTCCTGCCCAAGGCCGAGGCCGAAACCCGCTGGTCCAAGGGCGAAACGGCCGCCCAGCTGGAGCCGGACGGCGATGGCTACCGCCTGCGCCTGAACAGCTACCTCATGGCCCAGGCCGGTGCCACGGCGGGCCTGGTGAATCAGGCTTGGCTGGTGGCCCAATCGCGCCTGAGTGGTGCCCCAGAACCCCAGCGGGTGCCCACCCAGGTGGAAAGCCCTGGCCGCAAGCGCTCCGCCAACTACGCCGCCTTCTTATTGCCGGGCCTGCTGGGCCTGAATCTTGTCAGCATGGGGCTGTTCAGCGTGGGCATGGTCAACGTGTCCTACCGTGAAAAGGGCAAGTTCCGGCGCCTGGCCGTGACCCCACTGCCCAAGTGGATCTTTCTGCTGGGGCAGGTGTTGCACCGCCTCACGGTCACGGTGGTGCAGGCCGCCATCCTGCTGCTGGTGGGCCAGTTGGTCTTCGGTATCCAGAACCAGGGCTCCTTCCTCCATCTGCTGCTCATCATGACTCTGGGTACCGGCTGCTTCATGGCCTTCGGCTTCGCCCTCAGCGGCTTCGCCGACACCTCGGAGGGCTATGCGGCCATCTCGAACCTGGTGTTCTTTCCGCTCATGATGCTCAGCGGCGTCTACTTCACCCTGGATACGGCCCCCGCCTGGCTCCAGCACACCGTGGCGCTGATGCCGCTAGCACCCTTCCTCCGGGCCCTGCGGACGGTCTTCAACGACGGTGGCTCCCTGGCGGGACAGGGGGCAGGACTGGCCCTGGTGGCGGCCTGGGGACTGGCTGCCTTCGCTCTGGCGCTGCGGCGCTTCCGGTGGGCGTAACTTCGCTCAGGATTTGATGTCAGGTCCAATCCTGCCGAGGATGGAGGGAATGATGGACCCAACCTCCTTTCAGGAACACCCAGCACCGGGCTCGGCCACGCACCAGACCGAGGCGCTGAAGGCCCGCCTGGACGCGACCCTCGCCATGGTCAATGCCATCTCCGAGGCCATCTACGTGCAGGATGCCGAGGGCCGCTTCCTGGATGTGAACGAGGGCGCTGCCCGTATGTACGGCTACCCGCGGGAGTTCTTCCTGGGCAAGACGCCAGAGGTCCTGTCCGCACCGGGGCGCAATGATCTGGCAGCCGTGGGCGCAGCCTTTCGCAAGGCCCTGGGCGGGGAGCCCCAGCAGGTGAAGTATTGGGGTCTAAGGCAGAACGGCGAGGTCTTCCCCAAGGACATCCGCTTTTATCCCGGCACCTACCTAGGCCAGTCGGTGGTGATCGTCATCGCCCAGGACATCTCGGAACGGGAGCGCGCCGCACAGATCCAGGATGCCGTGTATCGGATCTCCGAAGCCGCCCTGGGCGCCAAGGACCTGCCCACCCTCTACCGCTCAGTGCACGATGTCCTCCGCACCCTGCTGCCCGCCGAGAACTGCTTCATCGCACTCCACGATGCCGCGACGGACATCCTAAAGTGGGTCTACTGGTCGGATCAGATCGACGAGGCGCCGGAACCGCAACCGTTCGGCCGCGGCCTCACCGAGTTCGTGATCCGCACAGGCCAACCGCAATTGCTGGACGAGGTCAGACTGGCGGAACTGGTCGCGGCCGGCGAAGCCGAGTTCTTGGGCACGGAGTCCCTGGCCTGGATGGGCGTCCCTCTGCGCAACGACCGCCGCGTCTTCGGCGCCCTGGTCATCCAGAGCTACGAGGGTGGTTACGCCTACCTGCCCGAGCATCTGGATATCCTGGCCTTCGTCTCCAATCAGATCGCCATGGCCATCGACCGGAAGGCCTCTGAAGAGCAGCTTAAGTTGGTCTCAGCAGCCGTTGCAGCAGCCCGGGATTCGATGTTCTGGATCGATGAGGACGCCAGCATCCTCTCTGTGAATGAAGCGGCCTGTCTCGGACTCGGCTATACCCAGGCAGAGTTCCGGACCCTCCGGGTTACGGACATTGACCCCAGCGTCACCCCAGCGTTCTGGCAGGGTGTCTGGACCAGTCTCCGAGCTGGAGCCGCCCATCTTCAGGAAACGACCCAGCGCAGGAAGGACGGCTCCTTCCGCCCTGTGGAGCTGTCCCGAACGCTGGTGACCTTCGAAGGGCGGGAGCTGCTCTTCGTGGCAGCTCGGGACATCTCCGTGCGGAAACAGACCGAAGCTGCCCTCCAGCTGAGTGAAGCGAAATTCTCCCGAGCCTTCCACACCAGCCCCGATGCCATCAACCTGACGCGGGTTGAGGACGGCACCTACCTGGATGTCAGCGAGGGCTTCGAGAAGCTCCTCGGCTGGACCCGGGAGGAGGCCATCGGACGCACCTCCCTCGAGTTAAATCTCTGGGTCGATCCCGAGGACCGCCAGCGGATCGTCAAACGGATCCAAGAGCAGGGTGAGTTCACGGGCATGGAGTTCCAGTTCCAGCGCAAGGACGGCGGCACGGTGACAGGGCTGATGTCGGGGAAATTGATGGACGTGGACGGCACGCCCTGTATCCTCTCCATCACCCGGGACATCACCGACCGCAAGCAGGCCGAGGAAGCCCTGCGCCAGTCCCAGAAGCTCGAAAGCCTGGGCATCCTCGCCGGGGGCATCGCCCACGACTTCAACAACCTGCTCACCGTGGTGCTGGGCAACCTGAACCTCGCGCAGATGTACCTCCCCGAGAACACCCCGGCCCAGCCCTACCTTGCCAACATGGAGGCCACGGTGCTGCGGGCCACGGAACTCACCAAACAGATGCTGGCCTACTCTGGCCGCGGCCACTTTGTGGTGAAGCCTCAGAACCTCAACGAGGTTGTGCGGGAAGTGACGCACCTCCTGGAAGTCTCCATTTCGAAGAAAATCCACCTGCGATTCGACCTGGAGCCGGACCTGCCTTCCATCCACGCGGACGCGGCTCAGATCCAGCAGGTGGTCATGAATCTGGTGACCAACGCCGCGGACGCCATCGGAGACCGGGAGGGCATCATCCACCTCACCACCTCCACGGCCGTGCTCGACCCTCAGGTACTCCGACAGGCCTACCACTCGGAGACCCTGGCACCAGGTCAATACGTCCTCCTGGAGGTGGCGGACACCGGCATCGGCATGTCCCCGGAGGTGCTGGCGCGGATCTTCGACCCCTTCTACACCACCAAGGCCACCGGCCGGGGCCTCGGCCTCTCGGCCATGCTGGGCATCCTGCGGGGCCATGGTGCGGGCCTGCACATCCAGAGCGTTGAGGGCCGCGGTACATCCTTCCGGCTCTGCTTCCCCGCCTCTGGGCTGCCAGCCGTGTCGGTGGCCCCGGTGGTTGCCACCAAGGTCCAACCCATGCGCGGCCGGATCCTGCTCGTGGACGATGAGGGCCTCATCCTCCAGACCATGGGAGCCGCCCTCCAGGCCATGGGCTTGGAGGTAGTCACCGCCGAGGACGGGTTACAGGCCCTGGAGGTCTTCCGGGCGGCGGGTCCGCCAATCGATCTGGTGCTCATGGATCTCACCATGCCCCGCATGGATGGCCGGGAGGCCTTCCAGGCCATGCACGAGCTGGATCCCTCCGTCCCGGTGGTCTTGAGCAGCGGCTATACCCAGCAGGACACCCTGCAGACCCTCACCGGCCAGGGCCCCGCCGGCTTTCTGCAGAAGCCCTATCAATTAATGGACCTTCGCCTGCTGCTCCAGAAACTGCTCCGAACCTGAAGGGCTACACTGGAGGGCTGGAGAGCCCCATGCAGTCTTCCAAACGCGCCCGGATGGCCATCTTTCTCACGGTCTTCGTTGACTTGCTGGGCTTCGGTATTGTCATTCCAATCCTTCCCCTCTACGCGCAGGCCATCGCCGACCATCCCAGCCACTGGATGGAGAGCGTCAACCAGTTTCTCGGGCTGGTCGGGCTTGGGACAACCCCTGGTGCCTTATGGGCTGGCATGGCCATGGTCAGTTTCAGCCTCATGCAGTTCATCGCCTCCCCGATCCTGGGCCGGCTTTCCGACCAGGTGGGGCGCAAGCCGGTGCTCTGGATCAGCCTCGTGGGCTCGGCCCTGGGCTACCTGATGCTGGCCCTCACCAGCCGCTTCGAGTGGATCCTCGCCGCCCGCATCCTGGATGGCATCACCGGCGGCAACATCTCTGTGGCTCAGGCCGCCATGGCAGACAGCTCCGAACCCGAGGAGCGCTCCAAGGTGATGGGCATGATCGGCGCCGCCTTTGGCCTGGGCTTCGTGCTGGGACCGGCCATGGCCGGTGTTCTCAGCGGCAGCGCCCTGGGGCACCACCTGCTGGAGACCCGGGGCTGGCACCTGCCCTTCTTCGTGGCCGCTGCACTCTCGCTGGCGGCCTCGCTGATGGTGCTGCTCTGGCTGCCCGAGACCCTCACGGACGAAGTGCGGGCCCGGGCCCGCTCCCACGAAAGCCGGGGCCACGCCCTGGTGAAGGCCCTGAAGCGCCCGGGGATGCCCCAGATCCTGGGCGTGTCCCTGCTGGCCATGGCCGGTTTTGCCATGATGGAGGGCACCTTCGCCCTGCTGGTGCATCAACGCTTCGATTTCCACCAGCGCGAGGTGGGTTTCCTGTTCGCGGGGATCGGCGTGCTGCTGGTGATCTACCAGGGGGGCCTGGTCCGCCAGGTGGCCAAACGCATCCCTGAGCGCGCGGCCCTCATCGCGGGGCTGGTGCTCATGGGCCTGGCCCTGCCGCTGATGCCCAAGGCCGCCTGGGCCTGGCCCTTCCTGCTGATTCTCATCCCCCTGTCCTGGGGCAGTGGCATGGGCAACACCGCCGGCACGGCCCTGGCCAGTCGCCTGACCCCCGCCGAGGATCAGGGTGGCCTCTTCGGCGTGCTGAACGCCATGACCGGCCTGGGGCGCATCCTCGGTCCCGCCGTGGGCACCTTCACCTTCGCCCGCTGGGGTGGCCAGGCCACCTATACGGTCGCTGGCCTCACCCTGGCCCTGGCCCTGATGCTCGCCCTGACCCTCCCCCGCCAGGAGGCTCCTTGATCCAGCTCGACGGCCACTCCCTCACCGCCTCCCAGTTGGCGCGCATCGCCGCCGGGGCAGGCGTCACCCTGGATGAAGGGGCGCTCCTGCGCGTGGCTGCAAACCGGGCGGTCGTGGACGGCATCGTGGCTTCGGGCCGTACGGTCTATGGCATCAACACCGGGTTCGGCCAGTTCGCCACCGTGGTCATCCCGCCGGAGCAGCTCCAGCAGCTGCAGCTCAACCTGGTGCGCAGCCACGCTGCAGGCGTGGGCGAGCCCCTGCCCAAGGAGCAGACCCGGGCCCTCATGGCCGCCCGCATCAACTGCCTTCTGAAGGCCCACAGCGGGATCCGGCCCGAACCCATCCGCCTGCTGGCCCAGTGTCTGAACCACAACGTGCTGCCAGTGGTGCCCTGCCAGGGCAGCGTGGGCGCCAGCGGCGATCTGGCCCCCTTGTCCCACATGGCCCTGCTGCTGGTCGGTGAGGGGCTCGCCTGGGCGAGCAGCAGCGCACCCGGAGACCAGCCGGTGCTCGGCGGTAGTGCACTGGCGGCGGCCGGACTGCAGCCCGTGGTCCTCCAGGCCAAGGAGGGACTGGCCCTCATCAATGGCACCCAGCTCATCACCGCCCTGGGCAGCTTGGCCTTCGCGAAGTTTGCCCGCCTGGCGACCCTGGCCGACGAGATTGCCGGCCTCAGCCTGGAGGCCCTGCGGGGTTCGCGGGCCGCCTTCGATCCCCGCATCCACGCCGCCCGGCCCCATCCCGGCCAGGTCCTGGTCGCCGACCACATGCGCGACCTTCTGGGTGCCAGCAGCGCCATCTCCGACAGCCACCAGGACTGCCACCGGGTGCAGGATGCCTACAGCCTGCGCTGCATCCCGCAGGTGCATGGCGTCACGCGGGATGCCCTGTTGTTCGCTGGAGCCATCCTGGAGCGCGAACTGAACGCCGCCACCGACAATCCGATGATCTTCACCGACACCCAGGAATCTCGCTCCGGCGGCAACTTCCACGGCCAATATCCGGCCTTCGCCTGCGATGTGCTGGCCATCGCAGCGGCGGATCTGGCGAGCATCTCCGAGCGCCGCCAGGAGCGCATGGTCAATCCCGCCTATTCGGATCTGCCGGCCTTCCTGACTCGGAACGGGGGGCTCGAATCTGGGTTCATGATGGCCCATGTCACCGCCGCCGCCCTGGTGAGCGAAATGAAGGGCCTGGCCCATCCCGCCTCCGTGGACTCCATCCCCACCAGCGCCGGGAAGGAGGACCACGTGAGCATGGGTCCCATCGCCGCCCGCCAGCTGCTGCGTGCGGTGGACGCCCTGGAACAGGTTCTGGCCATCGAGGCCCGCATGGCCCTCGAGGGACTGCGCCTTCTGGGACTCGCCCCCGCGGCGGGTCTGCAAAACCTGCTGGACCGACTGGGAAAGGCTTGCACCCCCTGGCATGACCGCGCCATGTTTGAAGAAATCCGGACCACCGTCGAAGCCCTCCGCGCCTATCAGGAAGCCCACCCATGACCGCGCAGTCTGCCCCAAAACCCTGGCGCAAGGCCTGCGAGGCTGCCCTGCGCCAGGCCTCGGCCGCCGATGCGATCCAGTTCTGGGGCATCAGCCACGAGGTGAACGGGGTCCCGGAACCCATCTTCAACTACCGCCTCGAGCACACCTATGCGGCCGTGCTGCTCACCCGCTGGCTGGCCCCACTGGTGGGCGCGGATGCAGAAGTGGTGGAGTGCGCCGCTTGGCTGCACGACGTGGCGAAGCGCCTGAAGACGCCCCGCGCGAAGGACACCCACGCCCGGGATGCCTCGGCGCAGGTGGAGGAGATCCTGGCCGGTACGAATTTTCCCGCCGAGAAAATTGCCGCCGTGCGCGGAGCCATCGAACTCCATGTGGGCCTGAGCCTAGCCCGGCGCATCGAACCCATCGAGGCCGCCTGCCTCTGGGACTGTGACAAGCTCAGCAAGATCGGCGCCGCCAGCCTGCTCCACTTCGGCTGCATCAGCGGCGCCTTCCAGCCCATCACCACCGCGGAAATCCTGCAGCGGGGCACCAACTGGCTGGAGCTGGCACGAGGGATCACGGCCAGCTTCAATACCGAACCGGCCCGCGAGGAGGGCTGTCGTCGGCTGGCCTTCATCGAAGCCTACTACGCCCAGTTGCGGCGCGAGTGGTCGGACCCCATGGAGATGACGCCGCCATGAAGGACTTCCTGCACCTTGCCCAGAAGCTCTCGGTAGCCACCAAGGCGCTGCAGATGTACAAGTCTGCCCATCCCCGGGCGCAGGAGGCCATCGCCGCCGCCCATGGCGCCGTGGAGCTCTGGCTGGTGGATCAAGAGCGCCTCCAGTTCGTAGTGGTCCCGCCCAAGGCCTTCGCCGACGGCCAGCTCCAGGAGCTGAAGAATCCCCATATCCGTTCGCTCGTGAAGATGGTTTCGGAGCGGGGTGTTGGGGGCTTTGTCTTCGAGCGCGGCGTACCACCCTGGGAGTTCCTGGTCTTCCTGGAGGGACTCGGCACTGCGCCCCAGGCCCTGGAGGAAAAGGGTGGCTTCGAGGCCCTGCTGCAGGCCGCCGAAGTCCGGCGCATCCGGGTGTCGCAGATCCGCTACCGGGAGATCCTGGAGGGCGAGCTCCTCGAGAGCGAGGGCTCCGCCCCCGCCTTTGATCCTGCCCAGGCTGACGCCACGCCAGCGCCCGCGGCAGCCGCTTCCGCAAAGAACATCCTCCTGTCCCTCCGAGAGGCCCTGCAGACAGCCCTGGGCAGGGGCATGCATACCCCGGAGGAAGCTCCCAGCGGCGGTGAGGAAGACGGCACAGCCGGCCTGCTCAGGGGCTTCCACCCTGCGGATCTCAGCGGCCTCGGCCCGTTCGGCTACCAGCTGGGCCTGGGAGATGGCATGCCCACCGCCAGCCAGATGGAGCAGCTCCGCCAGCTGCTGATGGCCCTTTCTCCAGAAGCGCAGTTGAGCATGCTCGCGGGCCTCGACAGCCTGCCAGAGCGTCCCGCCGGCCTGGCCATGGGCATCAGGGCCCTGGCGGGCGAGCTGCTGGCCTCGGCCGCCAGCTCAGCCCTGGCCCAAGGGGTCTCCTGGGTTGATCTGAAGGGCCCTGTGAAGGACATCCTCCGCCTCCACTCCGACCCGGCCTCGCTCGCCATGCACTTGGCGGCGCACCTCCACGCCTCGGGCCAGGATGCGTCCACCTTCGAGGCCATCCTGCGCCAGTTGGACTGGGAGCACTTGAGCCTCGAAGCCAAACTGCTCCGCGTCCTGGAACAGGGCTACCTCTTCGAGCTCAGCCTCGAGCAGCGCCTTGCGTTCCTGCGCGAGCTGCTGGACCTGCAACGCTTTGATGAGTTCCTGCGGATCGAGGGCCCCCTGCTCGACTGTCTGCGCAGCGACATGCCGGACCTGCGCATGAAGGCCGCCCAAACCCTCGCGGGGATGGCCCGCTGGTCCATTGACCCCGGCCTGCCCCCCGGCGGGGAGGGCCCCATGGCCGAGGAGCTGCGGGCCCACTTCGCCTGGGAACCTGATCCCCCCAGCCACCGCTGGACCAGCGAGGCCCTGGAATCCCTCCTGGCGGCTCAGGTCCATCGGGGTGAGCTGGCCCAGGCCGTGGCCGACCTGCGAGACCTCGATGGCCTGTGTGCCTTCCTGGAAGGCAAGAGCATCTGGCGGCAGGAAGCCCTGGGTCGCCTACAGGCTGGCCTCCTGCGACCCCAGCTCCTGGATGCAGCCATGAAACATGCCTTCACCCTGGAGCGCGAGAAGGTGATTCAGGAGTTGCACCCCTACCTAGAATTCCTCGGCGATCCCATGGCCCGTCATCTGGTGGGCCGCCTGGGCGAAGAGAGCGATCGCACCCGCCGGGGGCGACTGGTGGAATCCGTCCGCAGCATGGGCTCCGCTGCCATGCCCGCCCTGCTGGAGACCCTGAGCGCGCCTGCCTGGTATCTCGTCCGAAATGCGCTGACCCTCGTTTCCGACCTGGGTGATGCCGGCTGTCTGCCCGCAATCGTGCCCCTCCTCCGGCATCCCGAACCCCGGGTCCGCCGCACCGCCGTGAGGGCCCTGTGGAAGCTCGGTGGCCCCGTGGCCGAACCCCATCTCCTCGCCCGGATGAAGGACACGGATGGCGAGACCATGCAAGAGATCCTCTTCGCCCTGGGCCAGTTGCGTTCCGAGGGCTGCCTGGCAGCGGTAGCGGAACTGGCCCAGGACAAACGGGTGACCGAGCGCCTCCGAGTCCAGGCCCTGAGCACCCTTGGCCAGATCGGCTCGCCCACAGCGGTGCCGGTCCTGCTGGAATGCCTGCGCCGGAAGGGCTTCTTCGTGGGCAGCGAACCGCCGCTCATTCGCCTGGCGGCGGCCAAGGCCCTGGTGGCCCTGGGCAGCCCCGAAGCCCGCAGCGCCCTGCAGAAAGTGGTAGATGGCGAGCCCAGAGGAGAGGAGCGGGAAGCGCTCCGTCGCCTCCTCGACCCCGCGGTGCAGCCGTGACCGCCACCCAGGCCCATCCGGACCCCCGGCAACTGCTGGAGGCCTTCGAGGCCTTCACCGCTGCCTCGGAGCAGTTGCAGGCCCGCTACGAGGCCCTGCAGACCCAGCTCGGCCAGCTCCAGGGGGAACTCCAGACTGTGATCGAGGCTGTGCCCTTCGCCATCTGGGTGCTGGCGGAAGACGGCTCGTTGCGCTTCACCAACCGCCCCCAGGCCCTCGAGGGGCGCTTCCTGGATGAGCCCGCCCCCTGGGAGCCCGGCAGTCCCGGTGGTCAGCGCCGCTTTCAGACCCCGGAAGGCCGGGAGCTGATCTTCGAAGAGGAGCGCCGCTCGGCTCCCCACGGCGGCACCATTGTCACCCTCCGGGATGTGACCGAGGCCGTATTGCGGGCCCAGCAGGCCACTCGCGAGGACCGCCTGGCCGCCATGGGGCGCATGGCCGCGGAACTGGCCCACGAAATCCGGAACCCCCTGGGCAGCCTGGCCCTCTTCTCCGGCATGCTCGTGGAAGATCTGGCCGAGCAGGCGGGGCCCCTGGAACTCGCCCGCAAGATGCAGGAGGGCGTCGGCCGGCTGAACACCCTGGTGGGCAACACCCTCGCCTTCAGCCGGGACCTCCATCCCAAGGTCGGCTCCCTGCGGCTCCATGCCTTCTGGGAGGAGGCCCTGCGCAGCGCCTCTCTCGCCGAGGCGGTGCCTTGGGAGAATCAGATCCCCGTCACCGCGAGCTGGCGGGGGGACCCCGACCTGCTGCGCCAGGTCGCCCAGAACCTCCTGCAGAATGCCACGCGGTCCATGGAGGACGCGGAAGCGCCCCGACTCTTGCTCACGGCGGTAGAAGAGCACCTCGAAGGCCGGCCCTGCTGGCACCTCACGCTCTCCGACAATGGCTGCGGCATTCCCCAGGAAGCTCTGGCGAAGGTATTCGACCCCTTCTTCAGTACTTTCGGCGGGGGCACGGGCCTCGGCTTGGCGGTCTGCCACCGGATCATCGTGGCCCACGGCGGGCTGCTCTTCATCGAAAGCCAGCTGGGGCGAGGCACCACCGTGCACCTGAGGTTGGCTGCCGCCCCGCCTGAATGACGCTCGGCGCAGAACCTGCGAAGCTAAGACCTCTGTGGAGTCCCCGATGCCCTTGACCCATCTCACCCCTGGCCCGAACGCCCCAGAGGTGGTCAACGCCATCGTCGAGATCCCCACCGGCTCCCGCATCAAATACGAGATCGACCACCACACGGGCCTGGTCCATGTGGACCGCGTGCTGTTCTCCCCTTTCCACTACCCGGCGGAATACGGCTTCATTCCCGGCACCCTGGCTGAGGATGGTGATCCGGCGGACATCCTCGTGCTCATCAACGGCTCCACCTATCCCGGCGTCGTGATCCGTGCCCGCCCCATCGCCCTCCTACGGATGAAGGATGAAAAGGGCCATGACGCCAAGATCCTCGCCGTCGCCACCGACGATCCCACCTACGCCCACGTCACTTCCCGCAGCGATCTCCCCCCGCACTTCCTGCTGGAGGTCGAGCACTTCTTCCTGACCTACAAAGACCTGGAGCGGAAGACTGTGACCAGCGACGGCTGGGGCGGCAAGGACGAGGCCCAGGCCTTCATCCAGGCCTCCATCGCGGCCCACGACAAGCACGCGCAATAGCCGCCGATGGCGACCCCGGAGGCGACCCCCGGCCTGGTCTGTTTCGACCTGGACGGGACGCTGGTGGATCCCTGGCTGGGCGTGCGCAACTGCCTGCGCAAGACCTGCGCCGCCCTGGGCCTGGAGATGCCCGATGAGATCACTCTGCGGGGCTGGATCGGCCTTGGGATGCAGGAAGCCCTGGCCACCCTGAAGGGCCTGGAGGAGCCGGCACACCTGGAAGCGGCGCTGGCTTTCTACTGGGAGCGCTACCGCGAGGACGGGGTCTTCGAGCATGAGCTCTATCCAGGCGTCTTCCACCTGCTCCACCGCCTGAAGCGCCAGGGCCACCGGATCTACATCGTGTCCGCCAAGCCCAGCCTCTTCGCCCGGCGCATTGCCTATCAGTTTGATTTGAACCTCATCTTCGACGACATCATCGGCAGCAGCCTCAAGGGTCGCTGGCAGCCCAAGACCGAGGTCCTTGCTGGCCTGATGGAGCGAGGCACCATCTGGCCCGGGGGGGTGTTCATCGGTGATCGCGGCCTGGACATGACCGCTGCCCGGGACCATGGCCTGCAGGCCATCGGTGCCGGCTGGGGCTATGGCACCCGCGAGGAGCTGGCCCAGGCGGGGGCAGAGCACATCTTCGACACAGTGCCCCAACTGGCTGATTGGCTGCGGGTGCGCTTTCCCCAGCAGGAGATCTTCGACGCCTTCAGCCGTTCGGAGTAGCCCAGCGGGTATCCGCCGGGACCTGGGGACGGAAGCGCTCCGCCGTAGGCGTTCTGGGCGTCCTCGGATCCAGCAGCTCCAACTTCTGCCGGGCCCCGGTGGGGTCGGTCCATTCCAACGTGCGCAGCAGGCCCTTCCGTCCGGTGGCCTTGAGTTCAGGCAGGCCGGGCTCCCGGGGCAGGAGCCGCAGCGCCTCGCCGTCCAAGGGCTTGACCCGATAGAGGCGCTCCAGCCGGGCGGGCTCCAGGAGAATGCCAAGCAGGGGGAAATCCCGCACGGCCCTGGCCAGTTCCACCCGCTGGGCCGTGCGCGTGTCCGCATCGTATTGCACCAGCTGACGCCCATCGCAGGTCACCGTCAGGCCACCCGCATAGGCCACGCGCAGGCGCCCGCCCCGGGCCAGCAGCAACTCGCCCTCCCTGGCCAGCTTGCCGAAGACCAGGCTCTCGCTCTCCTGCCGGAACCGGCTTTCCAGGGCGGGCATCCGGGTGAAGGCAGTCCACCAGCCCGGCAGGGCGGCCAGGGCGGGTGCAGCAAGCAGCCACAGCAAGGCCAGATAGCGCACATCAGCCTCGCTTCAGTTCGACGCTAAGCCTGGCAGTACCGCCCCGGGAGGGTGCGGGGCGAAGGAACTGGCCCTCGGCCAGGACCTGACCGCCAGAGCGGAGCTGGACCACCAGTTCCAGTTCCGGATCCTCCAGCTCCGAGGGCACATCCAGGCGCAGCCGCAAGGCCGAACCGGCCCGGGCCACCTGGGTGAGCTCTCCCAGGAAGGAGGTGATCGCCTCTGTGTGATCGATGGCCCTGGGTTGGGCAGAGGCCCGGCGGGCTTCCAGCTTCAGGGCATCCAGGACCGCCATGAGTTCGTCTTGGTAAGCCGTCCTTCCTGGCTGATCACCAGGTTGCAGTTCCAAAGACAGGGCAGCAGAATTCTCGCCCTGGCCCGGGACTTCCCCCGGTGAACCCTCCCCTTCTTCCGCCGCAGCGATGGCAGCGTCCGCGATCGCAGGGGGCTCGAGGGAGGCCGGGGCCTCGATGCAGAAACCGGCATCATCGTCCTCATCCGGCAGCGGCAGAACCTCTTCGGAATGGCCCACCAGCGGAGGATCCAGTTCGAACAGATCGAGGTCATCGGGCAGATCCTCCAGGGTCAGTGGCCGCGCCTCATCGAACTCCGACGCACCGGTGCCCTGGGTATCAGTCCTGTGCAATTCGTCCATCAGGTGGGCTTTGATCCGGGCCAGGGAAAGTCTGGTGATACCGCGCAGGGTTTCAAAGACTCCAGCCCCCTCCGAGGCCACGGATTGGAAGCTGGGCAACCCGTCCGGGTTGAACCTTGACTCCAGTACCTCTAGGGATAGCGCCGAGGCGAGGTCCCGCTTGTTCCACTGGAAGACCATGGGGATGTCGGCCAGGTTCAATCCCAGTTCCAGCAGGTTCTCCTTGAGGTTCTGATAGCTCTCCCAAGAGGCTTCCAGCATGGCCTCCTGGCTATCCACCACGAACACGATGCCGTCCACGCCCGTGAGCACGAGCTTCCGGGTGCTGTTGTAGAACACCTGCCCAGGCACCGTGTAGAGCTGGAGGCGGGTCTTGAAGCCGCTCACCACACCGACCTCCATCGGCAGCAGGTCGAAGAAGAGCGTGCGGTCGGTCTCGGTGTTGAGACTCACCATTTCGCCCCGGGCCTTCTGGCTGGTCATGCTGTAGATGGTGCTCAGGTTGGTGGTCTTCCCGCAGAGGCCCGGCCCGTAGTAGACGATCTTGGTCGTCATTTGCCGGGTGGCGTGGTTGAAGAACACCATTCAGAAGCCTCGTGTGTAGGAAAAAGCATAGCTTGGATCGACTCTAAGAATCAATGCAGATGCGGATTCCTCAGAGGTTGATTAGCTGATTTCCTTGAGCAAGGCTAGCACCTGCTGATCGTGATCCTGGGTGCGGGTATCCCGGATGACCTTCCGGACCACGCCCTGCTTGTCGATGAGGAAGGTCACGCGCCGGGCGAACCCCAGCAGGGGCAGCTTCACGCCGTAGGACTCGATGATCTTCTTGTCGGGGTCCGCCAGGATGCTGAAAGGCAGGTGGAATTTTTCAGCGAAGGCCTTGTGGCTCTGGGTGGAATCTGCGCTCACGCCGAGGATCACCGCCCCCGCCGCCTTGATCGCCCCGAAACCATCCCGCAAGCTGCAGGCCTGGGCCGTACAGCCCGGCGTATCGTCCTTGGGATAGAAGTAGAGCACCACCGAAGCCTTCCCCTTGAAATCAGCCAGGCGCACCAAGGCGCCGTGCTGGTCGCGGGCCGCAAAGGCCGGCGCCGGGATACCCTCCACAACCTCCCCTGCCATGCCCAATCCCAGCATCGAGATGATTCCCATTCCAACCCTCCAGTTCTGTTCCACGTCAATCTCCAGGAAGCAGGTGGAGTGTGGCACCATCGGCTCTTCAACAGGAGTGGAGATTGGAAGGCCCCCTGCGCATGGCCCTCATCCCCGGCGACGGCATCGGTGCCGAAGTCATGGCCGAAGCCTTGCCCTGCCTGGACTGGGCCGTGGCCCGAGGCCGGGCCATCGAGCAGGTATGGCTGCCCTTCGGCGCGGACCATTACCTGGCCACGGGCGCCACCCTGCCCGAGGCGGCCTTCACCGAGCTGCGGGATGGCTGCGACGCGATCCTTTTCGGCGCCGTGGGCGATCCCCGCATTCCCGACGGCCGCCATGCGGAGGAGATCCTCCTGCGCCTGCGGCAGGGCCTGGAACTGACCGTGAACTTTCGCCCCTGCCGCTCGGCGCTTTTAGGACCCGCTGCCTCTCCTGATCTGGAGGTTTTCCGGGAAAACACGGAAGGCGCCTACTGCCTCCAGGGCACCACGGAACCCGGCCGCTCTGTGGACCTGGCGATCCACACGGAACCCGCGGTGCGGCGCCTGCTCGAGGCAGCCTTTCAGCGGGCCGCGGAGCGCGGGTTACCCCTCACCCTCGCCCACAAGGCCAATGTGCTGAAGCACGGGCATGGCCTCTGGCTGAGGGTCTTCGAGGACCTGCGGAGCGGCCACCCCGAGGTGGACGCGCGCACCATGCATGCCGATGCCCTGCTCTGCGCCCTGGTGCAGGACCCGACATCCTTCGGTGTGATCGCCACCGATAACTACCTGGGGGACCTCATCAGCGACCTCAGCGCGGCCTTCATTGGCGGCATGGGGATGGCCCCATCCCTCAGCTGGGCCCCGCACCGGCCCTACCGCTGCACTGTCCTGGCGGAACCCGTCCACGGCTCCGCCCCGGAGATTGCTGGCCAGGGCCTGGCCAACCCTGTGGGCATGCTCCGCAGCACCGCCCTGCTCTTCCGCCACCTGGGCTGGAGCCCGGAAGCGGAGGCCCTGGAAACTGCGGTGTCCGAGGCCTTGCGCTCCGGCGCCAAGACCCGCGACCTGGGCGGCACCCTGAGCACCCGTGCCATGGGCCAAGCCATCCGCGCCTACCTACCCCGGCCAGGCCAGCCCCACTGAACCCCTCCGGATGACGCTGCGCTCGCAGGCCCAGGTCTTTCTCTGCGTCCTCTCCGGTTCAGCTTTAGATCCTGAGAGGACTGTCCTAAGCGCAGCCGCTAACCAGGCAAGACTTTTCAGGCCTTTTCGGAGAGGCCTTTTCACCGCTGAGAACGCTGAGAACGCAGAGGAGTGGACGGAGGCTAAGCATGGGATTCAGCCAGCCGTAGGCATGGACTTTGTGGGTGCCTAGATTGCGCTTCTGCCCCCACCCCTGGGGCCCTCTTCGCTCTCAGCGTTCTCTGCGGTTGACGGTTCTGCTTGCCCAGGGCCAGCTGGTCGGAGCTGAGGGTGGCCAAGATTCAGGAAAGCTGAATCACCGGTGAGGAATAGTGAGGAACAGTGAGGGCCGAGCTTTAAAGTTCCGGGTCCTCCGGGACCAGTCCATTCAGCAGCTGCGCATGACCCCGACCAGGACGCCCTGGATATCAATGCGCTGGGGGTGGTAGCACTGGGACTTCAGTTCGGGGTTGTGAGGGATGAGCCAAACACCTTCGGTGTCTCTGCGGAATTCCTTGAGGGTGACTTCCTCCTGATCGATGAGGGCCACCACCCGATCCCCGTTTCGGTATTCGCCCTTGCGTTGGAGCACGACCAGATCCCCATCAAGGATGGCGTCATCGATCATGGATTCACCCCGCACGCGCAGAACGAAGAGTTCCTCCCGCTGCCGGTGAATGCTGTTCGGCACCTCGATGGGAATGGCCCGGCTTTCCGGGAGGATCGGCGAGCCTGCAGCCACATCCCCACAGAAGGGGAAGATCCGGACGACCGGCGTTGGTTCGGGTCGTCCCCCCGAAGGCCCCTCGTTTCGCCCCGCTGGCGAAGAGCTCCCTGTGCCCTGCCCATCGGACTCCACCACCAGGTTATTGCCCTTGCCGTGGCTCCGAACCAGGAACCCCTTTTCCATGAGGTGCTGGACATGTTTATGGATGGTGGAAACCGCGCTGGAACCCACCCCCTTTGCGATTTCGGCCAAGGTGGGACTGCGCCCTTCGCTCTGGACGAAAGCGCGGATGAACTTGAGCACGGCCTGCTGGCGCTTGGTGAGATCGTTGGTTGTCATGGAACCAAAGGTAGGAGCTGAGGCCGAGGTCGTCAATCCCTTTTTTTTCGCTTTATTTCAGACTTGAAGCTACCCCAACTTCAGAACCATCGATAGAAGCCGCTCCCGCCCTCTGGCATACTGGTAGACGGCCTTGTGGGTCAAGTGTTTACGCCCATCTAGTCGTCTTTCAGCCAAGCTCAAAAGCTCCGTCCAGACGAGAAAGGAATCCCCATGACTGCCAGTCTTGCGTCCCCGGCGATGCCCCCAGGAGCGAAAACTCGGATCAACGACTTCTCGATCCAGGTGGCCACGGTCAATGGGTCTGGTTCTCAGACGGCTAATTCTGTCCTGCTGAGGGCCATTTTCCAGATGGGGGTCTTCGTCAGTGGCAAGAACCTGTTCCCCTCAAACATCGCGGGACTGCCCACTTGGTTCACCATTCGCGCCAGCGCCAAGGGCTACGTGGCCCGCAAAGCCAGCAACGAATTGCTCATTCTCATGAACGCCGAAACCGCCAAGGAGGACATCGCCAAGTCCGATCCCGGCGCCCTGGTGATCTACGACGAGCCCCTGCAACTGGACAAGCTGAGGACCGATCTAAACTTTGTCCCCGTGCCCTTCCAGAAACTCGTGACCGCCTCCTGTCCCGAACCCAAGCTGCACAAGCTCGTGAAGAACATGATCTATGTGGGCGTGGCCGCCCGCCTGCTGAGTGTGGACCTGGCTGAAGTAAAGAATGCCATCGCCAAGCAACTGAAGGGCAAGGCCAAGGCCATTGAGATCAACCAGGCCGCGGCTCAGGCTGGCTATGACTGGGCCCTGGAGAACCTGCAGGATCAGGACCACATCAAGGTTGTGCGGGACAACAAGACCAACGGCCTGATCATCATCGATGGCAACGAAGCCTGCGCCCTGGGCGCCCTGTTCGCGGGCGTGACGGTGGTTGGTTGGTACCCCATCACCCCCGCTTCCAGCCTGGTCGAGTCGTTTATCGAATACGCGGAGGAATACCGCAAGGATCCCGTGACCGGCAAAGCCACCGTGGCCATCGTGCAGATGGAGGACGAACTCGCCTCCGCCGGTGTGGTACTTGCCGCCGGTTGGGCCGGCGCCCGCTCCATGACCTCCACCTCGGGCCCCGGCGTTTCGCTCATGAGCGAGTTCATCGGCCTGGGCTACTACGTCGAAGCCCCCGGTGTCTTCTTCAACGTCGCCCGCACGGGACCCAGCACGGGCCTCCCCACCCGCACCCAGCAGGCCGATGTGGAGCTCTGCGCCAAGTGCAGCCACGGTGACACCCTGCACATCAACCTCTACCCCGGGAACATGGAGGAGTGCTTCCAGTTCGCCTATGATGCCTTCGACCTGGCCGAGCGCTTCCAGACGCCCATCTTCGTGGTGACCGATCTCGATCTCGGCATGCAGAACTGGTCCTCGAAGCCCTTCACCTATCCCGCGAAGCCCTATGATCGCGGCAAGGTGCTGGACCAGCAGCAGCTCGCCGAGATGCAGGACTGGGGCCGCTACAAGGATGTGGACGGTGATGGCATCTGCTACCGCAGCCTCCCCGGCACACCCGGCGGCAAGGGTTCCTACTTCACCCGCGGCTCGGGCCACAATGCCTACGCCCAGTATTCCGAAAAGCCCGAGGACTACCTGGAGGTGGTGGACCGCCTGAAGCGGAAATACGAAACGGCCAAGACCCATGTGCCAGCCCCCCTCTTCCGCAACCAGGGGTCTGCCAAGGGCATCCTGGCCTTCGGCTCCAGTGATCCCGCCGTCATCGAGGCTCAGGACCTCCTGGCCGAGGGTGGTCTCAAGACCGACTACCTGCGCCTGCGCGCCCTGCCCTTCACCGCCGAGGTCGATACCTTCGTGGCGGAAAAGCAGGTGGTCTACGTGGTCGAGCAGAACCGCGATGGCCAGATGGCCAACCTGTTCCGGGAAACCTATCCCGAGCACGCCACCAAGTTCAAGAGCGTCCTCCACTACGACGGTCATGCCATCGATGCCCACTGCATCGTGGTCCAGATCACCGCCTTCGAGCAGAAGTAAGAGGAGCCGACCATGTCCACCGCCACCCCCACCGCTCCCACCAACAAGCTCGGCTTCACCAAGCAGGACTACGTGGGCTCGAAGTCCACCCTCTGCGCCGGTTGCGGCCACGATGCCATCACCGCCCAGATCATCAACGCCGCTTACGAATGCAGCGTTGAGGGCCATCGTGTCACCAAGTATTCCGGCATCGGCTGCTCCTCCAAGACCCCCGCCTACTTCCTGAATCAGGGCTGGGGCTTCAACAGCGTGCATGGGCGCATGCCCGCCATCGCCACCGGTGCGTCGCTGGCCAACCGCAACCTCATCAACATCGGCGTGTCCGGCGATGGGGACTCCATGTCCATCGGCATGGGCCAGTTCATCCACGCCGTGCGCCGCAACGTCCCAATGATCTACATCATCGAAGACAACGGAGTCTACGGCCTCACCAAGGGCCAGTTCTCGGCCACCGCCGACAAGGGCTCCCACCTGAAGTCCGGGGCCGTGAACGACTTCCCTCCCGTCGATCCCTGCACCCTGGCCATTGAGCTGGGTTGCGGCTTCGTGGCCCGCTGCTTCTCCGGCAATCCCAAGCAGCTGAACGCGATCCTCAAGTCCGCCTTCGCCTACGAAGGCACTGTGGTGCTGGACATCATCAGCCCCTGCGTCACCTTCAACAACCACGATGCCTCGACCCGCTCCTACAAGCATGTGAAGGATCACGATTTCCCGCTCCACGACCTGGGCTTCATCCAGTATTCCGAAGTCGAGGACGTGGAGATCCCGGCGGGGGAAACCGAGATCGTGACTTTCCCGGACGGCTCCAAGGTGGCCATCAAGGCTATCCGTGAGGACTACGATCCCACCGATCGTTTCACCGCCATGAAGCTCATCCACGAGTCCATGGCCAAGGGCGAGTTCCTCACCGGCCTGCTCTACATCAACCCCACCCAGCCGCCCCTGCCGCAGATGCTGAACCTGATCGACGAACCCCTCGCCACCCTACCCGAATCAATGGTTAAGCCCAGCCCCGCTGTGCTCGAAGAAATCATGCAGGGACTCATGTAATTGCGCAGGCATTCGTCTTGGCTGCCGCCCTCTCCGGGCGGCAGTTCATGT
>SESE01000314.1_pt1 | contig 20745 bp, 22 predicted proteins | sample 3171371 | NCBI WGS metagenome assembly SESE01 (sample SAMN06051881, study PRJNA518727) | freshwater metagenome | biome: subpolar coniferous forest; feature: holomictic lake; material: water; isolation source: holomictic Lake 442, 13 m depth | place: Canada: near Kenora, Ontario | collected... | reverse complement strand
ATTCAGGAGTCGGGAGTCAGAATTCAGCCCTAATGCGGGCACACGCCCACAACCCAACCATGTGAGAATTTCAGGCCGCTTCAGGAAAAGACCATGCTTGCACATGGCTGTTGCTTGAGAAACGGCTTGCACACGGCTGTTAAAACAGCAAGAATCATAGGCGCACAACGGCAAGGGTTTTGTGGCTGGCAAGCGGAGGAAATTATGACTGATTTGTCCTTGGATTGCAGTGCGTGCGGCAAGAAATTTCGCATCAGTTTTGCCGTGAAACCCAAACAGGTGGCTTGCCCGCAGTGCAAGGCCAAGGTGAACACGTCGGACGAAAGTGCGACGAATGGCGTGACGCCACCGGCCAACGCCGCGCCTCTTGGCAATGACGTGGCGACGGCGGGCGCGACGGATTCCACGAACAACGCTGCCACCTCGGCGCCGAAGCCCCGCGCCCTGCCGGACCCCAAGGCGCCGCAGGCCAAGCCGCGGCGTGTGCACACGCTGCTGAAGCCGGAAGATGTCGAATTCAAGGGGTGGACCTACGACCGCGAGGCGGAGAGCGCACGCGGTGGCCTGCAACATGCCGACGTCATGGGAATCGTCTGGCTTGGCGGCGTGTTCCTGATGGTTGGTTTTATCCTGTTTCGGATGCTCAAAAACAAGCTGGTGGGAGAGGGGTTCATCGGCCTCGGCGTAGTGGGGTTGTTGTCCGCCGGCTACCTGCTGCTGCAGCTGCGCGGCAAGAAGGACGGCGCATCCTGCCTGCGGTGTCGGGGCGCGCTGGGCCTTGTCCACACCATACCCACGGCGAATGAATGCAAGGCCAAAAACTACACACGGGGTGCCTCCGGACATGCCTATCGCATGGAAAACGGGCAGGCCAAGAAAATCTGGGAAATTCACAAAAAGTGGCATGTGTGCAAAGCGTGCAAGCGCTATTTTATTGCGGAAAAAGAGTCGCTGGATTTTGTCGGCGCAACCCGGGCCGACATGGAGAAGCGCGAAGCGCTTTACGCCGAAATCGCGGCGGCGGCCATGCTGGCCCCGCAACCCGTTGCTGCTGCTGTGTCTGCGCCGGACACTGCCAGTGCGCCTGCTGCCAGTGCGCCTGCTGCCAGTGCGCCTACTGCCAGTGCGCCTACTGCCAGTGCGCCGGTTGAGGCCAACCCGGCGTGAAATGTACGGCACCGCATGAACAAAAGCATGAAATACGCACTGATTCTCGTCACCCTGGTCTCGCTGGGATTGGCAATCCGTGCACAACTCCAGCTGCGCGCGGCGCGTGTGATCCTGGAGGATGATCTGTCCGGGTGCGTCGACCGGATCACCACGAGGCCTCCGCTGCCTGGGGTCGAGGCTGTTGCCGCCAGCGCCGGGGAAGCGGCGCGCCTGCAGGACCTGCTGCGGCAGGTGGCTGCGCTGCAGGCGGAGCGCGACACGCTGTTGTCCAGGCTCGCGGCAGCCGAGTTGTCGTATGCCTCGCAATCGAATGAGGCGCGCTACGCTTCGCCGCCGCCGGTTGCCTCCAACGCCTTTCGCCGCGCCGCGTTCGAGGATCGCATGGCCCAGATCAAGCGTGACGATCCCGCGCGCTACGAGGAGTTGCAGAAGCAGCGCGAAGAATTACGCCAGCGCATGCAGACGCAGGCCGACGAGCGCGTCGAGTTCCTGCAGAAGATCGATACCGCCGGCATGACGGACGCCCAGCGGGCCAGCCACGATAAACTGGTGCAGGCAGTCGAGCAGGCACGCGTGATGATGGCCGGGATTGCAGGCCTGTCGCCCGAGGATGCGGCCGCCGCGCGCCAGCAGCTGCTCGACACGATCGGCACGGTTTCGACCCTCTATCAGCAGGAGCGCCGCTACCTGTTGGAGCAGACCGGTCGCGCCATGGGGTATCCGGGCGCAGAAGCTGGACAGTTCGCGGATTACATTCAGCAGCTCTATGACCAGACCTCCATGCCGCGTGGCTTTGGCGGGCGCGGACCGGGCAGTCGTGACCGTGGTTCCGGCGCCACCGGCACGCCGGGTGTGGGCGCACCTTCACCGGAGAGATAGAATAACAGGCAGGAGAAAATCATGAGAATATACCAGATGGCGTGCGCCGCAGGGGTGGCGCTGGTCTGTGCGGGGTGCTGCACGCCGCGGCACCATGCGCCCATGACCGTTGCCGATGCGATGCAGGAAGTGGCCTCCGGCCTGAATGCGTTCTCGGCGCAGAGCCTGGAGAAGCGCTCCGGGTTGCTGCCGGATGAGGTGATCGTGGTGCTGAATGTTTCCGATGAGCAGACCTCAACCGCAGGCGCATCGGTAAACGCCGCAGCTGGCACCAGCAAACTGCTGGTGGATTTTTCGCGGCAAGACTCGGAAACACGCGCCAATCAGATCACGATCAAATTCCGGAGCCTGCTGCTGGCGGAGAAGTCGACCATCCTCGGCACGAAAAGCCCGGAGGAGATCGCGGCAATCTATCAGGGCGTGACCAATGCCAATTTTCTGCTGAAGGCACCAGCGCGCTGATGGTGCGCCACGGGCATGGGCGCTTCTCCGTTTCATTGACCTCCATCAAACACTACCGGCATTGCCGTGGCGCCGTGGCGGGCGCTCTCTCGCGCAAAGTTCAGTAAAACCGCACATTTCGAGTTACCTCTTGGCCCCATGGACAATAGTGCCGTTTTAATGTAGGATTTGCGTCATGTGGCGAGTGGGTCAGATGTCAACCGGACACCCGACAGTCGCTGCACCCCAAAGGAGTACAGGCAGCATGAAACGCATGGTTTTGTTGACGATTCTTGTGGCGGCTGGAAATGCGGCGCTGGCACAGCAGGGCGCGGGCGTGGCACCTGTGGGCGGTGCGGCACCCGTTTCCCATCCGGGCGTCGCCGCGAGCGCGGCCGCGAGCACCAACAAGCCGGATCTGGCGAAATTGCAGTCCCTCTACGCTGAATTTGGCGCGATCAACAAGGAACTGCGGGCGCAGGAGCTGAAGATGCAGACCGAAGATGCGGAAATTAAGGCGCTGATGGAGAAGAAGGCTGCGGCGCAGCAGGTGCTCACAGAAGTTGAGGTGCAGCGTCGTGCACTGGTAGAGGCGAAGGTGATGGCGGATCCTAAACTTGCGCCGTTGTTGGTCAGGCGCCGTGAACTGCAGCAGGTTCTGCAGGAGATGCGTCCGCCCCAAGCCGCAGGCCCGCGTGACAATCCGATGGGTCCCGGTTACAAAAAGCCGCCGCAGGATGGCCCGGCACACGTGGTTGTTCCGGCACCCGCTCCGGCACCTGTCGCTCCGGCGCCGGCAATTGAAAAGCCGGCGGAACAGCCGAAGACAAAGTAAGTGCAGGCGAGGGCCCCTTGAACGCCCTCGCTGTCGCGTGACAAACAAAAGTGCACGTTAACGTCACAGTGATCACCATCACCTGCAGGTGCCGTCCGAAAACACAGCAAATTTGCCAATAAATAGTTGATTTTAGCCAGTATAGCTCAGTTGGTAGAGCAGCTGATTTGTAATCAGCAGGTCCGCGGTTCGAGCCCGCGTGCTGGCTCCAGTTAAGATGTTGATTTGCAGGCAGTTGCGAAAGTTGTGTTTTGAGGGTCAAAAATCTTTTCAGACATCTTTTCAGACTGCGACAAAATGTGTTCGGAATTGGCTGGCTCTCTTCTTGCAGAAAACACCGGATGCGTCTGCTCGTCGAATTCGGCTACGAATCGACGGCGGCGGGTTGTACCGCCTTCACCGCGATGCTGAACTTGCCCATCTGCTTGGCGCGGTACTCGGGCGTCAGGTGCCCATAGACCTGCTCGATCATGTGCGTCGAGCCGTGCCCAACCCAGCGGGAGATGGTCAGAAAATCGATCCCGTTCATCACGCAGTACGACACGAAGAAATGACGCAGCGTGTAGGGCGTCATTTTGGGCAGCATCGAGGACGTGCGTGCTTTCTTGAAGCCCTTTGAAAAACTGTCGGCACGCTTCAGTTGGTCACAGGGATTGTAGAACACCCAGTTGTGCGGTGGCGTCGTTTCCCCGGGATGGCGCCTTGCCCGATCCTCGAACGTCCGATTCCATTCCTCCCGCCACGCCAGCAGGAGGACTTTCAATTCCTCGTGGAGTTCGACGTATCTGGCTTTGCCGTTCTTGAGGGGGTTGCCTTCCTTGGGCTTGATGACGATCTGCTGGCGTTCGAAGTCGACGTCAATCCATTCGACGAACAAGGCTTCTCGCGGACGGGCACCCGTGTATGCCATGAACCAGATCCAGGCGGTGAGTACCTTGCCCGAAGAAGTCGTGTTCGCTTCTTGTGCGAAGCGGGCTAGTTCCTCCGGCGTGGGAATCCAGTGGTCGTTCTGAGGTTCCCGCAGGCTCTTTATTTCTTTCACGGGGTTCTCCCGTAAAAACTGACATTCGAGTGCGAAACGGAAGATGCACCGCAACATGTTGAGCTCCAGGTTGACCGAACGGTTCGCCAAGCCGTCGCCCTTTCGTCTGGCCATGTAGGCGTGTATGTTGGCAGGTGAAATGGACGAAAGCAACCTGCCGCCGAACAGCTTCGCAATTTGGCGTCCGAACCTTTCTTCACGGGATGCGGTTCCCGCTGCCCTGGTCATGCGGCGGTGCTGTATGTAGAGCGGGAGGAAATCCTGCAACGTGGATTCTTTGATCTCCACGGAATGCAGTTCGTCGAACCGCAACTGGCGTTTCTTCTCCTCCTCTGCCGTTGCCGCATCGTTACGAGAGGCAAACCCGCTTTCAGCAAGCAAACGCCCGTCCCGCTGGAACTGATATGCCCAGACGCTCTTTATGCTGCGCTTCGTGCGGTATTGACGTTTGAAGACAGCCATGACTACACCTTCACACGGGGTCTGTGCTTGTGCCGCTCCACCCAAGCATCCAAATCGGTCTGCGCATACAAGTTCGGTTTGCCGCGCAAAAATGCCATATCCGGAACCCGCAACAGCCAACTCACCGATTTTCGCAGGTAGGCTGCCGCCTCATCAGTGGTCAGATAGGGTGACTCGGTCGACCGGACATCCGCGAAATCCCCGCGAAGATCAGCCACACCACCATCATTAACCGGGAGTGGCGGCTGCGCAACGTCCAAGCTGTTATCGGGCCGTGCAGGCATGGCGGCGACATCACTGATCTCTATGGCTGTTGGTGTCATTGGCTCGTCAGATCACCTGGTTCACGGTCACGCTGTCCGTGGCCTGCTGATCGGGAGCATTGGTTTGGGGTCCCTTGTAGTGCAGGCAACGGCACCCCCCACATGCCTCGCAGTAGTGAAAAGGCTCACCATAGCGAAGCACGCCCCACTGTTTCAATTTCGGCTCGCAACAACGACAGGGCATGGCGTTGGGCTTCCTGCATCCTGAACACCATGTGTCGCATGCGTCGACGTTGCACGCGTTGCCTATAAGGCACCACATGCATGAATCCCGTAAATAGCAGCCTTTAGCGCACTCTGGATCGGGTTCGGTTGTGGGGCGTCCCAACCGTTCCGTGGATATGGACACAAAGCAATGGCGGCACTCAATTGTGATGCCTTTGAAGCCGCACTCGCTGCATGGTAACGACTCGAAGTGGTCGACGGGAAACGCTGCATTTCCGTCATCTTCATGCGATGACGACGGCGTCACTGCAGGAGCCTCCTGCACATCCGTCTTTTCCCGTGACGCCGGCTTGGGCTTGTTCTCTGTCTGATCACTCATGGACTGTTCCTCCCTATTTTGCGCTGTCTTATGGTGCGATGAAATTCGTTTCGGCAAGGCCGTCTGACGAAGGCCCTTCCTTGGGCAGTGGTTCAATGCCGGTGAGCTTGCGAAGCCTGTGAAGCTGCCTGCGGTCACATTCGACTTCCCTGGTCACGGTCTTTTCCTCCTGTCTTGTTCCTCGCCAGTTTCGTCACGCTCATTCGGCATCCTGATGTTCACGGCGTCACCGCCTTGGCGGCGTCGGCCGCAGCCAGTAGGGCAGTTGCCAACTCGGGCGAACCGAGCCGCAGGCTGGCGTACCGTCCCGAGTCCACGGCGAAACGGTCGAGGCTCCCGTCGCCCCGCTTGATGCGGACGATGTAGCGGATGTCGCCGTCGTCATTGGCGGGAGCGTACTCGACTACAGCGCCGCTCCTGCAATCCCGCCAGATGTGCAAGCAGCCGATCTCGTGTGCCCTGCAGTCCAGAGCCAAGTCGATGATGCTTCCCTTGGCTCCGACCATCCAGATGACGCTCCCCTTGTTGCCGTGCGACCACGGGCATCCGAGGAAACGGTCGAAGCCTCGCATCAGCACGGCTGCAATCCTGATGTCGAGAGGCTTCCCGTCGCCGTCAAATGTCACGGCGAATGTCGTCGTCCCGCCAGGGTGGCGTACCGTGATTGAACCTGTCGTTTGTGTCTTATCCTTCATCGTCGTTTCTCCTTATTGCTTTGCTTTCGTTGCTCCGTCTTCCAACCGTGGTCGCCGTAGCGATGCTCATTGTCATGTTCCTCCATTGATGTCCGCAGTCGTGCCACTGATTGCGTCAGCGGCCAAAACAGATGGATTAGTTTTCTCGCTCAAATACGCAGAACGCCCTCATTCGATTGCCGAATCCACAGGCAACGCCCACACACGCCACGATTCGTGCGTTCCGAGGACAGCGCGGTATCGCGTAATGGATTATCCCCGCTTTCCCTCCGATCTGCAGCGCGTTGACAGCGTTTGCCAGCAGAACGCCTGGACTGGCGTAGGCTTCCTTGCCGACGCGGTAATGTTCCGCGTCCTCTGCGCTGTACGGAGGATCGAGCAGGATGCCTTTCCATGGCTGCCCATTGTTCAACGGGAGCGGGTCTCTTGCGTCCTGCAAGAAGTCGGGTTCGGTCTTCGGGTCTAGGTCGAGCGTCTTGTCAGCCACGCCAAACCCCCGTTTGTAAGGATAGAACTTGGCCATCCCGCCACAAACATGGAGCACAGGTTCTTGCGATGAGCACCCGATGAGCACGCGGGCTCGTTCCGGAAAGCCGCCGAGATATGCTCCGTAATACTTCTTGCCGTCTCGCAGTTTGGCGCGCGTCAGCAACCACAGGTCGGTAATCGGTCGATAGCTCATAATTGCTCCCTTGCTTTTCGATCACGCCCGCTCATCGGGCTGTCATACTCCTATACGGTCACTTCTACGCGTGACTGCTCACGCGTCCCCGTGAGCTTTCCAGCCACAGGCTGTTGCAACCCGTCTTCAAAAGTGCCCGGAACAGCATCCTCGCCGGTGAATGCATGCAGCGGTTCCAGACCATGCTTGCGAATAAACGCTTCAAGGCGCTTCGTCCTACGGTCTGACTTCCCGGACTTCCTGATCGCCTCGTCCCGCTCTTCGTTTGCAAGTTCCCGGTCGAATTGGGCCTGCCCAAGATGTCTATTTGTCTCCTCGACAGCTTGCTCGACCTTGGAATCGGACAGACGGTCTGCATTGGCGATCACGGCTTCAGCATCGGCCAGACGCTGACGGATGGCCGTCAACTCTGCGCGAAGGGCATCCCGCTCCTTCCCTAAGGAAGACGAGGAAAGCGAATCCACCTTCTTCGAGAGGGCAACCTTCTCGGTCTCAGCATTGCTGATACGCGCGTTCCTGGCGTGGACCTGCTCCCGGTGTTTTGTCTGGGCATTTGCCGCACGCTGGATTAGTTCCGCAATCTTCTCATCCCTGACATGGACCAACTTCTCAGCCCGCCGCATCTCCTGGATGAGTCTTTCGATCGCAAGGCACACGATGCCAGTGATGCAGGGCCTGCCGTCGCATAGAACCTCCAGAAGTTCCTCCGCCGTTAGGTCGGATTGCAGGAAACGCATGACGGCGGTGACGAACACAGCCTCTCCGCAACCTTCGGCTTCAGCCATGAAAAGTGCATCCTCTGCTTCTTCCGGATCCAGCAGACTGTGGCCCTCCCACATAGCCAATAACCCTTGTATCAGGAGTGCCGGAGGGAACCCGTCAGTAGCCGCATCTTTCACAAGCTCAAACGCCTCTTCGGGTCCGAGAACGTGAGTCTCGTGTTGGAAGCAGGCACGGGCGACAGCCGTCTGGACCACAGGATTGCCCTGCTTCGCCAGTTCGTATGCCTGTCGGTATGCTGGCTCCCAGTCCATCATAGGTTCGTTTTGCATTGTCTTCTCCATTGGTTGTCAGGTTAGGGCGGCATCCCGCCTCATAAACCCACGCCTATTTTCTCTCGCTTAACGCGACGCCCTTTCGTCTCAAACTGATACGGTCACTTCCGCACGTGACTCCTCACGCGAACTCGTGAGCCCGCATCCGAACTGGCAAAGTAACAGCATCCTCCGTGGACTCACCCTCATAGCCCCGCAGTTTCCAGGTCTTTCGCGAACCTGTGCCGGACCTCGCCCGTCAGCCTGTCCCTGACCTCGCCAACCGTGTACTCCTCGTTGATCGAAAGCCCGGTAGCCTGAGCGAACTCGGCCAGGCCCTGTCGGCAAAAACCCCACTTCTGATGAGCAATGCTGGCCGAGAGGACGTTTCCGGTCGGCCGTGCCGATTTGAGGGCGGCCTTCCGCCGCAGGCCTGCAATCGCGGACTTGGCGTCCGCCGCGTGGAAGGCAGTACCCTCCGAGTCCGAGGCGACCACATCCACGAAAACGTCAGCCACGCAACGGTGCGCCAACACGTATTCTCCGACGCGATGCTCGCGCCGGATTTCGCAGGTCGGGTTGAGCCTGCGCGCCATGTCACGCCGGTCGGCGAGCACCGACTTGTCGATCAGTCCCAGCGCCAAGAGCACGCGACCATGCCATCCGTTCCTTCGGTCATGCGGGAAAGAGTTACCCACTGTGTCACCTGACGCGGCGAATCGAGTCGAGAAGTAGGAGACGTTACGGCTTGTCGGCCAGTGCCTGTTCTTTGACCACGTTGTGGCCTCGTGCCTTTCGGTGACGACGCATCCGCCGTCCGTCAACGGGAGGACCAGCCTGGTGTTCTGCCAGTCCATCAGTCCTTCCATCCATATGGCGGCTGATGCGTCGGCGAGGTAGTCCGCCAGCTTCTGTTGTCCCTGCCGCCGCTTCTGCATCATCGTCAGATATCGCCCGCCGTCATGCTCGATATGTCCGCGATCCTTCCGTCTTCCGCGCAGCCAGCCGCCAGTGCCGTGCGGGTTGGTTTCGGCGGTGTGGCGTTCGATGAGTTTTCTTGCCTCATCAATCGTCAGGCCTTTCGCCTTATAGTCCCAGACGGCCTTGACTGACTTGGCCGACGGGTTGCGGGGCAGCGACTTGATCGCCTGAACCGTGGTGCCATTGCTCAGCCAGAACTGCTTCCTATCGTATGTTTCCTGTTTCATCAGTTTCCCTTCCTTTCTTCTCACTCAACACGACGCCATAGCGTCTCAACAAGACACGGTCACTTCTGGGCGTGACTCCTCACGGGAACTCGTGACGGCGGAATCTCCCAGGCAGGAGCGGCCCCACGGAAACCCCAGTCCGTCCAATAACTGCACGCGGTCCACCGACAACGTGCTATCACGGCGTGCACGACGTTGGGATGCGCACCATGCGCCGAGGCGGTTTCCCGCAGGATGCTCGGTCTCCCTGGCTGGCCACTCGCCAGAGTGCGTGGCGACATAGGAGCGGAGTCGCTGGTACTGGACCAGCCAGCAGGGGCGTGCTTCGGCAAGGAGGCCGCAGTCGTCAAGGAGGCGGCGTCGGGCGTCAGGCAGCGTTCCCCTGCTGTCGGCCCGCAACTGCGCCCGGCACCATTTCCAAAGGTCGGTCCCTGCGGGACACTCCTCGCCGCGGACTGGCCAGCGGTTTGGGTTCGCCCCGCGGAACAGCAACAGCGCCCGATAGGCCACCTTCCAATCGTCGCGGTTTCCATTCAGCCCGCAGACGATCTGGTCGAAGATCGCCTGCTCCAGCCTGCCGTCGAAGCCCGTCACGACAATCCTGTCGGACTCCTCCCGCGGTGCAGGCGCTTCGTCTTCGGGTTTGTCCTGCGCCGGGGCTAGCGTCCGAGTGCCTCCGGGCGTATGCCAGGCGATCTCGCCTTTCAGCACCTCGTCCGCCTCGGACAGGGCCGCAAGGACATTCGCCACGCCGCGGAACTCGCCGTCGGCCAGGCCATCAGCGAGATCGCTCTCGGAGGCGTGAAAGACCGGCAGTACGATCAGGCCCTTCTTGTCGGGCCGCGAAGGATCAAGCCGCAGGGCGCGGCCCGCCGCCTGGATGACGTCGATAGTCGAGGCCTTGGGATCGCAGAAGAAGACCATGTCGACGGCGTCCAGGTCGAACCCCTCGACCAGGCAGCGGACGTTCGACAAGGTAGCGCGCTGGCCCGCCGCAAACCGCTTCAGGTTGTCCTTCCGTTTTTCTGCCGCCTGCGCTCCGCTGACGTGCCCCGAGAAGATGTCGCCGAAAAGCAGGCTATGCCGTGCGGCGAACTCTTCTGCCGAGCGCACACGCGAGTGATAGGAGATGGCCCGCCGCGCGCCGTGCCTGCGCATGGCGAGTTCAAGCGCGTAATTCATGGCCATCTCCCTGACCGTGCCGTGGTCCGTGCACCGGGCCGACTCGCGCATCCACTTCTGGACCTGCTCGTCCGCGACGCCCACGGCGACGACCGAGTAGTCGGCCAGCAGCTTCGCGTCGATGGCCTGCCGGAAGGTCATCTGGAAGAAGGGACGGCCAAAGACGGCGTGATCGTCCATGTCGTAAACGACCACGTCATTCGGCAGGCCGGGCTGCCTCGAAGCGGCGATGCGGGGCGTGGCGGTCATGTAGAGGCGCTTCCTGGCCCGAACGTGGGCGTCGTGATGGATATTGCCGAAGAGGCGCATCCCTGCACCTGCAGTCCGATGAGCCTCGTCGCAGATGGCTAGGTCAAAGGACGATCCCGCCTTCCCAGTAGCACGGCGCACAACATCAAGGGACTGATACGTGGAAAAGACCACCTTCGGCCCTGGGCGCCCCAAAAAACGGGCGACCACATGGGGATCGGTTGATGACTCCTGCCACAGTCCCAAGGCGTCCATTCCGAGCGCATCCTCCTCCTCGCCGATGTCGTTGTCCGAGCAGACGCATAAGGCTTCGTAGGGGTGAACCCGCCACATGGCCCACGCCTTCCTGAACTGCTCCACGAGCACCAGCGACGGCAGCAGGACGAGCGTGCTTCTGGCCCCCAGTTCCTCGCGGATGCCGGCTGCAGTTGCGGTCTTGCCGGTGCCGCACGGTAGAATCAGTTGGCCACGGTCGTCGTGGCGGTAATGCTCGGCCGCCGCGGTGATGGCGTGAGTCTGATGACTGCGAAACAGCTTTCGGCTTTCACTACCGGCGCCTGTTGCCGAAGTGATGGCCATCGTCTGATCGTTGATCTCATTGCCCATTATTTGCTCCGTTGCCGCGCGATTGCCCGGACGCCTGCCATGTGCTCAACTACCAACGGTCACTTCCCGGCGTGAGCCGTCACATGGGTTCGTGATGTGCCGAACAACCGCTCCGCTGGGGAAACACCACGTCGCATGCGATTTCGTTTCCCCAGACGTGCCAACCGGGGCGCGTCCGCCGGGCAAACAGTTCCAGGTAGGGTCCGGGCAGCGCCTCCGCAAACTCGTACGCGCTGTCGGGCTTGCGGCTGTGTCGGACGTTTGGGCCAAGCAACCCCATGAAGTCCATTTCAGGAGGCTTCGCCTTTCCTCTTTTGGCGATCAATAGCGGCTCGCTCGCGCCTCTGGCCCAGAACCCGACCCCCCAACGAGGATGGATCTCTATTCCTCCGAATGAGGACATGGAGATTCCGCAGACTTTGACCCACGGGAAGCCCGTGACGTAACGGAAGCCCCACCTTTCGATGACCTGCATGGCCATTGGCAGCATGGGCCATGTCGCCCAGAGCAGCAGGACGCTGTCCTCGGCAGCCAGCGCGGCGACCGGCAGGTCGCAGATGCTCTCCGGCTTCATGGTGGGGTACTGGGATGCGGCGCTCCCCCGCAGGCTGTTGTGGTAGCACCACGGCGGGTCGGCGAGAATCACGCCATATCGAATCGACGCGGAAGGCAGGCCCTGACTGACCACCGTTGTCCGTTCCGCTCCCGTTAAGTTGCCCTGCCGGTTCATGCCGCCACCTCGAACTTCCCTGCAGCCCTCGCTTCGGGCTCGAAGTTGGCGATGACAAGCTCGCCCACGGGCTGCTTTCCGGCACCAACAAAGGGTTCAATGTAGGCGTTGAAGGTCTGGGGAAAGAGGCTCACGAGATTTTTACATAGCCGGCTCTTGCCTCCCTGATACCTGAATAGAGACCTACATGTCCTGGTATTTGGCCCGCATGTCATGACATTGATGTCCATTTTCGTTGCCCCTTCCTCTGTTAATGTCGAACGCATGTCTTCCTGATGAATCACGGTCACGCGGCCGCGTGACAACTCACGGGTGTGCGTGCGTGGGTGCGCTGGACGACGGGAAAGCCATAGATGGATCAGGCAGCGACACCACGGACTGCGCTCCCCCAAGCGCAGCAAGGATGCGTTCGGCGATGAGGCGGATGACCGGCACGACCACGCTGTTGCCCACAAGGGATCGGCATTGCTCAGGAGAAACGGACGGAGGAATCGTGAACGTGTCGGGAAAGCCCATCACGCGGAGGCACTCGCGCGGGGCGAGTTTTCTCGTGCGTCCGTTGATGTGGTAAAGCCCGGTCTTAGCTCCAACACCGCCACTCTTTGCGCAGAAGGTTATGGCGTGACCGTTCGCGCTGTAGATGCGGTTACCCTGGGTGGCGAGTTTTTTATCTCCACACCGCCCCACCTTGATGAGGCCAAGCGCGGGGCCGCGTTCGGCTTCTGCAACGGCCTCTTCGTCGAGCACGACGGGGTGGTCACGCACCACCCAGCGGTCGGTCTGTGTGTCGGGCAGCAACACGTCAGCCAGTTTCGCAGGCGTGAAAAGCGGCTCGGGGAAGAAAAATCCATGGATGTTCAGGTCAGAGCGGAATGCAACTATGTAGACACGCTTACGTGCCGTCGGAGCGCCAAACAAGCTGGCATTGAGGATCTGGTGGGTCACCTCGTAGCCGGAGTTCTCCAACTCACGCTTGATGATTGCGAACGTGCGTCCGCCGTCGTGGACGAGCAGGTGGGCCACGTTTTCCAAAAATGCGACGGCGGGCCTGCGTGCCTTCAAGAAGCGAATGATCTCGAAGAAAAGAGTTCCTCTAATCTCATCTTCAAATCCGAGTTTCTTTCCGGCGATCGAAAAGCTTTGGCAAGGAAAGCCACCGCACAGGATGTCATGTTCGGGAAATTCCTCGTCTCGGATTGCCCGGACGTCGCCGCGAGGCCATTCGGTGAAGTTCGCGTGATAGGCGGCCCGTGCACGTCTGTCGATCTCTGATGACATCACGCACTTGCCGCCCAGACTATCCAATGCGAGCCGGAATCCTCCGATCCCCGAAAAAAGGTCCAGATAGCGAAATCCAATTTCAAACCGACTGATTACCCCGTTGCCCATTGCCACCTCCCTGTTGCGGGGCGGCGAACACCGCCGTCCCTAACGGAGCACGGTCACGGGGAGAAGTGATAGGTCACGCGTGGGCGTGACAGTGGATGCGGAGGCTTCCGCGCAAGGACGGCGCTCGAAAACGAGGAGCACATCCTTCGTTTCACGGGGACGGTCAGATCTTGCTGTTGGCAACAGCGCGGGCCTTTCCTCGCGGGCGACATGCCTGCCGTAGCTGCGCCTTCTTGTGCCCCTGGTGGCGCTCGGCAGGATAGAAGCGCGGCAGGGCGAGACCTGCCGCGCCGGTATGGACGATGCCCCTTAAGTGGAGCGGCCCTTGTTGAAGCGTTTGAGCAGTTCCTGAATCTGCGCGGCGACTTCCATGAGCTTGCTGATGATTTTCAGGCTAGCCATGCCGGAGAGATCCACGGCGGAAAGCTCGATGTTGAGCTTCTCGGCATAGGACTCGACCTTTTTCCAGTCGCCCGCGGGTTTTTCGGTACTGCCGGAGGTGCCCTCGGCTGGCCCTTCGGTTTTCTGCACTTCGCCGCAAGCGTCGCCTTCGGCGCCTGCCTCGGAGGCTGCCATTTCACGCCTGAGGGCACTGTTTGAAAGGTGCTGTTCGACCACCTTCTGCAGCAGGGCCTTCTTCTCATCGAAGCTGCCCTTGCAGGACGCCACGATGATGTAGGCCTTGACCGGCAGGCTGGGCTGTCCCTCGCCGAATAGCTCCCAGAGTTCCAGCGCATCGACGAACTGCCGGAGATAACTCGCCGACCAGCGGATGTCTGGGTGTTCGGCGAGCAGGCCGTAAGGATCGGGCTTCGTGAACTTGCCGTTGGGCTGGAGTTTCCGGACGTATGTCCGAATGATGCGTCCCCGGCGCACCCAGATCTCGGTTTCGGTCTTCAGATCCTGCTTGTTTAGCAGGAGAATGACCGTCTCGTCGGTAAGACGGACGATTTCCGTCTCGCTGAGCGGTTGAGAATCCGCGCCATCGGGAGTTGCTGTATTATTGATGGTATCCATACTGAGTCCTTTCTGAGGCTTGTTGTCCTCAAACAGACACGGTCACGGCTAGGCGTGACGGCTCACGGGGATGTGTGAGGTGAGGCAGGCGCTGTACAAAAGCCAACTTTGTAGGCGACTATAAAGTTGCCTTTGGGACAGCAGTGATTGGCGGAAGTTCCGCGCCCAGCATGCGGAGAACGGCCAGCCCGACGGCCATGCCCAGCGGAGGAGGCACAGCATTGCCGACCTGGAGCATCTGCTCGGCCTTGCTGCCTTCGAAACGGAAGCCGTCGGGAAACCCCTGGATGCGGGCTGCTTCGCGGACCGTGATGACGCGATGATGCCGGTAGTGGATCGGCCAGGAGCCGCCCCGGAGCGTCCTGCACGGCAGGTCGGGCGGGTTGCGGTAATAGCCTTCGTTGTAGCTCTTTGATGCCTTGCCGCTGATCGGCGTATTTCCACATGGGACGCCCACAAGACGACTTTATGCTGTGGGCACCCCGTAACTTTCCCGCGACATAGTTTGTTGGATAAAAATGGCCGTTTTATTGAATTTATTTGGCGTTTGAACGCTGCTTTCCCCATATGTGGGCTGGCGGACTACGAAACATTTGTTGTGCCGGTTGCCATTGTGTTGCGAAGCAGTAGCGGCATGGCAAAGAATATTTTTCGGACATATGTGGCCCCCTCAAAATGAAGGAGGGAGCACAACATGATGCCCCAAACAATGCGCAAGGTCGACAAGTCCGGTAAGGCCGTAGTTCACAACGGTGGATCTGTTTCAAAAAACGGGTTCTGTCAGTTCGTAAAGCAGCAAACGAGGGTGGTTGGGAACTCAGGGGAGGCCGTCGGGACATCCATCATGGGGATGTTGCCCCACAACGTCCCGCAGGCCGTTCGCCAGCAGGTGCAGGATGCCATCGAGGACTTCGTCATGCGGGTAATCACGGCCATGGCATCGATGAAGGCCATCGGCACGGCCGTGATCACTGGAACTGGAATCAACCAGGTCACCCGCAACGCCGACGAGTATCTGCTAGTGACGCAGAACGGGAAGATCATCCCCTTGCAGGACTGCAAGATGGTCAGGTTGTTCCTGATGTACGTCGGCAACTGCAATCGTTCGCTCACCGTCGAGCAAATCCGGCAAGCCGAACAGGTCGGGCACCGGAAACTTCCGCCCGAATGCAAGAACGGGAATTGGCAGGATGTTGAAGAAGACAACGAGGAAGATGGGGGCGAAGACAACCGCCGTCACGAGTTCGATGAGCCGGAAACCTTCAGCCGCAAGCGTGGGGTTTCGGCGAATGAAGGTAGTCGCGAGAAGACCGAGGTGCTCGAACGAGCTTTACATCTCGGAATTAGCCAAGCCAACCGCGATCTAAAAAAGGCCATTGCGACCGGCGATCAATGTGCGGTCGAGTGCCTTCGCAAGGGCAAGGCCGCCCTGCGCGAGACGCTGGACGAGAGCATCAAGGCCCGTTACGGACACACTGGTCCCGAAATGTCGGAGGCGGAAAAAAAAGAGCGCCGCCGCATCCAGATGGCCGTCGCACATGTAGTGGCCTTGGTGGCCAAGAAGGATGAAGAACTGGCCAAACACTTGGACATATATATGGTCCGCAACGGTCGCTACGGGTATATGCCAGGTCCCCGTTTTCACTGGGACGTTTGCGAAAACCTCATCGAGTCAACGAAGCGTGAGAACACGGTTGCCCGCGTCGAGAAACAGGTTTCCTTGTCTGTTCCCGTTTGAAGTCAACAACCAAGAAAGGTAATCAGATGAACTATCCCAAGTTTTCTGCATCTATCGAGTCGGTGGATGCGTCTCTTGTGGCAACTGCATCCAAGATTCGCCACTGTGCGAAGAACCTCGACCTTTTCGCGGTCGAGATAGGCACGCTAGTCGATCATGAAATTCGCCACGGCGACGGCAGCTATTCCGCTAAAGCCCTGCACGAACTGGCGAAGATGTCCAAGGTTCCTTTACACAAGCTGGGTGCCTGCCACGAGGCCTACCTGGTGGAACGTGTCGCTGGCGTGTCAGCGTATCTATCAGGCAGCATCTCCTACGACCTCTACCGTCAACTCGCAAGGGTGCTCAAGGCGGCGGATGCGAGTTTGTCGTGGAAGAAGGATGTCATCCTCCGCGTGGCAGCCCAGGTAAGCCGCGGGCTCCCCTCCTACAAGGCCGGCCGCGTGATTGATGAGATGCTTGCTGGTTACCGCGCAATTGAGACATGCAATTCGCCCGAGCCGTGGGCCTATACGATTCTCGCCCGACTGGCAATGCAAATTGACGAATTTGTCGCCGCCAAGTCGGTGGCTGCCTGACGGAACCCGTGCCCCTTGGTAAGTGGGGCATCACCACATAACAAAGAAGGAGGCAACATGAAGACGTTCATCAACCGTAACACCAAGCGCGGCAGGGCGCTGCCCAGCCTAGGCGATAATCGACTGACAGCGGTCGCCAGCAAGGGATTTGGGAACCCTGACCGGCTAACGCAGGTGTTCATAGACGCCGAACTCTATCTGGACGCTACGAATGTGGAGGCCGATCTCGACCTGATGGTCGCCGCCGCCTCTTGCTCTCCCGGAGATTGGCGTGCCGCCCTCGAAGGAATCGGCGACTTGGCCGTCCGCGTCAAGGTGGCGAGTATCGTCGGTAGGGACTGGTTCGGGCAGCGGACCTCCAATGGCTGGCCACACTTGGCCGATTGTCGCGTTGCTTCGGCGTCTGATCTGGATGCCGACCCTGAGAAGGTCATCGTAGAGAAGGTCGTCCAGTCGCTCGTGGACATCGGCTATGCGCGGCATCTGGCCATTTGCCGAGGCAAGGCGGGATAATGACTGACGAGCACGATAGTTCAATCTTCGAGGATGCTCCGCCGAATAGGCCAAGCAAGTCCTCCCCGTTGCTGGCCCCAGAGCTTGCGCAACGCTATCAAGCAGCCGCCCAGATGCTCGCTAGCGAAGGCGAGAACGCAATGGCCAAGCGGCTCAAGCCGGCCAAGGATGATCCCCGCCTAATCGAATGCAGGCGTTTCCTGCAAGCCATTACGACCGCCAGAGGCGACTATCTGCCCATACTTTTCAATGTCGTGATGCGGGAGGCCGTCGCAGCCGTCCACATGGCCGCCAAGGGACGCCTTCCTGCAACGCTATTCGGCAGCAGGACCACCTTTGAGGCCAACGGGAAGCGAGGCATACGCGGCTCCATCGGCAGGTCGTTTTCGGTGACCCCAGGCAAGGATGGCAGTTTTCCCATGCTGGCTACGGTCATGGGCCGCCTGTTCGTTCTCAACGCTCTGGGCTATGACATCTATTTCGTAGCCAATGGCGTGCTATATAACCATCGTTGCAAAATGACTTGCCCATGGGTCCGCATTCTCATTGTTGAACTTGATAACGCAACCATGGAGGAGCAGGAGCGCCTGCTGGAGGACATCAGGCCGATGGTGGTGGCGGCCGCATTCTCAGGGAAGAAGAGCATCCACATGTTCGTCCCTCTGGCCCACCCCATCAGAAACCCGCATTGCATCGGGGCCATGGACTGGCGGCAGTTCCGGGCGCTCAAGCAGTCGGGTGGCTTGGACAGCAAGTGCCGTGTCCTCCAGGCGGAACAGGTCGCCCAGACGCTTCGTGGCATCATTGTCGCAAAGTCAGGAAAGGAACCTGACAGGGGGGTGCTTTCAAACATTGTCAGCCTGACGCGGATTCCAGGCTTCCGCCATGGAACGGGCGGACTGTCGCGGCTCCTGCACGCCGACCCCATGGCGAAGTGGGACAACCCATCCCCTTCGGGGAGAGTCGAGGAGGATGCCTTCCCCGAGACAGATCCAGCCTGGGCTGCAATGGGAAGGACATTACGGCGGCTCCATGGCGGCAAAGAGGAGGCCACCCACGAAGAGGCAGTTTCGGCAGTAGCGGAAGGGGTGTCGTATTCAACCAATGAGGTGTCGTATTCAGCCTCCAATGAGAAACAGAAGGTCGGTATTCCAGGCCTCGGAAACAAGAACCACAAAACAACCCCACAGAAACAGGAAACGAAAGGAACAACAGAAACGACCGAAACAGGAAGAGAAGGCTATCCCGAAAAGGCTACCCCAACCATCCCACCTAACAAGCCAGTTCTATCTATATATGTCAATGTCACTGGAGAAGCCGTCCCCAAACGCTGCTTTCTGGACGATCTGGACGACTTCGAGCGGTTGCTCGCTGGGGGCATCCCAGGCCGCCACCAGAGGCTTAAGATGCACGGAGTAGTCATGAATGCGACCCGCACGCTGGGATGGCTGTCCGCCGCCGATGCCGACCACGAGGCAGGGGCCACGGCGAAGGATCGGTTGCTGCGGATATGGCGGACCATCATGGAAAGGACAGCCCCGAGCAATGTCGGCGTTGCCGTCGATGAAGCCGTGGAGGACTTTGCCCGCCACATTGATGCATCCATGAAGGCCGGCAAACTGGCGTCGTTCAGGTCGAGGATGCCAGACTTCCAGTCGCTTCCTGGCCTCGACAATAATGACATTGAGCGAATCAACCGTCATCTCCTCACTCTCATGGATGCCGGCATTCTGCCGTCACCGGGCGGCAAGCTGCGGGTGAAGCAAAACATCGCCATAGGGTCCGCCCGCATCATCGTCGGGTTGCTATGGCCACTGGCAAAGAAGGTGCCACAGCAATGCCTCGATGGGACGGCCTCGCTGTCTGCGGCCAGGATGAGGGCACTTTGCCCCAGCAGGCGGCACAAGCCCGTCATGCAATGGCTGGCAGAGGCCAACCTCCTTCGGGTGACGCGGGAGGACTATGCCCGATGGGACCCCAAACTGGGGCGTGGGTGGACACGGCTTTACCGCGTAAACCTGCTGCTCATGGCTTGGCTGGCGGGCGTCGGGAAGGAAAGCCTCTCGTGGACCGCCACCAAGGCCTCTGCTGCGCCCCAGGTGGCGCTGGACGGCGTCGGCAAGGGCAGTGAGGCGGCTCCCGCCGTTGAGCCGTGTTGAGGGAATGTGGCCAGCGCCGCGCTATGTACAACGCGATTACTTTCATTATCGGTTAATTCATCGATGACGGACATAGACTGGCAACTCAAAAAAGATTATCTTGTGGCTGACGGACGTTTTTTGTCTGAGTGATCCCACTATCCTGGAGGCATGGCAATGAAACGCAGCAAGTCTCAGTTTCGGCGGGTAATGGAGCTTGATCGACTGATCCGTGACGGGAAGTATCCGAACTGTCTGACCTTTGCCGAGAAATGGGAGGTCTCGCAGAAGACCATCCAGCGTGACATCGACTTTTTGCGTGATGAAGAGGGCGCGCCCCTCGACTACGACCGCGAGAAGAAGGGGTTCTTCTACACCAATAAGACCTGGGCGCTCCCATCAATCGTGATGAACGAGGGGGAGCTGCTGGCTCTGATGGTGGCCTCCCGGGTGCTGGAGCAGTATCGCGGGTCGCCGGTGGCTACCCATCTCGACAGCCTGTTCGCGAAGCTCTCGGAGTTCATGACCGACAAGGTGCGGATCCAGCCGGAGCTGCTGCATAGCCAGTTTACCTTCCGCGGCCCGCCTGCCAAACCGGTTGATGCAAAAATCTGGTCCACGGTCGTCAGAGGACTGCAGGAGCAGCAAACGCTGGTAATCGGCTATCGTAAGTTTGGTGAGGACCGGAAGGAGCCGGCCAAGGAGGTCCGCATCAACCCGTACCACATCGCCAACCTGCAGGGGGAGTGGTATGTCTTTGGTGTGTATGCCGGGATGGAGGAGATGCGTCAGTTTGCCCTTTCCCGCATCGAGCAGGCCACCATCAGCAAAGAACGCTTTCTGATTCCGAAGGACTTCAGCCCCGAAAAGATGCTGGCCGGCACATTCGGCCGGTTTGCTGGCAATAACGAGGTGCATACGGTGCGATTGCTCTTCACGAAAGAAGTAGCCAAATTTGTGACGGAACGGGAATGGTGCCACGACCAGAAGATTACCGTGCGGAAGAACGGAAGCGTTGAACTGGAGTTCCCGGCCAAGGGGCTTTTCGAGGTGCACCGCTGGGTGCTGTCATGGGGGCGACAAGTGCGCGTGCTGGCGCCAAAGGAACTACAAAAGTCGGTGGCTGAAGAGGTAAAGGCCATGGCGGCTGCGTTGGAGTGACCGATGCGCGAGAATGTGTGTTACATGGCTTTGTGAATCGAGAGTTGGCGTCCCCCGCCACACGGAAGGAGTGCCAATGAAAGTGCAATTCGGAAACCCCTGTAACGTTAGCACGGCGACGGAAGCTCT
>SESE01000311.1_pt1 | contig 20783 bp, 14 predicted proteins | sample 3171371 | NCBI WGS metagenome assembly SESE01 (sample SAMN06051881, study PRJNA518727) | freshwater metagenome | biome: subpolar coniferous forest; feature: holomictic lake; material: water; isolation source: holomictic Lake 442, 13 m depth | place: Canada: near Kenora, Ontario | collected... | reverse complement strand
TACACAATGAAGCGACTGACTCTGGTTGTTTGCTTACTGGTCGCCTGCAACGGAATGGCTGACGAATGGCTTCGCACCGTCAAGATCGCCATTGAGCCGCTGGATGATGGCCAGCGCATCCTCAACCTGCGCTTCACGCCAAACAAGACTGTGGAATATGACATGCTTCTGATAGAATGTGTCTATCGTCAGTCGCTTCCATGGCAGGATGAGCAGGGGCGCACGACCTACAAAATTCTGGAACCCGTCAATTTCGTTTACCGCCGGCCTTCCGTTAAGATGGTCGCCGATCTCGACATCAACATGAGTTTTCGCGTGCCGCTCAGCCATGCCCGGCTGGCAGATGCCTTTGGCACGGATACATTTAAGACCAACTTTCCGATCGTAATCGATCGCCTGCGCATCATTGCGGAGCGCGGTGAAGCACGCCTCTGGGAACAGGAGCTTCAGGTGCCTGGAACCTACAGCATTCAGCCCCGACCACCCAAAGCGCCCCCGCCGGACAGCAAGAAAAAGGGGAAGTTTGGCGAGGTAGACCTGGACTAAGGAAGCACATGATCGCGTTTTTAAAAGGCATCCTGGCCGAGAAGCATCCCACATCAATCGTGCTGGATGTGCAGGGCGTCGGCTACGCCGCGCTGATTCCGCTCAGCACCTATGACCGGCTACCCGCTACCGGCGAGGCCTGCCTACTGCAGATCCACCATCATATGCGCGAGGACGGTCAGAGCCTCTGCGGTTTTGCCACCGCGGAGGAAAAACGCATGTTCGAGCTGCTGATCAGCGTTTCCGGCGTGGGCCCCAAGGTTGCACTGGGCGTATTGAGCGGGCTGCAGGTCTCCGAGTTGCGCACGGCCATTGCCGAGGGGGACATCAAGCGGCTCAGCAGCGTGCGCGGCGTGGGCAAGAAAACCGCGGAGCGCCTGATCGTGGAGCTGCGCGACAAGATCGATCCTGCCGAGGCGCTCGCCCTTCGCGCCGAAGCCTCCGGCAACGCGGCGGGTGCCACGGTCCTGCGCGACACCGTGCTGGCGCTCGCCGCACTCGGCTTCCCCCCCGATCAAGCCCGCAAGATGGTGCAGTCTGCACTCGACAGCGGCGCCAACACCGCTGACACCGAAGCCCTCCTACGGCTGGCGCTTGCCAGCCGATAGCTGAACCGGAGAAAACTATGCGCGTGTTCCTGTTGTTGCTGCTGCTGTGCGTGCCGCTGTCCAGTTGGGGCGCCATCACCGACCAGCCGACGCTGAGCGGCGCGGCTGTCGTGTATGACGACATTCAGGCGGTCTGCCGAACCCTCATGGCGGCCGGCCCGAATGGAAACATCGCCACGCTGTCCAAGTGTTATGCCAGCACGACCAACACCGAAATCCGCGAGGCCATCACCGCCGCCAATGGACTTTTCTGGGTTTTGCGCCAGAAGGTCGCCGAGGCGGATCGCTATGGCACACATCTCTACAAAAACTTCCCCAACAGCAAATACCAGCCGCTGCTCGAAAAAGCCGCCAATTTCACCACCTGCACCAACTGCCAGAACGGCCTCGCACAAATCCCCTGCACGGATTGCGGCGGCACCGGCAAATGCCGCACCTGCGGGGGGCGCGGCAAGATTTCCGGCATTGTCGCCGGCGACGCGTCGCTGGGCCTTGGCAATAATAACCTGTCTTTCGGCAAGTCGGGCACGGGGCTGGGCGGGGGTGCGACCGCCCGAACCTCGGTTGGCGGAGGCGCACGACCGTTAACGGTTACACCTTTGGGAGGCAGCGACGCCTCGACACAGCAACCCTGCCCGATCTGCAGCGGCAGCAGTGTCTGCAAGAGCTGCAAAGGAACAAAACTTGGAAAAGGGAAATGCCCCTTCTGCCAAGGGCTTGGCACCCTCTTTGCGCCAGCACGCACACACCTTGCCTACCTGGATGTGCTGAACCAGGTACGCAGCCTGGCGTTCGCAGCCGGCATGGCCGAGCGCAACATGGTCCGGCTGGACGGCCGCTGGTTCGATGCCGGCACCGCAGCCCGCATCCTGCGCCAACAAAAGGATGAGCTGGCCGACTTTGTCCGCGCCACCGCAGAAGCGGAGCAGACCAAAGACTATCCAACCGCCTTTCAGCTGCTTGACAATGCCCTGGCGCGCCACCCCGACTCCACCTATACCGCGGATGTGCAACGGGTGAAAGAGTTGCTGCGCGCGGATGCCGACAACAAGAACCTTCCAGAGAAGGCCCTCCGCGGCCCGGGACAGCTGGAGGCCGCCAACAACAACCCCTGTCCGGAGATCCGGGACTCGCTGGAGGCGATCCTCGTAGCCTGCCGCCGCGGCACCAACGTGCCTCTGCTCATGGCCAGCCAGAGCAAGGCAACCCTGCCGCAAATTCCGGAAAAATGGAAGCTTGGCGAACCGGTGCTGCTGAACCGCGCCGCCCGCGTGGACGCGCTGATTGAACGCACCAGCCGCTCTGGGTTTCTGATCTCCGAGCTATGGGAATTCCGCCTCGTGTACGAGGATTTTCACTGGAAAGTATGGCAGGCGCTGGAGCCCTAGGAACCTGTCGGACGTAGGCCCTGGATCGTTCCGGTGCCTTCTGCCGACAGGTTCCTAGTCGAACGAAAGACCGCAGAAGAAAACGAACAAAGGATCGCCACCGGCAAACTTCAACAATCGGCGTTCCTTGTTCGACATTCTGCGGTTCTGGCAGCCTGGTCGGCAGACGGCTTGTGACTCCAGAAAACTACGTCCGACAGGCTGCCAGGAGCATGTATGAACCCCTCTGCTTTGCGTTATACCCGTAGCCACGAGTGGATCGGGATGGAGGATGGCCTGGCCGTGATGGGCATCAGCGATCGGGCACAGCGCACGCTGGGTGATATCACATTTGTGGAGCTCCCGCCTGTCGGACGGATGCTGAAGCGCCGCGAGATGCTGGGCGTGATCGAGTCCATCAAGGCCGCTACCGACCTGATCACGCCGGTGGCGGGAAAGGTGGCGGCCGTTAACGAGGCGCTCCGTGCCACCCCGGAACTGATCAACCGGGATCCCTGTGGCAACGGCTGGATCTGCAAGCTTGCCTGCGTGGACACTGCCGACCTGGCGGAAATGATGACCCTGGCAGAGTATGAGGCCTTTCTAGCAGCCTGCCGGGCGTGATCCTCTTTTTGTACGGGGGCTGTCCAGATTACGGAGCGATTGCGAGGCAGGCTGTCCCATGCGTATGCAGCAGGGCTAGCGCTCTTTTTCCAGCGAACGCCGCAGATACGGCAGATACTGCCGCGTATAGACCACGATGGAGAGAAGGTTCACCACGATGCCGGCGCCTTCCAGCACGTAGGCCAGCGCGCGCGGCAGGATCCAGGGGTGGAAGGCGACATACAGATAGAGCGCGCAGCCGATGGGAAAGCTCATGGCGGTGCGGAGTTTCCCCATCCAGTTGGCACGCAAATCAGCCTGATAGGCAGAGCCGACGGAGCGCAAGAACGAGACCCACTGGTCGCGCAGTAGATAGAGCACCGTGAAGACCAACAACACGAGCGCGTGGGTGTTCTCCTCCTGCGACTGCCGGCCGAGGATATAGAGCAGCGTGGGGAAGACCACCAGATAGAAGACCTTGTCCATGAGCGGGTCCGCGGCCGCACCAAACCGGCTCGCCACCTGCCACTTGCGCGCCAGATAGCCATCAAAAAGGTCCGTCAGTGCCGCCACCACCATGCTGGCAAAAGCCAGCCAGGCCAGGACCGCGCTGGGCCAGTGCTGTTCGATCAACGCCAGCAGCATGAAAAGGAAAACGAACGGCACCCGGGCCAGCGTCAGACCGGTTACAATTTTGAGTGCCGTCAACGAATTCACGACCACCAACCTTTCGCGGACACACAATAACAGAAAACGTATGGAACAGGGAAGCGCTGGTCCGTTATGGAATGGCGGCAGGGCGCATCCCTGTTTCGTTGCGGATCGTGAGCCTTGTCCGTATTACGACCGTAGGGACGGCTTTACGCCGTCCAGGATCAGACCCTTTGCGAGTAGACGGCCTAAAGCCGTCTCTACCCAAGGCAAGAGGTCGGCAGTTGGTTTGTACCTCCAGAAGGCTAAGTCCGACAGGCTGCTAGGATAACTTCCCCATTACCCATATACCACCAGCGATCCAGCCAGGCCGGCAATGGCGGATAACGGAAAGAACCGGACCGGAAGCGGAACCCGGGGCAGGTAGGACACCACCAGCGTCACGGCACAGCAACCCGCCGCCACCCACCCCCACCCGCCACGGGAACACCAGACGACAAACCCCGCCAGCAGGGCCACCGCAACCACGTGGGTGACACCTGCCACAACCTGGGCGATGGCGCTGCCGAAGCGCCCGGGTAGGCTGTGCACGCCATGCCTGCGATCCGACTGTTCGTCCTGCAAGGCGTAGATGATGTCATACCCGCTCATCCAAAAGAATACAAAGCCGCAGAGCAGCAGGATGTCCCACCCGACATCCAGCGTTCCCCGCACCGCCACATGGGCCGCCAGAGGGGCCATCCCCAGTACCAGGCCGATGCCGTAATGGCAGAGGCAGGTAAAGCGCTTGAGTAACGAATAGCCGATCAGAAAAACGGCCGGCACCGGAGCGAGAGCCAGAATACGCCACCCCAGCAGGGCACAGGCGCCCAGATAGATCGCCAGTCCGAGCGCCGCGATCCCCCAGGCGCGGGCAGGCGACAGGACGCCGGCGGGAAGTTCGCGCCTCTTGGTGCGCTCATTGAGCGCATCGAGCTTCCGGTCCAGGAGGCGGTTCATCGTCATACCCAGGATCCGTGCGCCCGTGGCTGCCAGCACGATCAACGCCAGCGTGCCAAGCGACGGCAGGTGCCGGCCTGCGCCCAGATACGCACCGGCAAACACCAGCGGCAGGCTGAAGATGGTGTGTTCGATCTTGGTAAAACGGGCAAAAATTTGTAGTTGTGAGTCCGCTTTCATCACCTCGTTCCCCCGGACTGTCAAGCCCGGCCTATCCTGGCGAAACAACGCCTTACGACATCACTACAAACGGCCTAGATCCAGCATAACGCCGTTCGTAGTGTGCCCGTAAGGGCATTCTCATCCGCACCCGTGCGTCGTCAAGCCTGCGCCCTACCCCACCACCTGCCACACCAGATCCGCCAGCCGCTCCGAGACCCGGTCCAGATTGCGATGCAGCCGGGATCGATCCTGTTCCCCGGCCAGGTCCGTGACCCCCTTGATGGCATACCATGGCACACCGCGCGCCTGGCAGCACTGTGCAATGGCTGCGCCTTCCATATCCACCAGTTCCGCGTGGCGCGCAATCTCCGCGCGGCGCACCGGATCAAAGACCGGCTGGGCCACCGTGGCCAGCACCGCGGCAGGCAGCTCCGGCCACCGATCGCCGGAACTCGTATACAAGGTTTCCGTTGCCGGCCACAAGCAGGTTTTCGTAATCCGATACATGCCCTCCAGGGCAAGGTTGTCGGCCACGGCCCCGGCCACGCCCACATTCACCACCGCCGTGACGGCATGCTGCTGCAACAACCGGGTCACGCCCACCCGCGCCTGCTCCGGGCCCATGCCGCAGATGTAGAGCACCAAATCGTGCGCCGGACGCAGATCCACAAACACGGGCCGGGAGGCCGGGCGTTCGTCCCGGGTTCTGCCGGCACGTGCCAGCAACGGCGCCGCTTCACGACTGGTGGCCAGGATCAGGGCGATCATGTCACGATCCCCGCAGCGCAGGCCAGCTCGCGCAGTTTATCCACGGCGCGCCGACCCGGGTCGCCGAGATCAAGGGTGAAGTCGTTGACAAACAGTTCGATCTGTTTCTCCAGCACAGCTTCGTCCAGCTCGATTGCCATCTGCCGGACATAGGGCATGGCCAGCCCCGGCTCGCTTCGGGAGAGCTGCAGGCTCTGGCGAACCAGGTTTGCCAATAGTTCGTCCATCTCCGGCGGCAGATCGCTGCGCACGGCCATGGCGCCGAGCGGAATTGGCGCGCCGGTGGTCTCCTCCCACCACTGTCCCAGGTCGCAAACCTTGTGGAGTCCGGCCTGCTCGTACAGGAAACGTCCTTCGTGAATGACCACACCGCAGTCGGCGTGCCCCGCCAGAATCTCGGGGAAGATCTGGTCGTATGTCGTAAATGTCCGCCGGGTGGCTGCCGGACAATAGAGCCGGAACAGCAGATGCGCCGTGGTATGTTCGCCGGGCAGCACAATCCGGAGGTCGGGGAGTTCCTCCTGCCGTACCGGCCGGCGGGAGACCAGCACCGGGCCACAGCCGTACCCGAGCGCGTTGCCTGCTGAGAGCAAGCGATAGCGGTTGCCAAGCAGCAGCCAGGTATGGAAGGAGAGCTTGGTGATCGCGTAGTGGCTGCGCAGGGCCAGTTGGTTCAGCGTCTCAATGTCGTGCAGGTGCAGCGTGATAGCATGGCCGGGCAGCGCCACGCGCTTCGAAGCCATCCCGAAGAACGTGAACGTGTCGTTGGGACAGGGCGAACAAGCCCACTGCAGATCCATGGCAAATCTCTTCCGGCCGGCTACTTGGGGTCCAACATTGTGGCAGCCTTCTTCGAGGCGGCGCTGGTTTCGGACTCCGCCAGGTGGCGGAGAAACAGTTTGGCAGGTGCGCCGTATCCGTTGATGGAGTTCGTGAGGGATGCCAGTTGTTGTACGTTGGTTGTGCCCAGGCCGGCAACAAGTTCCCGGAGCTTCTGCAATTCGCCGGTCCAGAGCGGCGTGCGCAACACATCGGCGGGGATGATCTGCTGGGTGATGCCGGGACCTCTCCAGCCGAGTTGTGTTGGATTGTGATCCGCGGCACCGCACTGGAAATCCACGCGGATCTGGTGCGTTCCGGCAGCCAGGGTGGCCCCGTTGGTCTTGGGTTCCCAGCCGGCGCCAGCTGCTGTGATGATATTCTTGTCGTCAATCCACAGCTGTGCCGAAGTCTGCACCGCCTGCAGCGAAAAAACATAATCACCCGCCTGCTTCACCAACAAGGCACCTGTCCAGCGCGCGGAAATATCCCGCTGCCGCTTCCCAGGCATGGGGTACTGCTGGCTCGGGACATTCACGGCGGCGTCCAGCCGTTCCAGGACCAGCAGGTCGTACTCCGTGCCCAGATAGTAGCGACCACGCAACCCCGGGGCATCCGCCACAAACGGTGCGCCAAACTGTGCGACGCGCAGCAGGACGTTAATTTTTTGCGATGCGCAAGCCCGCGCCACATAGGCCTTCAACTGGTCGTGCGCCTTGGCGTCCTTGACCAGCTTGTTGAAATCCTCCGCGCGGCCGCCGCAGGTGCGATCCAGAACCATGCAAAGCAGGCTGGCTTCCGGGATCATCCGGGTTTCCGTGTCCTTCTTGACAGCCTCATAGAGCGGCGGCAGCAGATCCGGCGTGATCTGGCCCGCCAACTCGCGCAGACTCTCCAGAAGATCCGGAACGATAGCTGCATCCGGAGCCTTGCGGATCCGTTCGATGAGCAGGGGGACACCCGGGGCATCGCTTTGCGCGGCCAGCAGCGCGGCGGCCGCTTTGGCGACTGGATCCGGTTTGTGCCGGATGGCATTGCGGAGGAACAGCGCGCCGGGCTCACCCATCCGCAGCAGCGTCGAGCGGGCCGCGCGCACTTCCGGCACATTGGTGGATGTGAGGGCGTCAATGGCAGGCGGCAGCCTGGCTAGTTCGCTCGAACTGAGCGGCGTGCGCAGCGCCTCGGCTGAAATGAAATCCAGCTTGTTGTTGCCCGGCTTGCTCCACATCAGGCGCAACTCGTTCCAGTCGGCATCGAACTGATAGTCCACGCGAATCCGGTGCGGCCCCTCGGTGAGTGTGACCACGTTGGTCTGGCTGCGTACATCCGCCCCCGGAAAGACAACCGGATCCCCATCCAGCCAGAGCCGTGACTTGCTTTGGAAATACTGCAGGGCGAGAACATGCTTGCCGGCTTGCTTCACCAGCAGCGTTCCAGTCCAGCGCGCAGACACATCCCGTGTCCGCTTCCCGGGAAACACCGCCCACCCATTCGGAATATTCACCGCGGCGTCCAGTTGATCCGCTGCCAGACTGTCGAATTCCGTGCCAAAATAGTAGCGCCCACGAAACCCCGGCGCATCCGCGACAAAGGGCGCCCCAAACTGACCTGCAAGCAAAACGATGGCGTCGTTGTTCGCGCAGCAGGCTTGCGTCACATAGGCCTTCAGTTGTGCATACCCCTTGGGATCATTGACGAGCTTGTTGAACTCCTCCGCTTTGCCGTTACACGTGCGATCCAGAACCACGCAAAGCAGGCTGGCTTCCGGGATCATCCGGACTTCCTTGTCATTGCGAACGGCCACGAGGAGCGGCGGCACAAGATCTGCCGGGATAAATTCAGCCAGTTCACGCAGGTTTTCCAGGAGATCGGGCACGATGGCGGAATCCGGGGTTTTTCGGATACGCTCGATCAGCAGGGGCGCTGTCAGCGCATCCTTCTGCTCAGCCAGCATCTGGGCAGCCACCCGGACCACCGGGTCCGGCTTATAGCGGATGGCGTTCCAGAGGAAATGCCGTCCGGCGGGTCCAGCCAGGAGGAGCGTGGCCTTGGCCGCGCGGGTCTCCGCCCAGTTGGTGGATACGAGGCTGTTGATGGCGCCCGGCAGCTTGTCCAGTTCGCTTGACCAGAGCGGCGTGCGCAGCGCATCCGCGGGGATCACCTGCCGGCTGATGCCCGGCCCGTTCCACAGGAGCGCCAGTTGGTTCCACTCGCCGCCGGCTTGCAATTCCAGGCGTAGCGCGTGTGTTCCCCTGGCAAGGATGACCGTGTTGGAATAGAGCGATTGATCGCCAGGCACCTGCTGCATGGGCAGGATCTTGCCATCGAGCCACAGCTGTACCTGCGATTGACCACGCTGCACACACAACGTATACGGACCCGGCTGATTGACCAGCAAAGAGCCTGTCCAGCGTGCTGAGAGATCCGTCTGCCATGCGTCAGCCACCGGATATTGCCGGCGCGGTTGGTTGACAGAGGTAGCTAGTCTCTCAGTCGCCAGTTCGTCCCACTGCGACCCCTGGTAATAGTTGCCGCACAAGCCGGGAGCATCCGCCACAAAGGGCGCCCCGAACTGAGCTGCGCGCTGCACAATGGCGTCGTTCTGCGATGTGCAGGCGCGCGCGACATAGGCCTTCAGCAGGTCGTACCCCTTGGGATCCTTGACCAGCTTGTTGAACTCCTCCGCGCGTCCGCCGCAGGTGCGATCCAGCAGCATGCAGAGCATGCTGGCCTCGGGGATCATCCGGGCCTCGGTGTCGGCCCGGAACGCCTCATAGAGGGGTGGCACCAGCTCCGGCGTAAGCGTACCGGCCAGCTTACGCAAGTTCTCCAGGAGATCGGAGACAATCGAAGAATCCGGGTTCTTTCGGATCCGGTCAATGAGCACGGGCGCGGCCTGCGCATCGTTCTGCAATGCGAGCAGCAAGGCCGCCGGCTTGGCCACGGCGTCGGACTTGTGCCGGATGGCATTACGCAGGAAGACGGCGCCACAGTCCTGCAATGCCGTCAGTTGGCCCCTGGCTGCACGCCGGGCAAGCAGGTTGGTGGACGCCAGATCATCAATGGCCGCCGGGAGTGGCAGCAGCAGGCTCCGCCATGACGGCGTGCGCAGAACAGGGCCGGAGAGGACTTGCTGAGCCACGTTGGTCCGGCCCCATGCGACCTGAACATATGGCGAATCCGGCTGCGAAAACTCGATCCGCAATGCGTGCAAGCCGGGCGTCAGGGCCACCGTTCCTTTTTGCCCCTCACGCGTATTTTGCCAGCCGGTTATGACCGGCTTTTCGTCCACGAAGACAGTGACGGTCCCTTCCGACCGTGTAACAAAGTCGTATGCGCCTGCGGTTTCAATTCGCAGGGCTCCGGTCCAGCGCGCCGAAACATCCTTTCGCACCTGTTGTATCTCTGCCGGAAACTGTTGGAGCTGAAACTCCAGATAGGATTCGAGTCTTTCGGTCACGAGCTTGTCGTTCTGGTAGCCGAGGAAATACTGTCCGCGCAAGCCGGACAGAACGGGCGCGAAGGGTGCACCGAATTCGCACGCCCGCGCAACCGCCGCGTCATTCGAGGAGAGCATGGCCCGCTGAACATAACGGCTGAGCAGATCGTAGCCTTTCGGGTCCTGAACCGTTTTATTGAAGCGGTCCTTGTCGTTTTCGCACACGCGGTTAAGAACGGCACAAAGTGCGGCTGCCTGCGGCGCCATGGTGGCGTCGGCATCCTGCAGCAGGCCCTGATAGAGGTGCTGGATCTGTTGCGGATCGAGCAGCGGCGCCAAGTCGCACAGGATGGTGGTCAGGGCCGGCAGCAGTGGCGAATCCGGCTGCTGCTCGATGCGCGCAATCAGCAGGGCGGGACTCCGGCGGTCGCGGCGGTCGGCCAGCAACTCCGCGGCGCGCAACGCCACCGGTTCGGGTTCATGCTGAAACGCATCCCGCAGAAAGATGTTGCCGGTTTCGCCGGACCAGGCGAGGAGCGCCTTGGCCGCCCGCAACTCCGCATAGTTGGTGGAGACCAGTTGCCGGATGGCCGGCCGCAGGGGTAGCACCGCATCGTACCAGGGCGAAATGCGAAGCGACGCGCTGCTCACCACCTGCTTTGGCATGTTCGAGCCACTCCAGGCAACCTGAAGCCCGGAGGCATGCTGACTTTGCTGACAAATATAGTCCACCTGAAAAGGAATCTGCCCTGCAGGCAGCTTGACCGTGGCGTTCGTTTCCACGCCATTCTGGCCGACCACCACGGACTGGCCATTGACGGAAACCTCGCCGCGTGTGACGGCGTACACATAAAACGTGTACGCTCCAGCTCTGGGAATTTCGAGCCGGGCCGACCAGCGCGCCGAGACCTCGTTGAACCGCCCGTCCTCCAGCGGGAACTGGCGGTTCCCCAGGGCGATCACCGTATCCACGCGCTGGGTGACCAGACTCTGGAACGCGGGGTCCGCGTAATATTGCCCGGTCACGGCATTGAGCGAACCGATCAGCGTGCCGCCAAACTCGCAAGCCCAGGCAATCTTGTTCGTGTCTGTCGCGAGCAGTGCTTTTTCAATATAGGCTCGCAAATTCTCGTAGCCATCGACGGCGCCGACCAGCTGATTGAACTGTGCCGCGTTGTTTCCACTGCGCTTGCGCAGCACGGTTTCCAGCACGGAAACGGAGCGGCTGTGCGCAAAGTTGGTGTCGGACAGCATGAGCTGATAAAAGCCGGCGATTTCGTTTGTGCCCAGTCCGCTGATCATGATTTTTACGCCATCGGTCAGGGCCTCGATCAGCTGAGGGGATTTCCGCGTGGCCAGCTGTGCCGTGAAAACCGGTAGCGCAGGGATGTCACGCATATCCGCCAACAATCTGGCAACCGGCAGCGCGCGCTCATCCGTCTCGGTCCGGAGCGCCTTGCGAAGCAGAATGCCGCCCGTTTCGCGCTCTTCCGAGAGTTTCTGCTCCGCCACCAGGGTGTTCTCCTCCTTGCCGGACATCAGGTTGTTCAAGGCCACCAGCAGATCCCCGGACGCTTTCTTTTCGCTAATGATCCGGAGCGACAGTTTGATCAGCTTTTTCTGCTGCGACTTGAGCCGATAGGTCTCCTTCAGGGGCTGGCATTGTTGGAAGGCGGCAACAAAATCAGCATCCTGTTCAAGGGCCACAACTTTCTGCACAGCGGCCTCAAAAGCTTCGTCCACCACTTCCACCTCCGGCGGCGGCTCGACCGGGGGCGCATTGGTCGGCTGGACGACGACGCTGGGCTGTGAGGTTTGCGACGTACCGGACTCAACCGTCGGCGTCGCCGGGGCAGGGACGCCGGGCGGTGGCGGGGCTTTCTTACCGCACCCGGCGGCATACAGCAAGCCCAACAGCACGATCAACCCGAGAGTTTTACCCAGTTGCATAGCGTTCTCCTTAAAGTCCTGTGCAGGCCAAAACAGACGTGCCTGTTGAAGAAAAATACCGACTTTCACGCAAGCAGTTCGGTTACGGATACTTCATTCAATAAAGCAAAAAGTATAGGCGTGCCCAGCTGGATTGTAAAGCCAACTGTCGGCTTGTTCCCGTGGTCTTGCATGGTGCCGGGCAATGGCGTACTGTTGCCTCACGAAAGGAGCTTCGAATGCCTGCAAAATTTCGTTGGGGAATCCTGGCGCCGGGCACAATTGCGCACAAGTTTGCCGCCGGCATCCAGGCGTTGCCGGATGCCGAGCTGGTGGCGGTCGGGTCGCGGGCGCTCGAACGGGCGCAGGACTTTGCCGCCAAGTACCGCATTCCGCGCGCCTACGGCTCCTACCAGGAGCTGGCAGCGGATGCCGAAGTGGATGCCATTTACGTCGCCACGCCCCACCACCTGCATGCCGAGACAACGATCCTCTGCCTGGAGCGCGGGCATGCCGTGCTGTGTGAAAAGCCGTTTGCCGGCAACAGCCAACAGGCCGAAGCCATGGTGGCCTGTGCCCGCCGGCGCGGTGTTTTCCTCATGGAAGCCATGTGGAGCCGTTTTCTGCCTGTGATGGACGTGGTAGCGGAGTGGCTCAAGCAGGGGCGCATCGGTGAGCTCCGCCGGGTGGAGTGCGATTTCTCCTTCCGAGGCGACGGTAATCCGCTGTCGCGCCTGCTGAATCCGGCGTTGTGCGGCGGCGGCTTGCTGGATGTCGGCATCTATCCGCTGGCTTTCACAAGCTGGGTCTTCGGCGGGCTGCCGCAGCAGGTTGCCAGCCTGGCCGAGATTGGCCGGACCGGCGTGGACGAACAGGCCGGCATGCTCCTGCTCTATCCTGGCGGCGCCATGGCTGTGCTGACCTGCGGCGTGCGCACACAGGGGCAGGTCAGTGCACGCATCCTGGGCACCGAAGGGAGCATCGAGATCCCCTCGCCGTTTTTTTGCGCCCGGGAAGCCGTGCTGCGGACGCCACAGAGCGAGGTGCGCGAACGCCGGCCGCTCCTCGCCACCGGCTACGAATACGAAGCCATGGAAGTGGCCCGCTGCGTGCGCGCTGGGTTGCTGGAGAGTCCGGCCATGCGTCTGGAGGAAAGCCTGGATCTGACCCGCTTCATGACCAGACTGCGCGCGGAATGGGGCGTGCGGTATCCGTTCGATCCCTAGGAACCTGTCGGATTTAGGCCCTGGATCATTCCGGTGCCTTCTGCCGACAGGTTCCTAGTTGGCAACCCGCGGATAGCGGGTTGCGAGACCTCTCAAAACAGGCAGAATGACTGCGCTTTCCCTGCCAGTAGGTACGGCGACGTTTTCTTCTCGTCCTCGTCCTCGTCGTCGTCCTCGTCCTCGAGGAAACCAGACGGGAGCAACATCGAGGACGACGACGAAGGACGAGGACGATTACGAGAATACGTCGCCGGATTTACGTTCTTGACCACTAAGTCCGACAGGCTGCTAGCGTTCGCGAAATATCTTACTTGGCCGGCGCGTCCGTCTTGGGCTTCGAAGCCTCGCGAATCTTGGCTATCAGCGCATCCATCTCCTTCATCAATGCCCCCGCATTGGGATCGGCTGCCAGCTTCGCCTGCGACGTGCTCGAAACAGCGCTTCTGGCTTCTTTTTCCGCTTGCTGGAGGTTTTTGATCTCTGGTGAGGCCTGCACTTCGGCCTCAATGGCCTTCTGCTGCGCCTGCGCCTCCTTCACCTTCTGGGCCGCGTCGACATACTTCGCGTCCGCGTCCAGTTTGGCTTTTACAGCATCCCTGGTCGCCTTGGCCGCGTCGTCAGCCTTTTTCTTGAGCGCAATTATCTCTTCCGAGGCATCGATATGTTTCCGAATCTCACCGATCTTCTTTTCCAATTCTTTTGCCTGTGCCTTCAACTGCTCTTTTTCGCTTGGCGCAGCCGCCGCCCCCGGCAGCGAAACCTTTTCCTGCGCCATGGCAAGACTCGCGCCCAACAAACCTGCACATACCAGACCGATAACTACGCTTTTCATGAGATATCCTTTCGTTAATAGACCTTTGCCAAGGACGAAACATCCCGGCAACCACAATCCAGCAATTTGCGGACCAAAGAAACGCAAGTCAGCCGCCAAACCAGTCACGTATTCGCATCTTGTTATCATATCAGCAGTTATGACAAATCGCCTATGCCGTTATTCGTCTTGCACACATCCGCGTCCGCGCTCTTTTTCAAAAGATGGCTACCACCGCAGGCACTTCCTGCAGAAAGGGACTTCTATAGTACACACTCGGTCACCCTTGGAATGGTGGTTGACATGATGGGGTTGGTCGTAGAGATTATGCACTTGCACCGGGTTGCCGGAAAGATGCGAGGAGTGTATGGCTGAATTGATCGTTGCGCTGGATGTGTCGTCGGCAGCAGAAGCGGAGGCGGTTGTGGTGCGCCTCGGATCCTCTGTCGGATTCTACAAAATCGGGCTGGAGCTTTTCGCCGCCGCCGGACCAGATGTCGTGTCCCGCGTCAAGGCGCACGGCAAGCGCGTCTTCCTGGATCTCAAGCTCCACGACATCCCGCGTACGGTCGAGCGGGCCGTGAAATCCTGCGGCGCGCTGGGCGTGGACCTGCTCACGATCCACAGTTCCGGCGGACGCGCCATGATCCGCGCGGCAGCCGATGCGGCAGCCACGTGCGGTGCCACGCCTCCGCGTATCGTAGCCGTCACCTGCCTCACCAGCCTGGACCAGAACGATCTGTCGGATCTCGGCATCAGCCGCGCCATGGCTGAGCAAGTCGCAGCACTCGGTACGCTCGCCACCAGTTCCGGCGCTCACGGCATTGTCTGCTCGCCGCAGGAAGTCGCTGCCATGCGCCAGCTTCTGGGTGCCGCCGCACTGCTGGTCACCCCCGGCGTACGCCCGGCCGGCGCAGCCGTGGGCGACCAGAAGCGCGTGGCCACGCCAGCCCAGGCCGTGCGTGACGGCGCCACCCACCTGGTCGTGGGACGTCCAATTCTCGAAGCCTCCGACCCCTGCGCCGCAGCTCTGGCGATCCGTGCGGAAATGATCTAGCAGCCTGTCGGGGCTAGCCTTCTGGAGATACAAACCGTCTGCCGACCAGGCTGCTAGTTCTAGGAAACCCGCCGCCATGAGCAAAATTTACGCGCAAGTGGTAGCCAAAGACCCGGCAAAACAGCCAATTTTCTTGTTTTTGTGCCATTCACCAACCGTTTACGGCGGGTTTCCCTTACTTAGGAGACTGTCGGCAAGAGGCTTCAGAGCGATCCAAGGTCTAAGTCCGACAGTCTCCTAGCCGCTGTTATTATCAACAGCCACCGAGGTGTGTATGGAAGGCGAGATCATCCTGGTTATTACGTTGGTCATCGGGGCGCTGCTGGCCCTCATTACCCTGCCAATCATTGTGCTGGTGAAAGTAATCCGGATCGCCCGGCAGCAGGAGGATCTGTCCCATGCGATGAATGCGCTTGGGCGCTCGCTGCAACAGGAATTACAAAGACTGCGGTCCACGCCAACCACGTCGACAGACCCCCAGAAAGCAACGATTCCCTCACCGGACGCCTCCGTCCTAGCTCCGCCGGTTGCGATGCCGCTGGCTGCCCAGCGGCCAGCCTCACAACCTCCGCCGCTCGAGCCGTCCAACCTGCCTGCCGAAGTTCCCTACCCCTCGCGGCCAGCGCCGCAGCGCACGGCCACAGTGGCCACTGCCGCGCAGGTGGCCAGACCAACAGCAGCCGCTGCCAAACCTGCCACGCCACCGGCGGAGCCAGGCAAGTTCCAACAGACCGTGCAGACTATCCTGCGCAAAACCTGGAACTGGATCGTGGTCGGCGAGGAGCACCGGCCCCAGGGGGTCTCCATCGAGTATGCCGTGGCCACCAACTGGCTGCTGCGCATGGGCGTGCTGATCCTGGTGTGCGGCATCGGGTTCTTTCTGCGCTATTCGTATGCGCACGGCCTGATCGGCCCCTGGGGTCGCGTGTCGATCAGTCTCGTGGGCGCGGTGGCGATGCTGGCCACAGGGATCCAGCTGCTGGGCCGGCGCTATCACCTGATGGGCCAGGGGTTGCTGGGCGCCGGGTTGGCCACGCTCTACTTCAGCGCCTTTGCCGCCTTCTCGTTCTACCATCTGGTTCCACAACTTCCGGCCTTCGCGCTAATGGCGCTGACCACGCTGGCTGCCGGCGTGATGGCGGTGCGGTTCCAGTCGCTGCTCATCGCCGTGCTGGGTCTGGTCGGCGGCTACGGCACACCCGTCATGCTCGGCACCGGCGAAGTGCAGTTTGCCGGGCTGTTCAGCTACCTGCTGCTGCTGGGAGTCGGCATCCTGGGTATTGCCCAGTACCGCAACTGGCTGCTGCTGAAGGTGCTCAGCTTTGCCGCCACCTGCACGATCGTGTTCTTCGCCGTGGACCGCGGCTACGCCGGCAGCACCGATTTCTGGCTCGTCTTTCCCTTCCTCATCGCGTTCTTCGTGCTGTTCTCCACGATGTTCTTTATCCATAACATCGCCTTCCGGGTGCCCTCCACGCTGATCGAAATTGTGATGTTGCTCGCCAATGCGGGGATCTTCTATGCGGCCGGGCATTACCTGATTGCCAATGCCTTCCCCTCCATCTGGGTGTCGTTGCTGACGCTCGGCCTGGGCGCCTTCTATGCGGTACATGTCAGCGTCTTTGTCGCCCGCCGGCTGCAGGACCGGCCGCTGATCACAGCTTTCATCGGGCTGAGCGCACTGTTTCTGGTGCTGACCATCCCGCTGCTGCTGTCGAGCGAGTGGATCACGGTGAGCTGGGCATGCGAGGCCTGGGTGCTGCTCTGGATGGCCGGGCGCCTGGACAGCGCCTTTCTCCGGCAGACCTCGTACCTCGTGTACCTGCTGGTCTTCGGGCGGCTCTTCTTCCTGGATCTGCCGCATCAGTTCGACTCGCACGTGGATACAGCCGCCCTGCCGCTGAGCCGCTATGGGCTCGACCTGTTGGAGCGCCTGGTCATGTTCGGTGTGCCGATCCTCTCCGTGGCCGGTGCCCACCGCCTGCTGCGTTGCGCCGGCGCAACACCGGGGCGCACAGCCATCGGTGCGGCAAACAACGTGCGCTCCCTGATGCGGGAGAACGCCGCACTGCGGCTGTTCATGACCTGCTTTGTTGTCGCGCTGTTTGTCTACCTGCACCTGGAGCTCAACCGCGCCTTCGGCATGATCTACCCGCCCTTCCGGCTGACGATGTTAACCTGGCTCTGGCTGGCCGCCGCCTGGGTCGCGTTGGCCGGCTGCACGTCGGGTTCCGAAGGGAGCCTCTGGCGCCGCATGCTGCTGCTGACGCTGCTGGCCGCAGTCTTCGTCAAGCTCATCGCCGTGGACCTGGCTTTCTGGTCCTTTGATCCTGAACACATGTTGTGCGGCGGAACCTACGACAGCGTGACAGCCCTGATGCGCCTGCTGGATTTCGGGGCCGTGGCCGCCCTGCTGGCGTATGGCTTCTGCTACCTCCGTGCCGCAACCGGGGCAGGAAACACGCAGGCTGCGACGGACAACGCAACCGCGAACGCCACCGCCTCGCGTGATGATGCGCGCCTGGCCTCTGTCATGGGCTACGCCGGACTGGCGCTGGTGTTCGTCTATACCACGCTCGAGCTGAACACGTTCCTCAACGCCTATGTGCCCGGACTGCGCGCCGGTGCGCTTTCGGTCCTCTGGTCGCTGTTCGCGCTGACCTTCGTGCTGGCCGGTATCCTGCGCGGCGTCACCCCGCTGCGCTATGTCGGGCTCGTGCTCTTTGCCATCACCGCAGCCAAGGTGTTTCTCTCGGACTTCGCCCGACTCGATCCGGTGTATCGCATCGTCGCTTTTATCGCGCTGGGGCTGCTGCTGCTGGCAGGCTCATTCGTGTACCTGCGTTTCCGCATACGTTTCCAGACACCCGGAAAGGTCGAACGTCCATGAACACGCTGCCACATCGCCCGACAAACCCGCAACCATCCGCGTTTTGCCATTCCCGACCCGCATCGCCGCGCGCGGCCGGCCTTGGCGCCGCACTGGCTCTTCTGGTTCTCCCTGCGTTCGCCGCGCCCGCTGACCTCGCGCAGCCGGTTGCGCGCCGCGTGGAACTGACCCCCCTTGCCCGTGAAGAAATCGTAACTGCGACACTCGATAGCGATGTCTACGCGACAGCGTCCGATACCCTGGCCGACCTGCGGCTGGTCGCCGGCGAGACGGACGAAGTGCCCTACGTGCTGGAAACCATCACTGCTACCGCAACCCATCTGGCACGCGCACCCGTCGCCGTGACCATCGAGTCGCTGCGCGAAACCGGCAGCAACGGGGTGGAAGTGATCTGGTCGCCAGTCTTCGCCAGCGGAAGCCCGCCGCCAATGGTGCGCGGCTTCCAGGTTGAAACCCCGCTGCGAAACTTCGAACGCCGGCTGGACGTGTATGGCAACGAATACGGCTCCTGGCGCAAACTGGCATCCCAGGCTCTGCTGTACGACTACACGCAGTACATGGACGTGCGCCGGACCGCCATCGAACTGCCCACCAATTGCGCGACCTCTTTCCGCATGCAGATCGAGGATATCGTGGACACCGCTGCGTCGCCCTTCCTGGAAATCACGCGTCAGGTCAACGCACAGGAGCAGCCCGGCAGCCGCAGCGAACGCTTCACCCTTACGCGCCGGCCGTTGCGGATCGACCGCATCAGCGCCTGGGAACTGCGCGATATAGAAGAAGCGCCGCGCGCGCAGATCGTGAGCTACGGCGCACTGGCTTTTCAGGCTGAGACGGATGCAAAGGAGAAGCAGACGATCCTGACGCTGACCTCGCGTCGCGAGCCCCTGACGCAGCTGATGCTCGACACCTCCAGCCGCAATTTCAGCCGGCGCGCCGAACTGCAGATACCGCGCGGCGACGGCTTGCGGACGGAATGGCAGACCATCGCGCAGACCACGCTCTCGACCATTGCGTTCCAGTCGTTCTCCGAGCAGCACCTGACGTTCGACTTCGGCGTACAGCGGCAGCGACAATACCGGATCGTGATTCACAACGGCGACAACCCGCCGCTGACGGTGACGGGCGTTCAGAGCTGCGGCATTTCCCAGCGCCTGGTGTTCCTCAACAATGGCGCCAAGCCGCTGCGGCTGGTGTACGGACGCGAGGATGTCCGGCCACCCGAATACGACACCGTCAGTGTCATGGCTGCGATCCGCAACGGTTCGCAGCTGATCCCGGCGCGCCTCGGTCCGCTGGAGGGCGCGTCTGGCGCCGCGCGCGGTTTTTCCTGGAAGCGCGTGCTCAACAGCCCCGTGTTCTTCGGGGTCGCCGTCATCATCGCTGTGCTGGCGCTGGGTGCCATGCTCTACGCAGCGGTTAAGCGCGCCGGAAACATGGACAGCCAGCCGGGCGCGTGAATTAACAAGGTAATGGGTCAGTTATGGGATGGTGGCGGGAAAGCGCGTGGCGCTGGTATGGCTCGCGGCGCGTCCGTCGGCCGCGCCCTACCTTGCTTGCAACGCGCTCAGGTAGGGCGGGGCCGCCGGACCCGCCGCCATCCCATAACTGACCCATTACTTAACAAGATGAAAACTCCCAGACAAGTCCTGATCTATTCGATGCTGCTTTGGTTCCTGGCGCTGGTTTACCTCTTTGGCTGCATCAACACGTGGAAATCGGCGTCCGAGCTGATCAACTCGCTGCGCCCGCTGCGGCTATCGCTGTTTGTAACCTGCGCCCTGCTTCTGGGGGTGGCGGGTCAGGCGCTTTTGAAGCAGCGGGCGTGGGGACGCATGCTGGTTCTCGCGAGCCTGGCGCTTCATTTCGGGTATATTGTTTATTATAATGGTCTGGATCTGTATGCGAACGATCCCCCATCCCTGCTCGAATGGTTTGGTCTCGCCGTTTGCATGGGAATGATACTCGTCAGCTTTGCGGCAATCGGCGTCTGGCCGTTCACGCCCGCATTTTCCAGGTACCTGAGAAAACAAGGGGAATACGCCGGGAAGGGACGTTCGGCACCGCCTCCGCCGCTGCCAGCTTCCAGCTGTTCTCATTATGGCGCTAAAACGCCTTACGGCGTCACTACTAACGACCTGGAAACGGCAAAAAAACCGTTCGTAGTGTGCCCGTAAGGGCATTTGTGTCGCCATAATGAGAACTGCTGGCCGGCTTCGGCCGCGGGTTGAAGGCACAAGGGATGGCAGCGTAATGCCGATGATAGAAAAGCAAGCCAACGACCCAACGAGGCGCCGGCCCGTCAACGCGAAGTTCAACATCCCCGCGGTGCATCGCGCTCTGGCACGCGCCTTTGCCACCGTGCGCGCGCCGGTGATTGATCTGGTGGCAGCGCAGACGCACGATCCGTTCCATGTGCTGGTCGGCACGATCCTGAGCGCGCGCACGCAGGACGAAACCACGGCCGCAGCCTGCCGCCGCCTGTTCCAGCGCGTTCATACGCCAGCGGAGCTGCGGCAGGTGTCGCTGGCGGAACTCGAGCGCCTGATCTTCCCGGTAGGGTTCTACCATACCAAGGCCCGGCACTTGCACGCGCTGCCGGATGTACTCGAGGCAAAGTTCGGCGGACGGATTCCACAGACAGTCGAGGAGCTCTGCGAACTGCCGGGCGTGGGGCGCAAGACCGCGAACCTGGTGGTGGTGCTCGGCTTCGACCTTCCCGGCATCTGCGTGGACGTGCATGTGCACCGCATCTGCAACCGGCTTGGACTGCTTCGCACCGGTACGCCGCTCGAGACCGAGATGACCCTGCGACGGATCCTGCCCCTGCGCTACTGGAAGACCTGGAACTCCTATCTGGTTGCCTTCGGTCAGACGCAATGCCGCCCAGTGAATCCCCGCTGCGCCA
>SESE01000309.1_pt1 | contig 20867 bp, 2 predicted proteins | sample 3171371 | NCBI WGS metagenome assembly SESE01 (sample SAMN06051881, study PRJNA518727) | freshwater metagenome | biome: subpolar coniferous forest; feature: holomictic lake; material: water; isolation source: holomictic Lake 442, 13 m depth | place: Canada: near Kenora, Ontario | collected... | reverse complement strand
GCGTGGATCTGCTGTCAATCAGGACGGTCGCAGCAACGGCCTGACAGCCCCCAACGGGCTGGCCCAGCAGCAGGTCATTCACGCTGCGCTCGATTCTGCAGGTGTGGCACCGGCATCCATCGGTTATGTCGAGACCCACGGTACCGGCACGGTCATGGGTGACCCGATTGAGGTCACGTCATTGCAGGCGGTGCTTTCCGTAGGGCGAGCAGACGGGCAGCGTTGTGCACTCGGTGCCGTCAAGGCCTCCATCGGACACCTTGAGGCCGCAGCGGGTGTCGCCAGCGTCATCAAGGCGGCCATGAGCGTCCAACGCGGCGAAGTGTTGCCCCACCCGACACTGCGCACCGTCAATTTGCTGATTGAACTTGAGAAGAGCGTTTTTACGATTCCAACCAGCCCGCAGGTCTGGCCAGACAGCCCGCGCTTGGCCGGTGTCAGTTCCTTCGGGTTCGGCGGAACCAATGCCCACCTGATACTAGAGTCACCGCCTGAATCGGCACCGCCGCCACCGCCACCGCCGGCGCATGATCGGCCACTGCACCTGCTGAGCCTGAAGGCGCGTGACGGTACTGCCCTGCGTGCGCTGGCTGAGCGCTGGTTTGCGCAACTGGACCAAGTCGGAACTGGGGCGGCAGCGGTTGCAGATTTGTGTCACACGGCCAACCGGGCGCGTGCCGGATTGCCGCAGAGACTGGCATTCATCGCAACCGATACCACCGAACTAAAGAACGCGTTGGCCTCGTGGCTGGAAGGTGGGACGGAGAACTGGGTGGCCGGTCAGACGCACCCGCAGCGTGTGCCGCGCGTCGGTTTCCTGTTTACAGGTCAGGGCTCTCAGTTTATCGGCATGGCGGCGGAACTGTATCGTACCCAGCCCGGCTTTCGTCGTGATCTCGATGCCTGCGATGCAGTGTTGCGCGAGTGCATGGGGCAAAGCATTGTCGAATTGCTCTATGACGCGGGGGCCGACAGTGTCGCCGCCGAACGGCTTTTGGCCCGTACCGATATCACCCAGCCGGCCTTGTTCGCCGTCGAATATTCGTTGGCACGGCTGTGGCAAAGCTGGGGCATAGAGCCGGTCGCCATGCTTGGTCACAGCGTGGGCGAATACGTCGCTGCAGCGATTGCCGGCGTGTTTTCGCTGGAGGACGGCCTGCGGCTGATTGCCGCCCGCGCCAAGTTGATGCAGCAGGCGCCAGGTGATGGCGCGATGGCAGCGGTGGTGGCGGATGCAGCGCAATGCCATGCCGCGCTCGCCGGCTACGAAGACAAGGTAGTCATCGGTGTCATCAATGGCGTGCGCAACCATGTTTTGTCTGGCGAGCGTGATGCCCTTGCTGCGGTGGTCGCTCGGCTCAGTGCACAGGGTTGCGAAACCCGTCCGGTCAACGTTTCGCACGCGTTCCATTCGCCGTTAATGGATCCGGTGCTGACAGAATTAAGGCAGCTTGCCGGGACGATTAACTACCATGCGCCGACGATTCAGTTGGTGTCAAATGTGACGGGCGAAATAGCCACTGCGATGCGGCCGTTCGATGCCGCATACTGGGTCACGCACCTGCGCAGCCCCGTCCAATTTGCCGCCGGTATCAAGGCCATGCGTGCGGCCGGGGTTGATGCTTTCATTGAAATCGGGCCGCGCCCGACCCTGATTGCACTGGCCCAACAGACACAAGAAGATACCGACTTGCTGTGGCTGCCCAGTTTGCGCGCCCAGGTGAGCGATACGCGGCGGATGTTCGAGAGCCTGGCGCAGTTGCATGTCCGTGGTACGCGGGTCGATTGGCCGGCATTTGATGCGCCGTGGCCGCGCCGCCGAGTTGCAATTCCAACCTATCCTTTCCAGGGCCGCCGCTACTGGTTGCCGGCGCTGACACCAAAGCATGATGCCGATCTGCCCGATGGTCGTTTCCCAGGACGGCGGGTTGCTTCGCCGCTGCTGAGTCAGATTGTCTTCGAGAATCGCTATGACACGGCTGTTTTGCCTTGGCTGGGCGAGCATCGCGTCTTCGATCGCGTGGTTGTCCCCGGTGCGGCCCATCTGTCATGGGTGCTTGAAGCCGCCAGTAGTTTTTACGGCCAGAGTGCCTGCGAACTCGCCGATGTCATCTTTCCACAGGCACTGATAGTTCCAGAGCCTGGTGCCCGCCGTCTGCAACTGGTGTTCGAAGCAGCGGTGCCCGGCGAGGGACGGCTTTTCAAGCTGATCAGTCTGCCTGCTGAAAGCGACGATAGCTGGGAAGAGCACGCCATGGGCCGCTTGCGCGAGTGTGGAACGGTCGAAAACCCGCATGGCCTGGCGCGTGCTCAGGCGCTTTGCCTTGAGCCTGCCGGCGAGTTCTATTCCAGCATCTGGCAATCGGCGATTGCATTAGGGCCGCGCTTTCGCTGGATCGATACGTTGTGGCGGGGCGAGGGGCAAGTGCTGGCGCGCCTACGTCAGCCCACAGAGGTTGGCGCGGAGAAGTACCGCATGCATCCGGGCTTGCTCGATTCGATGTTGCAGACGCTCGCTGCGGCGGTTTCGATTTTGCGAGGCGATGCGCTGGTTCCGTTCAGTTTCGAGAGTTTTTGCTGGCTGGCAAACCGGCCACATGACGAGCTGTGGAGTCATGTCGTGGTGCGTACCGCCGAGTCAACAGCGGCTGAAGTGGTCTGCGATGTGGTGTTGTATGCAGCCGATGGCACTGCGCTGGCGCAGGCAATTGGTTTTCGCACACGGCGCGTGGCCAGCCGCGATCTGCTGCGCGAAACGGTCGGCGGACTCGACCACGCGGTCTATGGCCTGCACTGGATTGAAGCGACCGATAGCGCCAACGATTTGTCTGCCCGGCGCGGCAACTGGGGCGTGGCCGGACGTGATATTGCTGCCATCGATGCCCTGTGCGAGGCGCTGAGAGCTGCGGGCCAGCCAACTGTGCGTGCGTTGCCATTGTCGGCGGAGCGCATAGACCTAAACCTGACGTTCGACCGCATTGTCTATCTGGCCGGCGAAGGGACTGTTGTTGGCAACGTGGTTGATGCGACCAGGCTGGCCTGTACCGAAATTCTGCACTTGCTGCAAGCAGTGCTGGCGCGTGGTGCGCCCTGGCCCGAGCTTCTGGTTGTGACCCGACAGGCGCAACCGCTTGATGCCGATGACGCGCTGCGCGTGGATCAGGCGGCGCTGTGGGGCATGCTGCGGGTGTTGCGGCTTGAACAACCGGCATTGCGCTGTCGCAGCATTGATCTTGATCACGAGACACGGCTGGCCGACCTGCCATCCTTGCTTGAACGAAACGGTGAACCAGAGGTTGCATTGCGCAATGGTCGGCTGCGGTTGCCCAGGCTTCGTGCGAAAAAACCCGTACCCATCCTGCGGCCGGAATTCCGGCGTGATGCCTGTTATTTGATCAGCGGTGGTTTCGGTGCGCTGGGTCAGCAACTGGCCGAGTGGCTGGTGGCGCATGGTGTGCGCCATTTGTTGTTGATCGGTCGGCGTGTGCCGGAGGCAGCGGCGGCACGGATTGAGGCGCTCGAAGCCAGCGGTGCCAAAATCGATGTGGGTGCCATTGACGTGGCCGATCTGCCACGTTTGCGTCAGTTGCTACAAGAACGCGCTGGCCCGCCGGTGGTTGGCGTGTTTCATCTGGCCGGTGTGCTCGAAGATGCCTTGATCGAACAGCAGAACGGGCAACGGCTAGGCTTGGCGTTGCAACCGAAACTAGCAGGCGCACTCGCGCTTGAGCAGGCGCTGGAACAGACCCAGGGCGCGATACCGCTGGAACTTTTCGTCAGCTTCACGTCGCTGGCCGCGCTCAGTGGTTCGATGGGGCAGGTGGCCTATGCGGCTGCGAATGCGGCGCTCGATGCGCAGATGGCACAGCGTCGCCGTCGTGGTTTGGCTGGTCTCAGCCTGCAATGGGGGCCATGGGCGGATGCTGGCATGGCTGCAGCACAGTCTGAACAAAATCGTCAGCGCTTTGTCAGCTACGGCATTGAGCCAATTGATGCCGCCGCCGGCCTCGTCTTGCTTGGGCGACTGCTGACCAGTGATGGCACCACCCGTGCGATCATGCCGGTCAATTGGCCGACCTATCTGGGGCAGTTGTTCGCTGGCCACCCGCCACCGCTCTATGCCGAAGTCCAGCCTGCGAACGTATCCGGCACGCCGCCGGCCCAGGCTGCCGGGCTTGCCGAGCGTCTGCTGGCTGCTGCTCCGGCGAAGCGGCGCGCGCTGCTCGATGAACAGCTCAAGGGGCTGGTATCAGCCATACTTGGACTCGGCGATTCGCGTTCACTTGGGCCGCGTCAGCGCCTGTTTGACCTGGGTCTGGATTCGCTTGGTGCCGTCGAACTGCGCAATCGCCTCGCCGCAGCGTTGGGACGTACGCTGCGCGCGACGCTGCTGTTCGACTACCCCACACTACAGGCTCTGGGCGACCACATCGAGCGCGATGTACTGGGTCTGGCAGAGCAGCCGGTCGTCGCAATGAATCCCGCGCAGACCGCACCTGTAGCCGATCTGACCGCCCTTTCTGACGACGAACTGGCTAACATGCTGGCCGCCGAACTTGGTTCTTGAAGCGCGCAATCACCATGACACAACACACATCGACACCGGATTACCGCACCTTGATGACCAAAGCGCTGCTGGAGATCAAGGATCTCAAGGCAAAGGTCAGGCGCTACGAGGACGAACGCGGCGAGCCGATCGCGATTGTCGGCATGGCTTGCCGTTTTCCTGGCGGTGCCAACAATCCTGACCAGTTTTGGGATTTGCTGCGCAACGGTGTCGATGCCATCGGCGAGATACCAGCCTCGCGCTGGGATGTCGATCGCTTCTACGACCCCGACCGCAACGTGCCAGGCAAAGCCTACACGCGATGTGGCGGCTTCATCGATGATATCGGCGGTTTCGATGCCAGCTTTTTCAGCATTTCGCCGCGTGAAGCCGAAAGTCTCGATCCGCACCAACGCATCCTGCTTGAGGTCTGTTGGGAGGCGCTGGAACATGCCAACCTGGTTCCGGAACGTCTGTTTGGCAGCAACTCTGGCGTGTTCGTCGGCGTCAGCAGCCTCGACCAGATTCTCAACAGGATAGGCGAAGTACCGCTGACCGAGATAGGCCCGTACCATGGCACCGGGTGTGCGCTGTCGCCGATTGCCGGTCGCGTTTCCTACATTTTCGGCTTCAACGGGCCAAGTTTTGTGGTCGATACGGCCTGTTCATCGTCCCTGCTGTCACTGCATCTGGCGGCCGAAAGCCTGCGCCTGCGGGAATGCGACTTGGCGTTGGCCGGCGGCGTTCATTTCCTGTTTCATCCGGGCTACTTCGTGGCCTTCAGCAAGGCCAACATGCTGGCACCGGACGGACGCTGCAAGACCTTCGATGCTGCGGCCAATGGCTATGCACGGGGCGAGGGTTGTGGCATCATGGTGCTCAAGCGGCTCTCCGATGCACAGCGTGACGGCGACAGCGTACTGGCGCTGCTGCGCGGATCGGCCGTCAACCAGGATGGTGCCAGCGGTGGCCTGACGGTGCCCAGCGGCCCGTCGCAAGAACAAGTCATGCGCCAAGCCTTGGCCCGTGCCGGGATCGCGCCTGAACAAGTCAGCTATATCGAGGCCCACGGCACCGGCACACCGCTGGGGGATCCGATCGAAATCGGCGCGCTGGGCAATGTATTTCGCCAGCCGCTGATCGTCGGGTCGGTGAAAACCAATATCGGCCATCTTGAGGCCAGCGCCGGCATCGCGGGGGCGATGAAAGTCACACTGGCACTTCGCCACGGGATGATCCCGCCGCATCTGCATCTAAAGAACCCCAATCCGCTGATCCCGTGGTCAGATTTGGCGATCACAGTGCCAACGGCGGCGATGCCGTGGCCGCCCGCTGAGACTGGCGAGCGGGTCGCTGGCATCAGCGCCTTCGCCTTTTGCGGCACCAACGTTCATATGGTGCTGTCCGAGGCACCCACCGCCGTGCCGACAGTGAAGACTTTTGCTACTGGTCCTTGTGTGCTGCCGCTGTCGGCGCGCAGTGACGAGTCTGTTCTGAACCTGGCTCGGCGTTGGGCAGAAGGACCACTCACAGAGGCACAGAATGCCTCGGATTGGCGAGACTTGTGCGCCACCGCCGCAGCATGCCGTAGCGAATTCAACTGTCGGCTGGCCATCGTGGCGGGCGATATCGCGGAAGCTCGTGCCGCCATCGCTGACATTTTGGCCGGAAACGACAACTCGGCCGTGGTTCGCGCAACTGCCGAACCGGAGGCATCGCGCGTTGCCTTCCTCTTCACAGGGCAGGGCGCGCAGTATGTCGGCATGGGCCGGGGGCTGTACGCCGCTGAACCGGTGTTTCGCGCTGCGCTTGATGAATGCGATCAGGCATTGCGCGGCGAACTCGGTTTTTCCATCATCGAACTGATGCATCCGGCAGTGCAGAGTGCAGCGCAAAGCACATCACTTGATGCCACCGCCAATACCCAGCCGGCCTTGTTCGCTATCGAATATGCCCTGGCCCGACTTTGGCAGTCCTGGGGCATCGAACCGGCGGCCGTCTGTGGTCACAGCGTCGGCGAATATGTCGCGGCTTGTATTGCCGGCGTGTTTTCGCTGGCCGACGGTGCCAGTCTGATTGCAGCCCGTGGCCGACTGATGCAGGCGCTGCCGGCGGGCGGCGCGATGGCGGCGTTATTTGCACCGGCTGAGGCTGTGGATGCCTTGGTCGCCCAAGCCGTGGCCGGCGGCGCGCTGTTGGCCGTCGCGGCCTACAACAGCCCGCGCAACACCGTTGTGTCGGGCGACCAGACCGATCTGGCGGCGTTGCTTGAACGCAGCCGTTCGTTGGGCATCGACAGTCGGCGTCTGGTCGTCTCTCATGCATTCCACTCCCAGTTGATGGAGCCAATGCTGGCCGAATTTGCCGCAGTCGCTGCAAAAATACACTATTCGATGCCAAAAATTCCACTGATTTCCAACGTCACCGGTGGCGTTGCCGGGAGTGAAATTACAAAAGCCGCTTACTGGGTCGGCCATGTGTGTGCCGCCGTGCGATTTGCGGGAAGCGTCAGCGAACTGGTGCGGCAAGGCTGTAGAGTTCTGCTCGAAGTCGGACCCCACGCCACGTTGGCCACGATGGCAGCCCAAAGCGTCGCAGACACCAGCGTGTTCTGCTTTTCTAGCCTCAAGCGTGACAGTGAAGATGCCCTGACGCTGCGCGTGGCACTTGGCGCACTGTGGACGCACGGTGTCGCTGTCAATTGGTCGTTGATCAACGGCGCGCCGCGCCGCGATTTGCGTTTGCCGACCTATGCCTTCAGCCATCGGCAATACTGGCAAACGGCGCAGATCGACGCGATGCGACACAGCCTGCACGGGGTTGAGACGCTGGGCTTGCCGCTGCTGGCAAGCCGGCTGCGCAGTCCGGTGTTGCATGATGCATTGTTCGAGACGGTTTTTTCCCGTGTGGCAATGCCGTTCATCGAAGACCATCGGGTGTTCGGTCGTCTCGTCGTGGCGGGGGCCTCGCATCTGTCGTTGGTATTGTCAGCCGTAGGCCGGACTCTGACCACAGAAAATGGTGCTTGCAGTGTCTTCGAGGTGATGTTTCCCGCCGCGCTGGTGGTGCCGGAAGAAGGTGAATGCGTTGTGCATCTTGCGGTCAGCCAAGCCGCAGCAGAGTCGGCAGATTTTCGCCTTGTTAGCCTGCAAGAGGACGGCACCGAGGCAGCCTTGCACGCACGCGGCAAGGCCAGCGCACGGCTTGAGACCATGCCATCGACCGATCTGCGTACCACCTGGCTGCGTTGCGCCGACGATGTTCCGGTCGATGCCGTCTATCGTTTGCAGCAGCAGCGCCATATCAGCGTCGGGCCAAGCTACCAGTGGTTATTGGCACTGCGCCGGGGCGACGGCGAGGTCATGGCCAAGCTGCGTGTGCCGGCGGCGCTCGATGCCTCGATTGACGATTATTCGCTGCATCCTGGATTGATCGATTCGTGTTTTGGCGCGATGGTGATGGCCCGCGAGTTGTCGATCGATGAGACCTTCATCCCGTTCTCGCTACAGCGTCTGACGCTGTATCCGGCAGCGTCCGGCCCAGCCATGCGCGGCGTACTGCTGGCGTATGCTTGTGTCACGGCGCACGACACGCAGCGGATGGTCGGCGATATTCGCCTGTACAGTGACGAAGGCGAGCCGATCGCGTGCTTCAGTGGTCTTGAAGGGCGGCGGGCCAGCCGTCACGCTTTGCTGGCCGAGACAAGCGCCGATACACCTGTCTGTTACGAACTGCAATGGACGGATGCAAAGCTGCCTGCACAAACGGCAAGCCCGCACGGGCACTGGTTGGTATTCGCTGCCGCCGACGATGCAGCAAGTTCCGAATGGCTTGCGTCCCTTGCTGCGCAAGGTCTTCAGTTGACAGTGGTTCGACCGGACGCTGCCGCACAGCAGCTCCAACGCACGAACGACGCAATGTACTGCCTGGCGCCGACATCGGAGAGCGGGTTTGCCGAGCTGCTGGCCCAGTGCGGCGAGCTTCACGCCATTGCCTACCTGTGGGGTCTGCCGCCCCAACCTGGCAGCGAACTCGATGCGCTGGCCGGTGCCCTACACCTGCTTCAGGCCGTGGCGGGGGCAAAAGTTGGCGCTGGCGCAACGGCACTTCCGCTGCTGCTGGCAACCAAAGACGCTGGGACGCAACGTGGTTTGCTGTGGGGGCTGGTGCAGACAGTACGTGCCGAAAATGACGCGCTGCGCCTTTGCACTGTCGAACTGCCGTCGCAGCAGACGCCTGACCAGGATGCCCGTGCGCTACAGTCCGCAATGGGCCACGCGGTGCAAGGGCGCGCTTTGAATCTGGATATGGATCTGGCCTGGCACCAAGAACAATGGCTGGCAGCCCGACTGCGGCGTATCGCTCTTCCTGCACACCAAGCTGTCGAACACGGCGCGTTGTTGCCCGCTGAACTGGTCTGTATCGTGACTGGCGCGAGTGGTGGTATTGGGCGTGCGCTGACGCTGTGGCTGGCCAGGCAAGGCGTTCGCCAGTTTGCGCTTCTGGCGCGCGGCGAGATTGAGTCGGCACAGATCGATGCACTGGCAGCACTCGGAGCACAGGCACGCGGCTACCGCGTCGATGTCGCCGAACGTGCGTCCCTGGCCGCAGTGCTTGACGAAATTGCCCTGGCGCAGGGTTCACCGGGTGCGGTGTTCCACCTCGCCGGACATATTGACGATGGCCTGCTTGGCAGCCAGTCGTGGTCACGTGTGCAGGCGGTGGTCGCACCAAAATTCACCGCAGCGTGGCATTTGCATCAGTTGACGCAGGGCATGCCACTGCGACACTTCGTACTGTTTTCGTCGATTGCCGGCGTGCTCGGCTCAGCCGGACAGGCGGGGTATGCGGCTGCCAATGGCGGACTCGATGCACTGGCGCGGCTGCGCCGTGCTGCTGGCCTGCCGGCTTTGGCGATCAACTGGGGGCCGTGGGCCGGCGATGGCATGGCGGCGCGGTTGGATCAAGCGCAGCGTACACGGATCGATCAGCGTGGCGTGCATGAGTTGACCGCTGCGGTGGCGCTGGCACAGTTGGGCCGCCTTCTCGGTGCGCCGCAATCCCTGCCACCCAGTGTGGCCGTGCTGGCGATCGAGTGGGATCGCTTCGTCGGGGGGCAAATTCCGTCATTGCTCGCCGAACTGGCGACCGCGACGGTGGAACAGGAACATACGCTGCAACGGCGACTGCTGGAAACCCCGGTGGCCGAACGTAAGGCATTGCTGCTGGCAGCGCTCACCGATCTGGTGGCTGAAGTGCTGCGGCTGGATCGCAGCGAAGTCGCCCCACGCCAGCGGCTGTTCGATCTTGGCATTGATTCGCTGATCGCAGTAGAACTGAAGAACCGCCTGCAAAGCTCGCTCGGAACCACGCTGAGCACGACGTTGCTGTTCGACTATCCGACGCTTGATGCGCTGGCCGACTATCTGCAAGAACGACTGGTGGCGACGGCGGCGGATGTCACGCGCATGGTGTCGAGTCCAAGTCCTGCGGCGCTGCCGGACGATTTGGCGGCACTCTCCGAGGAAGAGGCTGAAGCGTTGCTATTGGCGCAATTGGAACAACTGGAAGGTGATTCGTTATGAGCAGTGTTGACAGTTCGGCAACCAAGCGCGCCCTTGCCGCGATCAAGAACCTGCAAGACAAGCTCAATGCGCTGGAAGGCGAGCGTCGAGAGCCCATTGCCGTTGTCGGCATGGCGTGCCGATTTCCGGGTGGCGCGAACACGCCCGAGGCGTTTTGGGAGCTTTTGTGCAAGGGCCACGACGCTACCTGCGAGGTGCCGCCGTCGCGATGGGACATCAATCTCTACTTCGATGCTGATCCTGATGCACCTGGCAAGACCAACACCCGCCGTGGCGGTTTCCTCGAATCCGTGGATGGTTTCGATCCGCAAATGTTCGGCATTTCACCGCGTGAAGCCGCCAGCATTGATCCGCAGCAGCGGCTGGTTTTGGAACTGGCCTGGGAAGGACTTGAAAACGCCAATATCGCTGTCGATCGACTGTACAACAGCAACACGGGCGTGTATGTCGGCATGTCAAACATGGAATATGCCGCGCATCTGCTGTGGTCAGGTGATCCGACGCGGATCAATGCCTATTCAGGTACCGGCGGATCGCTCGGTGTCGCGGCCGGCCGACTGTCCTATTTGCTCGGGCTGACCGGCCCTAGCCTGGTCGTTGACACCGCCTGTTCGTCATCGCTCGTCACGACGCACCTGGCGTGTCAAGCGCTGCGCAATCGTGAATGCGACATGGCCTTGTCCGCAGGTGTCAATTTGATCTTTGGCCCGGAAACCTTTATCAACTTTTCCAAGGCACACATGCTGTCACCTGACGGCCGCTGCAAGACTTTCGACGCAGCCGCCGACGGGTATGCGCGTGGCGAGGGCGGCGGCCTCGTGGTGCTCAAGCGGCTATCCGACGCACAACGCGACGGCGATACGATCTGGGCCGTGATAAATGGCTCGGCCGTCAATCAGGACGGGCCCAGCGGTGGCCTGACAGTGCCCAACGGCCCGGCACAGACCAGGGTGATCCGCCAGGCACTTGCTGTTGCCGGACTGCAACCGACCGACGTTGGTTATGTGGAAGCCCACGGTACCGGCACGGCGCTGGGCGATCCGATCGAGATGCGTGCGTTGGGCAGTGCCTATGGCCCTGGCCGTGACCGCGCCGCACCATTGCTGGTCGGCTCGGTGAAAACAAATTTCGGCCACCTTGAGTCGGCCGCCGGGATCGCCGGGCTTATCAAGACCGTGCTGGTTCTGCACAAGGGCGCAGTGCCGCCGCACCTGCACTTGCGCCAGCCAAGTCCGCATATTCCGTGGGACGAACTGCCGGTGCAGGTACCGACCGAACTGCGACCCTGGACGGCCGCAGCACGCCATGCCGGTGTCAGCTCGTTCAGTTTCAGCGGTACCAATGCCCACATCGTGCTGGGACTCGCGACCACTGGGCACGTTGTTGGCGTGAAAGAAACTGGCGGGCAACCGGCACGCAGTTGGCAATTGTTGACGATTTCGACACGCGATGAACATGCGCTCGACGATTTGGCCAAGGCTTGGGCGGAGCTGGTGCCCGGGAACGACGAGTGGGCGACGCTGGCGCGTACTGCGGCGCGTGGCCGCGCCCAATTGCCGCACCGGCTGGCGGTCGCAGCCGATTCATTGGCCTCGGCGCAGCGCCAGTTAGCCTATGCGCCGCAGCGCAGTGTTGAACAGAGCCGAGACGGCTCTGCTACAGCCCATGCGCCGCAGCGCAGTGTCCTGCCGCGCGCCAAGGCTGCTGCTGCCGGTGCCGGCAAAATCGCCTTCCTGTTTACCGGACAAGGCTCGCAATACCGGCACATGGGGCAGGATCTCTACGACGAGTCACCGGTTTTCCGCGCCGCACTGGACGAATGTGATGTACTGCTGCGCCCGCGCCTCTCCAAATCGCTGATCGATCTGATTTACGCTCTGGACGTGACCGAAAGCGACGTTGGCCTGCTTGATGTCACCTCGCATACCCAGCCTGTGCTGTTCTCGATCCAATATGCCCTGTTCAAGCTCTGGCAGTCGTGGGGTGTGCGCCCCGATGCACTTCTTGGTCACAGTGTTGGCGAGTACGCTGCGGCCTGCGCGGCCGGGCTATTTTCTTTGGCCGATGCGATTGGCCTTATTGCTGAGCGTGGGCGTCTGATGCAGGCCTTGTGTGCCCCTGGTGCCATGGTCTCAGTGCCCCTGTCCGAAGCCGATGTGCTGCGGGTCATTTCGCCGTGGCACGGCGAACTGGCGGTGGCAACGGTGAACGGTCCCAAGAATGTCGTGGTGTCGAGCAATCCGCTGGCCGCCGCAGCGCTGGCCGAGGGGCTGACTGCTTCGGGCATCGACGCCCGCCAACTGCGCGTATCGCATGCCTTTCATTCGCCGATGATGGCACCGATGCTGACACCGTTTGCCGCAGCGGCGAAATCGATCAAATACCGTCCACCGACGCTGTCGATGTATTCGACGCTGCTGGGGCGCAAGGCCTCCGGTGAACTGATCAATGCAGATTACTGGGTGCGCCACGTCGAGTCTCCCGTGCGCTTTGCCGAGGCCATGCGTGCGATGCTCGATGACGGCTATCGCGTTTTTGTCGAAATCGGCCCCAAACCGACACTGTGCGCGCTTGGTGCCGAAATCGCTGCGGCCATGGACAGTACCATGGCCGCCGATTGCCTGTGGTTGCCGAGCTTACGTGCCGGCAAGCCGGCCTGGCAGACCGCGTTCGAAAGCCTTGGCCATCTCTGGGTGCGCGGCACCGAATTGGACTGGATTGCCTTGATGGGCAACAAGCCGGCTCAAGCGCGGTTGCCGAACTATCCTTTCCAGCGACGTCCTTACGCCATCGACCTGTCGCTCGCGGTGCGTGGGAGCGAGGCACATGTGTCAGGGTCGCATCCGCTGCATCCGCTGGTACATGTGCGTTTCGATTCGCCTGGTCTGCCGGCGGATCAGCAGATCTATCTCACGAACCTTTCACCGCAGACTGCCGGGTTGTTATCCCACCACCGGATTTTTGGGGCAGTGGTCCTGCCGGCGGCTGCGCACATAGAAATGGCACTGGCGGTAGCAGCCGACCGCGCCAGTGCCGATGAAACCGTCTGCATCCGCGATGTCAGCATCGAGCAGGCTTTGGTGCTCGCCGAGGAAGGCGAGACCGAGGTTCAGTTGATCCTGAAAGCGGCTGGTCATGCGAACGAATTTGTCATTTATAGCCGTCGTGCTGGCGAAACGAACTGGCAGCGCAACAGCAGCGGGCGACTTGAATATGCGCACCATCCAGTTGGTGCCCGCTCGGTTGATCTTGCCGTTTTGCGAAAGCAATGTTCCAACGAGATCGCGGTCGCAACCTACTACGAGCGAACCCATGATGCGGGCATTGCCCATGGTGAACATTTTCGTGCTTTGCAGGCGCTCTGGCAGGGCGATGGTGTGGTGCTGGCAAAACTGCACCTGCCTGCCGGCGCGCATGGCGAGGCGCAGCGGTTTTTGCTGCACCCAGTGATGCTTGATGCCGCCTTCCAGATGGTGGGCGTGCCTTTGCTGGAGCGTGAAGATCCGTATCTTCCGGTGGGCATCGAAAGCCTACAGCGCTTTGCCGCTGTGGGCGAGGAGGCGTGGTGCGTAGTGCGTCCGCGCGGTGACATCGGTGCCCTGTTTACGGCTGACCTCGATATGGTCGATGCGCAAGGACGCTGCCTCGTCGCCGTCAGCGGCTTGCGTTTCCAGCGCGTCAGTCGGCGTAGCCTACAGGGTGCCGCGCGCTTTACGCACGCCGACTGGCTTTACAGGATCGAATGGGAACCGGCTGTGCTGTATTCGGGCGATACCGACTGGCTTCCGGCGGCGGTGCACTTGCAACAGCGCACCCAAGCGTTGAACGAGAGCGCGGCAACACGCTTGCAGTGGTACGCTAACCTTCACCCAGCCACGAGCCAGTTGGTCGCGCTGTATGTGCGTGATGCCCTGCTCGAACTGGGTTTGGACTGGCAGCCGGGCCTGTCGATTTCGACGGCTGAACTGGTGGCAAGGCTGGGGATCGCTGGCGAACACGAACGGCTTTTCACCCGCCTGCTGATGGCATTGGCAAAACAGCAGCACCTGAGCGAAAGCAACCGCCGCTGGAGTTTCCAGACCTTGCCGATAGAGAGTGCTGAGCAGTGCCTGGCGATGCTGCGCGAGCAATTCCCTGAGGCCGGCAATGAATTGAACCTGCTGGCGCAATGCGGCCCAGCACTGGCCGAGGTGCTGGCAGGACGGATTGAGGGCGTGCAGGTGTTGTTCCCTGACGGCAACCTTGAGACCATCAACCGTTTCTATACCGAAGCGCCAGGACTGCTCGCCCTGAATGAAACCTTGCGCGCGGCGCTGACCGAAGCCATTGCACCACTTCCGACAAATCGCGGGGTGCGAGTGCTTGAGATCGGTGCCGGTACTGGCAGCAGCACGGCCTGGCTTTTGCCCGTCCTGCCGGCGGGGCGCTGCCGCTATACCTTTACGGATGTCTCTGCGGCCTTTACCTTGCGCGCGCTAGAACGTTTCGCCCAATATGACTTCATCGACTACCGGGTGCTGGACATTGAGCGAGATCCGTGTGCCCAGGGCTATGCCGCCGAGTCATTTGACATTGTGGTCGCCGCCAATGTGCTGCATGCCACCCGCGACATTCACCAGACCCTGGCGCATACCGCGACCCTGCTGGCACCTGGTGGCCTGCTTCTGCTGCTAGAAGGCACTGCGCCGCAGCCCTGGCTAGACCTGACCTTTGGCATGACCGATGGCTGGTGGCGCTATGCCGATGCGCTGCGACAGTACCCCCTGCTTGAGGTTTCGAAGTGGGAGCAGGTTCTGTCTGGAGCCGGCTTTGGCACCGTAGCCGAGCTTAGCCCCGATGCCGTGGCAGGTGCCAGACCGATGCTGCATCAGGCCGTTCTAGCCGCTCGCAAGAACGTCCAACGACAGGGCGACTGGTTGATCGTGATGCCTGCGGCAACTGATGCGCTGGCGGCAGCACTGGTGTCCAAACTCGTGGCAGCCCATGCGCGGGTGCAGACGCTGTCAGGCTCGCTGGCCGAAGATCCGGCGACTCTGGCCGAGCGTTTTGGGCAGCAATCTGAGCTGCATGGTGTGATTCTGTTGCCGTCGGCCGCAGACCGTGAACCGATTTCTGTGGTCGAGGCCGCCGAAACGCGTTGCCGTGTGCTGTTGGCGGTCAGCCAGGCATTGGCGGGTCTGCCTGAAAATTCCGGCAGCAAGCGCTTGCCACGCCTGCTGGTAGTAACCCGTGGCACCGTTGCAGTGGACACCGCCTCGGTGAACCCGGTCGATGCGCCGTGCTGGGCCATGGCGCGGGTTCTTGCAGCGGAAATGCCGACCATCGAGTGTGTGCGCGTGGACCTGGATCCTGCTGCCGACACAAATGACGCTGCTGCGCAAGTCTGGGCATTCCTGAACGCCGAGGCCGGCGGCGAATTTGCCGCTCGAACGATGCAAGCAGGTGCCGTCTCCCTGCTCCAGCCCAGATTTGCGCGTGCCGAGAGGGTGGCTGCTGCCCCCCCCTTTGTGCTGCGCCCTGAAGCGGCGGTGATTATTACTGGCGGACTCGGCGGCATTGGTCTGGCGCTGGCACGCTGGCTGGTCGAAGAGCAGGGATTGCGCCAGCTTGTCTTGGTCACACGGCGTTTGCCGGATGCCAAGGCCGTCGCCATGATCGAGCGTTTGCGCATGGCGGGTGCCCATGTCGAGGTGGCGCAACTGGATGTGGCCGACGCGGTGGCGGTCAGGCAACTGGTTGATTCGACCACATTGAGAGTGCCTCTGGGTGGCATCATCCACGCAGCCGGTGTACTTGCCAATGGGCCACTCATCCATACTGACTGGCCGACATTCGCATCAGTTCTGGCACCGAAGCTGCGTGGTGCCTGGAATCTGCACGAAGCCTGCGCCGGGCATGCCCTCGACTTCTTCGTGCTGTTCTCATCGCTGACGGCACTGACGCAGGCGACCGAACAGGCTAATTACTCGGCGGCCAACGCATTTCTCGATGCGCTCGCTTGCTATCGCAAAAGCAAAGGCTTGCCAGCACTGAGCATCAACTGGAGCGTCTGGTCTGAGGTAGGAATGGTTGCGCGCGACATGGATATTGTGGAACTGGGCAGACGCGGTATGGCCGCGATTGCACCTGTCGAGGGGCTGGCCGCATTGGGTCATCTGATGGCACAGCACCAGACGCAAGTCATCGTCGCACCGATCGACTGGGCGGTGTTCTTGCAGCACACCGTTGCCCCCCTGTTCCAGCGCTTTGTCCGCCTTGGGACACAGAGCGTGCCAGCAGCACAGTCAGGCACGGCCGAGCTTAATGCACTGCGCGAACGTTTGGCCGGCTTGCCTGCGGTCGAACGGCGCGCCGTGTTGTTGCAGACCGTCAAGGACGAAGTGGCGCGGATATTGGGGCTAGAGTCTGCGCACAGTGTCGAAGAAGACACGGGCTTTTTTGACATGGGAATGGATTCCCTGACTGCCGTCGAGTTGCGCAATGCGCTGCAAAACGTGCTTGGTGTCCGCTTGCCGACCACGTTGCTCTTCAAATATTCGACGGTGCGCGCCCTCGGTGGCTATCTGGTTGACGAAGTGCTCGCGGACACCGACGTAGCGCTGCCTCCGGCATCCGTCCCACGACCTGCCAACAGCAGCACACCAGATGCGGTGTCAGAGGTGGCAGGCATGAGCGATGCGGAACTCTCGGCGCTGATCGATGCCGAGTTGGGGGGGCTGTGACGATGGGAACAATGCCACAAACAGCAAGCAGTGAGCGCTTGAGCGAACTCAGCCCGCTGCAAAAAGCAGCGCTTGCGATCAAGGAACTGCGCACGCGGCTCGATGCCGCCGAATCTGCGGCGCGCGAGCCAATCGCCATCATCGGCATGGCCTGCCGCTTCCCTGCCGCCGACGGGCTTGATGCCTATTGGCGGCTACTGAGTGAAGGGCGGGATGCAATTCGTGAAGTGCCTGCCGAACGCTGGGACCTGGAACGGTATTTTGATCCGAATCCAAACGCCCCCGGCAAGATCAACACGCGCTACGGCGGATTCATCGACAACGTGGATGGCTTTGATGCGGCATTTTTTGGCGTGTCGCCAGCCGAAGCCGATCGTATGGATCCGCAGCAGCGTTTGTTGCTTGAACTGTGCTGGCACGCGCTGGAAGATGCCGGACTGGCTCCGCGCGGTCTCAAGGGCAGTTTGACCGGCGTGTTTGTCGGCATGTCGCAGGTGGATTATGCGGTCATGCAATTGGGCGGGCCTCTGGAAAATATTCAGGCCTATTCAGGAACCGGCAGCGGCATGAGCTTCGCGGCCGGTCGCGTCGCCTATACCTTGGGCTTGCAAGGACCTGCATTTACCGTTGATACCGCCTGCTCGTCATCGATGGTCGCGCTGCATCAGGCCTGTTCGGCGCTGCGCAATCGCGAATGTGATCTGGCGCTGGTGGCGGGAACGCAACTGAACTTGACACCGCCGATGCAGGTGTTTTTGTCGAAAACGCAGTCCTTCGCACCCGATGGACGCTGTCGCACGTTCGACGAGTCGGCCAATGGCTTTGTGCTTGGCGAGGGCATTGGCGTGGTTGTTTTGCGCCGCGCAGCGGACGCGCACAAACGCAATGAACCCGTGCGTGCGCTGATTCGTGCATCGGGAGTGAATCATGATGGCCCCGCCAGCGGGCTTACAGTACCCAGCGAGCAGGCGCAGGAAAGTCTGTTGCGCGGTGTTTATGCCCGCGCCGGTCTGGGCGTTGACGACATCGATTACGTCGAGGCCCACGGCACGGCCACCGCGTTGGGCGATCCGATCGAGGTCGGCGCGCTGCGCAGTGTGTTCAAGGGCCGCGATCCAAATCGACCACTCTGGCTAGGGTCGGTGAAGACCAATTTCGGTCATCTCAATGCCACTGCTGGTATCGCGGGCTTGATCAAGGTCGTGCTGATGCTGCAGCAGCGCCAGATCGCACCGAACCTGCATTTTCGAACCCCCAGTTCACGCATCCCTTGGGACGGCTTTGCCGTGCGTGTACCCACTGAACTTCAGCCCTGGCCATTGAGTGACCGTCCGGCGCGGGCTGCTGTCAGCTCGTTCGGACTTTCCGGCACCAATACACATGTGGTTCTGGAGGCGGTGACTGAAAATACCGCACCGATGAGCGACGCTGACTCGGCCACAGGACAGCCGCGCCTGCTGTGCCTCTCAGCCCGCACAGCAACCGCCTTGCATCAGATGGCAAAGGCCTATGCTTCCTCGGAGGCCTTGGGCAAGGCCACGCTGGCTGACTTTTGTACCGGTGCCAACGCGGGTCGGAGTCATTTCAGCGAACGTCTGACGGTCATCGCCAGCACAAGCGATCAATTCCGTGACAAGCTCAGTGCCTTTGTTCAGGGACAGGCAGACGACGGCGTGGCCGTGGCAAACGTTCCAAAAAGGGGGAGCGCGCGGGCAGGGATGGTGTTCGGCGCATCGATCGACGTTGCAGCAGTTCGTGCACTGGCTCGCATTTACCCGCAGTTGGCTGCCCATATTGAGCAGCTTACGCAAGTTTATGTGCGCTGTAAGCTAGGTTCTGAGGATCCGTTTGCCAGCGCAGCGCCCGCCGGCACGGGAGTGCTCGTCGCGCAACTAGGCCTTGCCGCCTTGTGGCGTGACTGGGGATTTACACCTGCTGCTGTCTGCGGTTGCGATCGTGGCGAACTGGCGGCTTGGTGCGTTGCCGAGGCTATGGATGCTTCCTTGACGTTCCGTGCGCTGGCTGGGCATGGCATCGCTCGGGGTGTCCAGCAAATTCCCGTGTTCGATGTCCGCACGGGGACGGCCATGCCATTTGTCTCCCAGTCGGAGTTTCGCCTGCACTCAGCCACCGGCGTTGATCTGCGTAACGCTGTGCAGGGACTACAGAATGCCGGTTTCAAAGCGTTGCTGGGCCTGGGCGACATCGGTGCCGCGGCCGAGCTGGATGTCAATGAACTCGCCAGCCCCAGCGCGCACACTGTGCAGCAGGCGGTCGCTGCGCTCTACCGTCGCGGGTGGCTGTTCGACTGGCTTGCACTGGATGGCCGCTCGCAGCGCAAGCCCGTTTCTTTGCCGCTTTACCCATTTGAGCGTAAGCGCTTTTGGTTCGATTCGCGTAACCAAGCGTTGGCCGACAAAACGCCAGCACCCGCATCCGCACCGGCACAAGCACCACCGCCAGCACGTTCGAACGCGGATCAACCCTCTGGCACCAACCTTGCGGGGCTGCTGGCCCGGCAACTGGAGGCCGCGGCCGGCGCGGTGAACGGAATCGTCGCCCAGCAATTGGCATTTCTTCGCGCACGCCGTCCGAGCGCTGGCACCGGTGCCGTCCCGCCGGCACCAATTTCCACACAGCCGGTTGCTACTACGCAGAGCGAGGCGGAATGTGTCGATGCTTTTGTCCCGCCGGCTCCAATTTCCACCCAGCCGGTTGCTACGGATCGGCTGGGCGAGCATGCGCTGCTGCGCCTTGCGGCAACATCCGATGCATTGTTGCAGGCACAGTTCGACGCATTGAAGACGGACAGTGACAGCATCGCATTGGCGTGCATGCATGGCGAAGGTGCTTGCCGCGCCATGCTGGTGCATCAGGGAGCGGAGGATGCACGCAAGGCGCTCGGCGCGACTTGGGTGGCGCGCGATGCCAAGCGCGTCATAAGCGCTCGTGCTGAGCCCACACGTTCGCTGGTGTTCATGTTCCCCGGCGTTGGGGACCATTACCTGCGGATGGCGCACGGCCTGTACACCAACGCGACGCTGTTTCGCGACATCGTCGATGACTGCGCACGCTACCTTGAAGGTAAATTGTCGGTGGATCTGCGCAGCGTTGTTTACCCACCGCAGATAGAAACCGGCGCGGATGCTGCGGCAACCCCCGCCCCGGCACCCAAGCTGGATTTGCGCGCGATGCTCGGACGCGGCGCAAAAGCCGATCCATTGACACAGAAACTGAATCAGACGCTGCACAGTCAGTCACTGGTGTTCATCATCGAATACGCCCTCGGACACCTGTGGCTGTCGCGCGGCCATACCCCTTCGGCAATGATTGGCTACAGCCTTGGCGAATATGTCGCTGCTTGTTTGGCGGGTGTGATGGATGTCCACGATGCGTTGGACCTGATCGCACAACGCGCGCGCATGATCGAGACGATGCCGTCCGGCGTGATGCTCGCGGTGCCACTTGCCGAGGCAAAACTGCGCCCTTGGCTTGGCGATGAGCTGTCGATCTGTATCGTCAGCACGCCCAATCTGTGTGTGGTGGGGGGTCGCGAGCCGCCAATTGCGGCGCTAGAGGAACGGTTACGCGGCGAGGACATCGTGTCGCGCCGTCTGCCAGGCACACATGCCTTCCATTCGCAGCTCTTGGCATCGTTGCACGAACCACTGCTGAAATTGATCAGCGGGTTCAAAATGAAACCGCCGACGATCCCCTACGTCTCCAACCTGACCGGTGACTGGATTACTGCGGCGCAGGCGACCGATCCCGCCTATTGGGCGCGCCACACCTGGCAAACTGTTCGTTTTGCCGAGGGGCTGGAAAAACTGTTGCAGCAAGAAGGGCGTGTGTTTCTTGAGGTCGGCCCGGGTCAGAGCCTGGGTAGCTTCGTGATGCAGCATCCGGCGGCGTTGAGACTGAAGGACAAACTGGTGTTGCCGTCACTGCGCAATCGCTATGAGCGCCAACCAGACGAGGCTTTCTTCCTCGGCACACTCGGTAAACTTTGGCTGG